>Ga0105044_10000599_pt1 | contig 44760 bp, 32 predicted proteins | sample MAT01_FD_78092 | JGI IMG/M metagenome (GOLD analysis project Ga0105044, IMG submission 78092) | Freshwater microbial communities from Lake Fryxell liftoff mats and glacier meltwater in Antarctica - MAT-01 | ecosystem: Environmental > Aquatic > Freshwater > Ice > Liftoff microbial mat | place...
CGTACTTTCTCCATTTCGCTTTGAATACTCGACAAACGCAATACCCACTTTGGCTTTGTGCGAATAAGAGGCACGGTCATCCTGAGCTTCGTTCGCGCCAACTGTAACGTTAGTAATTACCGACTCCACCAATGGGTTATTTTGACCAATTACGCTGTACACCCGATCCTCTACAATTCGAGCCACCGAGTCTGTTGCCGAAGCTTTGGTGCCCACCGGAAGTGTAAGATATACATAGACAAAGTTGGGTTCGGATTGCGGAAAGAACACAACCTGGGGACTTCTTACCGAGGTTAGAAAAATGGAAAGAAAGAGCAGGGCAATGGTTGAGATAAAGATGGTTTTAGGTCTATGAATGGCCCATGAGAGAAATTTTCCGTATCTATTTTGAACCCGCGGCCACGCCTTCTTTTGAAAGTTTTCAATGGTTCTTTCCAGTATAAAGCGATAAAGCAGATAAATGAGAAGCATTGCGACCATCACATTTCCCATTCCGAATGATCCGGCCACATAGAAGATAACTGCCATTGCTGCGAGAATGACAGTTGTAATCAGCAGTCGCTTTTTTCGTTTCGGTGATGACGTACCGGTATGCGAGGGTTTCATGAAGTCAACCGCAAATACAGGGTTGATGATATAGGCGACAACCAACGATGCGGTTAGTGTAATGATCAGCGTAATGGGCAAGTAAAACATGAACTTACCAATTACTCCTCCCCAGAAAGCAAGAGGGACAAATGGTGCGAGGGTTGTTGCTGTTCCAGACAATACAGGAAGGAAGATTTCACCAGCAGCTCTTTTTGCCGCTTCCTTGATGGGCATTTTCCCATCCCCATAAATCCGGTGAGTGTTTTCGACGACAACGATAGCGTCATCTACCACGATTCCGAGCCCGAGTAAGAAGGAGAAGAGAACAATCATATTCAGCGTGAAATCAATTCCGGGCAGAATCATGAATGCGATTAGCATTGAGAGAGGCACGGAAAGGGCCACGAAAAGGGCATTCGTTACTCCCATAAAAAACATCAGCAACAACGACACGAGAATGAACCCGATAATGATTGTGTTGATCAAATCATGCAAAGTCACACGCGTTTGATCAGACTGATCGCCGGTGATTACGATTTTCAAATCGTCGGGGAATTGATTTTCCTCGAGGTCTTTTATGATCTCGTTGATTTTGTCCGATGCTTCGATCAGGTTTTCACCACCTCGCTTAATAACGTTTAGCGTAACAACATTTTTGTGGTCCAGGCGCCCAAAACTTTCTTGTTCTCTGAAGCCATCGCGAACTTCGGCGACATCTTTCAGGTAGACTGATGCGCCGGACATTGAGTTTATAACGATATTCTCGATTTGGCTGACTGATTCAAATTCGCCGGACACATTTACAGATCGCTGCATATTATCTACGGTGACTTTACCACCATTGATGCTCATATTCTCGTACCGGACGGCATTTTCAATGTCCATCATAGTAATCTTTGCTGCTTGCATTTTATACAAGTCGGCATTGATTTGGATCTCTCTATCTAGGGCACCCACGATATCTACGCGAGTGATTTCTTTGAGTCCTTCGATTCGATCTTCGAGAATTTCGGCATACTTCTTCAGTTTTACAAGATCGTAGTCTCCGGCAATGTTGATGAAGAGGATGGGCATTTCAGAAAACTCGACTTCCATAACACTCTGAGTCAGGTTGGGGTCATTGGGCAAATCTGGGCTTGCTTTGTCAACCTGGTCCTGTACCTTTTGTTTGGCCAGCGCAACCTCAGTATCTGTGTTGAACTCCACCATGATAATGGATACATTCTCAAGCGACTGGCTGGTTACTTTTTTTACCCCTGCGATTGATTTGATTTGTTTTTCAATCGGCTTCGTTACAAGGGTTTCAATGTCTTTAGGGGCAGCACCGGGATAGATTGTTTGTACGTAGATCGTGGGAATAACGATGTCTGGAAACTGCTCTTTAGGAATGCTTCTGTAAGAAGCTATACCCGCCAGAGTGATGAATACAGTGAGCAGATAAATGGTTGCCCGATTATCAATCGCCCAACTTGTTGGCTTGAATTCTTTAAATGGATTGGACATACAATTGGAGTTGGGGGGTGTTTAGAATTTCAATTCCATTCCATCTGTGAGCTCAGAATATCCTGTGGTAATCAGAAGGTCTCCAGCTAAAAGTCCGGAGATAATTTCTATCTGGCTGCCGTAGGACTTTCCTGTTTCCACAACACGTTTTTTAGCGGTTTTTTTAGCGTCAGGTCCGGTAGTTGCTACATAGACAAACGACTGGCTGTTTCCTGATTGGACCAGATTTACAGGCACAGTAATGGCTTCTTGGTTTTCGTAGTCAACAATGCGCATTACTACGATCATATTTGGACGATAGGAAGGGTTATTAGGAAGTGATGCGTGTGCCGTAAACGTGCGAGTAATGGGGTCAATGGAGCGTGAGGTAAACGTAATTTTTGAGCTAATTTCTTCGCCCAGATCAGGAAACTGAAGCAGGACCAAGTTCCCAGACGTCACCTTGGAAGAGTTACTTTCTGCAATGTGAGAAACGACCTTGAGGGAGGCGGCATTGACTACACGAAATGCTGGCTGAATTACTCCAGCCGAGGCCAATTGACCAAGTTTGATTCCGACCATGTCCACCGTGCCGTTGATGGGTGACTTGATCCTGGTAAGTTCTATTTGTTCCTGAATCGTTTCGACTTGCTTTTCGAGAGACTCCTTCTGGGTCTTGGCTTGAAGCAGTTGAATTTCACTTCCAATTTTCTGCGCCCATAGTCGGCCCTGACGGTCGTACAATTCATTGGCTAAATCCAATTGGGGTTTGAGGGAATTGAGTTGACGCACGTAAATCTCGTTATTCGTTTCGGCGAGCACTTGGCCCTTTTTTACCTGATCGCCTTCTTTCACGTTTATCACAGTAACGGTGCCTGCCATAGCTGGCCTTAATTCCACAGCCTCATCAGCTTCCACCGTTCCTTGCACGTCAATGAGGTGAGCGAAGTAGCCAACTTCTATAGGGGTAACTAATACATCAGCAACTTTGCCAGATGAGGTAACTGCCTTACTTCCTAGCTCAGACTCCAATTGTGAAATCTTTGCTTCAAGATCTGTTTTCTGCTGGCGCAGAGCGTCGAGCTCAGCAGCTTTGTCTGGCGTTCCGCAGGAGATGGCTATTGGCAAAAGCAGCGCGAGGAAAACGATTTTCGGAAGACGAGTGTAGTGCGATGACATATAATTAATTTTTTTTTCGATCAAAGTTGATTGAGTACTTTTTGAAAGCGTGTTTTAGTGTTCATCAGATCGAGCATAGCCTGCACATAGGCACCTTGCGACTGAAGACTTTGTGACGTGGCTTGAGAGACATCAAAGCTGGAGGCGACTCCTTCACGGAATTTGATACTTGTGCGATTGAGAATTTTTTGAGAGAGCGAATAGCTTTCCATGGAGGATTTATAGATCGCAGTCGCATTTAGGTAAGCCGTTCTGGAGCTGTTGTACTCTAGCTGCATAGCTTCACGGGTGTAGGTTACCGTTTCATTCATTCTGTTCACTTCCACTTGAGCCTTCTGCACCGATTTGGATCGGCTTCCACCTGAGAGAATAGGCATGTTAAGTTGAACACCCCACAATTGAATGGGGAACCAAGGCTGGCTGGTATCGGTGAAGTTGAATTCACGCCTCAGGGCCTGAGATTGGAGGTTATAGAATGCGGCCATGTTGGGAAGAAACCCCGCTTTCTTATTCTTCAGATTGAGTTCCTGCATTCCCAATCCGCTTTGAGCCAACTGAACCTCGATAGACGAATCTGGATTGAATTCAGCAGTAGTGAGATCTGCAGAACCTGAAGCCATTAGTTCTTCGCTCGTGCTGGCGAGTGTTACATCCGTTTGAAGTGGCATGCCGATGGTAAATTTGAATAGGTCAAAAGTTAAACGAAGTTGAGCGCGAGCATTCGAGATTCGGTTGTCCCATTCATTGAGTGAGAGCTGCAATTGATCTACGTCTTGTTCCTCTACAAAGCCCTCTTTCAACAGAGCACTTGTTTGAGTGAGAGTTTCTTGAAGCACGCCCCTTCCATCCTCTAGAAGGACGACGTTTTTTTGTGCGATAAGCACAAGATGATAGCTTTCTGCTACTTCCCGTCGGATGTCAAGTTCTGATTTTTTGATCTGTTGCTCCATCAGTTTAGCGTAAGAGCGGGAGGCTTGAAGACCAACGAGCCACGAGCCGTCAAAAAGAAGCTGGCTTACAGAAAGACCTGCGGTCATTTGCTGAGGCACGCCAAACTTGATGAGAAGGTCTTGACCCGGGGTGCCCACAAAATCTCCAGGCACAATGGAGGTGGGGAGATCGATGTAATTTTGATATTGTACACTGGCATTTATCTGTGGCAGACCAATACCGAGCAATTCATCTGATTGAAGTTCAGCAGACTTAGCGTCGTGTCTGGAATTGCGCACGGAGAAACCATTTTTTACGGCGTAGTCTTGAGCCTCACCGAGAGTCAGGCTCACAGTTTGCTGACCGAATGATGAGTTCGCCATCAGCAGAGTTATCAGCAACGTGAAAAGGATTCGTATCATAAATAATTCGTTCTAGTTCAGGATTTAAGTTTCATTTTTTCGCGGAGGTATTCAAGACCTTTTAAACTGGCAACTCCTCGAATGTGATAGATGAAGGCTTGAGTATAGATGTTGCTAAGTGTCCACGATGTAAACGGAAAGAGATTCTGATCAAACATGCAGTCCATTCGGGACATATACAGTTTGGCAATAAGTTCCGGATTAAAATCTTTTCGGTACAGCCCTTCCTTCTGGCCTCTTTTAAGGTTTAAGATCATCCCATCACACACAAGTCGCTCCCGGTGTTCACTCATGAGTTTATGAATTTCGGGGTGGTATTTTTTGAGGTCATAGTCGACCGCCGGATTGACCGTTTGAAGGATTGAAAGCACCCATTTCATTATTTCGAGGCTTTCATCAATGGCGTTCAATTTCTCCTTTACGATTTTACTAATGGCGCAGTCTTCGCGTTCATTGAAGCAGGACACTGCTTTTGTCAGGAGGTCTTCCTTGTCCTTAAAATGCTGGTAAAGCGTCTTTTTTGAAATTCCAAGATGCCGGGCCATATCATCCATATTCACGCTTTTAATTCCGTAGCGCATGAATATTTCAGAAGCCTGTTGGGCAATTTTTAATTCCTTTTCGTCCATTTGTGGCCGCGAAGATAGTGCGCCGAAACCCAATGGAAACGAAAAAAGGTTAAAAACGTTTCCCCTGTGTTTTTTAAGGCTTAATAAGAGCGGAGAGAATCCCCGGATCAACAAGATTGGGGATAGTTACCTGCAGTTGTGCTTCATCGTCCATCGCGCGCCCTATTGCTGTTAGAGCCTCGGGATTTCGCGCCCATGCCCTTCGGGCAATGCCGTTATTGACATCCCAGTACAGCATGCTTTTCAGTTTACGGGAGGTTTCTTCACTGCCGTCGAGGAGCATTCCAAATCCGCCATTGATCACCTCGCCCCAGCCTACGCCTCCTCCATTATGAAGACTTACCCAAGTAGCTCCGCGAAATGCATCTCCCACAAAATTTTGAACGGCCATATCCGCAGTGAAACGAGAGCCATCATAAATATTACTGGTTTCGCGGTACGGTGAATCGGTGCCACTTACATCGTGATGATCGCGCCCAAGCACTACCGGACCAATTTCGCCTTTGCGGATAGCCTGATTGAGCGCCTCGGCGATGGCGATTCGTCCGACAGAATCGGCATATAAAATGCGGGCCATTGAGCCCACTACAAGCTTATTTTTTCCCGCCTCCTGAATCCAGCGGATGTTATCGTCCATCTGCTGGGCGATGTCTTCAGGCGCATGTTCCCGAAGCTTCAGTAGGACATCAGCAGCAAGGCTGTCGGTGAAAGCGAGGTCTTCTTCTTTTCCCGAGCAACACACCCATCGAAACGGACCAAAGCCAAAATCAAAACACATTGGACCGAGAATGTCTTGCACGTAGGAGGGATAGCGAAACTCGTGGTTCATATCTCCTCCGGGGTTGCCAACGTCTGCGCCCGCTCTCAAGGCTTCAAGGAGAAAGGCATTTCCGTAGTCGAAGAAGTACATTCCATTTGCAGAATGGGCGCTCACGGCGGCGGCATGCCTACGAAGCGAATCGCGCACTTTCAATTTGAAGGACTCAGGATCTTGCGCCATCAATTGATTGCTATCTTCCATTGAAAGGCCAACGGGATAGTACCCACCAGCCAATGGGTTGTGTAAAGAGGTCTGATCACTACCAAGGTCGATTCGAATACCTGCTTTTTGGAAGTGCTCCCACACATCCACAACGTTGCCGACGTAGGCAAAACTTTTGGGTGTTCCAACCTCCTTTGCCGCAACTACGCGTTTTTCGAGTTCTTTTATTTCCTCGATTACAACATCTACCCAACCTTGCTCGTAGCGCTTGTAGGCGGCCTTAGGATTGATTTCTGCTGTAATAGAAATGCACCCTGCAATATTTGCCGCCTTAGGTTGCGCGCCACTCATTCCGCCTAAACCTGAGGTTACGAAAAGCAGTCCGGAACCCGGAAGAATTCCCGTGGGTTGATTCCTTGATCGACGCAACTTTCGGGCTGCATTCATCAGCGTAATTGTGGTGCCATGCACAATTCCCTGAGGTCCGATGTACATGTATGAGCCCGCGGTCATTTGCCCATATTGCGTCACTCCGAGCGCGTTGAATTTTTCCCAATCATCAGGTTTGCTGTAATTCGGAATCATCATACCATTTGTGACCACTGCTCGAGGGGCATTGGCATGAGATGGAAACAGTCCGAGAGGATGACCGCTGTACATAACAAGCGTTTGTTCATCGGTCATTTCGGAGAGATATTTCATAGTAAGTCGATACTGCGCCCAGTTTTGAAACACCGCACCGTTTCCACCATAGGTAATAAGCTCGGTAGGATGCTGGGCTACACGGGGATCGAGATTGTTCTGAATCATTAGCATGATAGCGGCTGCCTGTTGGGATTTTGCCGGATACTCGTCAATCGGACGCGCATACATGGGATAAGTCGGTCGATATCGAAGCATGTAGATGCGACCATAAGTAGTAAGTTCTTCAAAGAACTCGGAGGCCAAAGCGGCGTGCAGCTTCTGCGGGAAGTATCGGAGGGCATTCGCAAGAGCGAGTTTCTTCTCTTCAGAACTTAGGATGTCCTTTCTACGCGGAGCTCTGTTTGCCCCTTCTGGAATGGATGGATAGTCTGGAAGGTGGGAGGGAATGCCCTCTATGATCGAAGACTGAAATGCATCCATTGTGACATTTTGCGGAGGGGAGTTATGCAGCATCGATCCAGGGTTATTCAGGTCAAAAGTAGCGGGATTTGCTCGAATGTTTCGGGACTTTTCCGCAGAGAGAATGGGGTGTGACTGTCCCTCGGAACGCATCCGAGGAGAGCGAAGAAGCCCTGGATTTAAGCCTTGTCTCGGAACGTTCCGGTTTTCTTATCGAATCCGTACGGACAGTGCTTGCAACCACTTTGACAGCAATAGCCTCTCTTTAGGTGGAAGCTGGCGGTGAAGATGATGAAGCCTTCTTCGGAATAGTAATAATCAGGGGAGTCGAGGCCTTCCCCAATGCCGGAAGCGGACTCTTCGTCTTCGTTCATCTCAGGATATCTTTACAAACAACACAGGGCAAACATAGACGAGGATGAAATGTTCAGATTACAGGTTAGGATATGAATGCTAACATAGAGGACCAGAAGGAAGCGCCCACACAAAAGGCTATAATAGCCGGGCGGTCCATTGCGGTGCGTCGATTGGATTTAGTGCATCCGACAGTGAATGGAAACAAGTGGTTTAAACTCAAGTACAATCTTGAGGTGGCCGTTCAAGGCGGATTTGATACTCTCCTCACATTTGGCGGAGCCTGGAGCAATCATCTTGTTGCAACTGCGCGCGCGGGCCAATTGATCGGGTTGAAGACCATCGGTATTGTGCGTGGAGAAGAGCCCGTTCAAAGAAGCGCTGCTCTCAACGATTGCAATGAGTATGGAATGAGGTTGGAGTTTGTTTCGAGGGAGGTATATGGTCAAAAAGATTCCGAGGATTTTAAGATGTGGCTCAAAGAAGAATATGGGCGAGTTTTTATTATTCCTGAGGGAGGATCGAACTATTACGGAATCAATGGATGCATGGAAATTATTTCCAAAAAGGACCGAGAGAATTATGATCTCATTTGTTGTGCTTGTGGCACGGGGTCAACCATGGCAGGAATGATGCTTTCAGGAGGGAATAGGCTCAATTTTCTTGGGTTTCCAGCTATGAAAGGAGGCGTGTTTATGTTCGAACAGATTCGTGATCACCTTCAATGGTACCTCGGTGATAAGGAGACCGCCGAAGAGTTGTGCACCAACCTCCGCATTGATGATCGTTGGCATTTTGGTGGTTATGGAAAGTGGGACAATGAATTGGCCGCATTTATGTCTCGCTTTGAATTGGAGAATGAGATTCCCCTAGAACAGATTTATACCGGTAAAATGCTTTATGGCTTGCACGAAGCCATTCGAAACAATGAAATTCCAGAAGCAAAAAGAGTGTTGGTGATTCACACGGGCGGACTTCAAGGTCGCAGGTCGATGCGGCCTAGCGGCGCTTAAGCCAAAGTTCTGGATTCTGCGCTGCGCCGGATTCGGCGGAAACTTTCCACACTTCAAAATGCAGAATGCTTTCCTCGCCATTGAAAAGAACGCGCCCAATTTTCTGATGAAGGGTCACTGTATCGCCGACCTTGATATTGATTTCGTTGAGTCCAGAATAAACCGTTTTGTAGGATCCGTGCGTAATGATGATGTTCTGTCCAGCCCCAGGAATTGCAAAGGCGGAAGTCACTTGTCCCGAGAAGACAGCGTTAACTACCCCATTTTTTTCAGTAGTAAAATCGATGCCTTTGTTATCGATTTCGATTCCTGCTATCGATGTGTGGGGCTGCCTTCCGAACCGGGAGGTGATGACACCAGAAGCTACAGGCCAAGGAAGTACCCCTTTGTTTTTTTCAAAATCGGCATTCATGAGTTTGACCTCTGGCGCTAGGTCAAACTTGGTCGATTCAGCAGTTTTAGTTGTGCCTTTAGTCTTATTCTCCTCTGTTCTCTTCCGCTCTGCGGCCTCGATTTCAGAGCGAATAATCTCTTCGATTTTTGCAGTGAGTTTTTTTCGATCTGCCTCTTGCTTCTTTTGCTCGTCCCTCAGTTTTTGCTCTTCTGAGCGAAGGCCTGTGAGTTTATTTTCCTGAAGTTTTCTATCCTGAGAAATAGAAGCTTTTTCTTTCTCTTTCGACGAGGCCCATAGTTCCTTCTCCTTTTTATCCGTCTGCAGCGTGAGGATAGTCCCAGCGATTTCAGCCTGCGTGCTTTTCATCGCGGCCATTTGCCCCTTTCGCTTCTCCGCGTAATGCTGTGTCATCTTGAAGCGCTTGTATGCCTGGTTGAAGTTTTCGGAGGCAAATACGTACATGAGTTTGTCGTAGCCGGATCGGTTTTGATAGGCGCTGGTGATCATGCGCGCATATTCCACCTTCATAGCTTCCAGTTCCTCTTCGAGTTGTGTGATGGTGGTTTCTTTTGATCGGATAGCCCCATCAATGGATTTTATCTCCTGTGAAATATTTACGATCAGAGCCTCGCGTAGTCGAATCTGCTCCTGAAGCACAGCCAGTTGATTGCTCGTCAGTTTTTGTTTCGTTTCAGATTCCCGAATCAACTTTTTGGTGAGGGCGATTTTTTCATTCAGATCTTCTCTCTGTTTTTGAAGATCTTCTTTTTTGGCTTGGGCATAACTGAGCCCTGAAATAGTCAGAAAGACTAAGAGCATCAGAAAGGAGCGGATGAATTGCATGATCACGGGGTCAATTTTCGCTCAAAATCGCTAGGTATTTCGAAAGGAAAGTCAGATGTTTTCCCTATAACCAGTTTAGTAATTTTAAAATTGATTTCCTGCTCCCGAAGCGGATCTCGGACTTTCAAACGGCAGTTTGACGGATAAAATTGCCCGGTTTCTTCGACGAAGTCGGCGTATTCGATCTCAACTGCACGCTGATTAATCAGGTCATTGAAGATTGATTTGACCAATCGGTAGCGCTCTCCGTCAAGCCAGTATCGGGAAATAATCAGGTCTTCTTCATCCGATTTCTTAACGGCTCTTTGATAGCGAGGGTCGTTCGGATTCACAGTCAATGAGTCCTGCGGGTTGAGCTTGCGATCGTCCACACCGACTGCGCGGCGGACTTTACGGCGGTATTTGGAAATAAGGAGGTAATTGAACTCGTCGATTTCGCTGCGAAACTTCGTTTCATCGTTGTCAATCCCAACGGCATTTCCGATCAGCAGATCTTGAATCATATTGAAATCCATGTCCACTCCGGCGAGGTCGGTTACCGCCGTGAAGCCACCGGCATAGTAGTATTTATCATCAGGTATGCGCGATATGTACTTGACGCTATCTGGGGTGATCAGCACGCGGAAAACTTCAATTCCCAAAGCCGGTGAAATCGAAATCCAGATCACACTATCTCGCCGCATACGAATATTTGCCTTGAATCCTCGTGATTCACCTTTGGCAGACATTTCTGCGTCTACTTTCATCGCGAGCCATTCAAAGTTGAATTGGTTTTTTTCGTTTTGACGAAGCAGAAATCCAGCAGGTTTGTGGCGAAGCGGATCTTTCGTTTCACTCAAAGGCTTCGCCTTTTTACAGCCACTCAGCACTACGAGAGCAATCATTGCGAGTAAAGCAACGCGTGGGAAACTGAATTTGCATGACACCCGAAATTTCATCTCGAGTTTACTGTGGAAAATGGCCATCGATTTTTAATTGGATTGCTCCCTCGTCACCTCCTAATGCTATTGATTTTTTCCATTGAGTAATAGCCTGCTCGTTGCGATTGAGTCGAAACAAAATATCTCCATAATGCTCAAATAGTTCGGCGCCCTCTCCCTGATTGAGTTGAATGGCTTTTTCGATCCAAATGAGAGCCTCATCGTAAAGACCTTGCTGATATAGAACCCATGCAAAGGTGTCTTGAAAGGTGGCGCTTCCGGGCTGAAGCTCATTGCACTTCTTGGCCATCGCATGGGCCTCCTCGAGCCTTACCTTTCTTAAGGATAAATAATAGGCGTAATTATTAAGAACGAACTTGTTGTTTGGTTCTATGAGGAGCGCTGCATCATAAGCATCGTCAGACTCTTGGTGTTTTTGTATTTGATTGTACACGCCGCCCAATGAAGAAAGGAATTGCACTTTTAACGGGGGATCGTCCACAACGAGTTCCTTTCCGATGGTGAACGACTCTATGGCGTCGTCATATTCTTTAAGCTGCTCACTAGCGATGCCGTGATACAGATAGAACTCCGGTGAATTGGGATAGAGCGCAGCTGCTTTTCCAGCGTCTTCACGGAGGAGGACGTACTCCTGATTTTGCGCTTCAATCATTACAAGCTGAGACCATATCTGGCTTCTGGACGGGTCGAGCTCTACCGCTTTTCGGTATTTTTCAATGGCCCCCATATCATCCGCATCGCGGTAGAGAAAATCACCGTAAATCGCGAATGCTTTGGCTTCAGTAGGGTGCAATTTTTCAGTTAGGTTCAGCAGCTCATAAGCTTGTGAGAGATACGAAGGATCTATGTCAGTGAGCGAGAAATACCGAAGTAGAACGCCTATTTTTTGATCAATGCCGATATCGGTTGTTTCAAAGGCAAGTCGGAGTTCCTTATATGATTTTGCGTCCTGACCAATGAGAGAATAATATTCGGAAAGTTGGTAATGGACCATTCCATCAGCGGAGACAATGCTCTCAAGATGAGTAAGAGCCTTTGACGCCTGATCTGCCATTCCTTCACTGGTATAGAAACGAAGGGCCATTCCCCAAAACCGAGGCTCTTCCGGATGCGCAATGGCGAGTTTTTCGAGCTCTAATCCAGCCTTCGAAGGTTCTCCCAGCTCCATGTACAAAGAATGCTTTTGGAGGGTAAGTTCTTCGTAAGTACCCGACTTCATTTCAAGACGATCATACACTGCAAGAGCATCCTTCAGCCTTCCTGCGAAGAGCAAAGCCGAGGCCTGTTCGTATAGGTTATTCGGATCATCGGGATTGAGAATCTCGACTGTTTCATATTCTTTGATAGCGAGATCATATTTACCCAGAGCGAGATATACATCAGCTAACTCATGCCGATACCAAGGATTCTTTTCGTCGAGGGACACTGCGGATTTTATATGAGCTAGTGCCGACTGCGGATCGCTGCGGTTGATCCGCTCGATCCGGCTCAATTCATAATGGGCGGCCGAACTTTTTGAGGGCTCAATTCCCACGCACTCTTCAAACGCCGCTGCTGCTTTTTCCCAATCGCCTCGGTTTTTGAAGTCCATGGCTTTGAAAAACGCCTCCTGAAAGCGAGTGTCAATTTGGACTTGAACCTGCTCCGGATCAACTAAAGCATCCGATTTCGAGGCCGATTTTTCAGGGGATTTACAGCCAATAGCAGTGAGTGCAACGGCAAGAAAAAGAGATATGAAGCGTAGTGAAATCAATGCGTGCTATCAATTGTGGAATAATCGCCAAGGCTAAGTTCGCCCTTAAGTCCTGTCACACGCGCATTTCGTCCAATCATTGTGTTGTTTAGAACTGACCGGAGAATAGTAGTGTGCTCTAGGATGATGCTATCAGTTATCGTGCAGTCTTCGATGTGACAGTTATCACCTATGCTAACACCCGGGCCAATTTCTGAGTTTCGAATCACGCAGTTGTGGCCGATTTGGCTGAATGGATGCACAGTGCAATGTTCCAAGGCGTTGTCAGAAAATACAGTCCGATTGTCTGCGGTGTACTTGAGGATCTTGCGGTTGGTATCGATCATCGCATCCTTATTTCCGCAGTCCATCCAGTCTTTTACCTTTCCCGGAGTGAAGCGAGCCCCTTTGCTCACCATGCTTCGCAATGCATCCGGTAACTGATATTCTCCGCCATTCATGATATTGTGGTCAATCAGGTATTGCAGTTCCTTGCGCAACCAGTCACCATTATTGAAATAATAGATGCCGATCATCGCTAGATCGGAAACGAACTCTTTGGGTTTTTCTACAAACTCTGAAATGATACCATCTTCATTGACAATGACTACGCCAAATTGCCGAGGGTCGGCAATTTGCTGAACCCAAAGTACTCCATCCTGTGATTGATCAAAATCAAAGTCTGCTTGGAAAAGGGTGTCTGCAAAGGCCACTGTTACCGGACCTTCCAGTGCATCCGCCGCGCATAGAATAGCATGCGCTGTTCCGAGCGGCTCGTCCTGATAGTGAATGCTTCCTTGGGCACCCAGTTGTTCAGCTACATCTAAAAGGTTTTTTTCCGCAGCCTCTCCAAAGCGTCCTACTACGTATGCAATACGCTCAACCTTACTTTGACTTAGTGAAACGATATCTTCTACCAATCGCTGCACGATCGGCTTTCCTGCAATGGGAAGGAGTGGTTTGGGCGTGGTCAGGGTATGTGGCCGTAGTCTCTTACCCGTTCCTGCCATTGGCACAATTACATTCATCTAAGGAGTCGTTGCGCAGTTTATGATGCAGAGCGCAGTCAGCAAAGGAAAGGCCTGAGTGCCAATTCAAATTTTTTTACAGGGTAAAAAATCAACAACTAACGGATGAGAAGGCTACTACACACCAGTGCTGCCAAACCCGCCAGATCCCCTCGAAGTGTCTTCGAGCTCATCCGCAGATTGCCAAACGACTCGCTCGTAACGTGCAATGACCATTTGCGCGATGCGCTCGCCAGGCAGCACGGTGAATGGCTCATCGGATAAATTCACGAGAAGAACTTTTAGCTCTCCCCGGTAGTCGGCGTCAATGGTTCCAGGAGAATTCAATACCGTTATCCCGTGCTTGAACGCGAGTCCACTTCTCGGTCGGATTTGCGCCTCTGTTCCATGCTCAAGCTGAATGTGAAGTCCTGTTGGAATGAGCTTTCGTTCCAACGGGGCTAATACCAATTCTTCTTGAAGATTGGCTCTTAGGTCCATGCCCGCAGATAGACTCGTCTCGTAAGCGGGTAGTGGAAATGGTGATCTGTTGATGATTCGAACCATAGCTTTACTGTCCGGTGAAGACGGGTTTTCTTTTTTCAATAAATGCGGATGTGCCCTCTTGAAAATCTCCAGAGCCAAAGCACTTTCCAAACTCAGTGATTTCGGTTTCGAATCCTGAAACTCCCGGCTTATAACCCGATAGAACAGAGCGGTAAGCCGACGCGATCGCATAGGGCGAGTTTTTCGCAATTTTGAGAGCGATTTCGCGTGCTTTTTCGATCAACTGCTCCGGGGGCACAACATGATTCACAAGGCCGCAACTCAAAGCGTCATCTGCCTTGATCATTTCAGCAGTGGCAATCATTTCCAAGGCTTTTCCTTTACCGACAAGATGCGCTAGGCGCTGTGTTCCACCGTAGCCGGGAATTACCCCAAGCGACACTTCGGGCAATCCCATGCGGGCATTGTCAGAGGCGACTCGAATATGGCAGCTCATGGCAAGCTCAAGTCCTCCGCCAAGGGCAAAACCGTTTACCGCAGCAATAACCGGCTTGTTCATGTTTTCGACAAAGTCAAACAGTAGAGTATGTCCAGTGCGACTGAGCATTTTTCCTTCTTCCACGCTGAAGGCCGCAAATTCCTTTATGTCTGCGCCAGCCACAAATGCTTTTGCTCCCGCTCCGGTTAAAATAATGACGCGTATGTCAGGATTTACATCGGCAAGGGAAAGAGCTTTGTTAAGCTCCTCTATGGTTTGACGATTGAGAGCATTTAGTTGATCTGGACGATTGATCGTGACCATAAACACGTGATCACTTAGCTCTGTAAGCAAATTGGAATAAGACATAGTTGAGAAAATTGAGAGCACGAAGTTACCGCACGATCCTTTATCCCGGCTTATCTGATCACATTGACATGCCCGACCAATCGTTTACGGCGATCAGAAGTGTCGTATTCAATGGACCAGATGTACGTGTCATTCTGCACGTAGTATCCGGCTATTCCGCCGTCCCAGACCTGAAGTGGGTCGGTGGTTTCAAACACTAGATTTCCCCATCTGTCGAATATTTGAAGATGGAAACCCTCGATGTTTACACCATAGGCTTGAAAATAGTCATTAATTCCATCATTGTTAGGCGTGATCGTATTCGGCACCCAAATAGGAAAATAGGGTTTGACAAATACAGAGTCAACGCCAATGCATCCGTTGTGGTCTGTGACACTTAAATAGTACCACGTTTCCTCCTCAGGAGACGCTTGCGGAAATGCGCAATCGGTGCAGGTCAAATCGTTGGGTGGCGACCACGAATAATCTAACCCAAAGGAATTCCCAAAGAGATAGACCGATCCAGGGAAGTCGAAGTATTGGTCCGGCCCGGCATTTACAGGTGGAAGGGGAAGGACAAATACCCAAACGGAATCCTGCGCCCCACATCCAAATTCATCAATTCCTGCTACTGTGAAAGCCATTGTTTCCGGCGGACTCAAAAGGGTGAACGCTGAATTGGCAGGATGGGCAAAGGCGGGAGGATTCCAGTAATAATCTTGTGCTCCGATAGCCCATGCTTCAACGTATTGTCCTTTACAAATAGTGCCGCCGCCAAACACTTCTACACCTGGATAGATTACATTCACTGTGACTTGCGAAATGCCGGTTCCGCACACATTCGTGACCTGCACGGAGTAGGTTGTCGTGTCACTCGGGAATGCCATAGGGTTTTGAATGAATGCATCAGAAAGGCTCGCAACCGGCGACCATGACCAGGAGAAGCCATCCTCCGCAAGAAGTTGGGCATTGTTGCCCACACACATGGAAATTGTGGGATAAGTGAGCCCACCGGGAGCGCTCGTGTAGACAGTAACGGTTATTGTGCGAATTACCTGACATCCATCCTCAGTGATGATGCTGACGGAATAGGTAGTGGTGGAGAGAGGTGAAGCAGTTACTGAAGACCCGGTTGTGCTAGCCAGTCCTTCCGAAGGACTCCATTGGTACGTTTCACCTCCTGAAGCTGTTAACGTTGCGGATTCGCCGAGGCAAATTTCTATCGCTTCGGATATGGTGGTCACCGGCACAAAGAGCGTTACAGTAACTCCCACCGTATCGGATTCGCAGTCATTGAAATCCACCGCGTAATAGGTGGTGGTTTGCTCGGGCAATGCAATCGGATTTGGAATGGTCGGGTCTGAAAGAGTTGGATGCTCTATCCAAAATAAATTGGTGCTTCCAATAGCGTTGAGTTGAACTTGTTGACCCAGACAAAATGGCTCAACCTCATCCACAGTAGGATTTACTCCGGGTAGAATTGTTATTGTGATACTTGTGGTATCGGCAACGAGACATTCCAACTCGTCTGATGCTATCAATGTAATGGTAAAAGTGCCCGACTGCTCATAGATATGCTGGGGCTGAAACGCGGCACTTCCTGCACCGTCGCCGAAGTCCCATTCGTATTGATTTGACCCAACGCTTAAATTCAAAAACTGGGCGGATTGTCCCTCGCACACTTCTGAAGGGCCGTCAATCTGAAGCTGCGCAGCTACCTGACCTAAGTTAAACCGAAAGACCGCTAGGTTGCATCCAAAGCTTGGGTTTGTATCGCTCCATGCTCCGGGTGTGGTCGGGAAGTCGCTATTGCCTTGACACCCTGCACAAACGGCCTGATATACTGAACCATTTTTATTGAATCTAGAAGTGCCGCCGTCCACATGTTCGGCACTTTCAGAGCCGCCCAGAAAGGAGCCATAAACCAAGTTTGTGGCGTCGGGGGAAAGGACGCACAAATAAAAATCGCTTCCATCCGTAGTGGTTTGAAAGGCATTTGGTGTGATAGGTAATCCATTCGTCGTGCTGGCCGTAGCGTAGCACGAGTAGACGCCCCCGCATGAGTTGGAATTGGTATTTCCACCCCAACCACTGAAATAAATCTGCCCGCAGTCACTTACCAAGAAGGCGGTAGGCGAAATATCAATTTGCCCGCTTTGCGTTCCGATCGTTGTGGTCCACTGCACCGTGGTCAACGCAGAGTTGTATTTTCGGATAAATTGCCCGCTGTTGGGTTGCCCGAACACACCTGGGCTAAGCGCCATATTTCCTCGTGTTTGTCCAAGCACATAGATGTTTTGTGCATCATCTGTTTGAATAAAATAGACCTGATCGTATTGCGCAGTGCCCACAAAGGTTCCTGAGATCACCGAAAAATTGACAGGGTTTATTTTGACGACAAAACCATCTGTTTGGCCGTTTTGTGAAATATCCTGACCATTGATGCAATGAGGGAAATTAGCACTTCGCGTCCCTCCTGCCAGAATGATGTTTCCATCACCATCAAATTCAATGGCATAGCACGCGTCAGCGCCATTACCACCTATGTACGAACGCCATTCAATGTTGTTCAACTGAGGATCGAATTTCATTACGATTCCGTCGCTATCGCCTCCGCCGAAGTTGGTTTGAGGTTCCTCAAGTACTAGCGAAAATGTTCCACGCACCACCGAAGCGATGAAAATGTTGTTGGAATCATCCACATTTACCTCACCCCTGAACGCATCACCGTAGTTATAAAACAGCTGGTCTGCGTAATTGAGACCATCATTTGTGCTGGTGCCTGCAAAAGTTCCCCGCAGCAAAGCGCCTGCTGGAGAGAATTTATGGATAAAAAAATCGCATCCGTCCGGATGACCACTTGTGAAGAAGGTACCCATCATTAGCACCGGACCTCCTTGAAAGAGTGTTTGATAGGCACCGGCCGTGGTCGGAAAATCATTGCTTCCCGTAACGCCCATTATGATAATGTTGTCATCGCTATCAGTGACTATACTGTGAGGGGTTTCTTGTTTACCCCCGCCGAGATATGTGCTGTAAAGAAGTTCATTTCCCGCCGGTCCGAATTTGGATATTACGACATCCATATAATTGCCTGTTGCTGCCGAAAAATTGGACTGAAACGCACCTGGCGTGACCGGATAATTCAAAGCAAATACGGCTGCCCCGGAAATCAGGTTCTCTTCAGAATCGTCGCAGGCGGTGAATCCGAAGTTGGAGGCACTTGATCCGATGTAGGTACTAAAAGCAATTTCTGGGTCAATGATCAGATCATAGTTCCCATTGTAACGGCCTAAATTGAATTTCACACGGCCATTGACCAGCTCATAACTGCAGCTCACCTCGATTATTCGCCCTGATATTGTCTGAAATGCGAATGGCCGCTTTTCACGCACTTCGTTGACTGATGTGGAAATGACCAACTCATCTTGTTCGAGCCTCACCTCATCCGCGCCCTCAATCTGAAGCGCGATCTCTGAAGGGTCGGATCCGGGATGCACGATGAAGTCATACTTTAAATTCCCGGCGTGGGAATAAATCTTTAGGTCAATGTTCTCGTAAAGGTCGAAGAGATATGTTTCGCCAAATACGCCCGCGCCCGAAACCCATTTAGTGGGATCCTCGCCGAGGTAATAATTGTGATAGTATGATTTGGACTTTTTGTGCACCGGAATTGGAGCCTGACTACCTTCGAAATTTACACGATAGGTATGCTCGCGGTATATCGAGTCGGTGGTCACAATCCCATCTACGGGATGCAGCCAACCCAAAACTCGAGGATCAAAAAACTGCCACGTCAATGCACCGGATTCCACCCAAAGAGCACCAGCAGGGAGCTCTGCGCGCGCTGTGACTTGAGAAGGCCACTGTCCGCGATTCTCCACAAAATCGGCTTGCGACCATCCCGTAAGGAATAGTGAACTGAAGACGAGGAGAAGCAGAACCTGACGTACCATGAGATATGAAGACACTTAAGACAGTCCGATAGTTGCCGGCCGGAAGAAGTCATTCTTCTAAAAAGCAGGCTTTTTCTTTTCCCGAAATTAAGGGATTCTACGTAGAGAACCATGACTGTAAGTACGTTATGTTTGAGATCACATAACTTATACCTTTCTAGAATGAAACAAAATCGTTTTTTCTCACTGCTTTCACTGCTGGTGTTGGCCATGTTTCTTATGGGTTGCCCTTACTTTAGCGACCTTCCTCTGAGTGAGCCAATCTATAAAATTGCAGATAACTTAATCGGTGAATGGGAGCTTTCCGGAGCCACGGACGGCGACATTGTGATTGTTCGTCGAACAGGGGCAAACACGATGAATGTAATCAAAAAGGCAGGTTCTGACGGCTCAGAGACCATCTATGCCGCTCATATTACGGAGATTAAGGGAGAGCTTTTTCTGAATGTAAAAGAGGAGGACGACTATGGAACTTACTATTTCTACAAATTGAAAACGGACGGTGACTTCAAATTGATTCTAATGCCTGTGACAAGCTACATAAGAGAAACATTTGAGTCAAGCGCAGCCATGAAGGCTTTTTTCGAGGCCAACGCCCATAACAGTTATTTCTATACCACGGACGAGGAAACGTATTACAAGAAGAAGTGATTCTTCTCAATAAAAAAAAGAGTGGCCATTGAGCCACTCTTTTTTATTGAATGTCTTTTTGCTTATTGCTTGGTGCAAGTCGATGTGCATGGATCTGCTACACCACCCGCTGACAAAGTATAAGAGAGTGTCAGAATTGATCCGTTGATCTGTCCCGATCCGCTGAAGGTAACAGGAGTTCCCTGAACGTCAATCGTTTGATTTGCAATCGTAATAGCAGAGCCATTCACAGTAGCTGAAATGCTCGCACCCACACCGCCAAAGTTGCCAATCACGACGTTAGCGACACCGGTGGCCGATGTGTTGATAGTGATTTGGTAGGTATAGTTTCCTGAAGTACATGATTCAGAAACATTATAGATACCCAAGAATTTGGCGCGCATCTCGGTTCCACAATCTGTTCCCTGGTATCCGGCAGCACAGTTGCAGGTGCCGTCGTTACATTGACCGCCATTGAGGCATGACACACCCTCGCAAGGGTCTTCGTCTTTTTTACACGCAGTGAAAGTCAAGGCCGCCACAGCGAAAAGCAGGATAATTTTTGTAAAGGTTTTCATTTTGTTTTTAGGATTATTAAGGAGGAGCGAATTTACACAAAATTTCCGCTGGTCAACTCAGTCGGTCGGTGAGCGCCCGCATTTCCATTACGGGTGAATTTTTCTCATAGAGAATGCGATACACAGTATCTGCAATCGGAATATCAGCGTGGAATTTCTTATTTATTTCATGAATGCCCTTAGTGGCGTAATAGCCTTCAGCTACCATATTCATTTCAATGGTCGCCCATTTCACGCTGTAGCCTTTTCCGACCATGGTGCCGAAAGTGCGGTTTCTGGAATAGGGCGAATAGGCGGTTACAAGAAGGTCGCCCAAATAAGCAGATGACTTCACATCACGATGCACTTCATGCACGGTATCTATAAATCGCTCAATTTCACGAATGGCGGAAGAAATCAATACAGCTTGGAAGTTGTCGCCGTAGCCGATTCCATGACAAATTCCAGCAGCTACGGCATACACATTTTTCAGAATGGCCGCCAGTTCTGCACCGAATACATCTTCAGTTACGGTGGTGCGTATATATCTGCACGCCAGAAGTTTACTAATTACGCCTGCGTGATCTTCATCTAGACAGCCAATGGTGAGATAAGAGAGCTTTTCCAAGGCGACCTCTTCCGCATGGCAGGGGCCGCATACGATGCCTATTTGACTGTACGGCACACCGAGTTGCTTGTGAAAGTACCTCGCAGGTATGGCGTCGAATTCGTTGATAATACCCTTGATGGCCGAGAACAAAACTTTGTTTTCAAGCCCGCGAGGTTTGTAATGAGTAATGGTATCGTGTAAAAATGCCGAAGGAATTGCGACAATGAGATAGTCGCATGCGTCCACCACAGCCTGCAGGTCTTCCGTAATGTGGAGTTGATTCGTGTTGAATTCAATGCTTTGGATGTAGCGCGGGTTATGACCAAACTGTCGGATGTGATCAATGGACTCCTTGCTGCGCATCCACCAATGAACCTCATCAAGATTGTTGCAGAGAAGTTTGACAAGAGCAGTCGCCCACGACCCACCCCCAAGTACACCCACTGAGATTTTTTTTTCCATGGCTTTGAGTGCGGCGAAGATAAGGGTGTCGGCCAACTAGCAAACGGCCGTCAGAAGAGTGATAAAAGACTGATTTATGTGGGAATCAATGAATCGGAGATTAAGGTGGAGGGCAACAAGCCGGACCCATGATGTATATTTCGCTCTCAACTATGTCCACACACCTTCAGGCATTAATCATAGACGACGAAGAGTTCGCTCGCGAAAACCTTCGAATGCTCATTGAGGACTTCTGTCCTGATGTCGCTATTTGCGGATTGGCATCGAGTGCCAAAGAGGCACGAAGAATGGTGGAGGAAATGAATCCTGACATGGTTTTTCTGGACATCATGATGCCAGGAGAAGATGGGTTCACATTTCTTCAAAGTCTCGAGGGCCGGAACTTCCAGGTCATTTTTACCACTGCATTTCGAGAGTATGCCCTGAAGGCGATCAAAGAAAGTGCGGTCGATTATCTGGAGAAGCCCATTGATATTGATGAGCTGCAGGCCGCAGTGGAAAAGGTCAGAAAGTACCGTGAGGAAAAAAAAAGGGGTGGAATTCCTGAAGAGAGAATGACGAGGATATTGAAAGACATCGCTCTTACCAATACCGTCGAAAAGACCATTATTCCTACCCGCGATGGATTCGCAGTAGTGCGCAACACGGACATTATTCACCTCGAAGCGGCAGAGAATTATACAACGCTGCATTGCATTGGAGGCAAGCGCTATGTGAGTAGCAAGAGCATCAAGACCTTCGAAGACAGGCTCGATCCGGAAATGTTTTTTAGGGTTCACAAATCGCACATAATTAATCTAACCCATCACCTCAAGGAGTTTAGTCGTGCTGAAGGTAACATTGCTGTAATGTCGGACAGCACTCAGATTCCTGTAGCCAGAAGGAAGCTTCAGGAGTTTCTCAACCGACTGGGACAAGTGAGCTAATCCGATGAATAGCCAAAGCGTAATACTTCGCACTTTCCTGTTGTGGATAGGATCAATGATCCTGGGACTTGGAGCGAATGGGCAGCAATATGGCTTTATAAAACACTCCGTTCGTGAAGGACTCGCTCAGTCTCAAGTTCGGTGTGTGTTTCAGGATAGCCGCGGTTATGTGTGGGCGGGAACACTCGGGGGTATATCCCGGTTTGAGGGGACTCGATTTGTCAATTTTGACCGCCAGGACGGCTTGTTCAACAATCAGGTAAGCGCAATCACAGAGCTAGCCGACGGCCGCATCGCCGCAGGATCTGTGGGCAGTATTTCGATCATTTCTGCCATCGGATTGAGAACATTTCTTTTTCCCTCTTCGGAACTAGAGTCATCCGTAAATGCACTAATGGGTGATGGTGAAACGGTGTGGATAGGTTCCGAAACAGGCCTCTATATCTGGCGCGATGATCAGATTACACCGGCAGAGATTTCTGGATTTCCGGCTGGAGCTCATGTGAAAGCATTTCTACCCGGAGAAAATGGGCTTCCCATGTTAGTCGTTACCAGAGAGGCTGTATTCAGCGTCCTCAATGGAAAAGCCGTTCTTGTTTACCAACCATCGGATGAAGAGGTACATCTCTTTGACGCGGAGCGAGAAGAGGATGGTACTATATGGATTGCAGCGCGCAAGAAAGGATTGATCCAATTAAATGCCGATAAAACCGAACGATCATTCGAGGACGCAGATGGTCTTCCTGCCACCACGATGACCTCAATTACCTCCGATGGAAATGGGGGGTATTGGCTGACCTCTCGGTTTGGGGTGTGCGCATTTGACGGGACTACTTTTCAGACCTTCGCCGAAAAGGAAGGCTTACCAACTACTGACATACGCGACGTGTGTGTGGATAGAGAGGGAAATGTGTGGTTTGCATCTTATGGAAGTGGCTTGCTTCGCTTCGCTGGCCCTGCCTTTTCAACCTATACACGCTCTGATGGATTAAGCAGCAATGCCGTAATGAGTATTCTCAGGGATAAGGCCGGGATGACTTGGTTATCCACATTTGATCAGGGAATATGCCGGTTGGATGAAGATACAATTGTGCCAGTTTTGCAAAGCGAGTTGGCGGGCACTTCGCGCATTTGGTCAAGTCTGAAAGCCGCGGATGAAGCGCTGTGGTTTGGCTCTTCTGATGGGCTTTACCGATATGACGGAAAGGACATACAACTCTTCACGGAAGACGATTCTCTTCCGGATCGAACCGTTTTAAGTTTGTTGGAATCACCTGCAGGAAAAATTTATGTGGGTACAGCGGATGGACTCGCTGTTATTTCCAATTTCAGGGTTAAGTCCCTCAATGACCTCCCAAGAGCACCGAGCACACGCATACGAGGAATGGTCGCGGATTTGGCAGGAAATATTTGGCTGTCGACGCGCGATGGAGTTTACCGGTACAATGGCACATCCTTCACGTTCTTCGGCATAGAGCAAGGGTTACCGGATCTTTCCACTTATTGCATCGAAGTGGATGCAAGGAATAGGATCTGGGTGGGTACGCAAGCGGGGCTCCTAGTGCTGGAAGGAAGTTCATTTCGGGAGGTTATTCTAGGTGAGGAAGGCGGCGCGCGCACAATCAATTTTATTCACGCATCCGGAGATCGGATTTGGGTAGGCACGTTGAATGGCCTGTATGCATCTTCCGGCGAAAATGGGCGTATGAAATCAGAAGGCTGGACTCACTACGGAGAGGAAGACGGAATGCGAAGCCTCGAAACGAATCTGAACGCCGTTTTTGAGGATGAGAATGGCGTCTTGTGGTTTGGAACTCCTGATGGAGTGGTTCGCCTTGATCAGTCGCGTCTTTCCCCGTCTAAGTTGCGAGCGAAACCGCTTGTGCACTTGTCTTCGATGTTGATTAATCTACAATCACCAGATTGGAAAAAATGGAAAGTAACTCCAGATGAACACACTGGTTTTCCACCACAACTTACGGTGGGGTATCGCTTTACTCACTTCACGTTTTATTGTGACGGCATTTCGATGGCGCACCCCAACGCGTTGAAGTATCAATATTGGCTTGAAGGACTGGAGGAGGAATGGGAGCCAGTTACCACGGCGTCATTTGCCACGTTCGGCAACCTGCCTTTCGACTCGTTTGTCTTCCATGTAAGAGTGCAGAATAAAGAGGGGGTGTGGAGCGATGAGGCTACGTATGCCTTTACCATAACACCTCCTTTTTGGCTCAGATGGTGGTTTGTCATTTCGGAAGTGCTGGGCGCATCATTAATCATCGGATGGTTTGTGCGCAACAAGCAGCGCACCCTGAAGAATAAGAGAGAACGGGAACTAGGTGAAATGAAATCCCGAATGCTGACACTGGAGCAGCAGTCGCTCAACTCGAGCATGAACCGCCATTTTATTTTCAACGCACTAAATAGCATTCAGTATTACATCAATCGTCAGGATCGAATAGCAGCAAATCGCTACCTCAGTGATTTTGCCCGCCTGATCCGCAAGAACTTGGATAGCTCTCAAGAAAACCTCACCTCGCTTCGGGATGAAATAGAACGGCTCGAGCTTTACTTAAAGCTGGAACACATGCGTTTCCGTGACAAGTTTGAATACCACATCCATGTGGATCCGATGTTGGATCAGGATCAGGTAAAAGTCCCGGCCATGCTCTTGCAGCCTTTTTTGGAGAACTCAATCTGGCATGGACTGCTGCCCAAAGAAGCCCATGGCCGCGTGGATGTGGATATTCAGTTGAGCAACGATCTGGTGGAATTTACAATCACGGACAATGGAATAGGCATCGATCACTCGCTAATGAGTAAAAGCGGCACGGATAGTCATATTTCAAAAGGAATGCAGATCACCGGAAATAGGATAGAGCTGATACGAAAGATGACCGGTCAGAATATTGAACTCCGCGGCCCATACCAGCTTAACGATGAACAAGGCCGCCCAACGGGAACTCAGGTGTGTATACGGATCCCCGTAAAATTTCACGAACTTTTTGAGATATAGCCTTGTATAAGTGAGAAATCCTTGTATATTTGAAAGGTGTTTCCCTTAGAAATAGATGTCTACCACACTTAAATACCTCATTGGTTGCCTCGCGTTAATGCTTGCCTTCACCTCTTGTACCAAGGACGAGGCTATGTGCACGCCGGAGCATGAGTCAGAAATAGTGGATAATGAGACCAGAGCAGTGATTGTCCAGGATGAGGCGTCAGGCACTTTTTCCGGAATGGGAAGTCTGAGCTCAGACGGCCCTAGGTCCGATCAGCCAGGTTCGGATGATGAAGACGGTGATGGAATTACTGATGATGAAGACGATGAGGACGAAGATGATGAACGCTCGTCCAACAAAAACGTAAAAAAGTAAACGAATTGTTTCGATAGAAAAACCCCACAGCTGTGGGGTTTTTTATTGGCCTGTGCCAATGTTCCTGCGTATCCTCGCAAGATGAAAACGGCCACCCTAAGTGAGTTGAAAAAGAATCTGAGCGGCCTTCCCCCGGCGCAGCTCAATCTGCTTTTGCTTCGATTGGCTCGGTTCAAAAAGGAAAATAAGGAACTTCTTACCTACCTCTTATTTGAAGCGGATGATGAGGCCGGCTACATCGAAGGCGTGTGCAATGAAGTGGATGCATTGTTTGCTGCAATCAGAAAGGAGAGCCCCGATTATCTGATGAAGAAGAGTGTGCGGAAAGTCCTTCGCATGGTGCACAAATCGATTCGCTTTTCCGGCGAACCCACCACTGAGATTTCTCTGCTCCTTCACTTTTGTAAAAGCCTGAAACGGTCGATCGTTCGCTATGATCGCAACCCCATTTTACGAAACATGTATTCTACTCAGATCAGAAAGATTGAGAAGGCATTGAGTGGATTGCATGAAGATATTCAGGGAGATTTTCGGGAATCTGTGAGTGAGCTCTGATCATTGCGAATGCCGCCGACATCTGAAGGATGTAAATGTTTTCTCAATTAAGCTAACAAAATTAGCAAAATAAACTACCTTTACTGTCCGAAAGGAACTTCGTCCCTCTAAGCTCCGGAGCTCTTGCGGTAAGCAACCTTCACTCAACTTATTGATTTTACCATGTCTGAAAGGTCAATTCTTCACATGGACCTGGACACTTTTTTTGTCTCCGTAGAGCGCCTCTTGGATCGGAGACTCGAAGGCAGGCCCATTCTTGTCGGCGGAATTAGCGACCGTGGCGTTGTGGCCGCATGCAGCTATGAAGCTCGCGCGTTTGGCGTGCACTCGGCTATGCCGATGAAGCTCGCCCGACAACTCTGCCCAGATGCAATCGTCATCCGCGGCAATTCATACAACTACCTCAAGTACTCAGACATCGTGAGTGAAATTGTGCGAAGTGCCGTGCCTGTTTTTGAAAAATCCTCGGTAGATGAGTTTTACTGCGACCTCACCGGAATGGACCGCTTCTTCGGATGCTATCAGTTTGCGGGCGAACTCCGACAAAAGGTGATGCGCGAAACAGGACTGCCCATTTCCCTCGGACTATCTGTCAACAAAACGGTATCGAAAGTGGCTACGGGCGAGGCCAAACCGAACAACCAACTTCAGATAATCCATGGCACAGAGCGCAATTTTTTGGCTCCGCTTTCCATTAAACGCATCCCAATGGTCGGTGACAAAACCTACCAGACGTTGCGCAATCTTGGCATTAGTCACATCAAAACTCTGCAAGAGATGCCAGTGGAACTTCTTCAGCGCGCGCTTGGCGAAAACGGTGTGATGATTTGGAAAAAGGCAAACGGGATTGACTTAAGTCCTGTTGTCCCTTTTCATGAGCGCCAATCTATCTCAACCGAACGTACGTTCGATCGTGATACAATTGATGTAGTCAAACTGCGCGGACTATTTATTGCCATGTCTGAAAACCTTGCCTATCAATTGCGAAAGGGAGAAAAGCTGACGTCTTGTGTGACCGTGAAATTGCGTTATTCCGATTTCCAGACACAGACCATGCAGGTGCGTGTGCCCTACACTTCTGCGGATCATATCCTCACGCCGCGTGTGTTGGAGTTGTTCGACAAATTATACAATCGCCGCGTATTGGTGAGGCTTATCGGTGTCCGGTTTAGTCATCTCGTAAGCGGAGGCTACCAGATCAATCTCTTCGATGATTCGGAGGAAAAAATCAAATTGTACCAAGCCATGGACAAGCTTCGCAACCAATACGGAGAGCGCTCGGTGATTACGGCAGCGGGGATGAGTGCCAATACCATCGGACGGGGCGAAAATCCATTTGACGGAGGACCTCCGGTGTTGCTGGCGAACCGAAGGCAGTGAGCAGAATCAAGGTTCGCGCAGTCCGGCCGCTGGCCCATTACATTTGTTGCATGCATTTTCGATATGTTTTAGCCACCTTAATAATTGTCCTTCTCTCGGCTGAGTTCACCGCTCAGAACACACTAACCGATAGTCTCGAGCGCGCACTTCTAGGGCTTCGGGGAAAGGAACGAATCACGGCGTTGAGTGATCTTACCTGGGAACTTAGTGGAGTGCATGCGGATAAGGCCGTTCAATATGGGCGCGAATTGCTGAAACTCGCCGAGCAAACCAATGACAGTACAGAGATTGGGGAAGCCGCAAACCTGCTCGCCGTCGCATTTTACCGTCATGGAAATTATGAAGAGGCACTGCGGATGAATCGTCGCGCTTACCGCATTCGCAAAACGGCAGGGGACCGCAAGGCCATTGGTTCAAGTCTCAACAAATTCGTCAATATTTATACGGACCAGATAAAACTCGATAGTGCGCTGAAGTATGGCCTGGAAAGCGTAAAAATTTATGAGCAATTGGCCGACTCAGGAAATCTGGCAGTATCGCTTAATACGATCTCTTCGGTATATCAAAAGGAACGTGATTGGCAAGCTACGCTGACCTATGCAAAGCGATCCTATGATATCGCATCAGCGATTGGATTTGACTATGCCGTGGGTGGTTCCGCTGGAAGTATGGGTCTGGCTTATGAAGCTTTAAATCAATTCGACCTTAGCATATACTGGTATGAAATAGCCCGAGCAGCGTTTGAGCGCGTGGATTCAAAATCGGATCTCGCGACACTGGCAAACAATCTGGGCTTCTTATATCGCAGACAGGGCAGCCTGGAAAGTGCTCAACGAAACTATGAGTTGGCTCTTCAAATGGCTGAAGAGTTGAGTGAAAGCAATGGTATTGCACACTACTCAGCAAATCTGGGAGGCCTTTTTAACGCACGCAAAGACTACCAAAAGGCCCAGGCCTACTTTACTAGGGCATTGGAAATTGCGGAGCGGGAAAAGCTTGGACGAATCCGGTTGCAATGCTACGACGGGCTCTCCGAAGCGCTAGTGAATTCTGGTCGAGGCAGCGAAGCGTCACGGTATTTCCGACAATACATCGATTTGAAAGACTCCCTCTATAACGAAGAACGAAGTGCCCAATTGGCAGAAATGCGCACGATCTACGAAACAGAGAAAAAGGAGCAAGAGAATGCATTTCTAATCACAGAAAATCAGTTGAAGGACAAGCGCACACGCGCAATCGCAGTGGGTTCCGCCGCCGCATTCCTCTTGTTGATTCTCAGTGGCACGTTCTATTATCAAAGTTATCGGCGCAGACAAGAGGCGCGGTTGCAGCGCGAATTGCTCGCTGAGCGCGAACTCGGAATGGCCGCAGTGTTTGATGCCACTGAAGAAGAACGTCGCCGCATTGCAAAGGATTTGCATGACGGAATTGGTCAGCAATTGAGTGGACTAAAATTGAGTTGGGATGCATTGCGCCATAGAGTGAAAGAATTTTTACCCGAAGAAAATGTTCGGTTCGAACAACTGGCCGCAGTGCTCGACGAGTCCGCTCAGGAAGTGCGCAGTATTTCTCATCAGATGATGCCGAGAGCGCTACAAGAGCGAGGCTTGCTGCCGGCTCTGGAAGACATGCTGCGCAAGAGTCTTGGCCTCACCCCGATTCAGTTTCGCATTGAGCACTTCAAAGTGGATGATCAGCGCTTTGATCAGCGGGTCGAAATCGGACTGTACCGAATTGCGCAGGAATTGATCAATAACATCATTAAACACAGCGGCGCCTCTGAAGTCGCACTCCAATTGTATCGCAGCAAGTCGCATCTTATTCTCATTATTGAGGATAACGGTCGTGGCTTTTCTCCCGAAGAGAAAAAGGATGGAATTGGACTTCTCAATATCGCGAGCCGACTGAGCGTCGTCAACGGGGAAGTGAATTGGGAGCCCGGACCAGAATCGGGAACCGTGGCCACAGTGCGCGTGCCTGTGAAAGCGTAAACCGGTGGTGTTTGGTGGTAATTGTGAAGTAAATGCCACGATGGGCTGCGCATGAAGTGCTTATTTTCGCTGTTTAAATAAGATTTAGGATGCAGGTGAATGTGCTTATAGTAGATGATCATCAGATCGTGACCGACGGATTGTCGGCTCTGCTTGATAGCGTCCCACACATTCATATAAAAGGCGTAGCGGAGAATGGCCGCCTCGCTATAGAGATGGTCAGAAACCTCAAGGTGGATGTCGTGCTGATGGACGTAGACATGCCTGTTATGAATGGTATCGAAGCCACGCAGGCAATCAAAAAACAATTTCCAGATGTGATGGTGATCATTCTCACAATGCACGACGAGAAGGGCATGGTGCAAGTGTTGCTGGAAGCTGGAGCAGATGGTTACCTTCTAAAGAATAGCAACCGCGACGAAGTCGTTGAAGCGATTGATGCAGTAAGGCGAGGAGAGCAACATCTATCTGAAGAGGTGCACCGAGTATTGCTCCGAGAAGATGCCGATCCCCGAAAGGGAATGCTCTCCGAACTGACCGACCGTGAAATAGAAATTCTCAAATTGATCGCAGAGGGATTTTCCAATAAGGAAATCGGAGATAAACTATTTATTTCGCATCGCACGGTGGACACGCATCGCACCAATCTCATGCAGAAGCTAGATGTGCATAATATAGCCGGTCTCGTCAGATTGGCAATCGAAAACGGCTTGGTGCGCTAGTGTGTTTTTTCGCGGCATGCGAGACTATTCCACCACAACCATTTTTATATCAGGAAACTGGAGTGAGAATATGCCATAACCCCCTTCCACATTGCTGATGAACGTGATAGGTTCTGCAACTGCCTGCACGAAAATGCTTCCACTTCTCTTCCGCTGCTGAAGATAATCGTAGTAGGTGCGGGATATATTATTGAGTGAAACGTAAAGCGTATCTCCATCCAGATTGTTCAACCGGAAACTGCGGTCTACATTGGAATTATTGAGCTCGAGATCACTCAGCAACTCTGTCTGCACTACACCCCCTGCTTCCAGTGGATCATTGAACTCCAGCGGATCGCTGAAGCGGGAATAGAAGTGAATGGCATAATAGTTCTGACCTACAGGATCGATGAATCGGTAATGCACATCCAGCGTTGAGTCATTGATCACGGAGTAGGTGATGTCATCGAGCGGCACAGTAGGCATCATCTGGGTGCGTGCCTCAATTCGTTTACCCAGCAATGGATCAAACGCATGAAGGGTGTATTCCGAACCCACAACCAGATTGGCAGTGAAAGTGGCGTAGAGACCGGCGGTGAACTCAAACAAAGTATCCGTTTGTCCTCCACCGGTTAGGGTGATGAGTGCGTTTGACGTAAGCACCTGCGACAGAATATCATTGCCTGTGCTGTCGGCTTCATTTGTATCATCATATTCCAACGCACCGAATGTGCGCGCCATATATACGAGAACGGATTGTCCGGGCACTGCCTGTGACCAGATTACCGGTGCAGGCTCGAGCTGATCTATTGTGATGGGCAACGGGTCTGGCACGCAAGAAGAAGCAGACAACAGTATCAGAAGAAAAAGGTAGTTGCGCATACGTTTTTAGAATTTGAAATTGTAAGCAATGGATGGAATGAAACCAAACAATCCGATTTGTTGATATTGATAGCCAAGACTGTTTTCCGTAGGTACAATTTGAATTCGGAAGGGTGTGGTACTGCGGTAGACGTTGTACGCCCCAAAGTGCCATTCTCCCTTGAGTTTTTTATTTTTCTCAGGACGTGGCTTCAGCACAAAATTGATATCGAGTCGGTGGGATGGCGACATGGAAACAGCATTACGATCCGTATATATCGGAATTATTTCTGCTCCTGTGAGAGTGGCGTTTGGCACAAAGTACTGTCCGATCTGAGGCGTAAATCGTGAGCCCGAACTGTATACCCACACCGCACTTACATCCCATCGCCGATTGAGCACATAGTTAGCAACGATCGAAATATTATGTCGACGGTCGTATTTGGCCCAGTAGGTTTTTCCCTGATTTAACTCCTCGAAATCGCGAGTAGCCCAGCTCAGCGTGTAACCTATCCAGCCATTCAATTTACCTTCCTGACGCTGCACGAGAAATTCGAGACCCCATGAATCGCCCTTGCCTTGAATGAGCTCTTGCTCAAAGTTGTTGTTCAGAATGAGGTTCGTTCCCTCGCGGTATTCGATGAGATTGTTCATCCACTTGTAGTAAGCCTCTACCTCGGTGTTAATCTTCCATTTTTCAAGATAGGTATGCCACGCTAGGATGAACTGATCGCTCGTCTGTGGCTTAATATTTTTCGTCACAGGATACCACAAGTCAGTAGGAAGTGAAACGGATGAGCTGCTCACCAAATGCATGTATTGCTTCATCCTGCTGTATCCGAATTTGAGCGATTGAAATTCGTTGAGCATGTATCGCAGTGCGATTCGGGGCTCAAGACCGAGGTATATTTTTTCTGAAAGAAAGGATCCCGAAATGCGCATTCCAGTGGATAGTTTGAAGAGCCCTCCGCGGTAATCTTTTTCTGAACCGCCATAGAGTGCAAATTCGTTCGAGTAAAGAGGTTCTGCTTTTTTGCTTGCAAGAAATTGGGAAATCTCACCAGATGTGCTCACCACATTTGGGCGAAAAATGTGAGTGGTGTATTGACCGCCAAAGCTCAATTTGTGATCGTCTTTGTAGTAATAATCAAAGTCTTCCTTCACGCCAATGTCACGCACGTCTGATTTGATGAGCACATTGTTGTCGGCCACCGCACCACGAATGTCGTAGTCGAATTTGGTGTGAATCAGAGAAAGGTTGGAGAACATTTTTTCATTCACAATTCTGTTCCAGCGTAGCGTGTTGGTTAGATTTCCCAGCGTAAAACCAAAACCGAAAGGCTCATCACCGGAATCACTTACGTCACTTCCGTCGAATCGCAACACATCATCACCGAGATAGGAAGAGAAATAAAACCGGTCGCGATCGGAGAGCACATAATTCGCCTTTAGGTTAAGGTCGTAGAAATAGTAAGGGAGAAATTGTCCGGCCGCACGAAAAACCTGATCCACGTAGGTGCGCCTGGCGCTAACTACAAAGGATGCCTTTTCCTTGATAATTGGTCCTTCGATAGTGAGCCGCGAAGAAAGCAGTCCGACGCCACCAGTGACTTGGAATTTATTGATGTTTCCCTCTTTCATCCGAATATCGAGAATGGATGAAAGCCGTCCACCATACTGTGCAGGAAAAGCACCTTTGATCATCGTCATATCGTGCAGTGCATCCTGATTGAACACCGAAAAGAAACCAAAGAGATGTCCGATGTTGTACACAGTAGCTTCGTCAAGCAGCACTAGATTTTGATCAGAAGTACCTCCGCGCACATACATGCCCGTTCCTCCTTCACCGCCTTTTTGTACGCCAGGCATGAGCTGCACGATTTTGATGATGTCCGTTTCTCCAAGCAAGCTCGGCATGCGACTGACGTCTTTCATTGGGATCCGGAAGCTGCTCATTTGTGAATTGCTCACGCGGGCCTTTTGTCCGGCGTCTGCCACAATTTCGACTGTGCCAAGCTGCTGGGCATCTTCCTTTAGTTTGATGTCAAGCTTGAATTCAGCTTGCCTTGGAACCTGAAAGGACTTCACCGGATATCCAACCATCTTGCATTCTACCACGATCATGTCATCAGTAAATGCGGAGTGTGGAATTTGCAAGGAGTAGAATCCATATTCATTCGCAGTGATGCCGTATCCGGTGCCGGGTACGTAAACTAGGGCAAAGAGCAAGGGCTCACCGTTTGATCCATCGGTGATGTAGCCGGAGATCGTGGTCGTTTGAGCCCGAATACCAGTAATACAGAACAAGAAGATGGAAAAAACAAAAATCCGGGTCATGTTGCGCAAAGGTTCCACAATGGAGACGAGTGTACGCCCATTCTGGTGAATGAAATAACCAAATAGGATCGCTGGAGCAGATTAGTCGGGGTAAGGTTCAACGACAGAGCGAACGGCGATAGTCCAGAAGATCTTGAGGAAGGAGCGTTATTTCTGTTGATTATTGGAAAATCCGGGCACGTGAAATATTATTTCTCCTGATAATCAGGATGTTGTCATTCAAGAGGAAACAAAGGCGTGTCTCCCCGTAACCTTTCAGTGCAAGATTGTCGTTAAACCCCCTTGTAAGTTCTCATGTAGAGATATTAGATAGTTTAATTGTTTTCATTATTCCATTGAAGGCCGCCCAACGGGGTGGCCTTTGTGGTGTCTGGCCTTAGCGATTTTAGTGTTCTTTAGGGATGAATGGAACAAAGCGTCTCGTTTTTGGGTTTACTTCGCAATTCTCAATAACCCCATTATGAAAAAATCACTTCTTCTTTCATGCGCTGCTATGGCCGCTTTTGCCATGACCGCATTGGCCCAGACTCCTGCTGAAACTCTTCCACTTGGTGCTAAGCTACCTATGGCTGACACCAAGATGAAAAGCATCGACGATGATATGTACGCCGTGAGAGATATGATGGGCGAAAATGGAGTGCTCGTTATTTTTACGTGCAACACCTGTCCTTTTGTAATCGGCGCTGAGGGGTACGGCGGTGGCTGGGAAGGTCGTTATCCAAGCGTGATTGGCGCAGCCAAGAAAACCGACGTAGGGATTATACTGGTGAATAGCAATGAAGCCAAGCGCGAAAAAGGAGATAATCTAGCCGATATGAAAGCGCAGGCTGAAGCGGGGAAATACGATGACATCCCCTATGTTCTCGACCAGAATTCCGCATTGGCAAATGCATTTGGCGCACGCACAACGCCCCATGTTTTCCTCTTCGATAAAAACATGAATCTCGTGTATCGCGGATCGATTGACGATAGCAATGAATCACCTGACAAGGTGAAGGAACCCTACCTCTTCAATGCATTAGGAAACCTTGCCGCAGGCAAGAAGATCGAACCTGCTGATACCAAGCCTGTGGGCTGCAGTATCAAGCGTGTGCAGTAAGCGATTTCATTTTATTTAAAGGGCAATTCAAGCTGTGACGGGCAGATTGAGTTGCCTTTTTTGTTTTGGGTCAAATTTCTTTTCATTCTTCAACCCACATGAAAATATGGGGATTGTCAATAAACGGCTCCAGGTCTTTAGAGAAGAGAATGAGCCCAAGATCAATTAACCACAGTATTCCGCCACCGCCAATGGTGAGCGTATAGAACACGGGCACTTTTACATCTGTCCCTAAGTAGAGCCGGTGCACACCGAAAAGGCCCAAAGAAACGTCGAGAAGAATGGCAATAAGACGTGTATTGTCGTGCACACCAGAGGTGTCAGCAGGGTCTGCCAAACGAAACGAATATTCCTTTTCGCCGGTTTGCTCAAAAAGGATTTTCCCAACCAATGTTTCAGGAAAACGACGCTTCTGCGCGTCAGCAATAGACGCTGAAACCAATATGAGAAGAAGAATCACGCACTTGCGCATAGTAACGAAAGTACGTGTTTAGTTCACTGAATCAGGTGAGAATCAGCATCGCGTCGCCGTAGCAGAAGAAGCGGTATTTTTCCTTGATGGCTTCACTGTACGCGTGCATAATCAGATCATATCCACCAAAGGCGGTGGTTGTCATGAGGAGCACGCTCTCGGGCTCATGGAAATTGGTAATCAAGCTATCTGCAATCACAAAATCGTATGGCGGGAAGATGAACTTGCTGCTCCATCCATCAAAAGGCTTGAGCATATTGTTGGTGCTGACACTTGACTCGAAGGCACGGAGCACGGTGGTTCCGACGGCACACACGCGATGTCCGGTGCGACGCGCGGTGTTCACCATTTCTGCGGTTTCCGCAGGAATAATGACTTGCTCGCTGTCTGTTTTGTGTTTAGTTAAATCTTCAACCTCCACCGTGCGAAAAGTGCCGAGACCAATATGAAGCGTCATTTCGGCCATGTGCACACCTTTAATCTCCATTCGCTTCGACAGTTCGCGGCTGAAGTGAAGACCGGCTGTTGGCGCGGCTACTGCACCTTCGTGCTTGGCGTAGATCGTTTGATAGCGCTCTTCGTCCTCAGGCTCAACCGGGCGCTTAATGTATTTGGGAAGTGGCGTTTCACCCAAGTCGTAAATGAGCTTTTTGAAGGCGTCATGATCGCCATCGTATAGGAAGCGAAGGGTGCGTCCACGTGATGTGGTGTTGTCAATAACTTCCGCTACTAACTCATCATTCGGACCGAAATAAAGTTTGTTTCCAATTCGGATTTTGCGTGCCGGATCTACCACCGTGTCCCAAAGGAGGCTTTGAGAGTTCAGCTCCCGAAGCATAAATACTTCGATCATTGATCCGGTCTTTTCCTTGTTTCCGTACATGCGGGCAGGAAAAACGCGGGTGTTGTTGTTTACCAACACATCACCTTCCACGAAATAGTCCATGATGTCCTTGAACATCCGATGTTCAATCTTTCCGGTGCTTTTGTGAACCACCATCAGACGAGATTCATCGCGGTGGCGTGCGGGGTATTGGGCGATCAGTTCTTCCGGTACTTTGTAGCGGAACTGACCAAGTTTCATGGCTGAAATCAAGGTAGTTGTATTTTTAAAAGAGCCGGCGAAGGTACGAATTCAGAACTCCTTTGTAAAGGGAAACTTTCGAAAGTCCGGTAAACAGTGGCGCTTAGACCACCGGCTCGTCTGAAAGTCCCGCCAGACGAGCGAGATTGGCGTCAAGTGTTGTCATATCTGTTTCTGAGTAAGGGGCACAGGAAACCCGTCGGAGTGATGAGAGGTAAGAACCGGTATTTAGGCGCCCCCCAATATCATGAGCCAAACTGCGGATATAAGTGCCTTTCGAGACATTTACATCAAAGCCAACTTCGGGAAGCTCTATTGAGGTGAGTTGAAACGAAAAAATCTCAACGAGTGAACGTCTCATTTCAACCATTTCGCCGCGGCGAGCTGATTCATAGGCTCGTTCTCCGTTGATCCATTTGGCGCTAAACACAGGTGGACGTTGGAGTTGTTCGCCCACAAATCCCAAAGCCGTCTCATGCAATACGTCAGCATTTAAATGGATCGTTGGGTAGTCACCAACAGGCTCCGTTTCCAAATCGAAGCTTGGAGTTGTTTTTCCAAAAAAAATGGTTCCGGTGTAGCGTTTCTGTCCGTCCTGGATCTGGGCAATCTGCTTGGTCATTTTACCCGTACAAATCACCAGCATTCCGGTGGCCAAAGGATCCAATGTGCCTGCATGTCCGATTTTGAATTTTCGCTTCTGACCTGCATCAAGCGGCACTGGGAGTTTTTTCGTGACGAAGTGCTTGATTTTATTGACAACGTCAAAACTCGTCCACTGCAATGGTTTGTCAATGATGAGTACGGATCCATTGTAAAGATCGTCGATGGAGCTGAATGAATTGGGTGCGGGAATCATGCGGTGCGGCAAAGGTATAGCTCGCCGTCAGTCTAGTGCAGGGATGCCCTTCTGCCTCTCCCCGGCAATAAACAGAAAGCCTCTGTGATTGATCCATCCTTTCCATGGTGTTTTCCACCAGCCATTGATTATCTCGCTCGCCTTTCCTGCCACTGCCATTCCGCTCACCCAAACCGTTCCGGCCTGATCACGTTCCAGCACACGCTTATCGTCATTGGGGTCTGTAATTCTCACTGCGATTCCGGGAAGGGGTTTTCCAATCGATCCGGGTTCGAACCCTTCCTGTTCAATCGGTTTGCCTACAATGTCCTTTCCGCTGTAATTGGAAATGTTGATGGCAAACACGGAGGTTGTTTGATCTGACCCTGCACAGCAATACACCGTGATCCCTCGTGAATTCAGCACTTCGATGGCAGCGTCTCCGGGGTTTATGCCGGCACAGAATATGTGGCGGAGAAACGGAATGTTGCGCGATTCAGAAAGGGAGGAAATGGCGCGCAACTGATCCGGGGTAGCGATGACAACATGATACTCATTGCGGAGAAGGCCATGTGCAAATACTTCAGATGAGGTGCCTTCTCCAGTCAATGAGAGTGAGAGATCGCAAATCACCGGTATCAACAATTCAATCACATAGCCGTGTGATGTGAAAGGGGCCAGGTCGAGGTACATTCTTAACTCAGGGTCGAAGTAGTGCACTTGTCTCAAGCTATGAACCGCAGCGAGTAGATGATTCCCAGTCAAACCTGTTTGTTCCCATTGATCATTTTGAATGTGAAAAAAAAGAGCGGCTGTGTCATCGCGTTCTGGGGTGCGACTAAACCACGACCGCAATTCTCGTCCTGCAGAATTTAAGTTGCGACACACTACACTGACCTCTTTACGCTCAGCCATCGCTGCGTCCATATCTTCCATATAGATGACTTCGTCTGCTACAGGTGCGCAGCGGGTGAAATGGAGGTCAGTGGTGGTGAGTAGGATGCCCGTACCCGATTGATTCATCACATACAATCGTTGCTCATTGCTCCATTCCGGGTTAATAGGAACCACACATTTATGGTTCATCAGCAGCCACAGATGGATCAAAAGTCCTTCGGGTGATTTGGGCAGAAGCACTGCTACTCTGCGATGGCGATGCAGCGGTCGGTTGAGGATCTGATTGAGTTGAGAAATCCGATGGGGAATGGATCGGAAGGAGATGTCTGAAAGATGTCCCTCCCATCTTCCGCGCGGCTGCTTACGAAGGACTCGGGCAAGTCGAGACTGCAGTGATTCCCCATCAATAAAGCGGCGCGAGAAATTTAATGCTTCCATTTCTTTCACACGCTGGCGGACCGAAAAGGCCGTGACTGGCCCAGCACTAGGAAGACCAATTTCAATCCTCACTTTTCGCCTCAAGGTGTTCAATCGCAAACGAATCATTTTTCCTTGTCCTGCTCGATAGGTAAAGGGTGTACCGATCACATTGTCAAAATGCATCGGAATTACCGGACCGTCGATTAGACCAGATAAATGCTCCACTCCTTTTTTGAATTCCAGTAGTTGACCTGTGCGTGAGACCGTGCCTTCTGCGAATAGCGCCACTAGCCGGCCTTCGGCTATAAGCTTGACGACTGATTGGTTGAATGCATTCAAATCATTTTTCCCGTTTCGGGCTTCTACCGGCACGCAGCCGAGAAATTTCAGAATTGGTCCGAGAACAGGTTTGCGAAACACATCTGCATTCATGACGAAATAGATCGGCCGTGGAATGGCGGTAACCATCAACAGAAAATCCATATAGCTCACATGGTTGGCCACCAGAAGGGCTCCGCCTTTGGCAGGAATGCGATCACGGTGATAAACGGACAGTCGGTAGATGATTCGTCCAATGACCTTTAGAATGGCGATCAGCGCGAGCTGAGCAAAGGGGGTACGGGGCTTTTTCATGGGCCAAAGGAATTTGATTCTGTGCAAGAATCAAGAGCTATTTTTGCTCATTACGTACGAATAAAAATTTATTAATCGACACTTCAGGAGGTGAATAGGAACTTAAGATCATTATGGGGATGGCCAATTAGATCAATGTAATTAGCACATATATAGCTTTTCTAGAAGTGTGCCATTAATTGGTACATTCGTGATAGCGATAAATAAACGTACGACTAATTGGACATACTTGAGTCATGTATTCAAATGATGACCCCTGCCCAACGCAAGGCATTCTGCGCGCGTCTTCAGTCCCGCAAGTCGGGTAGGAAGGATGTGCTTTTGGTGGATTGGCTCTCCCGCGGGAAGCCAGATCCTCAGGAGGTCTCGCACGCTTTGTATGGCGAACCCAACCTAAATGCATACCACAGCTTGAGAAAGCGTTTGCAGGTTCAGGCCATTGTGTTTTTGGCATCTATTGCTCCGGCAATGAAGGCGGGAGATGAGGACCCGGTAAGAGAAAAACTTACTGCCGCACGAATGATGATTTCAAACGGGCTGTTTCCTGCGGCCAAAGCGTTGCTTGCTCAGGCAGAGCGCGAGGCAATTCACTCCGCCAAGCCTGTGGAGCTCGACGAGGTATATAGGCTATTCATTCGATATGCCGGAGAAATGGAAATTGATCCCAATTCATTTCTAGAGCCCTGGAAGGCAAACAGGATACGTATTGAGCGGCTGCGACAACTTGAAATGGCCAATGCCTTGCTGAATAACCGATTGATCGAATTGCGGAAGTCAGGGCGCGTAGCAAATCTGGATGAAATTGCGAAGCTTATTCTGAGCAGCGTTCAGATTGATAAGGATGTAGCAAACGACGTTTCTTTCATGTTCATCCTTTGCTCCATGGTGCGCAATGCTGTGATCAGTTCGAAGGATTATTATCGCTTTGAATCTTTTGTTGGGAGAGTTTTTCGCGGCTTCAGCCGAGCCAATGCATTTGGAAAACATCCTGAAGAACTTGCAGGATTTCACTACATGCTCGCTCACGTATTGTATCGCAACCGGAAGTTTGAAGAATCTATCGAGCAACTCAATACGCTTCATGTATTGATTCATTCGGCAGGTAAACGTTTGCTCCACCTTCGGCCAAAGTATTTGCTGTTAAGAGCAGCAGTGAAAAGTTATAGTGGCGACAACGAAAACGCTGTGCGGGAACTTGAAGCTGCTATTCTGGATAAGGAACTTCGGCTGCTCTATAGCGACCGGTTGAATTTATTGCTCAATTTGGCGGTGTACCATTTTCAATCAGCCCGGTTTGCAGAAGCACAACGGACCATTAGCTCCATGAATCACACGGATTCGTGGCTGGAAAAGCAAATGGGGGTGGAATGGACATTTAAAAAAAATCTGATTGAAGCAATAGTGCTTGTTGAGCTCGGCAAAGACACCCTTGCAATCTCCAGACTTCGCTATATCGAAATGCACTATCGCGCCTTTTTTGCTCAGCCCATTTATCAGCGCGCAAAAGCGTTTTCATCGTTCATTCGACAGATGGTGGAGAAACCTTCCGTGGTTCGTGATCCCACGTTTGCTCAACGCGTAGAACGAGCTAACATGGGGCTCCCGGGCAATCGGGAGGATATTCAAGCTATCACGTTTTACTGCTGGATGATATCTAAAATGCAGGGCACGAATTACTATACCGAATTGCTTCAGGCAATGAATTCTTCTTTCAGGTAAATACAGATTGATCTACACCATGTACCTTCGGCTCATGAAGACCAGGTTTGTTCTCTTCGTTAGTCTCGTTTTATCAGTGGCGTTCTTTTCCTGCGGAAAAAAGGCGGAGAAGGCTGCTGATTATAACAACTCAATCATTGTTCGTCAGATGAGAGTAATTGAGGCTCTTGATCTTATGGATAGCATACTCCGGGATTCAGGAGCCACAGATCAGCGCATGGAGTATGCGTTTGCCAATTTGCAAGCAACAGTAAAGTCGGCAGTGATGGCGGTGGACAGCATAGGATCATTCAAAAGCGATCCTTCGCTCCAAATCGCTGCCCGTGATTTGTTCCGTGCCTATGAGACAATGACAGATGGTGACTACGCCCGTCTTGTATCTATTCGAAATCTTCCTCAGCCTTCTATTACTCAGGCTGTGGTGGACTCAAACAATGCCATTATTGGACGAATTCATGTAAACTCGGAAGAAGCGCAGAAAAAGTTCATCCGCGCTCAGGATGAATTTGGCAAGAAATACAACTTGACGTTTCATTGAGGCTCTAAGTTCGGATAAGCTAAATTATCAATCAACAAGGTCGTGTTGCACTTCGATCAGGCTTGTGTCAGAAGAACATTTTGGAGGCCAATGAAAAACCCCGACTTATCGGGGTCCTTCATGTTGTTTCGAACTAGAAATCATCCAACGGAAAACGTGTAATGTCTCGTAAAAATTGATTAAACCTAAAATTGTCTTGAGAAGTAGCTCCACGTTTGGAGCGTCCTGTTGTTGGTTGCACTAGCGGAACAAATGTATTTGGGCACTCTGCCAAGCGGTGTTAAAGGGCGGTTAAGTTGAGTTAAAAGTCGTTAAGCAAATCGGGATCGGGAACTGTTAAAACCGTTCTTTGTGAGGTCCATTAGACCCATGAAGGAACGCTACATCCAAATTCTAATCGCGCTGAGCACAGTGGCGATGACCGGTCTGATTGCGATTCAGGTGTATTGGGTAAACAATACGTTCATTCTTCGGGAGCAGGACTTTGCGAGCAATGTAAGCAAGTCGCTCAGTGAAGTTGCAGAGAGACTAGAGTGGATGGAAGCGCGCAAGCTCGCTCAGGAAGAGGCCCTGCGCCCTTCATTGAGCATTGCTTCTGGTGGAAGCAATGATCTTGTTTTCAGCTATGGTCCTAAGGATGTTTCGATCGTGGATGAACGTCTCCTCGAAGTCAGCCGCGATTCTGTGTTCTACAGCAGAATGGGTAAAAATGGTCTCGACCAAAGCCGCATTCTGGAGCAAAGCGGAATTCTTGATGACATCATGGGTGGCCTAGTTGAACTGGATATTTACTCTTCTGTTCAGGAGCGAATTGATAGTCTTATACTGGATAGTTTAATCGGGTCTTCGCTCGAGCAGCATGGGATAAAGGCGCGATACGAATATGCCATTTTCAATAAGCTGCATCAGGTAGAAATGATTCAGACCGGCGCTTCCGGTGATCCAAGTGTTTTTTTTAATGAAGGGTACAAAACGCAATTATTTCCCAGCGATCCGATTGCAGATCCTAACTTTCTGCGCGTTTGGTTTCCTGATCAAGGAAAATATTTATTGTCGTCGATGTGGCTCATGCTGGCTACTTCCGGCGGTTTGCTGGTGGTAATCATGCTCTTGTTTTCCTACTCCATCCGCACTATTTATCGGCAAAAAAAGTTGAGTGATGTGAAGAATGATTTCATCAACAACATGACGCATGAATTGAAAACACCCATTGCCACCATCTCGCTGGCTTGTGAGGCGCTCAATGATCCGGACATGCGCGCAAGTGAGCGAGCCTTGGGAACATACGTGGGCATGATCAATGAGGAAAACAAGCGGCTCGGAGTGCTCGTGGAGAGCGTCCTTCGAACTGCCATTTTTGAGCAGGGGGAGATGCAGTTGCGCCGCGAGAGAATTGATCTGCACGGCATCATAGGACAGGTTATCCGCAACATTGAAATTCAGGTGAAGAAGCGCAAGGGACAAATTATTACCCACCTTGATGCATCTGATCCAGTGGTTGTGGGAGATAGTCTGCACCTTACCAACGTGATCTATAACTTGATCGACAATGCAGTGAAGTATAGCTCAGATATCCCTATCGTGGAAATATATACCCGCGATGAAATTGGCCAAGTAGCAGTGGCGTTTCGCGATAATGGCATCGGGATTTCAAAGGAAAACCAGAAGCGCGTTTTTGAAAAGCTCTATCGTGTTCCTACCGGAAATGTGCATAACGTCAAGGGCTTCGGATTAGGGCTGAGCTACGTAAAAGGTGTAGTGGAAAAGCACGGTGGAACAGTGGAAGTCGAAAGTGAATTAAAGAAAGGAAGCACGTTTATAATACACATACCAAGAACTCATGAAAAAGAAGATTAGAGTGATGCTGTGCGAAGATGATCCCAATCTTGGCACTTTATTGAGCGAATACCTCATTGCGAAAGGTTTCGAAACAGACCTTGCCACTGACGGAGCGGAAGGATTGAAACTTTTTAAGAGAAACACCTATGACTTCCTCATTTTAGATGTGATGATGCCAGTCAAGGACGGCTTTACACTGGCCCGAGAGATTCGGGAGGATGACAAGCAAACGCCTATTCTTTTTCTCACCGCCAAGAGCATGAAAGAGGATACGCTAAAGGGTTTTGAAGCCGGCGGCGATGATTACATGACGAAGCCTTTCAGTATGGAGGAGTTGCTCGTTCGCATGAATGCAATCTTGCGCAGAAGCGCGTTGCTTCCTGCCGACGATGAAGTCGCTCGGGAATTTACTGTGGGCACCTACTCGTTTGACTATAACAAGCAGCGGTTGGTGAACGACGGTGAAGAGACGAAGTTGACCACCAAAGAGAATGAATTGCTCTTTCTCTTGTGCAAGAATAAAAATGGAGTGATGGAACGCTCGCTGGCGTTAAAAGCGATTTGGGGTGACGACAATTACTTCAACGGCCGAAGCATGGATGTTTATATCGCTAAGCTAAGAAAGCATTTACGGAAGGACTCGTCAGTTGAAATCATCAATGTGCATGGTCGCGGATTTAAACTGCTGGCGGGATAAGTATGGTGATCCCAAGAAAGCACATTCCCTTTCAGGCTCATTCAAATGAAAAATTCTCCCGAACCACATAGTTCTTATTCTTAAATCGGTCGAGATAATCTGTCATTCGAATAGTGACCCCTCCTGGAAGTTTGATCTCCTTGCTAAGGTCCACTGCCTCCACGGAGCGCAGGTGATGAGCGACATGCGCAAACTGGATTTCCGTAAACTCTTTCTCACCGATGAGTTTCAGCAGTGACTGGCACCGGTCGTAATCCTCTTGATAATCCACCGAAAGATTGACAAGAGGCTGGTTGTCCTTGTACACCACATCAATTCCACCTAAGCGAACATCAGGATCTTCTAGAACGAACCAAGTGAGGTATTCAGACTGATTGGGATTGTCCATCTTGAGGTAAAGGCTCCAGAGGTATCGCGTGGAAAGCAATTCCGCGGCAACTCCAAACGGAGCATTGTTGACTCTTACATAATCCAAATTATGCTCTTTCATCAGGTCAATCATCCGCCCCATTATGACAGGTTCGGTGAAGGGATTATCTCCAGTAACCCGGAATACGCTTCCTGCTTCTTCGTGAAAAGCGACAGTAAGCATTCGGTCGATTACTGATTCCGGACTGCCCTCCACTACTGGTAAGCCCTTTGATCGGAAAAGATCTGCCAACGGCTTGTCCTCCGGGAGGTAGGAGGTGGCAAGCACCACGCGGTTTAATTTTTTTTGAGTAGAAATGCGGCGATAGAGATCGATGATAAGTTCATTGTTCAAGAAAGGCAAAAGGACCTTTTGTTTCAGCCGCTGCGATTTGAGCCGCGCAATGAGAGCCACCACTGACTTGTCTGCACTGAATCCGGAAATGATGTGCTCAATCAGAGTCTCCCCTTGGTCGGCCCTCTTCTGCACGCTGAGTCCCGGTAGGTGTTTTTTGTACAACACATTGCGGAAGGTTTTCTCATTCGGCAGGGGATGTTTGACTCCATTCCCAAGCGCCACGCTGTAGTGCTTCACAGTGTGCACCATTGTAGCGAATTCGGCAGGATATAGGGAGACCTGCCAATCGGGATGTCGGTCGTTTCGGCTGAGGGTAATGTGTTTTTCCAGGTAAGCGCATTTCTTCGCGAGCACCATCAAAGGAATGGCCGCGGTGTCGAGGGAGTGATCGGCAAAACCAAGTTGGAAAGGAAAGTTATTCCGGTAAAAATCGAGGACGTCTAGATTCAGTTCTTCTACTTCCGTTGGGTAATTGCTGTAGC
>Ga0105044_10000602_pt1 | contig 44682 bp, 32 predicted proteins | sample MAT01_FD_78092 | JGI IMG/M metagenome (GOLD analysis project Ga0105044, IMG submission 78092) | Freshwater microbial communities from Lake Fryxell liftoff mats and glacier meltwater in Antarctica - MAT-01 | ecosystem: Environmental > Aquatic > Freshwater > Ice > Liftoff microbial mat | place...
CATGCGCTTCATGGCTTCCTTCATCCCGCTCAGTGCCGCATCACGATCGATTTCCCCGCCTTCGAGATACCGCTCCAGAAGTGTATCATCGGTGGCACTGATCGCCTCGATGAGCTCATGCCGATACCTCGCAAACCGTTCGGCACATTCGGGAGGGACATCGGCTTCGACGTACTCGCCTTTGCTGCCGCCGGTGTACATGTACGCGCGCTGCGTGAAGAGATTGATCACGCCGCGGAAGGTCGAGCCTGCACCGATCGGGACTTCAACAGGAATCACTTTCGTGGTAAGTCGCTGTTTGATCTGATCGTAAATACGATCAAAGTCGGCGAACTCCTTGTCCATCATCGACACGGCAAAGAGCACCGGATCATTGCGCTCCACAGCCGCGCGGAACATCCGCTCGGTGCCGACTTCCACGCCGGCCGCCGCGCCGATCACACAGAGCGCGCCATCAGCCGCGGCCAGTCCGGCGAGTGCGTCGCCTTGAAAATCGAGCGATCCCGGCGTGTCGATGAAATTGATCTTGCTGTCCATCCACTCGGCGTATGCACAGCCGAGCGAGATCGAGTATCCACGCTCGATCTCTTCGGGGAGATGGTCGGTGAGCGTGGAGCCGCTCTGAATCGTGCCATGTCTTCGGCCCGAGCCGGCCGCGAAACAGAGCGCGTCCACAAGACTGGTCTTTCCGCTGCCGCCGTGGCCGACCACGGCGATGTTTCTAATGCCTGCGCTGTCGTACTCCCGCATCGTTCCTCCAAATGGAGTATGGGAGTCCGATCATGGCGCGGAATTGGGCGAACGTCAACTCGGGTTGCCATGGTACCGTTCTGAACAACAAAAACGAACGGCGGCCGCGAATTTCGCGAATTTCGCGAATTGCACCGGTTCGATTCGCGGAATTCGTGGTCGTATTTTCTTTTTTCTCGATAGCGATCGACAGAATTACAAAGGGGCCTCGATCTGAGATCGCGGCCCCTTCATGACTGCACAGACGAGAGAAGGAAGGATTAGTCGCCCTCCACTTCGAACGAGTACGCATCGGCTTCCCGAAGCGAATCCAGCCAGTTCTCAACACCGAGTTCGTCGCGCAACGCAACGCTCGAACCGCTCCCCATCGCTCCTGAGTGACTGCCACGGAAGCTGAAGCTGAGCGCCCGATCAGTGCCCTCCGGCCAATCGGTCATGCCAAGTCCTGCTGCAACCCGACGAAGCGTCGGACCCCATTCCTCAAGCAGCTCGATGGCACGGGCCTCGAGCGTCAGGAACGGGATATCGAGATCCTGGGTGATCAAGCGGCCCGTCCGGCCATCGCGCCACGCCGAATCTCCAATTGCACCACGGTCCGGCCACACGCCTATGTGTCGCACGACACCCGATTGAGGCACTTCCTGCCGCTCACTCTCTACCGTGGCCGCAAGGGCCAAGGCGAGGGACTGGGCGTCGGCCGCGCCGTAGAGCGTGACTACTTCACGCCGCGAGCGAGTACCGAACGGAAGCACAGGGATCGAATTCACGTGCGCCAGCACCGGCGAATCACTCGGACGAGCCTCGAGTCTGACGAGGACGTCCATTGCTACCTCCTGATCAAAAAATGTGAACTACCCGATAGGTGGACCCTCCACCGTGCGCCGTCTACAACAGACGGTTCACCCACCCATCAGCAACCTAGGCCGCTGCTCACGGCCCCGACTGTGACGTGCATCGCTCAAAGCGTCTCGAAGCTGTCACGAGCCCCTGTCTTCCTACCTCGCAAAAGTCGTTCCCGTCACACGACGTTCACGCTCTGCTACGCCTGACTGTTCTCGGCGGCGTTGATCCAGATGTCGCCGAGCAGTGCAAGCACCAGCGCCACCGAGATGGGAACCACGGCAGACACGTTCGACGTCACCGAGAACCCGATTCTGAGTATCGGCGGGACGATTCCCAACGTGAGCGCTCCGTAGGCTACAGCACACACGACCGCGGTCAGCACGCGCGATCGGTTCGTCCGCGGCCAAAGGACGATCACTCCCAGTACACCGCCCCAGAGTGTAGCCGCAGCCAGATGGTGGACATAGCCGAGCGCCACGGAGCTGAGCGGTGCGTCGACAGAGACGACGCCCACGCGCTCAAAGATCGCCCGTCCCACGAGTCGGAAGACCCGGCTTGGTTCGCCGTCTCGTACCCCGAGTCCGATCAGGGCACCACCAGTCGCGATCGTGGTTAACGCACCCGTCCCGAGGGCACTATCGATCAAGGTGCGGGAACGTCCGGTTTCAGGCATTGCGAAAGCAACCGATGTCCTCACGACGGCTCAAGGTCTGTATCGGCTGGAATCCGTTCGAAATGGCAACGGGAATCGCCAGGTCGACGATGATCGACCATGTCGTCCGTTAACGCCGGAGAATCCGGTGCGTCGAACGTGGTGACCCTTTGCCCTGAGTGTTCGCATGCATCGCTGCCTCCGTCCTGTTTCTGTCTCCCGGTTCTGCGCGACGGTCACGTCGCCGCTCCCGCTGGCTCTCAGCGCGACGATTGGGCTCGCGGCCTGCGCTGGTCACAGCAACGGGCCGCCTCATGCGTCAATGGGACGACTCCCGTCAGCAGCACCGATTGCGCTGCGCGAGCAGACGGCAGACCAACAGGTACACCATGTGCTCAATCGACTGACCTTTGGCGCGCGCCCCGGTGACGTGGCGTCGGTGCGTGCAATTGGCGTGGACGCTTGGGTTGCGCGCCAGCTCGAACCCGAGCGGATCAGCGACGGGGCGACCGACAGCTTTCTCACCACCTTCAAGACACTCGGTAAGACCGGCGAACAGCTGATGGCTGAGTACCCGCCCCCCGGGGCCGCGCTGGCCAAGCTTCGCGCAACGGCCGGAATGGTGAATGCGACCGATTCGACGAAGCTCGCAGCCCAAGCGCGGCAGTCGTACGCGTTTCTCGGTGAGATCGCGAGCAGTCGCGTGGCCCGTGCCGTGATGTCCGAGCGTCAACTCAACGAGGTGATGGTCGATTTCTGGGAAAACCACTTCAACGTCTTCGCCGGCAAGGACCGCACACGCTACTTCCTGCAGGAGTACGACGCGAGCACAATCCGTCCGCACGCAATGGGCAAGTTCCGCGACCTGCTGGGCGCGGTCGCCACGAGCCCTGCGATGCTCTACTACCTCGATAACTGGCAGAGTGTCGCCGACAGCGGCCGTCCCACCTTGGGGCAGACACGTCGTGTTGCGGCGCAGCGTCCGGGTGCCGCAGCGCGCCGGGGAGTGATTGCCGGGAGCGGTGCGGGCCGAGGGGTGGCTGCCGCCGGCATGACAGTCGGCGAATTGATGGATCGTGGCCTGTTGCCAGCGGCGCAAAGAACGCGGATCGAGCAACTCCCCCCGGAGCGACTCGCCGAAATGCGCACGTTGACGTTGGCGCAGGCCCAGCAACGCATCACGCAACTGACGCAGGGTGTCGCTGGTCGTCGTCGCGGCTTGAACGAGAACTACGCCCGGGAGCTGATGGAGCTGCACACACTCGGCGTCGACGGGGGATATTCGCAGAATGACGTGACGGAAGTTGCACGCGCACTGACTGGTTGGACGATCTCGCGCGGCGCGAACGGCGGTGACTTCATGGTCCGCCCCGAACAGCATGATGCCGGTGAAAAGAAGATTCTCGGGAAAGTGTTCCCTGCCGATCGCGGTCAGGAAGAAGGGGAAGAAGTCCTCGACATGCTCGCGAAGAGTCCGCAGACGGCCACGTTCATTGCGACAAAACTCGCCCGCCGCTTTGTGAATGACACGCCACCCACCGCTCTGGTTGCGCGCGCGGCAGCGACGTTCCGGCGCACGGATGGCGACATCCGCGAAACACTGCGGACGATCATCACCAGTGAAGAGTTCTTCGCGTCGAGCGCGTATCGAGCGAAGGTGAAGTCGCCGTTCGAGCTCGTAGCAAGCACGCTGCGTGCGATGGGAGCAGCACCGGATGCAACACCGCGCTCTGCCCAACTGGTGAGTCGGCTTGGTCAGCCGATCTTCGGTCACCAAGCCCCCAACGGGTATCCAGAGACCGGCGATGCGTGGATGAACACCGGCGCGATTCTCAACCGCATCAACTTTGGTCTGGCTGCCGCGTCGGGGCGCGTGCCGAATGTGAAGCTCGCGGATTGGCCGGCGACGAAACAGTTGGCATCAGTGTCCCGCGAACAGCAGGTGGATGGCGTCATTCAGGAGCTGTTTGGCGGCGCTGTGTCGAACGACACACGGCAAGTGCTGCTCACGGGCACGAATCCGTTTCTCCAGTCGAAGGCCGCCTCCGAGGCCATGACGACTGACAGCATTGGCGACCCGATGACCGGCTCAATGGATGTTGGCGCACGCGGGATGAACAACACCGTGGCCAGCGATCGCAAAGCCGCGAACGCCGCAGCGCGCGAGGCGCGCCGTCCGATTGAGCAGCAGCAGAAGTCCGCCGGACGGGAATTGATCAAGCCGACGCGTGGCGCGACGCTCACGCAGTCGATCGGCAACCTACCATCGCTGGTTGGCTTCACGCAGATCGTCGGGCTCGCACTCGGCGCTCCAGAATTTCAGCGTCGATAGCCAAACGGAGATGACCATGAATCGCCGCATCTTTCTCAAGTCGGGCGCGCTCTCGCTGGTGACGCTTGGACTCTCACCAAGTTTTCTTCGCCGCACGGCATTCGCCGCCGAGCTGCCGACGCTGGCGCGGGGCAAGACGTTGATCGTGCTCTTTCAGCGTGGCGCCGCCGATGCGTTGAACGTCGTCGTGCCATTCGGCGACAAGGCGTACTACCAAGCGCGTCCACAACTCGCAATCGCAGCGCCGACCCAGGGCATCGGCCGTGCTGGCGCAATCGATCTCGACGGTTACTTCGGCTTGCATCCGGCACTCTCTCCATTCAAGCCACTGTGGGATCGCGGCATGCTGGCCCCCATTCACGCCGTCGGCAGTCCAAGTGCCACGCGCTCGCACTTTGACGCGCAGGACTACATGGAGACGGGGACGCCGGACAGGAAGGGAACGACCGACGGCTGGCTCAATCGCTATCTCGCCACGCGTGGCACGTGCGAACAGTGCGCGCCGAACGCCGACGTTCCGTTCCGCGCGGTCGCCATGTCGGCGCAGACCCCGCGGATTCTCGGAGGGCCGTCACCAACGGTCTCGATGAACTCCATCGACGAGTTTTCGATTCGTACAAGCGGTGGCGACGCTGAGAAGCGTATCGAAGCGTTGTATCGCACCGGCAACGCCGATCTCGTGCACGGCAGTGGCTCGGAGATGTTCGAAGCGCTCAAAGTGCTACGCGCTGCGAATCCGCAGCAATACAAAGCCGCGGCAGGCGTCGAGTATCCGAGGTCACCATTCGGTCAGCACCTGTTGCAGATCGCGCAGCTGATCAAGTCGGATGTCGGGCTCGAAGTCGCTTTTGCCGACGTTGGCGGCTGGGACACGCACGTGAATCAGGGCGGAGCGCAGGGGCAGCTCGCGACGCGTCTCACGGATTTCTCGTCGAGCATCGCGGCCCTTGTCACCGACCTCGGCGATCGCATGGACGACGTCGTCATCCTGACGATGTCCGAGTTTGGTCGCACTGTTCGACAAAATGGCACCGGCGGCACCGACCATGGTCACGCGGGCGCGATGTTCGTGATCGGCGGTTCGCTCAAGGGCAAACAGAAGGTGCACGGACGGTGGCCCGGCTTGGCGCCCGAGCAGCTCAACGAGGGCCGTGACCTCGCGCTTACCACGGATTTCCGTTCCGTTTTCGGTGAAATTGCGTCGAAGCACCTCGGCGCGAGGCAGCTCGACCGGATCTTCCCGGGGTACGGTGGACGAGAGAAGGACTGGCTGGGGTTGCTGTAACTGCAACAACTTGTCGCGCGGAGGCGCGGGGAACTGCGGAGGCTCTGGCGAAGGGCAGCGTCATAGCGGGCAGAAATGCTTCTGATTTTCAGTTTTTTTCTTTTGCTTTTCTGTTGCAGTTCTCCGCAGCTCCGCGCCTCCGCGAGAGATTGCTGTTTTAGATGTCAGTACGTCTGCCGCTGCCGCTGCATCGCGAGCTGCTGTTTCCTCGCCTGTTCTTCTGCGCGGCGCTGAGCGCGGTGTGCACGGTCTTTCGCACGCCGCAACTCCTCCATGACCTTGTGCGAGATCTCACGTCCGCCGCTGTTGCGGGCGATGGCGCCAAGGATCGAGCCGACTGCGGACGTGAAGTCCTGATTGCCGATCCTAACGCGCACGTTATTTGGGCGTGATGGACGAGGCGGGGGCATGGGCCGAGGCGGAGGTGAATCGCCGCTGTCGCCGTCGACAAGATCCCCGAGTTCGCGGAGTGCGATACTGAATCCGCTGTCGCCATCGCACGTTTCTTTTGGCGCTGTGCCTGCGCGGAACCACGCGCGGCGCGATTCGCCGCAGTAGTCGGCCGCGAGTTTGCCGGACGCGAGATCGATTTGACGCGACTCGACACCGACCGGCGCGCGCCAAGCACTGTCCCGGTCTGGTGAGTGCCACCCTTCTCTGATGAAGCGCGCCCACACCGGCGCGGCAAGCCGTCCCCCGGTTGCGTTGCCACCAAGCGGCTGCGGCTCGTCGGCGCCAAACCACACGGAGGCGACGAGCGTAGGCGTGTAGCCTACAAACCAGACGTCGGCACCATCGTTGGTGGTGCCAGTCTTCCCGGCAACGGGGCCGCGAATGCCAGCCGATCGGACACCGCGTCCGGTACCATCGTCAACGACACCGCGCAGCAACGACGTGACAAGAAATGCGTCGGCCGGCTGAAGTACCTGCGAGCCACTCGTGCTGGGATGCTGCCACAACACGCGACCGAATACATCCTCGACTCGTTCAACCGCGAATGGCGTCACGCGCTTCCCGCCGTTGCCGAATGGCGCGTACGCAGCCGTGAGTTCTATCGGTGTCACTGCGCCTGCGCCGAGTGCGAGGGCGGGCACAAGCGGCAGATTGCTGACGATTCCTTGCGCATGAGCGAGCGCGGCCACGCGCTCGATGCCAATGTCGCGACTGATGCGCACGGTTGCCGCGTTCGACGAGCGCATGAGGGCATCCTGCATCGTGATGGAACCGGCGTACTCGTCGTCGAAGTTGGCTGGCGTCCATGTGTTGTCGCGCCCCATCTCGATCTCAATCGGTTCGTCGTCGACCATGGTGGCGGACGTGTAGCCGCGCATCAACGCGGTTGCATACACAAATGGCTTGAACGCTGACCCGGGCTGACGATGTGCACGCACCGCGCGATTGAATCCGCGACGTTCAACGCGACGACCGCCAACGAGGGCGATGATCCCACCGGTCGAGGGATCAATCGCCACAAGCGCACCCTGCGTTCGACCATTCATGCCCCACCGTTCCGCGTCCACCTGCGCGGCACCACCGGCAATCGCACGCTCGGCTGCCGTCTGCGCGCGCCGATCAAAGCTGCTGCGCACCCGCAACTGTCCATCATTCAACGTCGATGGAATCACGCCGATCTTGCGCAGTGAATCGAGTGTGCCGCGCACCACTTCAACCGCCCACGAATCGATGACGCGCGGCTCCCACTCAGACGAGGCAACCATGATCGGCGTTGCGCGCGCGGCCGCGATCGCGGCCGGGCTTGCAACACGCTCGCGCTCAAGCACCGTCAGCACGACATCGCGCCGAGCCGTTGCGCGGCCAGCATCGCGACGTGGTGAATATCCACTCGGCGCCTTCGGCAAACCCGCGAGCAGTGCGCCTTCGGCCAGCGTCACCGACTTCACACTCTTGCCAAAGAGATCACGACTCGCGCCTTCAACGCCGTAGACGCCGTTGCCGAGATAGATCGCGTTGAGATAGCGCTCGAGGATTTCGTTCTTTGTGAGCGCGGATTCGAGGAGCGTCGCGTAACGGATCTCGAGCAGCTTGCGCCCGAACGAACGTTCCGATGCGCGGTGACTGAGAAACACATTACGCGCGAGCTGCATGCTGATCGTGCTCGCGCCTTCGCGCACGCCGCCCGCGCGGATGTTGCTCACGGCCGCACGCGCAACGCCGTACCAGTCGATACCGTGATGCTGGCGAAAACGTCTATCTTCGACGGCAATGAATGCGGCCTGCAGCTGAGCTGGTACCCGCGTGATCGGCACATTCACCCGCTTCACGGGTGATAGGGGTGCGATGATCGCGCCCGTGCGGTCGAGCAGCATGCCGCCTTCGGTGGGCTGCCACGCCCGTAGCTGTGCGACCGTTGGGCATCCATCGTAGCCGCAGCTGTACCACCACGAGCCGGAGACCGCTAACGTCGAGCTCGCGACCACAATCGTTGCGACAACGCGCTTGGTGCGACTGACGCGTGAGAGCAGCGGCAGTCGCATCGTAAGTTTCGGCAGACGTATCGACGGCCAGCGCCATCGCGACTGCGACTGCGACGAAGGACCGGGGTCGGGTGCTGGATCATTAGCTTTCACGTCCATCGTTGTTTCTCCAGGATCCGGTCTACCGATGTCGCCAGTTCGTCCGTCTACGATCAACACCAACCCGCAGCGTCCGCTTGCGTCTCGCAGTCGCGAGTTTCGGCTGCAGTCGGCGCCACGTTCGACACGCGTCGTACGCCTTTCGGTTGCCTTTGGCCTTGCGCTGGTCGCGATTGTCGCGCTTCCGGCCCACGCCCTCATACGGCCGGAAGCCCGCATTGGTGCCACCGTTCGCCCCCGTACCCGCCAAGGCGCGGTTGCACCCGCGCCGCGCGTGCCGAACGAGCTCGGTCGGGTCCTGATCCTGGAGTGGCATCAGGTCGTCGATGCCGACGGGAGCTACAAGGTTTCCCGGGACCGGTTTCGCGGCGAGCTGAAGGCGCTGTACGACCGCGGCTATGTGCCCATTTCCCTGGCCGAGCTGCTCGACCGGAAGATCGATATTCCGGCTGGTAAGTCACCGGTGTTATTCACCTTTGACGATGCGTCGCCAAGCCAGTTCCGTTATCTGGATCGGGGGGGCAAGCTGGTGATCGATCCGACGAGCGCGATCGGAATCCTGCTGGACTTCCTCAAGGTGCACCCCGACTGGAAGCCAAAGGGACTGTTCTGCGCACTGCCGGCCGCGCAGGCCGGGCACGCCTTCTTTGGTGAGAAGGGGATTGACGGTCAGCTGAGTGCCTGGCGTTTTCCGAAACTGCGCTTTCTGGTTGACCAAGGCTTCGAGCTGTGCAACCACACGCTCTGGCACGCCATGCTGAACAAATACGGCGACGGCGTGGTTCAGGAGCAGTTGGCGCGCGGCGCGCTCGCGATCGATTCGGCGGTGCCGGGCTACCGAATTCGCGGCATGGCGCTGCCCTACGGCATCTGGCCCAAGAATCGCGCGCTCGCCTACGCGGGGAGCTGGTACGACAAGAAGGGAAAGCGTGAGGTTACCTACCGGAACGAAGCCGTCTTCCAAGTGGCAGGGGGGCCGGCGCGCAGTCCGTACGACCCGCAGTTCGATGCGAAGAAGCTGCCGCGCGTTCCATTGCAGGGCGGAACGAAGTTGGTGCCGACGCTCGATGCGATGGACAAGCCTGGGCCGTTGGCGCGCTATGTGTCTGACGGCAATCCGAAAGTGATCGCGAAGCCGTAGTGCGATCTTTTCGCTACGGTTTTCGCTACGGCACGATCGACGCCGACACGATCGAGTCGAGCGCTGGGTACCACTTCTCGAGGTAGCGGTTCCCTTCGCGTACAATGCGCGAGTGATTCGGCTCTTCGCCGTACTCGGCGTTCAGTCGCTCGACGACGTCCATCCCGGCAACAATCCGGCCGATCGGTGCGAACAGGCGCTGCCCATCAAGCTTTCGCGCGTTGTCGCCCGTACTGAAGAACAGCTGCGCCGCGCGGGAATTGGGGCCTGATGCGGCGAAGGCCACGGTGCCGCGAGTGTTGCTGGTGCGCGTGGGTTCATCGGGGAAGGTCGCTTCGTTCCACGACGCGTCCACCGCCGGATTGCCGTTGATGCCGAATTGCACGACGAAGCCGGGCACCATGCGAAAGAAGCGCACACCACTGAAGTAGCCGATTGATGCGAGTTCGTAAAAGCGGTCGGCGCCGCTCGGCGCCAGCGACCGCTTGACGGCGATCACTACGTCGCCTTTGCTTGTCGTGAACTTCACACGAAACGCATCGGGCGATCGCATGGGCGTCGCCGCCGGCGGCGGAACCATTTTCACTGTCGCCGTCGTCTCGACGGCACTCGACGTCTTCTCCACCGCGCGCGAATCGCCGGTGCAGGCCGTTGCGATGAGCGTCAGCGCGACGGAACTCAGGATCCGGAGTTGCGTGGTGTCCATACTCCAATACTACCTTCGAAACGATTCACCGTCGCGCCGTCGGTCGATTCAGAACTTGTAGTTCCGGAGTGTGGTCAAGGCACTCTCGAGCGCCGCGCGTTGCTGGTCGTTTGGCGAATGCGCCCACAGTGTTTCGTACGCCTCGATCGCCAGCACCAGTGCCTCTTTGTCGTGCTCCGCGGCCGCGAGCGAGGCGGCGTTGTCAGCGAGAGCAGCCTTGGCCAGCAGGTCATCGGGGAAACGCTGCGTTACCTGCACCCAACGAATGGTGCGGTCGCGCTGATTGCCTTCCGTCAGCGCCCACATGTGCCAGGCCCCCCGATTGGCCGGATCGGCGGCGATGGCGCGGTTGGCAAGTTCACCAACCACCTCGGGCCCGCGCCCGGAGAGCCAGTAGGCGTTGGCGAGAATGACCAGTGCGCGGGCGTTGGTCGGTTGTTCGTCGACGATTCGCTCGTACAATGGACCGGCAACCTCCGGCATGTGTAGGAACGGTTCGGCGGCGGCAACGAGGGCGTCGGGCGTGACCAGTTCGCGGAGTTCGTGCAGGCGCTGCATCAGGGCGCCCATGTTGCCGCTGGCTTCGTAGGCGTTGACGGCGTCGGCGAGCGCTGCAGGGAGGTCGAGCAGGGGTGCGATCATGGCGAGGGAAAGTAGCGACTTGGTCGCAGCCCTGATGCTGCGGGTTGCGCAGAACGAACTTGGTCGTAATACTCAAAGGCGCGGGATAGTGTCGGAAACATTCGGCACTTGCCGCTACGCCTCACAGCTGCTGGTGGTGGTGCAGTGACCTGAGCACGGTCACCACGCACGGAAGATACTCACCCAGCATGACTCGCCGGCGGGGGTGACGGGCAAAAAAGCCCCTCAGCTCTCAGTGACCGGACGCGCGAGTCTTTCGCGCTCCCATTCGCGGTACCGGAAGGCAACGATCGCCTTTCCGGCTGTGCGACGGCACGACAGACACCCGTCCAGATCATTCCGCAATTCCTCGCGCCTTGCGCGCTTCGCGCCCTGTTCAGGGGCTCGGCCTTTCCGGCTCGTGGCTCCCATTGCCACGATGCCCTGCTCCGACCGCAACGGCTCGGGGCCCACGTTCCACACGCAGTTTTCGAATGAACGAACCAAAACGTCCGTCCCGCCGTGGCCGCACCCGGCCCGCGCAGAGCCCCGAGAACGCCGGGGATGACAATCCATATCGGGATGCGCCTGACGCTTCCCCTGCCCCCGCACCGACCTCGCCAGCGTCGCTCCGGGAAACGCCACCGCTAGAGCGAGCAGAGGACGAAGCCCGACCCGCGCGCCCGCCCCGTTCGCCTCGCGGTGAACGAGCGCCTCGTGGAGGTCGATCCCGCGGTGATACCGCGCCACCGATTGAGGAGCCACGAGTCGAACCCGCGCGCGGCGAATCGCCGCGAATTGAGGTGCGGAGCGAGCCAGTTCGCCAAGCCGTTGCGCCACCATTGGCGGCCGAAGACTTCACCGAACGTCTTGAACGCATCGAGCGCCTCGATCGCGCCGATCGTCAGGATCGCCAGGAATTCCCGCCCCGACCGGACCACCAGAACCAGCGTAACGACCGGCCGGACCGCCCAGAACGCCCTGACCGGGGGCGTCGCCATGAGCGCCCGCGTGGTGGCGGCGAACGTGGCGGCAGTGGTGGTGGCGGCGAACGTGGCCCCGATCGGGGTCCGCGCAACGATCGGCCCGAGCGAGGCCCTCGCCCCGAGCAGGGCGAGGCAGCAAACGGAGATCGCGGCTCGCTCCGTCGCAACGGGCGTCGTGGCCGCAACCGGTTCCGTCGCGGTGGTGTTGCCGGTGGCGTTGCCGGTGGTGGTGGAGAGCAGGGTGGCACGACGGAGCCGGTGTTCGAGCGGCCGTCCAACGTCCCGGTCGCGCCCGAAGGCAACGTCACCGGCTGGTTCGATGCTGCCCGGGATGGCGGTTTCCTCCGGCGCCCGGTCAACAGCTACCTCCCCGACCCGGCCGACCCGTTCATCTCGCCCGCGCTGGTTCGTCTCCACCAGCTCCGTCGCGGCGACAAGCTCGAAGTGTCCTTCGGACGCGACCCGCGCGGGCGACAACTTGTCATTGAAGTGCTTTCGCTCAACGACGGCTCGCCTGTCGTTCTCGAGAAGCGCCTCGATTTCAATACCCTCACCGCCAGCTACCCCGACCGGAAGCTCACCCTTGAAACCGGTCGTCCGGCCAAGACGGGTCCGGAACTCACCCGGCGGGCCATCGACTTGATCGCACCCATCGGATATGGACAGCGCGCACTCATCGTCGCCCCGGCCCGCGCCGGCAAGACGACGCTGCTGCAAGCCATCGTCGAAGGGGTCGCTATCAATCATCCGGAAGCGGCACTGCTCGTCCTATTGGTCGACGAGCGTCCGGAAGAAGTGAGCGAAATGGTGACCTGGGGTTATGGCGAGGTGGTCGCGTCAAGCTTTGACATGCCCCCCAAGCGGCACACCGAAGTCGCGGACATGACGCTCGAGCGGGCGCGGCGTCTGGTCGAGCAAGGAAAGGACGTCGTCATCGTTCTGGACTCCATCACCCGCCTGGCCCGGGCGCACAACACCACCGATCGGGGTACGGGACGCACCATGTCCGGCGGTCTCGACGCGACGGCGATGCAAAAGCCAAAAGCCTTCTTTGGTTCGGCGCGCATGATCGCCAAGGAGCACGGTGGTGGCTCGCTTACCATCATCGCCACCGCACTCGTCGAAACGGGTTCGCGGATGGACGACATCATCTTTGAAGAGTTCAAGGGCACCGGCAACTGCGAGATCAAGCTCGATCGTTCGCTGGCTGATCGTCGTATCTTCCCGGCCTTCGACATCGCCATCAGCGGTACGCGTCGTGAAGAGAAGCTCTTCCGCCCCGACCAGCTCGAAAAAGTTCACCTCCTCCGGCGAGGGCTGGCACAGCTGCCACCGCAGGCCAGTATGGAGTGGCTGATCAAGCGGATCGCCGGGACATCCAACAACGACTCACTGCTCGACGGCCTGTAAGTTTTTGCTGTAAGTCTTTGCAGTGAGACACACAGTCAGCCCGCTATCACCAGACACACCGCCCGGAACCTCCAGGCGGTGTGTCTGTTTTTGCAGCCGCCGAGGGCGTAAACCCGACTTCACAAGGCTGATTCCGCATGACCGCTAAAGCCTGAACGACGGCGAACCGATACAACACAGCGAGATCTCCGACCGGGCGACGCCGCCAGGTCTTGCCGCATCCACGGTTCCCATTCCGCGAAGCCAATGTTCCGTACGCTCACTCTGCGCTCGAAAATCCTAGCCCTGCCCCTCGTCGCGGCGCTCGGCTTCATCACGACGATGGGCACGACCTTCGTGCTCGGCATGAAAGCCCAAGACAAGCTGGCGATGATCGAGGGTGGATACGCACCCGCACTCGAGCAGAGCCGCCGTCTCGAGGCCAGACTCGACGGGTACCAGCGCGCGCTTCGTGATGCCGTCGGTGCGAGCGACACGAGTGCCGTTGCTGCGGCGGACACGCTGGTCCGCGCGTTCGCGTTGACCGCGGACAGCTTGGTGAAAAATCCCATCACCAACGACTCAGCCACCGCCATCATCGGCGCTGACTTTGCGGACTACGCCAAGAGCGCCCGCGCGACGACGTTTGGCATGATCACCGGCACCACGGAAGATCTCATGGGCGGCATGCAGGGTGTGAAGTCGAAATATTCGTCGCTCAATAAGAAGCTGGCCGATCAGACCAAGGAGATGGATGCGAGCATCGCGACGGCATACGCGGACGCCCGCACGCTCCAGACGACCACGCGTTGGGTGCTCGCCGTCGTGCTGGTGGTGTCGCTGCTGGCGCTTGGTGTCCTGGCGGTTGGCACGTTGCGCAACATCACCGGCGCGATACAGTCATTGTCGACGGCGGCCGGCGAAATCGCCCGCGGTCGCATCGAGCAGAGCATTGAAATCCACACCAAGGACGAAATCGGCACACTTGCCGACGCGTTCCGCAACATGGTGGAGTATGTGGGTGGTATCGCTCACGCTGCCGATCGCCTGGCATCGGGTGACCTGTCGGCTAAGGTGACGCCGCGCTCCGAGCATGACGTGCTCTCGCGCAACATGAACCGCGCCTCGGAAACGTTGACGGACATCGTTGGCGAAGCGAAGACGCTGATTGAAGCGGCGCGCCGCGGTGAGTTGAACAAGCGTGGCAACCCGGATCGCTTTCAGGGCGCCTACAAGGAGCTCATCGCGGGCACGAACAACATGCTCGACGCCGTCGTGCAGCCGATCACCGAAGCGCAGGACGTGTTGAATCGCGTCGCGAACAAGGATCTGACGGCGCGCATGGAAGGCAACTATCTCGGCGATCATGACGCGATCAAGCAGTCGCTGAACACGGCGATGGAGAACATCGCCGAAGTCTTTGCCTCGCTTACCCAGGCCATCGGTCAGGTGAACGCGGCAGCAAGCGAAATCGGATCCGGCAGTCAGGATCTGGCGAGTGGCGCAGCCGACCAAGCTGGTGCGATCGATCAGGTGTCCAACCGCATCAGGGTCGTTGACGAACGCACGAAGGCGAGTGCAGCGGACGCGAACGAAGCTCGGGCCGCCATGGAGCGCGCCAACACCGATACGGAACAAGGTGTGGAGCGGATGCAGTCGCTGGCCGAAGCGGTTGCTGAGATCAAGAAGTCAGCAGACAGCACGGCCAAGATCGTGAAGACGATCGACGAGATCGCCTTCCAGACAAATCTCCTGGCACTCAACGCCGCGGTCGAAGCGGCACGGGCTGGCGATGCAGGCAAGGGTTTCGCCGTCGTCGCCGACGAAGTGCGCAGCCTCGCGATTCGCGCATCGGAAGCATCACGCAATACGGCGGTGCTCATCGAAGAGTCGGTGCAGAAAGCGGAAGTTGGTGTGAAGCTCAACGAGAGCGTCCGTCGCCGTCTCGAGGAGATCCGCACCGGCGTGCAGCGCGCCGCAACGATGATGACGAACATCGCCGAAGGTGCCCGCGAGCAGGAACGGGAGCTCGCTGAAGTCAGCGGCGCGATGGCGCAGATCAGCACTCTGACGCAACGCACCGCAGCGAATGCCGAAGAGTCGGCGAGTGCCGCCGCAGAACTCAGCGCCCAAGCTGGTGAAATGCACCAGCTGGCGTCGCAGTTCAACGTCGGGCAGTACGACAACGCGCCGGCATCGCATGCCCCTTCCCGTGCACCGACGCAGTCGCAGCGCAAAAGCGCCACTCCGTCAGCGCCGACGCGCTCACGTCGCGGTGCCACCAGCACCAGCGCGCCGGCCAAGAGCTCGCGCCCTGCCAGCAAGCCCCGCGCAGGAAGCCAAGCTTCACGCGCGAGTGCATCGGACGACGTGTTCCCGATGAGTGCTTCAGCCGCGATCCCGTTCGATGATGATGACAACGGGAGCGATGACATTCTCGGGCAGTTCTGAGTGCGGTGCCGCAGCATCGGGCCAACCTGAAGCTGACGGCACAGCTTAACGCTCGCGTTATCCTGAATGAGCGGCGGCGTATTCGTCGAACAGCGTCGCCGCGGCGCGAATGCCGAGTCGGTAGTTCTCGACGCTGATCCACTCATTGGGGGCGTGCGCGTTTTCGCCCGGCAGGCCGAAGCCCATGAGCAGAACGGGAGCGCCGAGGATGCGTTCGAAGTCGCCGACGACGGGGATTGAGCCACCTTCACCGGTGATCACGGGTTCGCGTCCGAACGCCGCGTGGAGTGCGCGTTTGCCGGCTTCGATGATCGGGCCTTTCAGATCGGCGCGCCAGGGGCGTCCACCATGTAGTGCGGTGACCGTCGCCGTGACGCCGGGTGGTGTAACACGCGCGATATGTTCCGACACCAGACGCACGATTTCATCGGGATCCTGATCACGCACGAGGCGGAAGCTCACCTTCGCCATGGCGATGGCAGGGAGCACGGTTTTGGCACCTTCGCCGATGTAACCGCTGAGCATCCCGTTCACTTCACACGTGGGGCGTGTCCACAGTCGCTCGAGTGTGGTGAAGCCAGGCTCGCCACCCAGCGCGCTGACGCCAACCTCGTGCATGAGCCCTTCGTCGCTGAAGGGGAGCTCGCGCATCCGGGCGCGGACCGCGTCGGGGAACGGACGCACGGTATCGTAGAAGCCGTTGATGGCAATGCGACCAGTGTCGTCGTGCATCGTGGCAAGAATGCGCGCGAGGGCCATCGCCGGATTCACCACGGCGCCACCGTACATCCCCGAATGCAGATCGCCGTTTGCCCCCTGCACATCGATCTGCACGTAGGCCATGCCTCGCAGCGATGACAGAATGCTGGGAATGCCAGGCGCAAACATCGTTGAATCGGAGATGACCACAGCGTCGCAGGCCAGTCGCGTCTTCTCGCGCTCAAGAAACGCTTCGAGGTTCTCACTACCGACTTCCTCCTCGCCCTCGGCCAGTACGATCACGTTGACCGGCAGCGTGCCGCGCACAGCGAGGTGGGCTTCGAGGGCCTTGACGTGCAGATAGAGCTGCCCTTTGTCGTCTACCGACCCGCGCGCATAGATCCGACCATCGCGCACGGTGGGTTCGAACGCAGGCGATGTCCACAGCTCGAGCGGTTCTGCCGGCTGCACGTCGTAGTGGCCGTAGATGAGGAGCGTGGGCGCATTGGGGCCCGCGTTGCGCCACTCGCCGACGACAATCGGATGACCCGGCGTGGGTACGATCTCGGTCGTGAACCCGATGGTTTTGAGAGCGCCGTCAATAAAATGCGCTGCGGCCAGACAATCACCTTTGTGCTCGGAGCGCGCGCTGACGGAGGGGATGCGGAGGAACTCGAACAGCTCGTCCTGCGCGCGGGCGTCGTTGACGGAGCACCAGGCGGCGAGGTCGGACGGGATAGCAGGCGTTGGAGCAGGCATGGTGGGCTTGGCTTGAACCACCCAGTCGTGAGTGGTGAGTTTGAGTTGCGGGTTGTGAGTTAACCAACCACGAAGTGGGAAGTGGTGGGTTTTGGGTTTGAGTTATGAGTGAACTACACTCGAGTGGCGATGATCCGATTGCCGACCACGAGGCCAAGCACGGTTGCCGAGACACCGACGGTGACGCTCAACACGATATAAACAATCGCGCGAAGTGCGCGACCCTGCTCCACCATTGCCACGAACTCGGCGCTGAAGGTCGAGAAGGTCGTGAAGCCGCCACAGAAGCCGATGGTGAGTGCGGCGCGCAGCACGGGGTCGCTGGTCGGCGTGCTGAGAATTCGCGCGAGCAGGCCGATAAGAAACGACCCAGTGACGTTGACCAGAAACGTACTGTACGGAAAGTCGCTGCTCGTGCGCTGCATGCCGAGCGATACCAGATAGCGCGCAACGGTTCCGGCTGCGCCGCCGAGTGCGATGGCCCAGATCATCGACGCCTCATGGGAGTTTGTCGAGGTTGGAGTTATGGCGTGGCACGTCGCGCGCAATGCGGAAGAGCCAGATGCGACGCTGTGTCACTTCGCCGTCATTGCGTTTGAGCGAGATCGTTTCGCCTTGTTTGGTGTTGGCAAACCACGTTCCCACAACGCGCGCCAGACTGTCGCCGTGCGCGTCGGTGTCAAACGTGGCCACAAGTCCGTCGCCCGGGCGCACTTTGTCGTACACGGTGGGCCAGAGATCGTACTGATTCGGACGGCCGCCGAGGTTCATCGCGAAAACAGTCGGCTGATCGGGGAGATGAAACGCCAGCTCCGACGCGTCTTGGTAGCGATCAGCTGCAACCCAACGGTCGACGGTGCCGTCAAGAAAGGGCTCATGACGCGCGCGTTCTACCGCCGCAGCGAGCGAATCCCAGCCGTGGGCACGGGCGATCGGATCCTTGCGGGGCAGGAGTGGCAACACCGGCTTCCACGCCTGCGCGGCAACCACGAGCAACAGGAACGCAGCCAGACCGAGCCCTGCACGCCACGCGCGGGCACGCGCCCAAGTTGCTGTCGAGGTCGCGAGCAGCATCACCGCACCCGGATAGATTAGCGCAGGCCAGTTTGCTTCGACGGAGCGACGCCACGCGCTGACCGCGAAGAAACCCAACGGAACGATTGAAATCAGTGCGATCGCAAATCTTCGGGTGCTATCGTCGGTGAGTTGGGCCGTGTGCCGTGCGCGCCATCCATCGCGCAGGGCGACGTACACCGCCACGACGAGCAGCACAAAGAGTATGGGCGATGCAAGTCCTGCCTGGCCACCAATCAACTCGAGTTCGCGCGAGATGGGATTGCCGCGGGCACTTGGGCCGAAGCCGTGATTGAGTTGAAAGCGGAAGGAAACCCAGTCAGACAGCGCATTCCAGGCGACAACGGGCGCGAAAAGCACGAGCGCGATCAGCGACGCAAGCCAAGGTCCGGGTTCACGGAAGCGGGCGCGCAACGCGGGGTGCACGATGCAGGCGAGCACGAGTCCAGTGGGCAGCAACACGGCCGTGTACTTCGCAATGAACGCGCCGCCGAGTGCAACACCGGCGAGCGTCCACCACGCCGTCGCGCGCCATGATCGCAGCGGCGAGGCGAGTGCCCGTTCGACGCCAAGGAGCGTGACCATGATGGCGGCGAAGAGCGGCGCGTCGGGGGTGGCGAGCACCAGACCGAGTGTCGCAATGGGAAGCAGTGTCATCAGCGCGGCCGCGCGCGCGCCAGCAATGCCCCCGGCGCGTCCACGGCCTGCCAGGAGCCACGCAAAGAGTACGGCGACAATGTGCGTGATAAGCGCTGCGATTGCCGGCCCGGCGCGCACACCGACCGTGGTGTTGCCGAAGATCTTTGTGCCGAGTGTGATGAGGAGGGCGATACCGGGCGGGTGGTCGAAGTAGCCCGCTTCGAGGCGACGGGTCCATTCCCAGTAGTACGTCTCGTCGGGGAGGAGCGGCACGAACGACGCCAACAGGGTGCGGAGTGCGAAGGCCCCGACGATCCAGAGGCCGACGGTGATCCACAGGCCCGTGGAAGAGCCGGTGTCGGCGGAAGTCTTGGGGATACGTTCTGAGTTCACGAGAGCAAGTAAGTTGCCATGGTGTCCAATTGTCTCGCCACCGACTCCCCCCCTCGTAGCCGGCGGATGAACCCAGGGCTGCCGACGGGGTACGTCTGCCGAGAATTCGCTTGTGGGCTGCCGGTCAGCGTTACAGTCGAGCTCGGGCGACGATTAAACCATCACCAAACGGTGACGGGGGGCTGATCGGATCGGGTTGCCCGGCTGGCGGCGTTCGTTCAGCTTGTCAACAGCATTTCCCGTGGCGTGACGGTTACCGGTGGCCCTGACCGTGCGTCTCTAGTTGTGCGTTCCAGTGAGCGCTGCCTTCCATTCATCTCCGACAGGACCGACCTGCATGCGGGTCTTCGCCCCGATTGCCTTAGTACCGATGCGACGCTTCAGCTCAATTGCCTCGCTGCTGGCCCTGACCTTGGCCACAAGCTGTCTCGATCTGAACCCAAACGTACCGGCGTGTACGGTGAGCACCGCGCCGAGTTCGCTGACGCTGTCGGTGAACTCGATCGCGACCGTGGTTGCGACCGCCTTTGACTGTAAGGGTAACTCGATCGCCAGGAAGACGATCTCGTACAGCTCCGCAAACACGGCGGTCGCGACGATCACGATTGCCGGTCAGGTGATCGCCGTTGGCGTCGGACAGACGACAGTTTCCGCAATTGCCGATGGCAAGACGGCGACGATCCCGGTTACCGTCACGCCAGAGACCGCGGCGTCGATTACGGTGAACCCGCCCAGCCAGACGCTCCGACGCGGCGACAGTAGGCAGATGTCGTTTGTCGCGTTCAATGCGGCGCGCAACCCGATCTCCGGTGTGGCTGTCCGTTGGGCGACCGGCAATTCGTCGATCGCCACGATCAGCCAGAACGGTTTGGTCACTGCCCTCACCGCGGGAACCGTGACCGTCACCGCCGATGCCAACAACGTCTTTGGCGCAGCGCAGATTTTCGTCACTGAGCCGGTGATCGGCTCGTGCACGTTGACGCCTAACACGTTCAAGGTCACAACCGGCGCGAGTGTGCAGCCGACGCTGGCGCTCCGGGACACCGCCACCGGCACCTTGCCCTTGCTCGGCAGACCGATCGCCTGGGCGAGCGACAACGAAACCGTGGCAACCGTGACGAACACGGGCTTTGTCACGACCAGACGGGCCGGCAGGGCGAGCATCACGGCCTCGTCGGCCGAGTACCCGGCGGTGACGTGCAGGTCGGCCGTCGAAGCGGTCGACCCGCGCATTGTGCAGGTGGTCGTGCTGCAGCGGACAGGCTCGCTCCGCATCGGCATTCCGCGGAGCCTGTCGGTCGCGCTGCTCGACAGCGTCGGCGTGTCGATTCCGAGCGGTCGCGTTATCACGTGGACGACGAACACACCAACGGTCGCGAGCGTGACGCAGGCTGGCATCGTCACAGGCATCGCACTCGGTACGGCGCGTGTGATCGCGACGTCGGAAGGGGTGGCAGACACGGTCTCCTTCCCTGTCACCAGAATCCCCGTCACCTCGGTCACGGTCTCGCCCTTGCAGGTCACGTTGCAGGAGGGCGGTACGGTGCAGCTCACCCCCACCGTCACTGACTCGGCGGGCACGGTCGTCACGGACCGGCTGGTCGAGTGGCTGACCAGTGATCCATCGAGGGCATCGGTCTCATCAAGTGGTTTTGTTCGAACACTTGTGTCTGGCTCGGTCAACATCTTCGCCACGTCCGAAGGACGGCTCTCGCAGGGCACGTCCATCACGATCCAGCAGATTCCGGCCGACACCATCGTTCTCGCTGTGACCGGATTGACGGTGAAAGTCGGCCCGTTGAATCAGACCGCATTCGCGCTCACGGTGCTCGACCGGAATGGCAACGTGCTCCGCAACCGAAATGTCGTGGTCACCAACAGTGCGCCCGGCGTAGCGAATGTCACGCCGTCCACAACCAACGGTATCGTGGTCGTAGGTGGTATCACGCCAGGCACGGCCGTGCTCACGCTGCAGGTGGTGAATGCGAACAATCAGAACGAAGGCAAAGCGTCGACCATGACTATCACGGTCACGCCCTAGTAGCGCCGCGGCCTGTCATCAGGTCGTGTGATCGGTAGCTTTCCGGGCGGGGTGGTCTCAATCGAGATCACCCCGCTCGATTTTTCTCTCTGTCTGACTTTCTGATCTGTCTTCTGCCGGAGTTGGTAGTGAGCGCTGAGAAGCCGTCGTTTCTCCGTGGACTGTTCGCCGGTGAGATCACCGAAGAGTTGCTCTTTCCGTATCCAGCGCCGCTGGACGAACGAAATCCGGCGGAAGCGAGGACGGTGCGCACGCTGATCGATTCGTTGAATGCGATGGTCGCATCGGGACTCGTGAATTCGGTGCACATCGACGAGCGCGAGTCCATCGAAGAGCCGATCATTCGCGCCTTCGCGGATGCCGGTTTACTCGCCCTGACCATTCCGAAGGCGTACGGAGGACTCGGTCTCTCTGCGTCCGCATACGCGCGCGTCTTTGGTGCAGTCGCCGCGATCGACCCATCGCTCGCCGTACTGATCGGCGTACACTGCGGCCTTGGCGGAAAAGCGGTCGTCCTCTTTGGCAACGACGAACAGAAAGCGCGCTACCTGCCGATGCTCGCGCGCGGCGAAACGCTTGCAGCGTACGCCCTCACCGAACCGGAAACAGGCTCGGATGCGCAGAACATCGTGTCGCAGGCGCGTCGCGCACCGGACGGTGGCGGCTGGATACTCGATGGGCGCAAACACTGGATCGGCAACGGACATCGCGCCGGAGTGATCGTCACCTTCGCGCAGACGCCAGTGGTGCGCGACGGCGTGACCGTGACACGCCCGACCGCGTTCATCGTCCGCCCGGACATGCCCGGATTTCGCGTTGACGGTACCATTCGCAAACTTGGCATCCGCGGATCGACGCAGGCAGAACTGGTCTTTGAGAACATGTACGTTCCCGACGACCACGTGCTCGGCGAAGTTGGCAAAGGCTTTCGTGTCGCGGTGAACGCGCTGAACGCGGGACGTCTCAGTCTCGCCTCAGGGTGCGCGTCGGCGTGCAAGCGACTCGTCGGCGAAATGATCCGTTACTCGGAAGCGCGCACGCAGTTTGGCGGACCGCTGGCCTCGTTTGAAATCACCCAGCGCAAGATTGCCACGACGGCGTCAGAGACGTACGCCCTCGATGCCATGGTTGGTGCGCTCGCCGCGTCGCTGGACGGCGACGATGTCGACGCCTCGCTCGAGGCTGCGTGCTGCAAGATTTTTGCGAGTGAACTCGTCTGGCGCACCTCGGACGAGATGGTGCAAATCGCCGGTGGACGCGGCTTCGTGAAGCCGTGGCCCTACGAGCGCTATTTGCGCGAAGCGCGCATCAATCGGATCTTTGAGGGCGCGAACGAAGTCCTGCGACTCTTTGTCGGGCTCAATGGAATTCAGGGTCCAGCCGAAGATCTGAAGGAGTTGGCCGGCGCACTCAGGAATCCGTCGCAGCTCGAGAACTGGGTGCTGGTCACGAGCTACGCCGCGCAACGCGTGCGATCGGCCTTTGGAGCGCGTGATAAGTTTTCCGTCACATTGCACCCCAGTCTCAAGGCGCACGCCAGCTTTGTCGAGCGGCATGTGGCTGAACTTGCCCAAGCCACGTCCCGCGCAGTCACGCGACACAAGAAGGAGATTCTGCATCGGCAGTTGGTGGTTGAGCGGCTGGCCGACATGGCGATGGAGCTATACGCGCGTGCGACGACGATTGCGCGGACTCACCGGCTCATCGAAGAGCGCGGCGCGGAACAGTGCGCGCGGGAAATCGCGCTCACCGATCTCTTCTGCCTGCAATCAGGTCGGCGCTTCCGCGCATTACGCATGGAGCTCGAGGGCGGCGCGGGCGAGTTGATGGACGATCTCCGTCGCACGATCGCCACGACCGTTCGCGCTGAGTCAGGGTACGCGAGCGACGATGCACTGCTCGACGTCCCCGTCCCGCCGCTCCCCAAGTGGAGCCTCAATCGCGACGAGCAGGCGCAGGGACAGCAGGAGTAGTCGGGACTAAGACTCGTTCTTCAGCAATCCGAGTCGGAGCGCAAACTTCACGTAGTCGGGCCGATGCGTCAGGCCGAGCTTCTCACCGATGCGTTGCTTGTAGGTGTCGACGGTCTTGGGACTGATGATCAGCTTCTCACCGATTTCCGGTGCCGTGTACCCCTCGGCCACCATCTTGAGCACCACCTGCTCGCGATCGGTGAGCTTTTCGAAGCGCGTGCGCTCTTCGACCGTGCCTTCACGCTTGGCGAGCCCACGCGCGAGTGCGCGAGCCGCCGTTGGTTGCACATAAATGTCGCCCGCCGCCACGGTCCGTACGGCATCGACCAGCTCGCGGTCGGCAACGGACTTGAGCAGATAGCCGCCCGCACCGGCTTCGAGCAGCGCAACGAGATGTTCGTCTTCGGTGTGCATCGTCAGTACCAGTACGCGACGCGTTTCCGGCTCGTCTGGTTCACGCGGACGCTTCGCGTTGAGTTTGCTTAACGCTGACGTGGCCGAAAGCCCGTCCATCTCCGGCATCGACAGGTCCATCACGATGACGTGCGGATTGAGACGCTCGGCTAGCGTCAGCGCGTCTTTGCCGTTGCTCCCCTCCCCGACGACGGTAATGTCCTTGGCCGTTGAGAGAACGGCCTTGAGGCCGACACGAACGATCTGGTGGTCGTCAATCAGTACAACGCGAATCAAGTCGGGGCGCATTGGAGGAATCTGGTGTCCGCAAACGCGATCTGACAACCAGCAGCGCACCATGATCTCAACGACATGACCTACTCGGACGATTCCTTCACCCCATCGAACGCGGACCCGCCCGACTTGAAGATCCTGAACAGATACACAAACTGGGCAGCAGAATCGCCGTGCCGATCGCCAGTGCGCCAGGTGTGAACTTGAGTGTGAGCTTGAGTGTGAGCTTGAGTGTGATGCGCGGTGCGGCGAGTGCGGTGATGGACTGATTAGGGGGCAGCAACCAAGGGAACTGACTCCAGGCCCAACCTCACAGGATGAACGAGGCCTGTGCCGCGGCGGCGAGCCGCGAGAGCTCGAGGAAGATCGCCTCGGTAAAAAAAGCAAAACCTTCGAGCGAAAACGGCATGTCGATCACGGCGCCGGCGAGCTCCATGAACTTGGGCCAGAGCAGACCAAGCTCGAAGGACAACACGGTACCCGATACCGCGCCGACCGCACCGACCGCGAACATGATCGCCGTGCAATTGGCCCACCGCTTGGCGAGTTCCAGCAGGATCGGATCGCGCGAGCGATACCAGCGCCACTCAGCGATCAGCACCGGCCGTGCCAATGCCGATGACTTCAAGGCCAATGTGGAACCCCAGCGACATCGCCATCTGCGAGCGAGCAAACAGCAAATCATTCATGCGATCGTTCACCCGAGGCGTTCGCGACAGTGCCGCGACATTCGCCGAAACCGATCCGCACGGCGCCTTCGCGTTCCGCGAACGCCGTCATGATCACTTCATCACCGTCTTCGAGAAAGCGACGCACTTCTCCGTTGGGAAGTGTGTACGGCTCTGCGCCGCGCATCGTGAGTTCAAGCATGCAGCCACGGCTCTCGCGCGTGGGGCCGGAGATGGTCCCGCTGCCGAGCAAATCGCCGGGGCGCATGTTGCAACCGCCACTCGCGTGGTGCGTGAGCATCTGCGCAAACGTCCAGTAGAGATGGAGCGCGCTACTTTGCGTCAGTCGCACCGCGGATTGGCCAGCCTCACGCATGCGTGACGTACGAAGCGACACTTCGACGGTGATGGCGAGACCGCCGAGCGCGCGGTCTGATGCACTATCGAGATACGGGAGTGGCGCGGGATCACCGTCTGCCCGCGCGGCAAGCGGTGCACGAAACGGGGCGAGCGCTTCGAGGGTCACCACCCACGGACTGATTGTGCTCGCGAAATTCTTGGCGAGAAACGGGCCGAGTGGTTGGTACTCCCAGCTCTGGATGTCGCGCGCCGACCAGTCGTTCAGCAGACAGAAGCCGAAGAGATGATCGTTGGCGTTCTCCAGCGGGATTGTGTCACCCTGTGCATTGCCACGGCTGACAAACGCGCCGAGTTCGAGTTCGTAGTCGAGTGAACGCGAAGGGCCGACCGAGGGAATTGCATCGTCAGGACCTTTGCGCTGTCCTTGAGGACGTCGAACGGATGCACCGGAGACGACGATTGACGACGAGCGACCGTGATATCCGATGGGCACCCATTTGTAGTTGGGCAACAGCGGGCTATCAGGACGAAACATCGCGCCGACATTCGTGGCGTGATGCACTGACGCGTAGAAGTCCGTGTAGTCGCCGATCTGAGCGGGGAGAAAGAGCTCCGCGGCCGACTGCGCCACGAGTGCGTGTTCCGCGATCTGCTGGTGGTGCACCGGTGCGTCGACCGACAGGAGCGACGAGATGGCCGCGCGGAGCGCAACGCGCGATGCCGAGCCGCAGGCCATCAGTGCGTTGAGCGTTGGCGTTGCGCAGGCGACCGCAGCGTCCCGCATGGCAGCGACGTCGCCCGCAATGAGAGCGGCCGCAATACACGCTGGCAGATCGAGAATGTAGTCACCGATTGCCACACCGACTCGTGGCGTTTCTGCGGTGCCTGCTCTCCGAAATACGCCGAACGGCAGATTCTGAATAGGGAACGGGCACTCGACGATGTTCGCGCTTAAGACCCAGCTGCGCAGCGCAGGGTTGACGGTGGGGTCGGCGACGCGAGCGATACTGGCGCTGTTCACGTTGTCCGTCACATGAAACCCAAGGGTCGCGCTTCGTTGACAGGCTCCGAGAAGGAGCACGAGCCGAAACTCACGAGCACCCGTTCGCGCACGCGCTGCAACAGCGCACGATCAAAGAGGCGCGCACCATCCGCCCCCCGCCAGACAATACTGTGTTCGTTCAACTCGAGATTCCCTGCGTCCTGCTCTGAGAGAAGTTGCATGGCCTGGTCGTGCGATCCGCCTGCGGCGATGTGCGCCGCCGTGAGAAACACATTGATGAAGCCGAACATCCGACTGACCGGCGGCTGTACGTCGTACGTGAGCCGATACGTGCCGCACATTGGGTGATGCAGCCCGGCCGTCGCCTTCGCTGCCACGTTAGTCTCAACACATGCCGCCAGAAAGCGCACCACCGACTCGGCAGACGGGAAAGCGTCGGGGGTCACGCCGCCGGTCCGCAGCTTCGCGCGTCGGCTGGTGCGCCCGATCGCATCGATGATCGCCCGCGGGTCGGGAGTGAGTGGAACCTCGATGTACGTCGTCAGGTCGGCAGGAATGGCGGCATCAATCCGCCCGATATCGTCGACGGATGCTGCTTTGACCTCGTACGAGTCGACCAGAGCGCCGACTTCGTCGAAGCAGACGCGGTGTCGTTCGTTGAATGCCGTAATCGCATCCAGATCGGAGACTACGTCGCCACTGCCCACGGCCGTCAGTCGCCACGGAATCGCACCTGCGTCGCGCGGCAGGAAAACGTCGGCCTGTTGTGAGAAGTCAGCAAGCAGGTTCGCTGGACAGACGAAGCGGCCGAGTAACCAGGCAGCGCCACCGCCGCGATAGTTCGCGTAGTTGCGGACGGCGGTGAGGAGTGAAACGGATGCGGGCGGATAGAGCCCTGCGTAGTCCACGATCGCTTCAAGGAAGAGACGCGTGGCACGCTCGGTGATTGGCAGAGAACGGACTGGCATGACGGTCGCCTGTGTTACAACCCTTCGAAATCGAGGGCCAGATCAAGGGCGGGGGCCGAATGTGTCAGCGCCCCAATGGAGATTCGATCAACACCGGTTTCGGCGATCTGACGCACGTGGTCGAGCGTCACACCACCAGAGGCTTCGGTGATCGCGCGCCCATTTGCCCGGCTCACCGCGTCTCGAAGCATCTCCACCGACATGTTGTCGAGCAGCAGCCAATCTGCACCGGCGGCAAGCGCCGCGTCCACCTGTAGGAGCGTATCGCACTCGACCTGAATGGGCGTGCCGGGCGCCGCGAGACCACGCGAGCGAGAGACGGCCGCGGCGATGTCGCCGTTGATGGCGGCGAGATGATTGTCTTTGATCAACACGCCGCTGCGCAGATCGAGACGGTGGTTCCGCCCGCCACCGGCACGGACAGCGTACTTCTCGAGCTTGCGCCACCCCGGTGTGGTTTTACGCGTGTCGAGCACCTGCGCGTTCGTGCCGCGAATCTGTGCAACGAAGCGCGCGGTCAGGGTCGCGATCCCGGAAAGATGCTGGAGGTAGTTCAGCGCGACGCGTTCGGCGGACAGTATGCCGCGTGCGTGTCCCGTGAGGTGCAGCAGTACATCGCCGGCATCGACCTGCGCGCCGTCTTCCGCATCGATGCGAATGGTGATGTTGGGATCAAGCTGACGAAACGCTTCAATCGCGAGCGGAATTCCGGCAATGACACCGTCTTTGCGCGCCACGATGGTGCTCCGCACATGGCGCGTGGAAACGACGGTGGCGAGGGTCGAGACGTCGTTGAACGCTTCGTCTTCTTCGAGCGCATTGCGGACATGCGCCGACGTTGCTTCCGGCGACAGCGGAAACTGGAGAGCGGACGCACACACCGCCGACGTGTCGAGCGGCGTGATGGTGCGACGCTTGATCGACTCGAATCCATGCGCGGGCGTCGCGCGCAGCGGTGGGTGGTAATCGCTCATTCGCCGGGATCCTCGGGGCCAAAGGGATTGTGCACAGGGGTACCGCCAATCGCGACCATGCGCTCGATCGCAGTCCGGGCGCGTGCGGCGACCGCTTCGGGCACGGTAATGCGGAACTGATCGTACAACAACGCGTCGCGCACCTTGGGCAGCGTGGTCACCTTCATGTACGCGCACGATGCCCGATCGTTCGCGGCGATGAAATGCTTGGACGGATTCTCGCGACGGAGGCGATGCAGAATGCCGATTTCGGTCGCCACGATGAAGGTGTCCTTCGGCGACTGCGACGGCCGCTTGATCATCCCTTCCGTGGAGAGAATGTGTGCACCGTTCGGATCGACTGCGCCGGCTGAAATTGCTTCAACCACCGACGTCGCGCAGCCGCACTCGGGGTGTATGAGAAACTCGGCACCCGGATGTTGGGCGCGTGTGCGCGTGATGTGCTCGGGATCAATGCCCGCGTGCACATGGCACTCGCCCATCCACACGTGAATGTTCGTGCGTCCCGTCAGGCGGCGGACGTGTGCGCCCAGAAACATGTCGGGGAGAAAAAGGATCTCCTTGTCGGCCGGAATCGCGTTTATCACTTCGACCGCATTGCCGGACGTGCAGCAGTAGTCGCTCTCCGCCTTCACGTCGGCCGTGGTGTTCACATACGCGACCACGATGGCACCGGGATGCTCCGCCTTCCACGCCCGCAGCTGATCGGCGTCGATCGTGCTCGCGAGCGAACAGCCAGCGGCGAGGTCGGGAAGGAGCACCGTCTTTGTTGGCGACAGAATCGCCGCCGTCTCCGCCATGAAGTGCACGCCGCAAAACACGATCACGTCGGCGTCGGTGCGCGCTGCTTCGCGCGACAGGCCGAGTGAGTCGCCGACGAAGTGTGCGACATCCTGAACTTCGGGACGTTCGTAGTTGTGCGCGAGGATGACCGCGTTGCGACTGGCGGCGAGGGCGCGGATTTCCGATGCGAGCGCGGGATCGTAGTGCGCTTCAAGAATCGTCATGAATGGCTCGAAGTAAGGCTCAAAGCGTGGATCGAGGAGAGAACCGCCAACAACTCACCAGGTGATGTGACGCCCTTGCCACTTGCGGCGCGCCTTCGGAAAATCGCTCCGGAAGTGCCCCCCACGCGACTCCTTGCGCATTAGTGCTGCCTCAACCACAAGCGTTGCCGTGGTGTGGAGGTTCCGTTCCTCAGTCGCTCCTGGCGCCAGCCGTTCGCCAATGTGCTCGAGTTGCGCGAGGCAGCGTCGGAGACCGGGCGCGGTGCGGGCAATGGACGCGTAGTCCCACATCAGCTGCCGAATTTCATCGGCGGCCACCTGTGCCGCACCACGATCGTCGAGCGGCGGCACTCCCCACGGCTCTTCGGCAGGCACCGGCAACGCAGTGGGCGTCTGGATGAGGTCGCGCGCCACCCGTTCGGCGAATACCAACCCTTCCAGCAGCGAATTGGACGCGAGGCGATTGGCGCCGTGCACGCCCGTGCGCGCCACCTCCCCAACCGCGTAGAGGCGCGGAAGGCTGGAGCGGCCCGCGAGATCCGTGACGACCCCGCCCATCATGTAGTGGGCCGCGGGTGTGACCGGGATCGGTTCCTGCGACGGATCGATGCCGCGCGCGCGACAGATCGCAAAGATGCCAGGAAAGCGGACCGCGAACTGCGGACCCAGCTTGGTCGCGTCGAGAAACACCGTCCCATGCGCCTGTTGTTCGCGGAAGATCTCGCGCGCGACCACGTCCCGCGGCGCGAGCTCAGCCAGCCGGTGGCGTTTGGGCATGAACCGCTGGCCGCGACCGTTCAGCAAAATTGCCCCTTCTCCCCGGACCGCCTCCGAGATCAACGCCAGCGGATTCTCTGCGGTGTCGAGCGCCGTCGGGTGGAACTGGACGAACTCCATGTCGGCCAGTCGGGCGCCGGCCCGGTGGGCGATCGCAAAACCGTCTCCCGTCGCGACCTGCGGGTTGGTCGTGTAGCGATAGATCTGCCCGCAGCCGCCCGTCGCCAACACCGTCGCATCAGCGACGATCTCCACCGGGCGGCCGGCGATGCTCGTCCGCACGCCGGCGCACTGCGGCACGCCGTCGCCGTCGTCCACCAGCAGGAGGTCCAGGACGCGGGCCATCTCTACGACCCGGATGTTCGGACTCTCGCGGACCTTAGCCACCAGCGTCCGCGCCACTTCGGCACCGGTCTGGTCGCCGTGGGCGTGGACGATGCGATGGCGCGAGTGGGCCGCCTCCTTCCCAAGCTTGAAATCCCCGTCGGGATCGAGGTCGAATCGCGCTCCGGCCGCCTGCAGCTCCCGCACGCGGGCCGGCCCCTCATCGACCAGCACCTGCACCGCCTCGGCATCGCACAGAGCTGCCCCCGCGGCGAGGGTGTCACGCCGGTGGAGTTCGGGCGAATCGCCGGCGCCGAGGGCAGCGGCGATGCCGCCCTGCGCGTAAGCAGTCGCGGAGTCGAACAGCGATCGCTTGGTGAGCACCGTCACGTCGCCGTGAGCCGATGCACGCCAAGCGGTGTGTAATCCAGCGACTCCGCTGCCCACAACGAGAAATCGGGTGCGAATGCGTTCGGTCATGTACTTTTCCATGTACTTTTCAAGTAATGGACCACACACCGCCCATGCCAGCCATAAACCCGGCAGAGGCACGATTTTCCCCTGTTCAGGAGTTGTCGTCATGCGTCTGGCGTTCATCGCCGGTGCGGTCGCACTGGCAGCCACTACAGTTGTCCCCACTGCGCTCGTAGCGCAGCCCGGCGGTGTCGCACCGACCTGCAACATCGACGCGAACAGCCCGAAGGAACTCGCGCTGATGTCCATCACCTTCCAGAAGGCGCGTGGCGCGGCAACTCCGGAAGCGCGCAAGAAAGCGCTGATGGAGATCATGAAGGAGCTGGACACGAAGCCGGAGCGCTACGCCAAGAATCTTGCCGGCTACAACTACACGTTGTCGCAGGCCCTCTCGATGTGGGCCGTCGAGCCCGGCATTCCGGCAGCGCCAACGCGCGGCTCCCTCGGCATGACCACTGCCGCCGATCAGCCGTACGACATCGTGATCCATCTCGACTCTGCCTTCAACGGGATCGTCGCGGCCACGCCGTCCTGCGCCAATGAGGTGGCGCAATTGCGCATGAACGACGTGTGGCTCGCACAAACCCGCCGCGCGCTCGATGCCTCCAACGCGCAGCAGTTCGACACGGCGAACTTCTACGCCATGCGCTCTATGATGCTGAGCCGCACGAGCCCGTATCCGCACTACGTGATGGCGAACGTGGCCAAGGAAAAGGGCGACCGCAAAGCCGCGATCGAACACTGGAAGGCCGTCATCTCCACCGCCGGTACGGACACCAGCTACCGCGAGATCAAGAACGGCAGCCTGTACTACATGAGCATGTTTCAGCTCGAGGATGCCCAAGCGGCGAAGGGCGAAGAGCAGAAAACGCTGGCCAAGGAAGCGTCCACCAACCTTCAGGCACTGCTGGCCACGAACCCCGAAGGGCCCGACGCGCCGAACATCATGAACTCGTGGGCCGACGCGCTCAAGCTCGCCGGCGACTCGGCGCTCGTGCCGACCGTCTACGCGCCGATGGTCGCGAATCCCGGCAATTACACCGACTTCGCCCTCACGATGGGTGGGGTGATCGCCACGCGCTCCAACAAAACGGAAGACGCACGCACGTTGTTCGAAGGGGCGGTAGCCAAGAACCCGGCGGCCCGTGACGCGTTGCGCAACCTAGCCGCGACTTACTACGGCAGGGAGGAGTTCAAGAAGATGTTCGATCCGTCGGCCAAGCTCGTGGCCATCGACCCGAACAACTTCGACGCATGGATGATGTACGCCTATGCGTATCAGGGACTCATGCAGGCAACCAAGGTTCCCGCCGAGAAGAAGGCACTCGGCGACTCGCTGCTCAAATACAAGGGTATCGCCGACGGTCTGCCGGCCAAGGTGGAAGTCACCAACTTCCAGCGCGCGGCTGGTACGGCGCAGCTTTCATTGGCGTTCCAGCAGGCCGGCGCCAAGGCTGCCACGTACAGCGTGACGGTGGATTTTCTTGACATCACGGGCACCGTCGTCGCCACCGACACGCAGCCGGTCGGTCCGATCAACAAGGGGGAAACCAAGACGGTGACCTTCAAGGGAACCGGCAACGGTATCGTCGCTTACAGCTACAAGCCGTTGAAGTAGGGACGCAACAAGTGCAATTTGCGGTCGCTGGTTTGGCACTGCTGTCGCTCATAATCTCAACGCGCGCCGAGGGGCAAATTGCCTCCGGCGCGCGTGTCGTTGCGGGGGACAGTGTGGTGCGCGATGCAGCAAGCGATCGTTCCAACTACCCAGGTTTGAGTGCTGAGTTCGGGTTTGGAGTGGTCGGTGTGTTCACCAGGGCGACTTCGGCGCACCTGGGGCGGACGATCAGTGAGGGGTATCTCACACAACCGAATCTCATGGGTGATGTGCGCTATGCTGGCGCGCACGGCGACGTGCAGTTGCTCACGACGCTCAACTTCGAGGGGTACACGCTGCGGCGCGGCGAGCTGAACGCCGGCATGTACGGCGAGGGATACGTCGACCGTCGTCATCCGCACACCTTCATGCATGAAGCGATGCTGGCGTACACGACTGCACCGACGCGGCCCGTGCGGTTTTCGCTGGCCGTCGGAAAGGGGTTTACGCCGTATGGCACGGATGACCCGATGATGCGACCATTCGTGCTCTACCCCGTGAATCACCATCATGCGCAGATCATCGAGCGGGTGCAGGTGATCGGCGCGCTGCGGTTGGGCAGTGCGTCTCGCGGCATCGCATTCGAGCACGGAATATTCAACGGAGATGAACCGTATGCGCCATTCTCCGGTCCACGCTGGTCGCGCGTTGGGGATTCACATGCGACGCGCCTCACGCTTCATCCGCACTCCGGCGTGGAATTGCAGACGAGTCGTGCCTTTGTGAAATCGCCGGGCATCGTGCAAGGTGGCGCGTTCGATCATGTGCAGTTGAGCACATCGCTTCGTGTCGCGCGTGCGAACGCGCGGGGAGAAAGGCGGACACTCCTCGCCGAATTTGCGCGCACCGACGAATCGCTCGATGGCTCTCGCGTGTTTCGCTTTGAGAGCACTCTGGCCGAGGGCGCTTTGCAACATCGCGGCTGGCAGCTCGCACTCCGCGCCGAACGCACGGAACGTCCGGAGAATGAGCGGTTGCTCGATCCCTTTCGCACGTCGGCCGGCCACATTGATTTTCAGATCGTTGGTGTGACGCGTTGGCAGATCGCGACGGTGCATCTTGCCGCACCGCCCGTCGCTGTCCCGGGCGCGAGGGCGTCCCGCCTGTCGCCATTTGTGGAAGTGGCCCGTGCGCACGCAGAAGCGCGTCGCCATCCGTCCGTGTTTGAGCCCGCTCTGTTCTACGGAAATGCGACGCAATATTCGCTGAACATCGGGGCACAGCTGCACATTGGGACCATGCGGCACCGCATGGGTCGCTACGGAGTACTCGCGGAAGAGCACCCGTCGCATACGATGATGCACTAACCAACTCAGACTCACCACCTCCCACCCACCACTTCGCCCTTCATGCACCCGTCGTTGCTCTCTCACGCCACCTCGCGGTCACTCGCAACGATTGTCGCGTTCGCCTGCTGTGCATTCGGCGCAGCCTGCGGCGGCGACAACAGTGCACCGACAACAGCGCCCACGGCGGTGAAGCCACCGACACCGGCGCCGGTTCCACCAACCCCCGCCGCCCCGGCAACACTTGCCACGCTCGGACTTGGCGTGGTCAACGATCGCTACACAGCCGAGGTCTGGGTGCGCGGGACGACAGCGTATACGTCAACTTGGGGCACACGCGGCGGTGCGCGCGGCAACGCCATCAAGATCTGGGACGTGTCGTCGGCCACCCCGACGCTCGTAGACTCGGTGATCGTCGCAAATGCCGGTACAACGGGCGACGTGCAGGTCTCGGATGACGGCAAGCTGCTCGTGGTCGCGATCGAGTCCAATCCGAATGGCGGACTGGCCATCTATGCACTCGACACCCCGACCAAACCGCGGCTGCTCGTGCGCACGACGGGCGGCGAACTGCAGTACGGCGTGCACACCGCAGAGATCGCACGTGTGAACGGTGTCCTCTACGCGTTCTGCGCTATCGATCCAATCAGCAATGTGCCCGCGCGACTGGTGACACTCGATCTCACCGATCCGTCGTCGCCCAAAACGGTGTCGTCCGTGCAACTGGGTGCGCCCTTCGTCCACGATGTGTATGTGCGGGACGGCACCCTGTTCACGGCCGAGTGGAATAATGGGGTTGGTGTGTGGGATATCGGTGTGCAGGGTGGTTCGCCGGCCGCGCCGCGTCGCCTCGCGGCCATTGCCACGGTCGGTGGCAAGGTTCACAATATCTGGTGGTATCACGATCAGGTTACCGGCACCAAGCAGTATCTGTTCGTAGGTGAAGAAGGGCCCGGCGTCATCGGGTCGTCATCGGTTGGCGATGTGCATGTCGTCGACATCGGCGTGTTGAGCGCAGCGAAGGAAGTTGCCGTCTTCACCGTGCCGGGCGCCGGTACACACAACTTCTCCGTCGACGAAGGCAATGGGCTGCTCTACGCGGCGTACTACAACGGCGGCCTGCGTGTGCTCGATGTGCGCGGTGACCTCGCCGTTTGCTCGGTGCGTACCACTGATGGACGCTGCGACTTGGGTGCGTCCGGGCGCGAGAAGGCGCGGTTCACTGGTGCCAATAGCGTCCCGTATATCTGGGGCGTGTTCTGGACGTCCACTGGGGTTTACGCCTCGGACATGTTGAACGGCCTCTGGAAACTGAGTCCAGCGGCGAGATAGCGCCGGTTTGCACTTCCGAACACGAGCGCTGACGGCGAACCTTCTGGTTCATGCGTCGTACCCTCCTCCTCATTGGGGCGCTTCTCCTCGCCCACATCGCGCTGCTCGCGGTTCACCCTCCGGGGGCGACCGTAGCTGATACGTCCGAAGGTCTCGACGTGGGCATTGTGCTCGACGTTGGCGGACGCGGTGACAAGTCATTCAACGATGGTGCCTTTCTTGGCGGCGAACGCGCGGCCAAGGAACTCGGCGCGCGGGTGCGTTTCATCGAGCCCGGCGAAGGGTCCGATCGCGAAGCCGGTTTGCGACTGCTCGCGTCAGAAGGACTCGATCTCGTGATCGGTGTCGGATTCATCTTCACTGACGATATCACGCCGCTGGCGAAGGAGTATCCGAACGTCGCGTTTGCCGACGTAGACTATGCTATTCCAACCGACAGCGTGGGCCGTCCGCTGCCGATGCCGACCAATCTTGTCGCGCTAAAATTTCGCGAGGAAGAAGGCTCGTTTCTCGTGGGCGCGCTTGCCGCGATGGTGGGAAAGAGCAAGAAGGTCGGCTTTGTCGGCGGCATGGACATCGCACTGATTCACAAGTTTGAAGCAGGCTATCGCGCCGGTGTGAGGCACGTCTGCGCCGATTGTGAAGTGATTGCACAATACGCCGGCGTTACCCCCGAAGCGTTTCGCAATCCGGGGCGGGGCAAAGAGCTCGCGCTCAGTCAGTACAACCAGGGCGTGAACGTGATCTTTCACGCGGCAGGCAGCACTGGGCTTGGTGTGTTCGAAGCCGCGCGCGCCGCAGGAAAGCTCGGCATCGGTGTCGATGCCGATCAATTCAACGAAGCGCCGGGCTTTGTACTCACGAGCATGGTGAAGGGCATCGACGAATCGGTCTTTCAGGCCGTGAAGGCCGTGAAGGAGAAACGCTTCAAAGGCGGCGTCCAGCAGTTCGGTCTCGCTGAGAAAGGCGTCGGCTATGTGTACGATGCCAACAACAAGGCGCTGATTCCGGACAGCGTGCGCGCCAAGCTCGACTCGCTGACGGCGGATATCATCGCCGGTCGTATCAAAGTGCCAAGCACGCGCTGAGCTGATCGACACGTGACGTACGAACCGGACGAACCCTCGGATGAAGGCGCGGTGCGTGACACCTCGCCTGCCGGACGTCGCCTGCCGCCTCGCGGCTCGACGGCTGTTGCAACAGCGCAGGATCCGCCGCCGAACGGTTGGGCCGTACGGATGCGCGATGTGGCGAAGTCGTTTGGCGCGGTGATCGCCAACCGCGACGCGACGCTCGATGTGGCGAAGGGAGAGATTCACGCGCTCGTTGGGGAGAACGGAGCGGGCAAGAGCACACTCATGCGCGTACTGAGCGGCTTGTACGCACCTGATGGTGGCACCATCGAAGTGAACGGTCGTGACGTCACCGGTTGGAAGACGACCGATGCCATTGCCGCCGGCGTGGGCATGGTGCATCAGCACTTCATGCTCGTCAACACGCTCACGGTCGCCGAGAATGTGGTGCTGGGGCAGGAACCGTCGCGCGGTTTGACGATCGATATGGCGCGCGGTATCGCCGACGTGCGCGCGTTGAGTGCGAAGTCGGGGCTGGTCGTTGATCCGACGGCGCGTGTTGCTGATCTGAGCGTCGGCGAAGCACAGCGCGTCGAGATTCTCAAGGCGCTGTATCGCGGCGCCAAGATTCTCATTCTCGATGAACCGACCGCGGTGTTGTCGCCCCCTGAGGTACAGGAGCTGTGGCAGGTGTTGCGCGCGCTGCGCGCCAATGGCGGCACCGTCATTCTCATCACGCACAAGCTGGACGAAGTGATCGATGTGTCGGACACGATCACGGTGATGCGTGCGGGTCGCACGGTGACTCGCATGGCGACGGCCGATACGACACCGCGTGACATTGCGAAAGCGATGGTCGGTCGGGAAGTCGCGCTCGCGCTCGATGCGTCGCCCGGTATTCAAGTCACCGGTGAGAATCGCGCCATGCGCGCCGACGCATCGTCAAAAGCGCTACGTATCGCGCTCGCGGTCGACGGGCTCACGGTGCGTGGTGATCGCGGCACGATCGCAATTCAGAATCTTTCTTTCAGCATCGCACCTGGCGAAGTTCTCGGCATCGCCGGTGTCGAAGGAAACGGACAGACCGAGTTGCTCGAAGCGATTGCGGGACTCCGCGCGGCGGAAAGCGGTCGCATCGTGCTTGAGGATACGTCACTCATCGGGCTCGATGTGCGCGCGCGCGCTGACGCCGGGCTGTCGCACGTGCCCGAAGACCGGCATCGTCGCGGACTGGTGCTGGACTACACAGTTGCCGACAACCTCATACTCGGCCGACAGCATCACTTCACATCGCGCGGGCTCATGGGCGGCACACTCGATCGCACGCGCATCGAAGCGAATGCGGCGTTGCAGATCAAGTCGTTCGACATTCGTCCGCCGATCGCATCGCTCCCGGCGCGGGCGCTCTCGGGTGGCAATCAGCAGAAGATCGTCATCGCGCGTGAAATGGGGCGCGAATTTCGCGTGCTCCTCGCAGCACAGCCAACGCGTGGTGTCGATGTTGGCGCCATTGAATTCATTCATGCGCAGATCCGTGCGGCCCGTGATGCCGGGAAGGGCATCCTGCTCGTGAGTGCCGATCTTCCGGAAGTGCTCGCGCTCTCCGATCGCATCGCGGTGATGTACGGTGGCACGTTCGTGACGGTTTTGCCTGCCGCTGAGTGTGATGCGGAACTGCTCGGTCCCTATATGACGGGAGCGGCGGCGTGAAGAGTTCGTTGTACAAACTCGCATCTGCGTTTCTGGCGCCGCTCGTTGCGTTGGCGATTGCGGCCGTTGTCGGCGATTTACTCATTCTCTCGTTTGGCCAGGCACCAGCGACAGTATTTCGGCTGCTCGTCGAAGGCACGTGGGGCAACCCCTATGGATTGGGACAGGTGCTCTACAAGGCGACGACGCTCACCTGCACTGGACTCGCATTCGCGCTCGCGGGACGCGCCGGGCTGTTCAACGTCGGTGCGGAAGGACAGCTCGCGATGGGCGGCTTTGCTGCCGGAATCGTTGGCATGTTGCTCCCTTCGTCGGTTCCTGCCGTGATTGCCACGTTGCTCTGTCTTGTTGCGGCAATGAGTGCTGGTGCGGCCGTTGGGGCCGTGCCTGGTGCGTTGCGCGCGAAGTTCGGGGCGAGCGAAGTGATTGTGACGATCATGCTCAACTTCGTGGTGCTGGCGCTGCTCAACTGGCTCGTGGCCGCGAAGATTCACGTCCCCGAGACGCTGCACACGCCGCCGATTGTGGCGGGCGGCGTGCCCCGTATCGCCGATGCGTTCCCCGCGTTTCATGGCAGCGCGGCAAACTGGACGCTGATCATTGCGGTCGTCGCCGCCCTCGTGAGTGCCTGGTATCTCTTCCGCACACGCGCGGGTTACGAATTGCGCGCCGTGGGCTTGCAGCCGGACGCCGCTGAGTACGGCGGAGTGCGCGTGTCGCGCGTGCTCTTCACCACGATGTGCCTATCCGGTGCACTCGCCGGACTTGGCGGCATGAACTTCGTGCTCGGCTACAAGGGGTATTACGAAGAAGGCTTTGCCGGCGGCGCCGGATTTCTCGGCATCGCCGTCGCGCTCGTTGGACGCAATCATCCTTTGGGAATTCTGCTCGCGGCGCTGCTGTTCGCGACGCTGTCGCAGGGTGGGCTTGCCGTGAACGCGCTGGTTCCGAAGCAGCTGACGGATATTCTCACGGCGGTTGTTATTCTGGCCGTAGCGACGGCAGTGCCCGAAGTGCAGCGACAGCTTCGGGCCGCTGCGTCGTCGGCGGCATCGTCACTCGCGGGTGCGATGCGGCGAGAGGGATGAGGAGCTCACTATGAGCGCGCTGAGCTTTCTGCTGCAGACCATCCGCATCGCGATCCCGTATCTGCTGGCGGCGGCCGGCGGCGTCATGTCTGAGCGCGTGGGGATCATCGCGCTCGGGCTCGAAGGATTGATGCTCTCCGGGGCATTCGGCGCAGCACTGGGCAGCTATTACGGTGGCAGTCCGTGGCTCGGCCTGCTGGGTGCGCTGGCCGCCGGGTTGATCGTCACGAGCGTGCTGGCGGTTGCGACGCTTCGCTTTCGCGCCAATCAGGTTGTTGTTGGTGTCGCGCTCAATCTGTTGGTGGTCGGTTGCACGCGATTCTTTTTGCGATTGGTGTTTGACAGCGCGAGCAACTCACCCCGCGTGCCTGGCTTTGGTGATGATGTTTCCGGCAATGCGATGCTGGCATCGTTTGCGAATCCCGTCGTCTGGATTGGCCTGTTTGCACTCCCGGCCCTCGGATGGTTGCTGTACAAGACGCCATTCGGTTTGCGGGCGCGGGCGGTGGGCGAGAAGCCGGAGGCCGCTGCAACGCTCGGTGTGGCGGTCGTTCCGCTTCGTCTGAAAGGCTTGGTGATCGCCGGCTCACTCGCATCGCTTGGCGGTGCATATCTCGCGCTCGATCAACATCAGTTTACCGACAGCATGACGTCGGGGCGCGGGTTCATCGCGCTCGCCGCCGTCATCTTCGGCCGATGGGAGCCCATGCGCGTCGCCGTCGCGTGCCTGCTGTTCGCCGGTGCGGAGACACTGCAGATCCAGTTGCAGGGGGCCCAGCTCATCCCCAGTCAATTCGTGGAAATGATCCCCTACGTGCTGACGATCGTGGCGCTCGCCGGCGTGGTCGGACGCAGCACGGCCCCAGCCGCGCTTGGAAAGTCCGAGTGAGCGCAGCGCCCAGCGCGCCACACACGGGCGAGCATCCCATCGACGACGGGAAATCCGCGTTCGGCAGGCTGGCCGTGCTCATGGTGACGGCGTTCATCGACATGCTCGGCCTGTTGATGATCATTCCGCTGTTGCCGTTCTACGCCAAGGACCTCGGCGCCGGCGGGCTGGTGGTCGGGCTGCTGGTGAGCTCCTTCAGCGTGGCGCAGTTGCTCAGCGCGCCGCTCTGGGGCCGGTTCAGCGACAAGTACGGGCGGCGTCCGGCGCTCATCGTGGGCCTCGGCTCGAGTGCGGTGGCCTACGTGGTCTTCGCGTACGCCGACAGCCTGTGGCTACTGTTCCTGTCGCGTATAGTCCAAGGCGCTGGTGGCGGGACGGTCAGCGTCATTCAGGCCTACGTGGCCGACGTCACCCGCCCGGAGGACCGCGCGAAGAGCCTTGGGTGGCTGTCGGCGGCCACGAACGCGGGTGTCGCCATCGGCCCGTCCATCGGCACGTGGGTGCAGCACCTTGGCCCCCACACGCCCGGGCTCCTGGCGGCGGGGCTGTGCGTCATCAACATGGTGTTCGCGAGCCGCTACCTCATCGAGGTGCGTCGACCGGCCACGTTACGTGCCGATGGCTCTGCGCCGGTGCGCAAGGGATCGCGGGAAGCGGTGGTACACGTGATGTCGCACCCCGCCGAACCATCGTCTCGCCTGATCCTCATTTACGCCATCGCCATCGGCGCCTTCCAAGGCACGACCGCCATCCTCGCCCTGTTTCTGGCGTGGAAGTTCAGCGTCACCAAAGATTCGATCGGCTACTTCTACACGTATCTCGGCACGCTGAGCGTTGTTATCCGCGCGCTTTTCCTGGGCCGAGTGGTGGACCATTTCGGCGAGCCTCGGTTGAGCCGCTGGGGGCTGCTCTTCCTGGCCGGCGGCCTGTTGGGGATGGCGCTTGCTCCGAACCTCTGGATGCTGGTACTGGCGGTGACGCTGCTGCCGCTGGGGACCGCGTTCACTTTCCCGTGTGTCACGGCGATGCTCTCACGCGTTGTGAGCAGCAGCGAGCGTGGGTTGTACATGGGCGTCCAGCAGACGTATGGCGGCATCATGCGCGTGGCGTTCCCGATCGTGCTGGGCTTCGCCTTCGATCATTTCGGCACGCAGAGCCCCTTCGTGATCAGCGCGGTCACGGTGCTGGCGACGTTGTTTCTGGCGCGGGATCTCGAGAAGTATGCACCGAGGGTGAAGGCGGCGCCGAAGGTGGTGGGGTGAGTTACTCGGGCGCAAATGCGCCCGCGACAGGCACATAAGCTGCTGTATATCCCTGGCGGACGTCGACGTCGTCGGGCACTTTCGCCGTAATGACTACCCCCACCATTCGCGTTGTCGCAGCAGTTGTCGCAGACCAAGGTCGCCTGCTGGTCTGCCAGCGTCCCGCGCACAAGAGACACGGCGGCCTTTGGGAATTCCCCGGTGGTAAGTGCGAGCCCGGGGAATCCGATTCGGAGGCGATACGCCGGGAGCTGAGTGAGGAGCTCGGCGTCTCCGTCCTTCGCGTCGAGCCGGCGTTGCTCGAGGTGGCCGATCCTGAGTCGGCATTTGTCATCGCGTTCGTTCCGACCGTGATCGCAGGTGATCCACAGTGCCTCGAACACTCGGCGATCTCCTGGGGCACTGTCGATGAATTGCATGGATGGTCTCTCGCGCCGAGCGACCGGCGGTTCGTCGATTTCTTCGCGGCGCAGCGATGACGCTTCCGCATGGGTTGTACGAACAACTGTTGACGGAGTCGTTGGCCCGTCGACTCGCGGCCACCGCGCACGATGATATCGTCCTGGACGCCGTGGATGGAGAGTACGCGACGGATCTTCTGATCGACGAACTCTCGCGGTCACTCGAATCACTGCTTCGTGAACTTCCGGGCGCTGCAGCGGAGCGGGTTCAAGCGCAATTGGGGATGGTCAACGCGTTGTTGGTGGACCTTCGCACACGCGGGGCGGGATCTCAAGCTCCGGCAGATCCCATCGTACCACCGCTCCGTCGACTACGAGCAGTACGGTCGATCGGAGGGACTGCACCGCCGCTACCGGCGACGGGATTGGTGCAACCTTGGCTGTTCACCGCTGCGAAGGCATCGCCGACGCTGTTCAGTGAGCTGCGGCATGAAGCACAGGACTGCGATCAGATCGACATCCTGGTCAGCTTCATCACGACGTCCGGTGTTCGGAAGCTGATCGATGTCCTGCAGGCTGCGACGGCGCCGGGTGCGCTGGGGGTGGGGCGGACGACGATCCGCGTGCTTACCACGACGTACATGGGCGCGACTGAGATCGATGCGTTGAATTCGCTCGCTCGCCTCGCCGGCTGTGCCGTAAAGATTTCGCTCGACGGGCGACGCACCCGACTGCATGCGAAGGCGTGGATCTTCCGTCGACGCAGCGGCTTCGGCGCCGCCTATGTCGGAAGTGCGAACCTTTCGGCGGCTGCGTTGTTGGGCGGGCTCGAGTGGACGGTCAAGTTCACAGAGCGCGGCCAGGAGACGCTGTACGCCCGCGCGAAAGCGCACTTCGACACGCTCTGGGAGGATGACGAGTTCCAATCGTACGACCCCAACGATCCGGCCAGTGTCGCGGCGCTGCGAGCGGCTCTTGATCTCGAGTCTGGCACCTCCGCGCGGACGCCGTTCACCTTCTTTGACATCACGCCCAAGCGCTATCAGCAGGAGATGCTCGACCAACTCCTGTTCGAGCGTGCGCATGGCCGATCTCGCAATCTCGTCGTTGCCGCCACCGGAACAGGCAAGACCGTGGTCGCGGCCCTCGACTACCGACGCACCGTCGAGGATATGGGTGGCGCACGGCCTCGCCTGCTGTTCGTAGCGCATAGAGAGCAGATCCTGAGGCAGGCGCTGCAGACGTACCGGCACGTGTTGCGCGATCACAGCTTTGGCGAGTTGCTCGTCGGCGGGGCAACCCCATCACAGCACGAGCACCTGTTCGCCTCCATCGACAGTATCGTCTCCCGCGATCTGGTGAATCGATTCGGGTCGGACTACTGGCACACGGTTGTCGTTGACGAATGCCACCGACTGGCCGCACCGCGGTTGGACTCGTTCGCCCGCGCGATCGAGCCCGCTGTTCTGCTTGGACTCACGGCAACGCCAGAGCGATCGGACGGACAACCACTGGCGCCCTACTTCACCTCGCGTCCTGATGGTTCGCCCGCTGCGGAACTTCGTCTATGGCACGCGCTGGATCTGCAACTTCTGACGCCGTTCGAGTACTTCGGATGCGACGACTCCACTGACTTCTCAGACGTGCCGTGGAATAAGCCGGGCGAGCGCGAAGCGATCGATCGCGTGGTGACGGGCGATCAGATTCGCGCGCGAATGATCGTCCATGAATGGGAACGGCTGTCTGGAAGCGCAAAGCGCTCCAAGGCCATCGTTTTTTGCGTGTCTGTCGCCCACGCCCGCTTCATGACCGACCAGTTCATCGCCGCCGGACTCGACGCTGTGTGTGTCACAGGCGAGACATCAGACGTTGAACGCCAACGAGCCCCACAGCTGTTGTCGCAAGGAAAGATCTGCGCAATCGTGACGGTCGATCTGTATAACGAAGGCGTCGACATTCCGGACGTCGACACGCTGCTGTTTCTGCGCCCGACACAAAGCCCAGTGCTGTTCCAGCAACAGTTGGGTCGTGGCTTACGGCTCTCCAGAGGGAAGTCAGCGTGTCTCGTGCTGGATTTTGTTGGACAACATCGATCAGACTTTCGATTCGATCGATTGCTCTCGTGCATAACAGGGCTCAGCCGCCGCGAACTGGTCGACGCGGTGCAATCGGATTTCAGCACGTTGCCGAGCGGCTGCCATATTCATCTGCAACGAAAGACGCGCCAGCAGGTGCTTGCGAGCCTCCAGTCACTTGTGAATCAGAGCTGGAGACGACTAAAAACTGAAGTGCAGGCGTACGCGGTGCTCAAGGGCAGGCACGACTTCAGTCTTTCGGAGTTTCTGCATAATCAGCAGATCGATCTCCGCGAGATCTACCGCGAGAGCAAACCGAGTGGATGGACGGCGTTGCGCCGAGATGCCGCGCTTCTCGACACCGGTGCAGGCTCCGATCTCGAATACCGCTTGTCGGCCTCGATCGGTCGATTGTTACATGTCAACGATCCGCAACAGATCGATCTGATGCATCGAGTCGCTGAGCGAGGCGCCACGTACCGACCTTCCTCGGACCGCGAGGCTCTGAGAGCGCAAATGCTCACGTATCAGATGGAGACATCTGCTCCCCAGTCCTACAATGACTATTTCACGAAGCTGGCGTCTGAGCGGTACTGCCTCGAGGAACTCGGCGAAGTGGCGAAGATCCTTGAGTCGCGCAGTCGAGTCGGCACTGAGCCGATTTCTGGTCTCGATGACCTGCCACTGATACTGCATGCGCGATACCGGAGCGAAGAAGTTCTCACGGCCGCAGGTTGGAGGACGTCAACCAAGCGGCCACCCTTTCAGGCCGGCGTTCTCACCCTGAAGGATCGACAGACCGAGCTGCTTTTCGTGACGCTCGATAAGAGCAGCGGCTATCACGATCGCATCTCGTACCATGACTACGCGATCAGCCCGACACACTTCCATTGGCAGACCCAGAATTCCGCCGCGCCGGATACACCGGGTGGCAAGCGTTATCTGGAGAGCCAGACCAACGGCTGGCGCTTTCAGCTCTTTGTGCGGCAGACCAAGGCGGACGCGTACGTCGCGTGCGGGCCTGTCGGCATCACAAGCCCGAGCGATGTGTCGGGTACCCGTCCGATGTCGATCAGATGGACGTTGCACAAGGCGCTTCCGCTTGCGCTGTTCGGTGAATTCAGTGTGCTCAGAGCGGGTTAGCCGTGAGAGCGGTAACTTTCCCCTACACTTCACCACCCTCCGTCGACTGCTTGGAGTTCTGATGCCATCTCATCGCCGTGATTTCCTGCAACGCCTCGCCGTCGGCGCAGCCACGGTTGCCTCACTCCCGTCGGTGCTCCACGCCGCCGCGCATCTGAGCGAGACCGGTCACGACCCCATCGACACGTTGGCCGGC
>Ga0105044_10000603_pt1 | contig 44674 bp, 31 predicted proteins | sample MAT01_FD_78092 | JGI IMG/M metagenome (GOLD analysis project Ga0105044, IMG submission 78092) | Freshwater microbial communities from Lake Fryxell liftoff mats and glacier meltwater in Antarctica - MAT-01 | ecosystem: Environmental > Aquatic > Freshwater > Ice > Liftoff microbial mat | place...
GCTCGAACGTGATGCGCGAGATCAGGTAGTTCTCGGTGATCTGGAACTTGATGCGGTTCAACGGCTGCGCGTACGTGTTCGTGAACAGGCCGTCCTGGGTCGCGCCGAAGCCGACATCGATGAGCGTACCCTGCTCGTGGAACTCCGGATCGTCGCTCGGATCCTGGAGCTTCTCGCCGACGAAGAAGGTCTTCTCGAGCGAGTCGGGCTGCACCCGATCGATTGGCGGACGCTCTTCGGCGCAGCCGCCGAGCGCGAGTCCGGACAGGAGTACTGCGACCGGGAGAGATGTGGGGGACATGAGATGACGTAACAAGGTCAGTTCTCCTCGGTCAGGTTTTGCACCAGCGCCGCGACATCGAGGCGGAGGTCGAGATAGAGAGTCGTAAAACGATTGAAGAAAGGGGCGAAGCGGTCGCCGTTGGGCTGGAGCTGGGGGTTGAACGTGGACGCGCCGAGGCGGACCTCGAGCGGCTTCCACCAGCGGGCGGAGAAGCCGAGATCGCTCGCCAGCGCGTAGCGTTCGTTCATCGGCTCGAGCTCGGTGTAGCTCACGCGCTCGTCGTCGATGTTGTCGTGGACCCACGACACGTAGATCCCGAAGTCGGCCGAGAACGCGAGCCACGAGTTCAGGTCGAGGCTCACGTCGAAGCCGTTCGACACGCGGAAGCTGACGTTGCGAAAGCCGGTATTGAGGAAGCGATCACAGCTGCCCGAGTCGCCGACAAAGCAACCCGGCACCGACGGCGACTCGAGCGCGGCCGTCGTGTACTCGTGGAAGTTCTTGGTGAAGCGCAGCGTGTAGCCGAGCGTGAGGCCGTCCAACACCCGCGAGAACGTGTGTGAGAGGCGCAGCGACGGCGAGAGGGCGAACATCAGTGTGTCGCCCTGCGACGCGAGGCTCGTCGGGAACGTGAGCCCGAGGCTCGCCGAGACGTTGCTGTCGATCACCGGGATCCTCGCGAAGTTGGAGGCCCCGACGCGCAGCCCGAGATCGCCCAGCAGCGTGTCGTTGCGCCGGGTCGTGTCGTCGGCCTGCGTGAGCTCACGCTGGATCTCCAGCGAGGCCGCGACACTCCACACGTCGTCGAATGAATAGCGGGGCGACAGTTCGACGGCAACGCCCCAGAACGGGTTGTAGGTGAGGTCGGCCGAGCGATCGAGGCTCAACGCGGTGACCGAGTTGCGGACCGCAATCTCCGACCCACGCCAGGCTGACTTCGTCTTCTTCTGCTGCGAAGGCTGCGTCACGGTGTCGGCGGTGTTCACGTCCGGGAGGTTCACCTCACGGGGCGTGGTCGGGTCGGGCACCTCGGACGAGGGGACGACTTCTATCGGCGTCGGCGTCGGCTCCGCGCCACGCGTGCCCTTGCCGAGCACGACGACGATACCGAACGCCACGGCGAGGTAGCGGGACGTCGCCGCTACCTTGGAGGTGGTCGAGTTATTTGATGTTTTCGGGCTCACATGGGCTCCGCTCAGCCGCATCGACGTGATGTCCATGCCTTGGCGAGGGCGGACCCTACGCGAATCGAACCGCGAGGCGTAGTTCCATTCGACGGTCAGAGATCGGGGCGAAGTTCGTTCCCAGGAACCTCTCGACCCGCTGTTTCTTTCAGAAACTTTCAGAATCAGGCGCGCGAGTTGGCGCGCATGCTTCAGGCGTGACGGCGGGTCATGGCGCGGGCCCATCTTCGTCGCTGAGGCCGATGTGCTCGCCGAGGTCGCGCTCGCCGCTGCGCCCGGTGCCCATCTTGAGGAGCGCGCCCATCGACTCGGTCTCGCGCGCCCCGCGCAGGATTCGGATCGCCCCCGCGGCAGCCAGCTTGAGCATCCGGTAGAGCGCGCCTTCCGGCCGCTCTCCGGGTACGTGTACGCTGAAGTCGGGGATCGGGCAGTCGATCGTCAGGATGCCATCGTCCACGTGGCTCGAAGCTCCCGGGAAGATGCTCGACACGAGACCCAGCATCGTGTCGTTCTCGGCCAGCACGTCAAACCGGAAGACCGCGATCCCACGTTCGGCAGCCGCCATCACGAGCCGCTCGAAGAGCATGCGGCCCAGACCCAGGCCCTGCGCGTCGTCGACCACCGCGATCGCGGCCTCGGCCGCGTGGCGACCTCGGTCAGCGTGATCGGGCAGCACCACGAAGCGCGCCACGCCAAGTCCGAGCTCACCTTCGGTGCCGCAGACCCCGATCACTGGCCGGCCGGCTGCGAGCGCGAAGTGGGTCTCGTGGTCGACCTCCGTCAGGTAGGCGAGCTCCGCTGGCGACAGCCGATCACGATGCGAGAAGAAGCGCCGGAAGCGCGACTCCGGCGACATGCGTGCGAGCCCGTCGAGAATGAGCTCTTTGTCATCCGGGCGGATCAGCCGGAACACGACGGGGCTCCCGTCGCGCAGCGTCGCCTCCTCGCGATAGTCATTGGTGAAGCGTCGTGCCGTCATCGATTGCATCCTCGTTTGCGAGCCTACGCCGACGCAAGCGTCGATCGCAGGAGGACGCTGATCGCTGGGTCGAGTCGGTGAGGTACGCTCACAGAACCCGCGATTGATTGCTGAAGCCCGCGGATATCAAGGCTGTCAAAAGAGTCAATGCAGACGATTGACCTTCGGCGTTCGTTTCTACTAACCTCAGGTCATCGCGGTTGAGAAATCTCCTGCGAAGCTCTCAGGCCTACCGTCACGGGCCTCTTGCGGGGCTCAGTATTGACTTCGGCTGCCTGGCCTCAGTAGCACCTTTGGCTGCCTTCACGTGCTCAGCGTCAGCAGCTGAAAGTCGATGCCGATTTCGCGATGTCGTCGCCGCGTGAGCGGCTTGTCGACCGCAGCCTTCGCCTCGGCCAGCGCCGGCTCGTCGTTCGCGAGGAGCGTCTGGCGATGCTCGCGTGCGCGTCCCTTTTGCCCTGTCCAGGTCGCTGCCTGGTGAGCCCAGCGATGCAGCTCGCCGGTTCGGAAGCTTGAACGCTCAGTCGTCAGCGCCACCTCGAAGTGGGCCAGCGCGTCGTCCGGTCGCCCCGCCCGCAGCGCGAGCCCACCGGCCAGATGGCGGTACGAGGGATCGGCGGGCTGAAGTGCTAGCGCCCGCGCGATCGCCGCCTCGACCGATGCTTCGGTGCCGAAGTGCCCCTCGAGCCGAGCCGCCTCGACATAGGCGCGATAGGCCGCGTCGCGTGCCGACTCCGGCACCTCGATGCGAGGTGGCGCTTCGATGACCTGCGCCTCTGCCGCGCCGTGATCCCAATGCCACGGCACACAGATCCACGGACCTTTGCTCGTCGGGGCCTCGCCAACCGACACCCAGACCGCCTGTCGTTCTGCGTCGACGACCACGCTCTGCACCGTGATGCTCTGTGCCAGGCAGTCGCCGGTCGACCGCTCCCAGCCGGGCACGTCGCCCGCCTCGTGGCTCGACAAGAGGGCCATCGCGTCCGCCACGTCGAGCCCGCCGTATCGCCCCTGGCTGCCGTCGCTGGCGAGCCCGCCGTATCGCCCCTGGCTGCCGTCGCTGGCGAGCCCGCCGTATCGCCCCTGGCTGCCGTCGCTGGCGAGCCCGCCGTATCGCCCCTGGCTGCCGTTGCCGTCGAGCCCGCCGTATCGCCCTTGGCTGCCGTCACTCGGAAGCCCCGTCGCACCGGCAAGCCGTCGCTCCATCGCGGCCTCACGCCCATCCGAGTAGCGTACCCACGCGGGTGAAGGTGCTATCTCGCCGGGCTGCATGACCGCCACGCGATTGCGGTTGGTCGCCACCAGGTGGCTCGCCCCAGGCCGCGGCCGATGCACGGCGATACGGCCCGCGTGGGTCTCGATGACGAGCGCGCGGCGTTCGCGCGCGGAGCTGACGACGATGCCCCAGCTCGACGCAATGCGTTGCTCGGAAGCGATCGCGACGGCGTCCGCCAGGCTCGTCGCGCGGCTCGCGATGAGGTGTCCGAGGTCGACCACGCCGAGCCCATCGAACGTGACGTTGCGATGGAAGCGCGTGTGCGCCGAGACGACGATGCCGGTCTCGTTGAACGCGGTGACGCCGGGCACGTCGGCGCCGCGGGTGGCGATGAACCCGTAGCGGAGGCTCGCGGCGTCGGTTGGACGGCAGAACACGACGGTCGGCGCGCGCTCCCAGATCCCGATGCCGGGCAGGTCGAAGTTGCGCCCGTGTAGGAGGCGACCATCGCTGCTGGCCTCGCCCCAGCATGCGAAGCTCGAACAGGCGCCGGGTGCTGCGAGCCGTTGCACGTCGTGCATGAGGCCGCAGCGTGCGAGCACTCCGACCGCGTTCTGCGCGACGTCCAACACGAAGACGTTGTGTCGATCCGACGCGGGGCGCCCGAGCGCCGCCATGAACGCCTCGGTGCGCGCTCTCAGATGTGCCGGTCGCGCGCGATCGAGGCGCGCCAGGCCTGCCTTGAGAAGCGGCTGTAGCGCCTTGACGATCAGCGTGCGACCGCGGTCGCGACGACCGGCCCCGAGGATGCGCGCGGGCATGCCACCATAGAACTCGACCGCCGCCTCCCAGCCACCGACCTCGCGGCTCAACTGGCCGTGCTGCCGTCCCATCTCGCGCTCGCTGCCGATGAGCCCGAGCACCGTCAATGGATGTGCGCTTCTGCCGTTGTCACTCATGTTGTCACCGCTTTGCTGTCACTGGTTGGTCCGTCGCCGCGCTTGAGCGGGGCGAGCACAGCCGTCCACAAGAGCTCCCCCACCGGGCCGAACGGGATGCCGCGCGTCACGCGATGCACGAGGCTGCCGTCGATGACCGCGGCCACGAGATCAACCACTGCCTTCGGATCGCACGGTGCCACGGTGCCACGTCGCACGCCGTCTTCGAGCTGACGCACCGCGAACGCGACGAGCGGCAGGAAGTTGCGGTTGGTGACCTCGAGCACGCGCGTCGGCTCGCCCGCTTCGGACTGTCCCCAGAAGCTCACGAGCGCCAGCAGGTAGGGACCCTCCTGCTCGAAGAAGGCCCAGATCGACTGGGCATAGGTGTACAGCAGGTCGATCGGATGGGTGACGCCGCGGAGGCGCTCGGTCAGGAACACCCGCTGTCGCTCGAGCAGGTGCTCGAGCACCGTCTCGAACACGTGGCCGACGTCGCGAAAGTACCAATAGAGGGTCGGTCGCTTCATGCCGAGCGTCTCGGCCAGCTCGCTCATCGTGACGCCTTGCACCCCGCGCACGCGGATCGCCTCGAATGCGGCGAGCGCCAGTTCCTGACGGCGTTTCACACTGACGGGTCGAGCCATGAACGATGCGCCATGCGCTTGTTTCAAGCGCCCTTGAACGAGTTTCCTGACACCGTGTCGGGTATCTTCTAGGCATTCATCGACACTCTGTCAAGGAATGCTCGATGCCTCTGCACGATGAGGCCCGTTCCTTGAGCCGACCCGATCGACCCCGTAGCTTGCCGGCACCTGACCGGTCGGGAACTGCGCGCCCGACGGAGTCATCACGGAGGTAGCAGGTGCAGGTGTTGGTTCTTGGACAGAGCTACGAGCCGATAGAGCGCGTCGACTGGAAGCGGGCGATGGTCTGGTGGGCGGCCGGCCGCGTCGAGATCCTGGAGGCCTGGGAGGGGCGCACGATCCGCACCCCGCGCCTCGAGCTGCCGATGCCGTCGGTCGTGCGTTTCCTGCGTTCGCGTCGGCGCAACATCCCGGTCGTGCGCTTCTCGCGCGAGACGATCTACGCCCGCGATCGCGGCCAGTGCCAGTACTGCCTGCGGCCGATGCTGCGGCGCGACGTGACGTACGACCACATCATCCCGAAGAGCCGCGGTGGCCTGACGCTCTGGGAGAACATCGTCATCGCGTGTCGCCCGTGCAACCAGAAGAAGGGCAACCGCACCCCGAGCGAAGCGGGCATGGCGCTGACACTCTCACCGGCGCGGCCGTCGCTGGGTTCGTGGCAGATGCTTGTCGGCCATCGCGATGCGCTGCCACTCGCGTGGCGGCCCTACCTCGGCGTCGACTGAGGCCGCTCGCTCAAGGAACAGGTGACGAGAGCTGCCCATCGACGAGCTCGACGCAGGCCCCATTGGGCAGCGGCATCGAATTGAATTCGTCGTCGATCAGGACCTCTTCGAGCACGACGCTGGTCGTCTGCAGGTCGACGTAGCCGTCGGTCTGGGGGTCGCCCATCGGGATCGAGGCTTCGCTCACGACGAGCTTGCCGCTCTTTTGATAGAGTTCGGTCCGGCCATCGACGATCAGGCGAACGCACTGGTTGCACGTCGAGTAGTTGCGGTTGGCGGTCGAGGCGAGGTCGAAGGTGCCGACGGCATCCTTGTAGAACTCGATCTGGACGAAGTCTTCCTGGTCGACGGCGCCGAGGCCGAGGCGCGTCACGTCGAGGCGGAAGACGCCAGCACCGGTGTTGTCGAGCTTGCCGTCGAGGGCGACCTGCACGCAGGTCGATACCGCCTCGCACCTGCTGCCATCAAGGTGGCACTTCTCGTCGTCGCGGCAGCCTTCGCCGCAGATGCCGCCGCAGCCATCGGGGCCGCAGACGTGGTCACCGCAGGCAGGCTTGCAGGTGCCGGTCTCGACCACGAAGTCGCTCGGGTGCTGATAGCAGGCGCCATTTTCGACGGGCGTCGTCTGCGAGTCGGCCGCGCGGATGGTGACCTCGACGAACTCGGCGTCGGTGAGCGTCAGCTTGAGGTCGGTGCCGTTGGGCGGGGTCGCCGCATCGATCGTCAACGTTCCGGACTTCTGGAAGAAATTCCGCGCGGGCGTGGCGCCGGACGGGTCGATGTCCTGCACGAAGCGCACACACTGATCGCAGGTCTTGTAGTTCTCGTTGCCATTCGCGGCGAGGTCGAAGGTGCCGGTCTCGTCGCTGAAGAACTCGAGGATCATCGCATCGGGCAACGGTCCGCCGAGACCGAGGTCGACCTTGCCGCCGAGCTGGAAGACGCCGGGCGCGTTCTTCGTCTCGAGCTCGCCCGTGAAGTCGAGGAGCTGGCAAGCGACGGGCCCGACCTCGACCGCGACGACGTCCTCGATCTCCTGGTCGGTCTCGACCGCGACATCGGGGCTCGTCTCGAGCGTCGCGTCGGGCGTGACCTCGACGATTTCGGCCAAGACATCCGTCGCGTCCGTCGTGTCGGCCGTCTCGTCTTTCGCCGGACAGGCGACGAGCGGAAGCACCAGGCAAGGCAGACACCAGGAGATGCGCATGGCGGACATGGTCGGACTCCTCGTCGGACTTCCAGCGACGACAGTAGACTCTACCCCGCGATGCTCTTCGGCAAAAGGTGTGAAAGTCGAACCGCGAGCACCGCTTCGGCGACGCGCAGACCGTCGAGCGCGCTCGACATGATCCCGCCCGCCATGCCCGCGCCTTCGCCCGTCGGGTAGAGGCCGTCGAAGCCGGGCGCCACCAGCGTCGCCTCGTCGCGCACGATGCGGATCGGGCTGGAGGTCGTGGTCTCGACCCCGATGAGGATCGCGTCGCGCGTGAGATAGCCGCGCATCTTCTGATCGAAGCGCAGGATGCCGCGCGCCAGGGCGGTGTGCACGCGCTCGGGCAGGACGGTGCGGAGGTCGGCCGCGGCGAGCCCAGGGCGGTAGCTCGTGCGCTCGGGCAAATCACCACTTCTGCCTGCGAGGAAGTCGGTCAGGCGCTGGGCGGGCGCGCGGTAGTCGCCACCGCCCGCGCTGTAGGCCTTCGCTTCGAGCGCGCGTTGGAAGGCGAGTCCGGCGAGCGGACCGAGATGGGCGAGATCGCCCGGGCGTTCGAGCCAGAAGTCTGCGGGATCGATCGTGACGACCAGCGCGGCATTCGCGAAGTCCGAGCCGCGGCGATGGTTCGACATGCCGTTGACGTTCAGGTGCCCGAGCTCGGTCGTGGTCGGAATCACGAATCCGCCCGGGCACATACAGAACGAGTAGACGCCGCGCTGGCCGACCTGCGCGGTCAGGAAGTACTCGGCCGGCTCGAGCTGGGGATGCCCCGCGTGCGCGCCGAACTGCATCTTGTCGATGAGCACCTGCGGGTGCTCGCAACGTGCGCCGATGGCGAAGGGCTTGGGCGCGAGTGCCACGCCGGCGGCGTGCAACCAGTGATAGACATCGCGCGCGGAGTGCCCGGTCGCGAGGATGACCGCGGGTCCGGTGAGTTCCTCGCCAGACGCCATGTGCACGCCGGCCACCGTGCCCGCGGCGGTGCGGGCGAGGCCGGTGACCTTCTGGCCGTAGCGGATGTCGCAGCCCGAGTCGCGCAGGAACTCTTCCAGCCGGACCAGCATCTTGATGAGGCGGTTGGTGCCGATGTGGGGGTGGGCTTCGACGAGGATCTCAGGCGGTGCGCCGAGGGCGGCGAGGTCCTGGTTGATCCGCTCGATCTCGGCGTCGCGGCGACGTGTGTAGAGCTTGCCGTCGCTGTAGGTGCCGGCCCCGCCGGCCCCAAAGCAGAGGTTGGACTCCGGGTCGAGGCGGCCGTCGCGGCGCAGGTTGCGCACCGCCGCGTGGCGTTCGGAGAGCGCGCCACCGCGGTCGAGCAGGATCGATGGAATGCCGGCTTCGACCAGGCGCAAGGCGGCCCAGAGACCGGCCGGGCCGGTGCCGACGATGATCGGTGCCTGGCCTGCGACGAGCGGACGCATCGTCCCGCGTCGGAGCTTCGCTGTCGGCTCTGGGGTCGGCGGCTCGGCGGCGCGCCAGGCATCGAGCGTGTAGACCTTCTTCGGCGACTTCTCGCGCGCGTCGACCGAGACCTTGCGCACGCGCACCTCGCCGAGCTCCCCTTCGGCCCAGCCGAGCGCCTGGGCGGCGGCCCGGCGGAGATCCGACGGCGGCGCGCCGAGCGGCACACCGAGGTCCTTGACCACATGCGGTGTCGGGTCGGAGTGGTCGTCGGTCATGCGCGTGCCAAGGCGGCGAGCACTTTGCGGGTGAGGGTCGACAACGGGGTCTCGCTCGGCTGTGAAGGGCCGAGCGCAGGGGCCTCGGCCGAGCGGCGCGAAACCCACGAGAGCCGTTGATAGAACGCGCCGGGGCTCGGGCGCTCGGGCGCGCGCTGGGTGAGCGACGTAGCGAAGATCTCGAGGCTCAGACGGCGATGCGTGAACTGATGGTCGACGGTCGCGATGAGGTCGCCGACCTCGACAGCGAGGCCGGTGCGCTCACGCAATGCGAGCGTCAGCGCCTTCTTGCGTGGGCTCCGCGGCGAGACGAGCTCGGTGCCGGGCAGCTCCCAGAGGCCCGCCAGGAGTCCTTCGGCGGGTCGCTTGCCGAGCAGCAGCTCATCGCTGTCGGCGCCCCGCAGGACGAGCCCGGCGACCGCATGCATCGGCTTGACGACGGTCTTCTTGTCCATGCGCGGGTAATCTTGCGCGCGGCCCGCGCGCTGGGCGCGGCATCGATCGGTGAGCGGGCACACCCGGCAACTCGGATTGCGCGGCGAGCACACGAGCGCGCCGAGCTCCATCAGGGCCTGGTTGTGGGACGACGCATCGACCGGCACGAGCGCTTCGGCCAGAGCCCAGAGGCGCTTCTGGCCAGGCGTCGAGTCGGCGGCTTCGGCGACCTCGAAGACGCGCGAGAGCACGCGGGCCACATTGCCATCGAGCACAGGCGCACGCTGACCGAACGCGATCGAGGCGATGGCGCCGGCGGTGTAACGACCGATGCCGGGCAAGGTGAGAAGCGCTGCGACAGTGCCTGGCAGGACGCCGCCGTGGCGTTCGACCACGAGCCTGGCGGCAGCGTGTAGATGTTTGGCCCGGCGGTAATAGCCAAGGCCCGACCAACGCGCGAGGAGCGCCTCGTCGGAGGCCGCAGCGAGGCTCGCAATGTCCGGAAACGCCTCGATGAATCGCTCAAAGTAGGGGACCACGGTCGCGACCTGAGTCTGCTGCAGCATGATCTCCGACACCCACACCCGGTACGGCGTAGGATCGTCGCGCCACGGAAGCCGCCGCCGGTGCGTGAAGTACCAGCCGCGAAGCGCGTGGACGAGGTCGGCGACGAGCGCCGGATCGGGCAGGGGTTCGGTCATCGCTTGATAGGTCCTGGCGGGCAGGCCCAGCGCGACGTGTACAACTCCGACTGGATGATTGACAGGGGGAAGCGCGCCCGGGCAATGTCCGCCGACCGCGAACGGGCGGACCACGATCGGCCTTCGGCCAGGAGACCCACGATGAAGCGCAAACTCGGATTCATGATGGCAGTGGCTGCAACGGCGCTCGTCGGCGCGTGTGACAAGAAGGCCGAGGTCGCGGGTGAGCCGACCAAGGTCGCCGACCCTGCGACGCTTGCGACCGTGACGACTCCGGTCGAAGCCTCGAAGCCGACGACGATCGCGGCCGAGCCGGCCACGCTGGCAGGCGCCCAGGTTGCTGCCGCCAATGAGCATGCGGGCTGTGCCGGCATGGCGAACGCGGCCGGCAGCGACGAGGCGAACTGCCCGTTCCCAGAAGAGAAGGGCGCGATGCAAGGCTGCGGCGCAAACGCGGGCGTCGAACCGACCAAGACCGTGACCGGTGTGCACTTCGGCGGGGCGTTCGCGCTCGGCGAGGCGAAGCCACTCGGCCAGGTGCTCGCGAGCGCGACCGATGGGCAGGAGCTCAACGTGCGTGTGTCGGGCCAGATCGACAAGGTCTGCCAGAAGATGGGCTGCTGGATGGTCGTGAGGGACGGCACGACCGAAGCACGCGTCGTTATGAAGGACCATGCGTTCACGATCCCGGTCGACTCGAAGGGCAAGCCGGCGCAGGTCGAAGGCCTCCTCAAGGTGAAGGTCTTCACCGAGGCGCAGGCCAAGCACCTCGCCGAGGACGGCGGCGCAGATCCGAGCAAGGTCACGGGCGAGACGAAGGAGTTCATCCTCACCGCCACGGCCGTCGAGATCGGCGGCTGACCACGCTCCGACTCAGTCGGCTCGGGCGCGCGACGCCGGTTTTCGTCACGGCCGTGATGGTCGTGATGGGAGCTGGCGGCTGCGCGCGTGAAGCAGTGGGCGCGGACGAGGGCGCGGGCGCGGACGACGGCGCGGATGTGGGCGCGGGCGCGGATGTGGGCGCGGGCGCGGATGTGGGCGCGGGCGCGGATGTCGGCGCGCTGACCGAGGTCGTTGGACCCGCGATTGATCTCACCGCCTGTCGCGTCACCGGCAGCGACCGGATACCGTTGCCCGAAGCAAGCGGCGCGGCGCTCATCGATGCTGCGGGCAGACGCATCCTGCTTGTCGCTGACTCCGGCAACGCCGGGCGCGCGCTGGTGATCGACCTCGTTGCCGGCCAATCCAAGGGGCTCGTGCTGCCGCTCGGCGACGGTGCCGGCGACGATGTCGAAGGGCTCGAACGGGCGCCGGATGGCCGCATCTTCGGGCTCACCTCGAGCGGCTATCTGCGCGCCTGGATGCCGCTCACTGAGGCCGCCGACGGCTTCACGCTCGTGCTCGGCCCGGTCGCGGTGAGTGACGATCCCGATTGGGTCTGTGACCCCTTTGGCGTCAATTGCGCGGCGAACTTCGAAGGCATCTGCATTCATCCGGCGTCAGCCACCCTCGGGCCCGCGGCATGCGCCGGTTGGGCCGCATCCAAGGCGCGCGGCGAGCTTGTCTGCCTGCGGGTCGACGGCAGCGGCTATCGCCTCGATCCAGCGATCCGCGTTCCGGTCACCGAGCCGGAACGCCTCTCGGGCTGTGCCTACGAGCCTCGGGCTCCCTATCGCCTGGTCGCCGTCGGCAATCTGTTCGCCGCGTCGGCGCTCTGGGAGGTCGACATCCCTGCCACCGGGACGGCGACCATGCGCGAGTTCCAGGAACGCGGCGCGGGCAACCAGGAGGCGGTGCTCCTGCTCCCCGATGGTCACCTGCAATCCTTTGGAGACGCGCAGGATTTCCTGGCGGACGAGTCGCCGCGAACGACCTTCGAATGCCACTGAATGGAAGGTGGAGAAGGTGGGGGCGTTGCTGGATAAGGGGCCGCGCTCGCGCTAAGGTCAGCGCATGAACCCTTGGAAGCGCCTTGTGCTCTGGCTGCCGTTTGCTGCCGTCGGGGCGTGCCTCGACGTCGGCGATCCGTACCTCACCTCGGATGAGCTCGCGGTGCCGACCGGGCCGCTCAGCTATGACGAGCACATCAAGCCGATCCTGCTCGAAGCGGGGTGTCTTGGATGCCACTTCGCGGGCGGCGGTGGCAGCGGGGGGCTCGACGCATCGAGCCCGGAAGGGCTCCAACGGGGCGGGGAAAGCGGTCGCGCGGCGGTCGTCCCGTGCGAGCACAAGGGCAGCTATATGTGGGAGCGCGTGCGCTGGTGCGAGATGCCGTTTCCCGGCTATCCGAACTGCCTCGATACGCTCGATGTGGCGATCATCGCGCGCTGGATCGACCAGGGCGGGCAGGCCACCTACGAGGCGGGGCTGTGCCCCGACGCGCCTTTGGAATAGGCCGCGGGTGCAATGCCGATGAATAGCTGTCTCAAACGGGCCGTCGGCGGCATTCGGTTGCAGACCAGGAGAACGACGATGAGAGCATTGATTCGAGGCGCGAGTTGGACGATGGCCACGATGTTGGGCCTCACGACCTTGGCCGCTCCTGATTTGTCGGACTCCGGCGCGCGAGCACAAGCCCCCGTCGAGGCCGAGGACACCGACAACCTCGTCTGGGTCGAGGGCCACTACGGCGTCGACGGCGACTGGATCGAAGGTTTCTGGCGTGACGACCAGCGCGACGGGTTCCAGTGGGTCGATGCCTATGAGGACGAAGGCGGCAACACCGTCGACGGGCATTGGGAGCCGCTCGAGGAGAAGGCCGGTTACACCTACGAGTGGGGTTGGCGCGACGAGGACGCCCGCTATGAGCCTGGCTTCTGGCGCGAGAGCGCGCAGCCTGGCTACGACTGGGAAGGGGGCTACTACGACGGCAACGACTGGAACCAGGGCTATTGGCGGCCGCAGACGGCGCGTCCGGGCTACGTCTGGGTGCCGGGCTACGTCACGCCCGAGGGCTACTTCACGCTCGGCCACTGGCGCCAGACGTCACGCTCTGGCTACGGCTGGGTCGATGGCTACTCGGCAGACGGCGCCTACTACGCGGGCTATTGGTCCCCGGCCGAGAGCCGTGCGGGCTATGTGTTCGTGCCCGGTTACGCGACCAGCGGTGTCTGGTACGACGGCTATTGGCGCACCAATGACCGCATCGGTTACTCGTGGGTGCCGGGCTGCTGGAACGGTTGGCGCTGGACGCCGGCCTACTGGTACCACGGCGTCTGGGCCGCCCCCGCGTACTACCGCCCGGGCTACTATGCCGGTTATCACTGGACCTACGGCACCAACTACAACTACCGGCACCAGCACGTGCGCCATGTGCGCTATGTCGCCGAGCGTCGCCATGCGCCGAGCCGCGCCCGGCCGATGCACACGACCCGCCCGACCCCGATGCATGCCGGTCGCCCGGTCGGTGCCCGGCCGCAGCCGCGGGGCCGCAACGAAGGTCAGCGTCCATCGCCGCGCAACGGCTTCCAGGAGCGCAACGGCCGTGACTCAGGCAATCGGCCGCAGCCCGGCAACAGCAACAAACCGCAAGGACGTCGTGACCGCAACGATTTCCAGGGACGCAACGACCGCGACGATCGCAACGGCACGGCGAACAAGAACGGCTTCGAGCGCGACACGCGCACGGATGACCGCGGCGTGCGCCCGACGCGCGACGACCGAAACGACCGCAATAACGATCGTGGTGGGCGCAACGCGAAGGCGCAGCCCAACCTGAATCCGACCCGGCCGACGAATGACGAGCGGGGTGGACGCGAGAGCTTCGAGCGGCCGACGCGCCAGCCGGATACCCGGGACGTGCGGCCAACGCGCAACAACCCGACCGCTGACACGCGACCCGATGTGCGCCCTACGCGGCGTGAAGACGTGGGGCGCCCGAGCACGCAGCCGCAGACGCAGCCGACGCGGCGCCCGCAGACCCAGCCTGCGCGCCAGCCGACCTTCGAGCGGCCGTCGCGGCAGCCCGAGTCGCGCGAGCTGACGCCGTCGCGGCAGTCCGAGACCCGTCGCCAGCCGCAGACCCCCCGGCAGCCGACTTACGAGCGCCCGTCGCGTCAGCCCGAGACGCGCCGCCAGCCCGAGACCCGGCAGCTGACCTACGAGCGTCCGTCGCGCCAGCCCGAGACCCGGCAGCCCTCGCGTCCGAGCTTCGAGCGGCCCTCGCGCCAGCCGAGCACCCCGTCGTTCAACCGGCCGTCCCGTCCGAGCCAGCCGACCACGCCCACGCCGAGCAAGCGCACGACCCCGTCGAAGGGGCGCCCGCAGCGCGGACGCTGAACCCAAGCAACGGCAGGTCGTGCCCCGGACCGCAGAAGTCCTGTGCCGGCCACGCGAAAGAACAGCACGTCAGGCCAAGCAACGGCAGGTCGTGCGCCAGACCGCAGAAGTTGCACCGAGCCTGAACGAAAGCGCCGTGGACCCCCACGGCGTTTTCGTGTTTGAGCGGGCCGTGCGGCCTTCGCGCCGGGCGCGGACGGGGTTATCATGGCGCCATGAACGACCCCATCTTGAACGAGCAGGAGCTCGCTGCACTTCTCAGAGTCCCCGGCAAGACAATCGAAGCGCTGGTCGCGCGGACCGACCTGCCGCGCTTCTTCGTCGAGGGCAAGGTACGCTTCCTGACGGCGCGCGTGCTCGCGTGGTGTGAGCGCTACGAGGGCGCTGACATCCTGCCGGCGCCCCTGCCGGCGGTCGTCATCGAGGTGCCGGTGAAGGTCGCGCGGCCCCCTTCGACGCTGCCCGCGCCCAAGCCCGGCGAGCATCCGTGGGTCGACAGCGAGGCGCTCGACGCGCTGGCTTCGGGGGCGACCGACTCCGGCCGCAACCTCGATCGCCTGAAGCTGCGTGACGCGTTGCTCGAGCTGAACGACAGCCTGCTCGGGGCGCTCGCGCGCTATTCGGGTGGACGCTTGCATCCGCACTACGACGAGAAGTCCCGGACCTCGCCGTGGCGGCTCGAAGCGGGCTCACGCATCGATGCCATCAGTATCGCCTGGGGTGCCGGCGACCACGCGCCGCCGCAGTTCGCAGATCGGCCGCACGTCGAGGTCGAGCTGGCGAAAGGCGAGCTTCGCGTCGCGCTCGATACGGTCGAGCGTGGCTTCGCGCCGGCGCTCGATGACGCGGTGCTCGATGCGCTGCGCGACGAAGGCATCGCCGTCGAGCTCACGACCGAAGGCCATCCCGCCATCTTTGCCAAGGTCTATTCGTTGCCCGATCCGGCGCCTTCGATCAGCACGATCGTGGCGACGCTCGAGGCGGACCTCGAACGGCTCGTGCCACTCTGGGCCCACCTGGTGTGAGCGACGACGCGCGCAACCCCGACGCCGGTTCAGCCAGCGACGCCTGGGACGGGCGCTATCGCATCGTGCGGACGCTCGGTTCGGGTGGAATGGGACGGGTGCTCCTCGCGGAGGACATGCTCCAGGGGGGGCGCACGATTGCCATCAAGCGCATGGTGCCGGAGTCGCTCGAGTTCGTGCAGTCGTTCCTGCGCGAGTTCAGGATCCATCGGCAGCTCGGGCATCCGAACATCCCGCGCGCCTACGAGCTCGGGTTCGCGTTCGACCAGGGCGTGTCATGCCCCTATTTCACGATGGAGGTCTCGCCGGGCGTACCGCTGCTCGAGCTGATGCTGCGCTACGAGAGTGGGCTGCCGCTGCGCGCGGTGATGCAGATCCTGACCGGCCTTCTGCGTGCGCTCGACCATCTGCATCGGCAGGGCTGGGTGCACGGCGATCTCAAGCCCGGCAATGTGCTCGTTGGAGAGCGCGCGGGCAGCCTGTTCGTGCATCTCATCGACTTCGGAGTCGCGTTGCCGCGCGGGCGCACGGTCGGCGAGGAGCTCGTCGTCACGCCCGAATACTCGGCGCCCGAGCTGCTCGAGGGTGCGGCGGTCGACGGGCGAACCGATCTGTATGCGGTCGGCCTCCTGCTCTTCGAGATGTTGGAGAACCGGCGGCCCTGGCTGTCGAGCGACGTCGAGGAACTCTGGAATGCGCGTACCAGCGGGGCGCCACCCCAGCTGACGGCGACGAGCTGCCCACCGGCGCTGGCAGCGGTCGTTCGGCGCCTCCTTGCGCAACATCCGTTGGACCGGCCGGCGAGCGCCGCCGACCTGCTGGTCGAGCTCACGCGCGCAACAGGTTGGGAGGGCGAGATCGAGCCGCCCGAGGCGTTCATCCAACGCCTCTTGACGGTGCCCTTGCCGTTTCGGACCTGGCTCGAGGGGTTGGCGCGGCGGGTGACTGAAGACCCGCTGCCCCCAGGCGAGCCATGGGCCATCGTCATCGATGTGCCGATGGGGTTCTTCGCGCGGCGGCTGCTCGGACCAGTGCTCGACGAGGCGGCGGCGCGGCGTGCGCGCATCGTGCCGGTGCGGTTCGATGACCACGGTCACGATGTGCTGCCGCAGCTGACACCGTTGCCGCAGCCGGCCGGCGAGCCGGAGCGGCTCGTCGTGTTCGTCGCCGAGAACCTCGATGCCGCGACGCCGATGGCATTCGAGGCGCTCGCGCGTCCATTCGGCCCGAGCTCGCGCCTGGTCGCCACGCGCCGCGATCCCGAGCGGGGCCTGCCCGAGCGGCTGCGTACCGCGGGCGTGATGGTCGTCGAGCTCCCGCGCTGGACCGAGGAAGAGGTGCGCATCTGGATCTTCCACGCGCTTGGGCGGGTCGGTGCACCCTGGGAACAGGAAGGCACGCCGCTCGGGCTCCCGCAGACGCCGGCCGCGCTGGTCGAAGCCCTGGCCGCGCTCTATCGCGACGGCTACCTCGTCAGGCACGACGAAGGCTATGTCTATCGTGAACGCCCGAATATGCCGCAGGTGCGCGGTGCGCCTCTCGATCCGGGCCGCCGCCTGGAGACGCTCGATGCGCTCCTCGCGTGCGTGAAGTCAGCGGTGCCTGAGACCGTGTTCCCGACCTATCTCGGCGCGTGGAGCGGCGAAATCCCGGAGCTGCTGGCAAGTGGCGTGTTGCTCGCGCGTGGCGATGGCACCATGCAGATCGGCGACGAGGCGCGGCGCGCGACGCTTTATGGAAGGCTCGCGCCGCTGCAGCGACAGGGCCTTCATCGCCGGCTGGCGCAAGCGCTCGAAGAGGTCGCGGCGCCGCCGCATCGGGTGGCCGAGGAGTGGCTCGACTCGGACGCGCCGTTGCTTGCCGTGCCTCACCTGCTCGCGGCCGCCGAGGCGCGACCGGGGCGCTCCTGGTTCGCGCGCGCGATGGCGCTCATCATCCGCGCGCGTGCGTTGTTGCAAGCCAACGCGCATCGCCAGGACCTCGAGCTGTGGCGTTATGAGGCGCTCGTCTTGCGCACGCATGCGCGCGTGCTGCTCGCGTGTGGCAAGCTCGACGCGCTCGATCCGATCGTCACGCGGCTCGTCGAGCTCGGCACCGAGGTCGGTCATCGTTACACGATCCAGAGCGCGCTCGAGCTCAGGCTCGCCCTTGATCTCCGCCGTAAGGACTGGGACGCGCTCGTGCGCGACGCCTCATCGCTCGTGGCGCTCGAGAGCCCGGCCATCAGCGGCGTCTACGCGCGCCCGGGCCGAGGTGGTAGCGCTGTCGTCGTGACGCGGCCCTTGGTCTTGCCGCAGGAGCGGCCGATGCCCGATGCGCTCGGGCGATTGCACTGGGCGCGCGCGCTGCGTTTTCGCGCCGAGGGCCTGCCGGCCGCGGCGTTGGCCGAGCTGGAAGCCGGGCTCGTAGCGTTGGCGGCGGTCGGCGAGGTGCCGCTGTGGGCGCGTGATCCGGTGGCGGCGGTCTCGCTCGGCGGTGAGCCGCGGCCGCCGCTCGCGGTTCGGCGCTCGGGCTTCGGGGTCGGGGCTGGCGACGGTGTCGAGGTGACGCTGCTGCTGCTCGAGGCGCGGGCCGAGCTGTGCCTCGACGTGCAATGGCTCGAGCTCGCGGAGGAGGCGACGCTGGCGTTGCTCGCCATCGCCAAGAAGACCGGGCGGCCGGATGCGCGGGCCCGGGCGCGGCTCCTCGAGGTGATGCGGCTACGCATGGAAGGGCGGCTCGGATTGGCGCTCGTGAGTGCGACCGAGAACGCCGAGGCGCTGCCGCGCGAGCGCACGCCGAACCTCGACGCGATGGTCGAGCTCGAGCTCGGTTGGTGTCGCTTCGAGCTGGGCGATCTCGACGAGGCGCTCGATCACGCACGCTGCGCGGCGACGCTTGCCCACGACGAAGGCTCGAGCGCGCTCTCGGCGCGGGCCGCCGTGCTGGAGGCGACCGCCGCCTGGTATCTCGGCTGGTCGGACCTCGCCTGGAAGAAGGCGCAGGAAGCTGTGCGCGCGGGCGGCGCCGGCGCCGACTCGGTTGCGGTCAACGCGCGCCTGCTCGTGTTGGAATTGGCGTTGGCGATGCGCGGCTTCGCGGTCGCGGACGAGATTCTGCGCGAGGCCTCCGAGGCCGGCTGGCGCGCGCATCGGCGTATGGAGCGGGCCCGCGAGGCTCGTGCCTTCCGGCTCGCGGCAGAGGCGGCGATCGTCCGGCGCGAGCCGGTGCTGGCGATCCAACACGCCGAACGGGCATTGGCCGCGGCACGCGCGGGTGGGCTGCACCCAACCCTGCCGCGCCACCTTCTGACGCTTGGGCGGGCGCGGCTCGCGGCGGGTGCGCGCGAGGCGGCTGACGCGGTGTTCGCCGAGTCGCGAGTAGAGCTGCTGGCGATCGCTTCAGCGTTCACGGACGCCGAGCTACGCGAGAAGTGGTTGGCCCATCCCGATCAGCGGGGCGTGTTGGGCAAGAGGCCGATGCACACGTTGATGTAGGCGGCGCAGGGGCCCGACGGCCCACCCGCGCGGCGCGCGCAATCCTCGTCCTGGCCGGCACACGCATAGAAGATGCAGAGTTCGAGCACCGCGTAGTCGCCTTGTGCTTCGAACGTACTGTCGTTGCCGCACTTCTTGATGCAGCCCTCGTCGTCGTTGCAGGCGACGCGGCACTCGATGATCGCGGCGCATGGCGCCCCGCCTTTGGCGTCGAAGTAGCAGTCCGCGAGGTCCTGGCTGCAACGCTCAGCTACGCACTGGAAGCCGGCGTCGTCGGCGCAGTTCTCCTCAAAGCAGCTCGTCGCATCGGAGAGCTCGCGCTGGGCCGGCGGGGTGGCGCTTCGGAAGCACTCGACAAAGCAGCGGTCGGCGGCCTGTGGATCATCGGGGCTCGCGATCTGGCAGCCGAGAAAGCAGTAGAGGGTGTCGCGGCAGTCGGCGTTGCCGGTCGAGTCGACGCACTGGGCGCCGCCCGCGAGCACACAGATTTTGTCAGCGGCGCAGGCCGCGCGTTGCCAGACGCCGTCGAGGCAGATCTCGGTCGCCGCGGCATCGGCGGCGCAGCGCGTGATGCCAGGCTCGTCGCAGGGCTCGCCGGGGGTGACGTCGGTGCCCGGGTCGCTCGTGTCGGGCGTTGTCGTATCAGCCACGCGCGCGCTTTCTTCGATGCAGGCGCTCGCCAACCACGGGGTCATCGTGAACGTGAACCAGAGAGCAAGTAGGCGGCGCGAAGGGGCCTTTGAACGTTGCATCATCGCGGCATGATATGCGCGACGTGAGCTCGACGCGACCCGACTTCATGCGCCCCGCGCGACCTGGGCGATGCTGAGCCGTTTCTTTCGTCTCCGCGCAAGCGCCAGATTGCTTGCGATGGATGACCATATATGGTCACCTCTGGGCATGTGGAGCACGTTGCCGTTCTGCCTCGATGAGAGCTTGCGTGGCCATCACCACCTGTTTGACACGCAGCTCGTGAGGCGCTCGTTCGACGAGCCGCTCGAGGTCGACCCCGACGTCGTCGCCGGGGCGCGTGAACTGCTCCTGGAGTTGCGGCGCGAAGAGGATCTTACCGAACAACGACGTCGCATCGAGCGAGCGCCCGAGCCGGCGCAGCGCCTCTTCGTGCGGCTCTACTTCGACTATCTGGCCGGCTGGGCCGCACGCGAGGGGCGCGCGGCGCATTGAGTCCAAGCACCGGCAGGTCGTGCGATCAGATGCGACCGGCGAGGGTGCGCGCGAGGTAGGTAACGGCTCGCAGCTCGCTGTCGGCGAAGCCTGAGGCGCGAGGAGCGTTGACCAACACGAGGCCAAGGCCCGCGAGCTCAACGTCGGGCAACTCGACCGGGACCGAGAGCACGGACTCGACTGGCAAGTCCCACCAGGTGTCGTCGCGCCGCCGGAAGCGCACCATACGGTTGGCCGAGAAGCGCGTGAGCGACGGTGCGCGGCCGAGTTGGGTCGGCCCGGCGTCGCTTGCGACAAAGCAACCGCGCGACTCGCGCTCGCGTTCGCCGCGCGCCGCGACGACCTCGGCGCGCGCGTCCTCGTCCCAGGCGAGCAACATCGCGAGCGCGCACGGCACGTGTTGCCAGGCCGTCTCGACAGCCCACTGGAGCAGGTGCTCGTAGCTCTCGGCGTCGTCGCCGTCGCCCTGCACGGGATGGAATTGCTGCGGCAACTGGTCGGTGAGCGCCGCCGGGAAGGCCATTGTCGCGTCGCCGCGTGGCCGCCGTCGTTCGTCGGTGGTCGGTGTCAGTCGTGGCACCTGGCTCGGTGTGGCCTCGCGGCGTGGCCGCCCCGGCTTGAGCGGGGTCGGGAGGCCGGTCTGGGAGGAGATCCGGATGGGGCGAGACAGGAGCCGCTGGCGCTGGAGGTCTGACAGGATGCGCGCGATCGGGTCGGGCGTCGGGAGCTTCAGCGACGCCGCATCGCTTGGCGTTGTCGAGGCGGCCGTCCTGTTTGCGACTCCAGCGGGACCCGCTTGCGGAGTCGTCGCCTCGGGTGCGTCACGCGCGGTCGCCTGGGGTGCGTCACGCGCGGTCGCCTGGGGTGCGTGACGCGCGGTCGCCTGGGGTGCGTGACGCGCGGTCGCCTGGGGTGCGTCACGCGCGGTCGCCTGGGGTGCGTCACGCGCGGTCGCCTGGGGTGCGTCACTCGCGGTCGCCTGGGGTGCGTCACTCGCGGTCGCCTGGGGTGCGTCACTCGCGGGCAGTGGCGGGCGCCGGAACAGCTTCGGGTTCTTCGTCGCGTGGTGCACCTGAATGACTGCATCGCCTGCGTCGTTCGCGAGCAGCAAGGGCCGGCCGGCGGTCGGTCGCGGACCCGCCTCGCGGCCGGACAGCGGTTGCAGCACGAACTGGCAACGCAACGTCGGCACCTCGATATCGACGCGCCCTTCGCTGCCGACGACACACTGGGAGTCGGCCGGAAGCTCGTTGATGCCGATGACTCGCAGCCCTTCCTGCCACGCCGCGACCCAGTTGTCCGCCTCTACGAGGAGCCGCAGCGGCTTGCTCTCGGCGCTCTCGATGGTCACTGCAAAGGTTGTCATTACATCGCCCGACGGCACGCTATCATCGTTGCCCGGGTGTGCCAACGGCGCGGCTCGCGGGGTCGGCGAGCCACTTCGCCGCGATCGCCCGCGGTCCGAGGCCAGTGAGGCGACCCGCGCGCAACTCGTTCTCGGTCCAGCGCACGGCTATGCCGACCCACGGGCCGGATGCGGCCCCGCTCAGCGCGAGCAGGGCATCGCCGAGGCCGGGCGGGAGGAGGGGTTCGGATGGGGTGTTGAGGGCATCGATGCGCTGGCGCAGGATGTCGAGGTGCTTCTGGATGCGTTCGGCGCGCGCGGCCTTCTTGGTTGTCCAGTCGGCGGCCGAGAAGGCGAGCATCAGCGGCAGATGCTCGCCCGAGGCGCGGATCAGGCGGCGCAGCGCGCGGTCGCTCCAGCCTGGCTCGAACTGGTTTGTGCGTGCGTGGTGCTCGATGACGAAGGCGATGCGGGCGACGCGATCGGCGGGTAACGCCAGCCGCGCGCCGATCCCTAGGAACAGGCGCGCGCCGACCGCCTCGTGGCGATGGAAGGCGATGCGGCCGTCCTCGCCGACGGTGCGCGTCGCGACCTTGCCGATGTCGTGGCAGAGCGCGACCCAGCGCAAGTCGGGCTCAGGCGGAGTGCGTTCGAGCACGATGAGCGTGTGACTCCAGAGGTCCTTGTGCGGAAGCGGCGAGCTGCGATGAAAGCCGACGAACGCATGGACCTCGGGCAGCAGCAGCGCGAGTGCGCCGAGCTCGTCGAGCGCCTGCACAATCGAGGCTGCCTCGGGCGCGCACAGGGCCGCCTCGAGGTCGGTGAGTAGGCGCGCCGGATCGACCCCGGCGAGACGCCCGATCTCGCGTTGCACTGCGGCGGCTTCAACGCGACGCAGCGGGTCTCGCTCGTCGCCGGCGAACTCACGGGCGAGCCCGACGATGCAGCCGGGGTCGCGTGCGAAGCGGGCCGACAGGGATGGCGCGTGCGGGGCGTCGGGCGCGGCGACCGCAGCCGGCGATGCGGCAGCAGGCGCTTCTGGGTCGTCGCTCGGCACGGGATGCGGGTAGCAGGAGGCGCCGGGCGGGTCAAACGCCACGAAGCTTCGCGCGGGGTGTTTAGAATGTGTAGAGCAGCCCGAAGTGGACCTGGCTCGGTTCCTCACGGACGCACGAGCCGTCCTCGCGGAACGCGACGCAGCGCCGCTCGAGGAGCGGAAATCCGATGTCGAGGCGGACCGGGAAGAGGCCGCCCAGGAGCCAGCGCACGCCGATGCCCGACGAGAGTCGGAAGCTCGCGAGGTAGAGCTCGGAGTGGCTCTTGGCGAGGCCGCCGAAGTCGAGGAAGGCGCCAAGCCAGATCCCAGCCGCCTTGATGACCGGCACGCGCAGCTCGAACGAGCCGTTGACGACGACGTTGCCGCCAAACTCGGCGGGGCAGGTCGGGTCGAGGTTGCCGTTTTTGTCGTAGCGACAGATGCCGTTGTCGGCGAAGCCGCGCATGCCGTTCGACCCGCCGAGCGTGAAGCGCTCGTCGGGTGGCAGGAAGTCCTCGCCGAAGGTCGCGGCGCCGCCGTAGTGGAAGAAGCTCGCGAACACGACCGAGCCGAGCGCGAACGCGGCGCGCAGCGAGCTGTCCCACTTCAGGAACTGGTTGAAGACAGGCGCCGACGATAGCCGATCGCGATCGAGGATGAAGCTCGTCGCGGCCGCGAGCGAGAAGCCACGCGTCGGGTGCAGCGGCGTGTCCTGCGTGTCCCAGCGCCAGCGCAGGCCGACCGTGAACTGAGGCCGGAAGCCGACGTCGCGGCAGGCCGCGGAGTCCGAGTTGCCGTCGCAGGCGACCTCGTCCGAGGCGGCTTCGACGACCTCTTGAGGGAGGTTGCTGTTGTAGCCGAGCGGCGGCCCGACGAGGCAGTAGACGCAATCGTTGCCGGGGGGCTGTAGCTGGATGATGCCGGCGCGCGTGTTGACGCCGGCGGTCATCACGTCCGAGAGCGGCACCAGAAGGTCGCCTTCGAGGCCGAGCTCGAGGCGGTCGAGTGGGTCGGTCACGCGGTCGAGCTCAGCGATGCCGCGGGTCGTGAGCGTCAGGTTGGAGTCGAACAGGCGCGGGAACGTGTAGGCCGGGTCGAACGTCGCGAGGCGTAGGAACTGCGAGAGCGAGAAGCCCGCTTCGAATGGGATCTGCAAGCGGTTGCCGATGCCGAGCGAGTTGAGGTCGCTGTACTCGAAATCGAAGGTGAGCAGCAGGTCGGGGATGTCGAGCGGGAACGCGCGGCCGAATCCGGTCGTGAGGCGGTCGCCTTGATCGACCAGCACGCCCGCACCCGAGGCGGCCCAGGCGGGCACGCGGCCGATGTTCGCGCGCTGGATCGAGCGTACGCCAAGTGCGACGTCGAGGAAGCGATACTGCGTCTCCTCGACGGCGACGACCAGCACGACATCTTGGGGCGGGTCATCGTCGAGGCCTTCGACGTCGACGCGGACCGAGTTGAAGATCCCGAGCGCGCGCATCTTGCGCACGGCGTTGTTCACCTGGTCGAAGTCGAGCACGTCGCCGGGTCGCGGCAGGTCGCGCACGAGCACGTGCACGTCGGTCTCGGCGTTGCCGCGCCAGACCACGGCCCCGACCTTGACGAGCGAGCCTTCGACGACCGCGAGGTGCAGGTCGACGACGGCGTGGCCCGTGAGCCCTTGCGGCGTGCACTCGACCGGGTGGCCGTCGGCGCCGCAGGTCGGCGTGACCGACGAGCGATGGAAGCCGCGCTGGCGATACCAGCGTCCGAGGCGCTCGAGGCCTTCACGCAGTGGCGTCGGTCCGAGCGGCTTGCCGCGGACGAAGCCCGTCACCTTCGCGAGCTCGCTCGGAGTGAGCAGCTTCACGCCCTCGACCGTGACCTGGCCGAGCAACGTGCGCGGCCCTTCGTTCATGCGGATGACGAGGGTCAGATGCGGTGACTCGCGGCGCTTTTCGAGCGCGAAGACGCGGCCTTCGGCGCCAAGGCGGATGAGCTGGAAACCGGCGCGTTCGACCGGCGGCTGGAAGCTGAACGCGAAGAAACCGCGCTCGCGGTACCAGGTCTCGATCGCCAAAAGGTCGGCCATCACGCGCGCTTCGTCGAAGGCGCCGCTGCCGCCGAAGAAGTCATACGGCCCGGTCTTCATGAGGTTGGTGAGCGTGTCCTCGGACGGGGTGGCGCGGCCCTCGAGGCGGATGCTCTGCAGGCGCCTTTCGAGGTTCAGCGTCACGAAGTAGTCGATGACGCCCGCCACTTCGGAGTCGCTGCCGCGGCGCTCTGGCTTGCCTTCGAGCGGGCGATGCACAAGGCGTACTTCGGCGAACGGAAAACCGCGCGCACGCAGCTCGGCGGCGAGCGCGTCGACCCCGCGGATCGCCTCGTCGCGCTCGAACGAGCCGCTTTCGCCAAAAGGCAGCGTGTCCTTCCAGTCGCTCAGCTCGACACGTCGCCAGGGTACGTCGCCCGATGGGTTGGGATCGCCGTCGAGGGGGGCGTCGGTCGGATCGGTCCAGCGGAACGACAGTGTATCGCTGCCGGTCTTGGCGAGGTCGCGCTCCCAGACACGCACCAGCCAGCAACTGTCGGTTGCGATCGTGACGGTGATCTCGCCGGGCAGCTCAGGGGTAGCCTCGATGGTGATCTTCGGTCGTTCAAAGCCCGCGGCCTGAAACGACTTCCGCAAGCGCTCGCGGACCTGACGTTCGACGATGCGGGTCCACACGTCGCCCACCCCGAGGCCGATGAGGCGCTCGAGTCGGCGTTCGTCGATGGTCGGGCAGGCGAGCCCGTCGGGGTCCTTGGCGCCCGTGTGAACATGGCGCGCGGTGACCGACTCGATGCGCGCGCGCGAGCCTTCCTTGATCGCGAACTCGAGGTCGATGTGGGTCGCATCAATGCGGGTCGCGATGACGCGGATGCTCACGTCGTCGAGACCGGACTGGCGATAGAGGCGCTCGAGGGATTCGACCTGGCGCTGCACCTGGTCGTCGTCGAGGGGACGCTCGGCATCGATCGGCAATGGCGAGCCGGGTCGCAGGAACACGCGCTTCAAGAGGTCCTTGCGGCGGAAGGCGTCATTGCCGGTGATGCGCACGCGCCGCACGAATGACATCGGCTTCACCGCCAGCACGAGCGCGCTCTTGTCGCCTTCGTCGATGCACGTGAAGCGGGCTGCGACCGCGAGCCGGGTCTCGTCGAGGCGCCGGCGCAGACGCTGGCCGTCGCTCGGCGCGAGCGGTTGGCCGAGTGTGACGAGGTCGAGCAACGCACGCAGCGCGGGTCCCGCCTTGCAGCCGGCTTCGCAGCCCTCGACATGAACGCGCGCGACGGGCTCAGCGGCGCACGCGGTGAAGTCGTCGTTACTCGCGGGCGTGAGTGCGGGCGTGGGCGTGGGCGTGGGCGCGGGCTCGGCCGCGCGCGCCGCAGTGCCAGCCGTCAGCAGCACGATCACCGCGGCGAGTGCGCGGGCGCCGGACAGGAGCAGGCTCACTCGAGCGGGATCCGATAGCGGCAGCGCGCTTCGTAGGTCTCCTGGGAGGTCGTCGCGCCCGTGTCGCTGCGCTTGAGCGTTCCTTCGCAGACGACGTCGTCGCCTATCGACAGGGAGAACTTTGCGCGCAAGGTCGTCTCGGTGTCGTCGGACACGGTCGTCGTGTCAAAGCACAGGTTCGGCGCAAAGCAGGTGCCGACGCGGTACTCGAGGCCACCCTTCTGATCGACGCCGACCGATGCAGTGCGCACAAAGGGGGCCGATAGCACGGTGTTGATGACGTTGGCGAGGTCGGCCGAGACGACGCGGCTCTCCTGCGCGCGGTCGAGATCGCCACGCGGCTTGCCGGTGATGAGCAGCGACTGGATGTCGGCCTGGTCGAGGGTCGGGTCGTCGCTCGACAGCTCGATCTTCAGATCGGGCACGCGCCCGTTCATGCGCAGGGTGACCGCGACCTCCTTTTCGTCCTCCTCCTGAAGCGCCGTCTGGGCGCGCTGGAGATAGGTGATCTGGGTCTGTGCGGTGATCTCGACGAGGGGGCGCTCGGGGTCGCCGTCGAAGTCGACGGCCCCCTGACTGACCGTGAACGTGCGCTCGAACACGAGGTAGGTGAGCGTGCCGCCGGGGAGCAGATCGATCCGCCGGAAAAGTCGCGGCGCCGCGATCGTGCCTTTGAGCGTGAGGTCGAGGCGCGCCGGCAGGTCGGTGCGCGCGAGCGGCAGGGCGGTCTGGATCTGGAAGTCCGAGGCGACCACATTGATCGCCAGCTTCGTCTCGCCAAGCCACGGCAGATCATCGATCACGGAGGTCGTATAGGCGTCGCTCTTGACGCCGAGCGCGCCGCCGACGGCGCGTGCAAAGGTATCGAAGCTCTTCGAGAAACGCCCCTCGGACAAGGCGAGGTCGCCGCTCAGTGAGAGGTTCGGGGTCGCGCCGCCGAGGTTCGTCGCGACGAGCTTCACGTTCGGGCTCGCAGTGAACGCGAACTCGCCGGCGCTCTGGATGAAGAGGTCGGCGCCGACGAGGTGTACGTCGATCGAGGTGGGCGTCAATGCGTTCAAGGTGAGCTCGCCGTCGAGGCTGAAGCTGCCGTCATCGAGGTCACCGTCGAAGCGCCCGTGCTCCCCGCCGAGCACAATGCGCTGTAGGGCAGCCGTGGCACCCTGGCGGAAGTCGAGGCTCGCGCCGTTGCGCAGCCGCACCTCGCGTCCCGAGCCACGCGGTACAAAGGTCATGGCCTGCAGCTCGACCCGCCCGACCGCTACCGGTGAGGTCAGCGAGCCGCCGAGGAAGAGCAGCGCATCGGTGTTCTGGAGGCAGGTGTCGTCGCCGATGGCACGCGTCGCGGTCGCATCGGGGGTGATGTGGATGCGTCCCTCGGCCACCGAGAACAGGTCTGAGAGACCCGGCACGATCGCGAGTTCGACGTCGCCCGAGAGCTGGAGGTCGAGCCGCTCGCCATCGACCCGCCCACACACTTCGAGGTGCGGCGACGTGGCGGTCATCGGGCCGACGGGTGCGAGCGTCACCGGGTGCATGCGGAAACGTCCCGCGTCGGAGACGAGCAACAGCTCCGTCTGATTGGTCCAGCGCACGCCGCGATCGGGCACCGTCAGTTCGAGATCGCGTGGGTTCGCCTTCACACGGAACGACATGAGCCCGGTCGGTACGTCGACCTCGATCTCGGCGGCGGCGCTGCCAATGAGGTCGACCGCCGAGGCGCGGAACTCAGGCACCAGGTCGGACAGGTTCTTCTGCGTGGCGCGCACGGTCGCCTCGAACCGGCGTGGCGTGTTGCCGTCGAGCGTGAGGCTAGCGTGCTCGAGGGTGAAGCCGCCGAAGAGGTCGCGGTCGAAGGCCGAGATCTCGACGACCGAGTCGCGCGTCGTCACCGCCACCACCGCATCGCCCAGCACCAACTGGCCAATCACTGCGTCTTCGAGTTCGATTGTGCCGATCACCACTGGCCGCATGAGGGTGCCGCCGAGCGTCAGGCGACCCCGTAAGATGGCCGAAAGATCGGGCAACGCGAGCGCGATCGGCCGCAGGTTCGCAAGCGACGTGTCGCCGATCTCGAGGTTGCCTTCGATGCCCGGATTGGCCGACCCGAGCTTCGACAGTCTCAAGCGACCCTGCCACACGGCACCCGACTGGAAGGTCACGGTCAGTGCATCGAGCAGCAGCACGTCGCCTTGCCCGGTCAGTTGCTTTGCATCGATGGTGGCCGCGAGCCGCACCCCGGTCTCGCCGGCGATCGACGCATTCGTCACGAGCAGGCGACCGCTGCCGTCGAGCGTGCCGATCGCATCCCCGAGATGCCCGCTGAAGTCGCCGGCCTCGACCGTAATGCGTGCGTCCGGTCCGAGCCAGGGGCCGATCGCGCTGACGAGCAGGCCCTGCAACCTCTTCGTCTTGACCCGGAACACCTGGTTGTCCGCTGGGATCCAACCCGGCTCGAACACGTCGAGCGCCAGGTCGAGTGAGAAGTCCGCGATGCTGCTGTCCGAGGTCGTGTCGCGTAGGGAAAACGTGCCGTTGGCGAGCCCGAGCGTGCCGCGGACCTGGCCGAGATCACGCGGACCGATGCGCGCGCCGGTCCAGTTGAGTACTCCCTCGATCTTCGGGTCCAACAACGTGCCGCGCGCACGCACGCCCTTCAGCACGAGTCGTCCGGCGAGTTCGCCGAGCCCCAACGTGCGCGCAATGGGCCCGAGCTCGCCGATACGCGCGTAGGGTTCGAGGTCGATAGCACCAGTGAGCATGTCGATGATGCCCGCCAGGCGCGCACGGTCCTGCCCCGCGTCGACGAGCAGGCCGCGCAGATCGAGCTGGTCGAACGGCCCGAGAGCTCGCCCACCGATGGCCTCGGTGTCGCCTTCGGCGACTTTGGCCAAGGCCCCGCCGCGCGTCAGCGACGTCACTCCGGTCCGGCGTTCGGCCCGCCCAGCCAAAGTCCACGTCGACGCGAGCCCAGGTACGGGCGGTGCGAGCCACGCGACCTTGGCGTCGTCGACCTCGATGGTGACTGTGTCGCCCTGCACATCCGCGTTCGGGTGGATCGCGATCGTGGCGCCGCCGGTCCACGCGGCCGCCGGCAGCTGCGGCAGCGCGTGACCGAAGAGCCCGATGAGCGCGCTACCGACGTCGACATCCTCGACGCGCACGGCGATCTCGAGGTCGCGTTCGGCGTCGTCGCTGGCCGGGTCGAAGCGCAGCGCGTCGAGGGTGACGGTGCCGCCGGCGAGCAGCGCCGTGGCCGAGTCGACGAAAAGCGCGTGGCGATCGGGGGTGGCCACCGTGCCGCGCGGCTCGAAGCGCCCCTGCGCGTGCACGTCGCGATAGAGCAGCGATCCGATGGCGAGCTCGTCGCTCGAGACCTGCCAGGTCGCGTGGAGCTGCTCGATGTCGCCGCCTCCGCCGATCGCGACAGCGACCGGGCCGTGAATGAAACCTGATGTTATCAATGGGACTTCGGGCGCATCACCGGTGAATGAGATGCTAGCGCTGCCGTTCCAGGTGACGATCTTCGGGCGTGCGTCGACGCCGCCGCTGCCCCGGAAACGTGCATGCGCGTCGTCGCCGAGCACGCCCTGCGCATCGCGCCAGGTGAAGCCGAGGCTGCGCCAGGCGAAGTCCTCGACGACGACGTGCCGCGCCGCGACGCGCAACGGTTCGGGCAGGTGATCGAAGGACGTGAAGGTGAGGTCGGCCTTGGGCACCTCGGTGCGCGGCACGTCGAACGCCGCGTAGGCGTCGTGGTCGATGCGCATGAGGTAGTTGTTGGCGACGGTGTTCAATCCGGCCGCTTCGACCCGGAAGCCGGGCGTCTCGACGATGCCGCTCGCGTCGAGCACACGCACGAGGTCGGCGGTCAGCTCGAACGTGGCAGGCTTGGCGTTGGGGTCAACCACCGTCGTGGCGTTGGGGTCGACGAATGCGCTCTCGATGCCGACCCAGCCGTCGTCGTGCACCTCGATGCGCACCCAGGGCTCGAGCACCTCGACCCGCGCCAGGCTGATGCGCAGCGGGTGCGCGGCGGGGTCGCCGATGAACGCCACGATGTCTTCGAACGTCTGGCCGAGGTCGATTGTGGCTTCGATGGCCCGCACGCGGATGATGTCTTCGCCGCGCGCGCCGATAAGTCGGCCTTCAGCGATGCGCACATGCCAGGGCAGGGGGCCCCATTGGATGGCGCTGGCGCCGATGGTTCCCGGCGCCGCGTCGGAGACCGCCTGTTGGATGAAGTCCTTGGCGGGGCGGGAGCTCAGCGCGAAGTAGAGCGTCAAGTAGAGTGCCGCCACGACGACCAGGCTACGCGACACGATGAGATAGACGAGCAGCAGGAGCCCGCCGACGACCCGACCCACGAGGCGCACGAGCCCGAGCAGGAACCGCGTCGGACCCGCGCGTGAAGAGCCCCGCCCTCCCTGGGTCGCAGCGTTCAGGGAGTCTCCTCGGGCGGCGCTGGTGCTGCCACAGTGGGGGTCCCCCAGCCGTAGCCATCCCACTCGAACGCGACGCACGGGCCTGTGAGCGTGTCGCAGCCCCTGCCATCAAGGCGCCCGAGCGCCCACTCGAGCTCGGTCACCCAGGGGGAGAAGCGGTCCTCGCGATCGACCGCGACCTCGAACTCGAGGCTGCCGCGCGGGCGCTCCCCGAGCTGCTTACGCTGCTCGTCGGCGAGGTCGTGCAGCAGCGCGTCGGCGAGCGGTCCTTGCACGTCCACGAAGTCGACGTTCGCGACGAAGTCGGTGCGTCGCGTGAGTGGGCTCGACTTGAGGGTGCCGAGCGCGTGCACGACGCCATGCGCGGTTTCGATCTCCGCTTCGAGCTGGCCACCGGTGAGCTTCATCTGCGCTATGATGCGCAGGTCGACCGGGCCGACGCTGCCGCCCGGCAGTGTCCAGGCGCTGCTCCAACCGGCCGTTTCAGCGATGAGCTTCCTGTCGAGGTCGCCGGTCGCGCGCGGCAACCAGACCCCTTCGAGGCTCCAACCGAGGCCCTCGAAGCGCGCTGCGGCGAGGCCCGCGACGGTCAGCTCCATCTCGGGCACGAGTAGCCCTGGCTCGGCGGTGAAGCGCGTGACCTCGAAGGCGACGTGGTCGGCCGAGAACGGGCCCGCGACCCAGCGCGGGGCGACCACCTGGCCGAGCGAACCCACCACGTGGCCGCCCTGGAAATCGAGGTCGAGGCCCTCGAAGTCGACGCCGCCCGGGAAGCTGCCAGGCGCCACGGCGTTGGCCTCGAAGGCACCGAGTCGACCCCAGCCGCGCCAGTGGCTCGCAGCTTTTTCGCCTGCCATCGCGACCGTGCCCGTCATCGAGATCACCTCTTCATGTTGTCTCAGCTCGAACGCGCTCACGTCGATGCGCTGGCCCTCGACGCTTGCCGCGAGGCGACACTCATCGAAGCCGAGCGAGCGCCGACCTTTGTTCCACATCGCGTGGCAGGCACCGGTCGTGACGGCAATCCGCGGGGGTCCGCCGCCCTCGGCCGGGAGGTCTCCGGCGATCGCCATGTCGCGCAGGTGTGCCTGCAGCCCCGCGAGGTCGAGCCAAACTTCGCCGACGTGAACGCGCAGCGCCTTCACGACTGGCGTCTTCGCGGGCTTTGCAGCTGCCGTAGGCACCCCCGCGACGCTCGGCGCACGCGGCGGTGTCAGCGCCGCTACGAGGTCGATTGTGCCATCTTCGTCCGCGCTCGCGTCGACGTGCGCGACCTCGACCTCGAGCGCATCGACGACCAGCTCGCCTCCGAGCAGCGCCCCGAGACCGACGTCGAGCGCCGCCGAGCTGACCCGTACGAGCTCGCGCCCGCCCGGCGCGTGTACCAGCACATCGCCGACGGCCACCTCGTCCCAGAGTGGTCCCCAGCGCACCGCACCGACGCTGACCCCGGCCGGCAACGGCGCGACCGCCAGCCACTGCGCCTGCCCCGGGCCCGACCCGAGCCAGAAGTAGACCCCGGCCCATAGAGTCAGGAGCAGCAGCGCCAGCCCGGCGAGGGTCCAGGCGAGCCATCCGGCCCAACGCGCCAGCAGCGAGGTCGGAGTGCGAAGTGGCGCGCAGAGCGGTGCCGAAGCGGTCATCCGGCGGATACTAAGGGGGGATGGCCGCTCATGAAAGGGAACTCCCCCTTTCTTTCGTCGCGACGTCGCACTGACGATAGCGCGCTGCCGGGTGGCGAGCGACCACTGCCCGCGCGAACGTGTTGGCGAGCCGGCCGCGTGCGCGCTACAACGCTGGCCGCCTGCCCGCTCGCGATTCGCGTCCGTGCGCAGGCGCCGCCGAGGCCGCCATGACCCAGAAGCGCTACGACGATGCCCTTGCTTATCACGCAGGACCGCCGCGACCCGGCAAGCTGGAGATCCGCCCGACCAAGGCGATGACCACCCAGCTCGACCTGTCGCTCGCCTACTCGCCCGGCGTCGCGGCCCCGTGCCTGGCCATTGCGAAGGACCCGAGCAAGTCCTGGGACTACACCATCCGCGGCAACCTGGTGGCGGTCATCACCAACGGCACGGCGGTCCTCGGCCTGGGCGACATCGGGCCGGCGGCGGCGAAGCCCGTGATGGAAGGCAAGGCCGTACTCTTCAAGCGGTTCGCGGACATCGACGTGTTCGACCTCGAGGTCCAGGGCGACACCGAGACGTTCATCACGGTTGTCAAAGCGCTCGAGCCGACCTTCGGCGGCATCAACCTCGAGGACATCAAGGCACCCGAGGCGTTCTACATCGAGGAACGCCTGCGCGAATCGATGTCGATCCCGGTCTTTCACGATGACCAGCACGGCACCGCCATCATCGCGGGCGCGGCGCTCCTGAACGCGGCCGAGGTCCAGGGCAAGGCGCTCTCCGACCTGAAACTCGTGCTCATCGGCGCGGGCGCCGCGGGGATTTCGTGCGCGCGCCTATTCATGCTGCTCGGGGTACAGCCCGACAACATCCTGACGATCGACAAGCAGGGCGTCTTGCGCACCGAAGACGCCGCGGGCCTCGATCCCTATCGGCGTACACTCGCGCGCGACACGGACCGCCGCACGCTGACCGAGGCGCTGGTCGACGCCGATGTGCTCATCGGCCTCTCGGCCGGCGGCATCGTCAAGCCCGAGATGATCGCACGCATGGCGTCGCGCCCGATCATCATGGCGCTCGCGAATCCCGACCCCGAGATCCTGCCGCCCGATGTCCTGGCCGTGCACCCTGACGCGATCGTCGCCACCGGGCGCTCCGATTTCCCGAATCAAGTCAACAACGTCCTGGGCTTCCCGTTCATCTTCCGCGGCGCGCTCGACGTACGCGCCTCGAAGATCAACGAGGCGATGAAGATCGCCGCCGTGCACGCCATCGCCGCGCTCGCGAAGGAGCCGGTGCCGGCCTCGGTGATGCGCGCCTATGGCGGCAGCCACTTCACGTTCGGCCGCGGCTACATCATCCCGAAGCCGTTCGACCCACGCGTGCTCGGCTGGGTCGCGCCCGCGGTCGCGCGTGCCGCCATCGAGAGCGGCGTGGCGATGAAGCCCATCACCGACTGGAATGCATACAGCCTGAAGCTCGAACAGATGATGGACCCGGGGCGTGGGCTCATGCGCCAGATCATCGACAAGGCGCGCAGCGACCCCAAGCGCGTGGTCTTCCCCGAGGGCTACGACGACCGCGTCGTCAAGGCCGCGACCGTGCTCGCGCACGAGGGTATCGCGCGCCCGATCCTCATCGGTGAACGCGATCAGATCGAGAAGATCGCACACGCTCATTCACTCGACCTCGACGGCATCGAGATCATCCACCCGCCGGAGCACCCGCGCATCGAGCACTACACCGAGGCGTTCCTGCGCCTCATGGAGCGCCGCGGCGTGACCCGTCCAGCCGCCCGCCGGCGCATGTTCTCGCAGACGCGCTTCGCGCTGATGATGCTGCGAGAGGGCGACGCCGACTCGCTCGTGATGGGGGCTTCGAAGGCCTTCGCCGAGGCGATGAGGCCCGCCCTCCAGTTGATTGGCACGCACAGCAAGGCGTGCGGCATGTATATCCTGCTCACACGCTCACGCACGCTCTTCTTCGCCGACACGACCTGTCAGATCGACCCGAGCGCCGAGGATCTCGCGACCCTCACGATGGACGTGGTCGAGCGCGTGAAGAGCTTCGACATCACCCCGCGCGTGGCGATGCTCTCGTTCGCGAACTTCGGCGCGGTGGCGCATGCCGACTGCAAGAAGATGGCGCGCGCGACCGAGCTCGTGCGTCAGCGCGACCCGACGTTGATGATCGAAGGCGAGATCCAGGTCGACGTCGCGGTCGACATGGATCTGCGCCAGCATATGTTCCCGTGGAGCCGCCTCACCGAACCCGCGAACGTGTTCATCTTCCCGAACCTCGCGTCCGCCAACATCGCCTACAAGATGATGCATCAGATCGGCGGCGCCAGCGTGTTCGGCCCGATCCTGCTCGGCATGAAGCGCCCGATGCACATCCTCGCGCTCAACGTCGATGCCAACGACATCGTGAACCTGTCGGCCTATGCGGTCGTGTCCGCGCAGCAAGCCGACGCTCCCGACGTGCAGCTACCCGAATAGAACGCGGTCTGCCAGCCTTTCGCGCGGCCTACTTCAGGGCGGCCTCGAGCTGGTCGTACTCGACCTGGTAGCCGTCGACATAGAAGGTCGGCGTGCCGTCGATCTTGGCGCGCACCGACTCTTCGAGGTCGCGCTCCAACATCTTCGTGAGCGTCGGGTCCTTCAGGTCCGCATCGAACTTCGCCATGTCCAGCCCGGCCTTCGACGCGAGCACGCGCACGAGCTCGCTCGTCAGCGCCTCCTGGTGCTCGAAGATGAGGTCGTGCAGCGCGAAGAACTTGCCCTGGCGATGCGCAGCCAAAGCGGCCAGCGCGGCACCCTTTGCGACCGGATGGATCTCCAACGGCAGCATCTTGTAGTAGATTACCGCGTTCGCTTTCTCGACCAGCTCGGCCGCTGTCTTCGCCGTGAGCTTGCAGTGAGGGCACTGGTAGTCGAAGAACTCGACGACGACCTTCTTGCCCAGACCCGGCTCCCCGTGATGGGGCGAGTCCTTCACATCGAAGTCCATCTTCGAGGCCCAACGTGACTGCTCCTTCAAGAGCTCCTGGATGACCTGCTTCTTCGAGAGCCCGTCGGCGATCTTCTGCACCGCGAGCGCACCGAGCTTCTTCGCCTCGTCGCAGCTATCAGCCGCGCGCAGGCTGTCGAGGAAGCTGCGCGACTTGCCGCACGGGTCGTACTGCTCTTCGAGCACCTCCTGCAGGAGCGCCTTCTCGTGCTCGTCGAGGTCCTTCGTATCGAGCGTCGCCGGCAGCGATAACGCCGGCTTCGGCTCTGGCTTCGGTTCCGGCGCCGTAGCCGTACCGGGCCGAGCGGCCTCGGCTATCGGCTGCGGCGCGACCGCGTCGGTATCGGTCGGACGGCTGTTGCTACCGCAGACACACTGGGTCAGCATCAGGAACGCGAGGACGGTGATCCTCGTCGGCGAGCCGGAGCGAACCCGCGGCGTGATAGCCTCGGCCCCAGTATCGCCTTCGGCTGCCTTGGCCCGGGCCCCAGTATCGCCTTCGGCTGCCTTGGCCCGGGCCCCAGTATCGCCTTCGGCTGCCTTGGCCCGGGCCCCAGTATCGCCTTCGGCTGCCTTGGCCCGGGCCACAGCATCGCCTTCGGCTGCCTTGGCCTCAGCCAAAACTGTGGCCGGCGCGAGCCTCGAGAGCACAGGGTTCGCGTCGTCGTTCGAGCATCCAGAGGCCATGCAACACCCCACGAAAGAGCACCCTCCGTATCATGCGCAAAGCCGCCGATCTACTGCGATGTCAACGGCCTGGGTGGCCCTCGGCGCGAATCTCGGCGACCCGCGCAGGACGCTCTTGCGTGCGCTCCGCTGGCTCGCCGCGCTGCCCGGGACGCGCCTCTCTCGCGCATCCTCGTTGCATCGCACTTCTCCCGTCGGCCCGCCCCAGCCTGACTTCCTGAACGCGGTCGCCCGCCTCGAGACGCACCTTTCACCCGAGACGCTGCTCGTGGCCCTGCTCACCCTCGAGCAGGCGGCCGGCCGCGAGCGCACCGTGCACTGGGGGCCACGCACGCTCGACCTCGATCTCCTGCTGATGGGCGCGGACGGGTCCCTCGTTCACAAGGTCCAGCCGTATCGCCTTCAGCTGCCGTTGCTGGCGGGCCCGGACCTCGTGTTGCCCCATCCGCGTCTCCACGAGCGGCGCTTCGTGCTGGCCCCGCTGGCCGAACTCGATCCCGACCTGATGCTCGCGACCGGGCTCACGGTCGCCCAGCAGCTGGCCGCGCTGTGATTGGGCGTGGCAGGAACCTCAGCCTTCTGCTATGGGCCGACCGTGCGCCGCGCAGCTTCCATCGCCATGTCGCTCTTCCTGTCAGCCTGTCCGGAGCCACTTCCACAGGTCGGCACGACGCTCGACCTCACGCGGCCCGCAACCCGGGTGTCGCCTCGCATCCCATTGGCACCGCTTGCGCTCCGCACCCAGGCCGACTTCGACGCGCTCGAGGATCGCTTTCTCGGGCGGCGCGACCCGGCGCCGTTGCTCGCCGCGCTGGAGCGGTTGGCGAAGGCCGCCAAGCCGGCTGAACGCGACGAAGACGCGCTGCTCTTGATGCGGCTTGGCGTTCTCTATCGCGACCAGGACCAGGAGGCCCGTGAAGCCAATGGCTCTGGCTATCTACAGCTGGCCCTGGCAATCGGCACCCGCCTCCGCGCCGAGGCCCCGCGGAGCCCGCATACGCTCTACCTACAGGGCTACATTCCCTTTGCCTTCCTCGGTGGCTCCAGCGAGCGCGCGATGGTCATCACGGCCGACACGCGCGAGTTCGCGTCCGCCTGCCGTGACCAGTGGCGCGCGCTCCTCGCCGCCGTGCCTGACTATGACGGTCCGCGCGCCCTCGACCACACGCGCCTCGCGGCGGTCGCCGACGCCCTCGACATCGCCCTTGCGCAGCATGCGTTGCCGCTACCCACCGCGAGCGAGCCGGCACCTGCCGTGATCGCGAGCCGGGCCGCCATCGAAGCGATGAACCAGCTGGCGCGCTTCGAGACCTCGACCGACGGCGACAGAAAGACCCAGTGCCGCGACTGGGATGCGGCCCGCGCCGCAATCAATCCTGCTGCGGACCGTTCGGCCGTCGAGCTCGAGCTGGACCTCGCCTGCGCGACCCACCTCGCCAAGCTCGATGTCGCGGTGCCGCTGATCGTGCGCCTGCGCGACCTCGAAGGCCCCGCTTTCGCCCCGTGCGTCGCGCTTGCACGGTTGGGTGACCGGGTCGATCCGGGGCGGCTCGAGGTCGCGGTGCGCGCGACCAACCTGGATTGCCGCTGACCCTTCCGTCAGAGCGGAAGTCTCGCGAGAAACGCAGAAAAGCCGGAGCTCATCGCCCCGGCCCTTCTCTTGTCCCACGCGGCAGCTTCAGTCAGCCTGCCGTCGCTTGGAGTCAATACGCCGCGCAGTAGCCGTCGTAGGTGCAGTAGCTCCCGACCGGGCAGTCGCGGTCGACGTAGCAGTCGGCAGCGTAGCAGACCCCGTCGTTGACCCCGCAGTGGCTACCCGAAGGGCAGTCGCGGTCCGAGTAGCATCCGTCGAACACTTCGCAGAGCCCATCGACCGAGCAGTACTCGCCCGGCGTGCAGTCGCGGTCGTCGCGGCAGACGTCCCCGACCCAGCAGACGCCGTCGACCGCGCAGTAGGTGCCCGCGGGGCACTGCGCCTGGGTCGTGCAGCCTGGCAGGGCGTAGCAGAAGCCGTCGCGCTCGCAGTACTGGCCGTTGCCGCAGTCGTAGTCGGAGCTGCAGCCTGGCTCCTGGTAGCAGACGCCGTCGCCAGCGCAGTAGTAGCCGTTCGCGCACTCAGCGTTCGAGCGGCAGCCCGGGACATCGTAGCAGTAGCCGTCGGCTCCGCAGTACTCTCCGCCGCCGCACTGCGAGTCGACCGAGCACTCGGTGTCGAGGTAGCAGACGCCGTCACCGCCGCAGAAATAGCCACCGGCACAGTCCCAGTCGTCATAGCAGCCGGGCGCCGGATAGTACGGGTCGTAGCACACACCATCGGCGCCGCAGTAGCTGCCTGCCGGGCAATCCCAGTCATCGAAGCAGGTGTAAACGCCGCCTTCGATGTAGCAGGCCGAGAGACCCAACGCACCGAAGATACCCAGAGCCCCCAGTATTTGCGCCTGCACTTTCATGGTCTTCCTCGCCTCGTTCGTTCCCCGGCGTCCCCCGCCGGGCACCGCGACCCTCGGGTCACTGTGATGTCGCCGCGGACGGGAGCCCGGGCTGGGATCTTCAAAAGATTTCCCCTAAGGGGGGGCTCACCGGCCTTTCATGCGCACCCGACGGCTCTGGTCAACCTCGGTCATGGGCCCGGATAGGCCTTCGCGAGGATGGCGAAGCCCGGACTGAGAGCCTTCGGCTGGTTCTCATCGCCAACCTTCACCGCTGGCCAAGCGGGCCGAGGTGCACTACCTTATCGCGCCATGAGGGCATGGGCGCCAAGAGTTCGCATGAGATTCGCGTGGGCAGCCTCGCTGTGCTTCGTCGCCTGTGCGCCGCGCGGTCCCGAGGCGTTGCCCGAGTCGGCGGCGGGGGTCATCGACGCGGTCGAGCAAGCGCTCGCGCGCCGCGACTTCAAGACCGCACATGGCTACGTCGACTTCCGCTATCGGCTCGCGGAGAGCCTGGCCGACCTGTGGCGCGGCGGGCCCGAGGCTGCGCAGGACGACCTCGTGGCGCGCCTTCAAGAGATGTTCGACGACACCAGCGAGTCCCAGCGCGAACGTTACGCTGGTCAGCCGATGACCCGGCGCGTACAGCGGCGCGAAGGGCGTCAGATCTGGGTTGAAAGCAGGGCTCCGGACCCGGCCGGGGCGCCGGCCAGCGGGCGGCAGAACCAGAAGCGGAGCAAGGGCTTCGCGTGGCGGTATCGATTGATGCCGAGGGGGACCTCATGGGCAATCACTCAGCGGGAGTACCTGGTCGACGGGCTGCCGAGCGATTCGACACGGTTCTGGCCCATGGCGCGCAACCAGATAGCGGAGAAGTTCGGCCGCCAACCGACGCTGAGCGAGCTGGCGGCGAACCTGCCGTCGGTGATCGGCACGATGCGCATCCGGCGGCTCAAGGTCCCGGCGCTGGATGGGGCGGGCAGCCAGGCGCCAACGACGCCCTGAGGGCGGCGGCCGAGGACGACTCGCCGCTGTCGCTGCTCGTGAAGGACGAGCGCACCAATCGCCTCTTGGCGAGCCTCTCGACGCATCTCGACGCGTTGCGCGAATCGGCGCGCTGTGGCAGCGCGGCGCCGGTCCTCGAGATCGCGCGCGACGAGATCGACAACTGCCGCAACACCTGGGAGAGCGGCGTGCTCAGTGGCGAGCACCATCTCTATGACTTCGCGACGCTCATCGCGCATGCCCTGACGGGTACCAAGCAGATCCAGCTCGTGGCGCGCGTGGTGATGGGCCGCAAGGAGGAGGAGGAGGGGCCAGGCTCGCAGCGCATCGTCATCGAGGAGACGATCACCCGCGAGAATCTGAAGCGCGTCACCGACTACAGCCTCGCCCAGCGCATTGCCCGTCGCTATCGCTATCGCGCAAGCTACGACCAGCCGTTCGGCGTGCTCTATCCGCGCGCGAGCTTCCTCGAGCTGTGGCCGCTGTCGACCGCGGAAGACGCGCCAGCGACGCGCGTGCTCACGCGCGTAAAGACCAATGACCAGATATGGAACAAGGTCTGCGATGCGCTCTTCGCGGTCGATACGATCGCGCAGCGCAACAAGATCCTGAACCCGGGCTCGAAGTACATCAAGGACATCTTTGGCGTGAAGGTGCTGACCCCGCGTCGGCCCGACAGCTATCGCGTCGATGAGATCCTGGGCGCTATCACCTGGACGCCGCGCCAGCTCCAGGAGGTCGGGCTCAAGCCGGAGGTCGGGCTACTGAAGCTCGAGCTGGTCGAGCGCAAAGACTACCTGAGCCTCCCACAGGACCAGAAGAAGCGGACCGGCTGGGAGGCGATCAAGAACGTCTATCGCTGGGGCACGCAGCTCTTCGAGGTGCAGATCCAGACCGAGGCGAACTACTTCCTCGAGGCGTTACACCTTACGGACACCTCTCATAGAACGTTCGAGATGCAGCGGCGCCAGATGCGGCGCGAGCTCGAGCGGGTGGTGCCGCACTACGCGGACTATCGGCGGCTCTTGAAGCTGCTCTTCCGGCGCGAGGACGATGAGGAGTTGCACGCGCTCGAAGAGAGCCTGCCGTGGCTCACTATCGTTTAGGGATCCAACCGAAAAGAGAGTCGCAACCCGGCACCAGGCCGCGACCCGAGTGACGAGCCAGCAGGTCGCTGACCAGAAACATTCCTGTATTGTGGCGGTCGTTGGCACATTGTGGGGATATTTCCGTTGCGCGGCTCACGACGAGCCTGTGTCTTCCGTCCGAAGAAGTCAGCGTGACCCGACTTCATCTATTTCCCGCGCTTTCTCACCCCCCACTGACTGACTGACTGACTGACTGACACGAGATGGAGCGAATCGCCCGCGTCTACACCCAATGCGGACCGCGGAACACGTGCGTCGGCCGCAGCGCCTCTCCTGCATATTCAGTTCGAACTCGCTCCCTCCCGACAAGGGCGCGCGTCATTGGGATGTTGCTCATCGAATCGCGCCTCGGGCTGATGGTGCGCTCAGGCCGGCGCGGTGCCGCCCTTCTTCAGCAGCTTGGCTGCAACGCGAAAGAGGTCGGGCATGTCGAGGCGACCATCCGTTCGCCGTGTCATTACCCCGATTCGTTCGAGCGCTAAAAAGAGTTGGTATTCGCCGGCCTTGCCCGCCTCGCTGAAGGGCGACAGATAGCCGTGTTGCGCGGCGCTGGCGACCACAGCCGACACGGTCAGAGCCCTCTCCCAGGCGCCGAATACGACGTCGGCGGTCTGCGGCAACAATAGCCCTGCGAGTGGAGCCAGGACGCCCTTGATCCATGGGAACTCGAGGTGCAGCTGGTCGACGCGCGTTGTGGAGGCTGCGCGTAGGCCATGACGGATTCCATCGGGAGTGATCACTCGGTCCTGCGGCGGTTGCCCATACTTTGCGGCCGCGATGGCAAGACCTAGGAAGCTACGCGGAGTGACCTCTTTGAATGCGTCCCCTAGGTGGCTGATAGGCCAGCCGTACGTGCTCCCCTTCTTGTGATTCGCGCCCATGTAGGGCCCTGCCAGAGCCGTCATGACACGTGCCTGTTGAGTTGCGTCGTAAGCCAGCGGCCATCTGCGCGTCAGGATCGCGTCACTGGGCGCAATCTTGAGCCCGAGCGACGTCAGCAAGGCTGCGAAGTTACTCCGCGCCTCTCCCAGCGCAAGCCGAGTATAGAGGAGCCCATACAGATCCGTACCGCCCCACATGAGCCGCACTGCCCCTGTGCGCAACTTAGGTAGCTCTACGAACTGCAACGCGTCGTCATTGAGCTGATCGGGCCGCAGGAAGACCTTCGGGCGTATTGAACGCCATGCACGCAGCGCCCAGACAACTTCGAACAGTGCCTGCAGCAGCAGTCGACGTCTGGGCCAAGTGGATGCGGCCGCGTCGAGCGCGTCGAAGACGACCAGCAGCGCTCTACCCTGGGCATCCAGCACCTCAGCGTGCTGGGAGATGATCTCGTCGCGCGTCTCCACGTCGGCTGCCGCTTGCATGTGGGCGCTGAGCTTGACCGTGCCCCCGCACGCAGATTGATCGATAGCGCGCAGGACCATTGCCCACCAGAATACCCGCGCATCCTCTATACCGGCGCTGGCCGGCAAGAGAGCATCGAGTTTCGCGCGATCGACTCCTTCCTCACCCGGCAGCCCAGTAAACCCGAAGCGCACGTCCAGCTTGTCGAGACCGAGCTTGGGGTACGCCTTGGCTGCGGCAGCCCTCAGGGCTTCTTGCCCGAGCACCCCCGCCCAGAAGCTCTTGCCCACTCCGCGTGCTCCCTGAACTACGGGTGACGTAGGATCAAGCGCGGCCGCGTGGGTCTCGGGAGCATAAATGTCCTCGAGCTTCGGCACGTACGCGCCATGCGCGTCGGTCGAGACGTCCGCCGGAAGAGCGGCAATAGCTCTGCGGATCGAGAGCAATTGGTCTTGGAGCGCCATCCTCAGGTCTCTGACTGTGGAAAAAGCGAGCTCTCGAACCACTCGATGAGATTGCCGAAGGCGCCACGATAAATCTCTTCCGCTACCTGATCACGCCGAACCAGCGGAGAAAACCCAGCGAAGCGATCGTCGCGCAAGACAACGCGGACATCGGCAAGCGCGCGTTCACGCGGCAACACCTCTGCGTCGTCTGCGTCGTCGTTCCATGGCACGTCGTCGAATCCTGCGGGAAGCGGTACTTCGTCGGAAGACACCTCAGCGCGAACCGGACCGTGTTGATCTACCATGGTTTGCCAGCGTTCGGTGAAGCCTTGGCGCCTGCTTGCATCGACCTCCGCTTTGGCATTCACGACCGTGAGCCGATCCACCCATTCTGGAATCGTCGTCGTGCCCGCCGGGACGAATCGCGAAAGGTGAGACAGCAGTGCCGCATAGCCATCAAAACTCTGTTGTTCGTCCGAAGCAAACAGCAGGACTTCGGCGCCGAGTCCGAGGAGCGAGGCAGCCGTCGATTCATGTAGACCAGCGCGAGCATCGACGAGCACTACGTCGTAGGTCGTCAACCCCGCGAGGTGATCGATGACCGCGCGGACCTTGTCGAGCACAGTTTCAACGTTGCCTTCGGGGGGCACGTGCTCGGTGAACGCCCGAGCGATCTTGCTGAGCACATCGCCGGGGTGCGCGAGCGATCGCGCCCCGAACCCGGGCACGACGTCAATGCGCCCGCCTCGAGTCGCCAGCGATGAGGGTCCGATGAGGTCCCGGTAGAAGTCGTCGTCGAGTGCCGTCAGGTTGCGCTCCACCAAGGCGTCGAGCATGCCGAAAGGAGGCATGGTCTCAGGCGTCAGGAGAAACGCGCCTAAGCCCGGTGACTCGAGATCCAAATCGATTGCCAACACGCGCTGACCACGCCCTGCCAGATGTGCCGCCATCACGGAGAGAGCGGTCGAGCGCCCGACGCCGCCTTTGATGCTTGCGAAGACGACGCGCAGCGGACCCGCTGCTCGGAGGGCCGGGCGACGCAACCAGTCCACCCCAACGATGCGACGATCGACGATCTGAATGAGGTGACCCTGGACCTCGCAAGGCATCGCTTCCGGATCATCGAGCATGGACTCGGCACCGAACTCCGTCGGCGATATCAGCACCTGATCCGGACTAGCGTAGACCTCCAGCGCTGTGCGCAGCACCGCCTCGACCCGTTGAACTTGGTGCTCTTCGAGGGCGGTGCGCGAGACAAACGAAAGACGGCCCACCGCGTCCCGCAGCACGACCCCTCCGGTCACGTGCATGGATCCCAACTCGGCGATCAGGACCTCCACCAGTCGTGGCAGGCTGTCGTCGAACCGAACGGGTGCGCCACTCATCGCAAGCCCCGCGCGAGCTGCACGGCTCGCGATGCGTCGCGCTCCCACGCGTCAACGAGCTTCTTTGTGACCTCTCCCCTTGGCGTAGCGGACCATGATGTCCCATTGGTTCATGAAACTGTCCGGCTCAGCAAGCGCAGCAATGCCTGCCCACCTCGGCCCCGGAGGCGCTTGCGCGCGAACGCTCGCAGCTCCGGGAAGTGGGTGTGTGTGACGTCTTTGTGTCGCAGCTCGGCCACCTCCACGGTCATCGCCTTGAGGGCGCACTCAGCCGCGAGTCCGAACAGATCGCCAGCGGTGGCACCGTGGCCGCCAACGGATGGAGGTTTCGCTCGCATCGCTTTGGCTGCCTCCAAGTGCCGGGCCGCGGCGCCCTTCATGTCGCACGTATAGCTCATGAACTCAGCTCCGACGGAGGACTGTTCATAGCAGAGGGTGTTCCCTGCGCATACGGGGCTTACGCGCCGGTTTCATAGCCGAGGGTGTCCCCGCCCACGTCGAGGCTGCCCTCAGCCTGCCCGCTTCTTCAAGTGCACCAACAAGGCGCTGATCGAAGCGGCTGTGACGCCCGCCAGACGGCTCGCTTGTCCCAATGAATGAGGTCGGGCACGGGTCAGCTTCTGGCGCGCTTCAGTTGTGAGGCCGTGCACGTCATCGAAGGTGATGTCGTCGGGCAGGCGCACCGACTCGAGGCGTTTGAAGCGCTCGACCTGGCGGTCCTGGCGTTGCAGGTAGCCGTCGTACTCGAGGCGGACTTCGACCTTCTCGAACGCCTGCCAGTCGTCGCGCAAGAGCTCCGCGAGCCAGTTGCTGTCGGCGGCGATCGGTACGAGGTCGCTCAGCGAGAGCTCGGGGCGGCGCACGAGATCGGCCAGCGTCGTCGGTTGCTGGATCGGCTGGATGCCGTGCTCGACCAGGCGACGGTTGGTCGCCACGTCGGGCAGGAGACGGTCCGCGTTCAGGCGCGCGAGCGCGTCTTCGACCCGTTGCATGCGCCGCGCAAAGGCCTGCCAGGTCGCGTCGTCGACGAGGCCCAACGCGTGGCCGCGCGGCATCAGTCGTTCGTCGGCGTTGTCCTCGCGCGGGTGCAATCGGTACTCGGCGCGCGAGGTGAACATCCGATAGGGCTCGTCGACGCCGCGCGTGACGAGGTCGTCGACCAGCACCCCGAGGTACGCTTGGCTGCGGTCGACCACGAACGGCTCGAGCTCGCTTCCGCCGTTCACCGCTCGTGCCGCGCGCGCTGCGATGGTGGCATTGATGCCGGCCAGGAGCCCTTGCGCGGCCGCCTCTTCGTAGCCGGTTGTGCCATTGATCTGGCC
>Ga0105044_10000604_pt1 | contig 44655 bp, 25 predicted proteins | sample MAT01_FD_78092 | JGI IMG/M metagenome (GOLD analysis project Ga0105044, IMG submission 78092) | Freshwater microbial communities from Lake Fryxell liftoff mats and glacier meltwater in Antarctica - MAT-01 | ecosystem: Environmental > Aquatic > Freshwater > Ice > Liftoff microbial mat | place...
ACGCAAGTGGAAGGCGCGGCGTTGCATGTAGCCACAAAAGAAGCTTTTGCGCCGCTTTTGAGCCATAATCCGCACGTGGAAAAGGTGCATTTGTTGAAAACTTCGCTAAAAGACCTGATCTACCGCCTGCGTGCTGAAAAGTTTGACCTGATTCTGGATTTGCACCACAACACCCGCACAGCGGTTATCAAAGCTGCGCTGGCAACCGTCCCGGCACGTGCCTTTCCCAAGCTTAACCTGCGGAAATGGGTGTATGTGAATTTCCACCAGGATTGGATGGGACAACGCCATATCGTTGATCGCTACTTGGAAACTGCTGAATCCCTGGGCGTTGTAAACGATCAGCTCGGCCTTGAAATGCCACTTGGACCGGATGCCGATCAGGTGTTGCAGAAACTCCCCTCCCCTTTCCACCGAAATTTTGACGCGCTGGTTCTCGGCGCTCGCCAGGGCACCAAAAAACCCGTTCCCGAATTGTTGGAAACCATTTGCCGCCAAAGTCCGCGCCCGCTGGTGCTGGTAGGGGGTCACGAAGACCGGGATTTGGGGCAACACCTGGCCGCACTGCACCCCGAACAGGTTTGGAATGCCGCGGGAAACGCATCGCTGCAGGAGTCAGCGGCTTTGCTTCGATCCTGTAGAAAAGTTGTGAGCCCGGATACTGGCATGATGCACATCGCGGCAGCGTTTCAAAAACCGATCTACAGCCTTTGGGGCAGCACAACCCCGCGTTTTGGGATGTTTCCCTATTACGGTGGAAATGATCCGGTGGGCTTGCATAACGAGCGCGGCAGTGTTTGGGGCGAAGTGCCCGGTTTACCTTGCCGGCCCTGTTCAAAAATCGGTTTTGATCGCTGTCCAAAAGACCATTTTCGCTGCATGACCGGGCAGTCAGCAGCGGCTGTATTAGGCTGGTTAAACATTGATTAGGGCTGCCGGTATCAGCATTTGGTGATACTTTTCTACATTTATACGGACTGCTCGGGTGCTTATACGCACATATTGCTTTATTCCTCCTCAATTGCACCGAATGTTTGCTATCCGCATTTTTGCTCCCGTTTTACTTGTTTTAAGCCTGGTGATTTTCTGTAATACGGCCAAGGCTACACACGCCATGGGCGCTGATTTGACCTATACTTGCGTAGGTCCAAACACCTACGAAATTCGGTTGAACTTCTACCGCGATTGTGATGGCATCGCCGCCTCTCCCACCACCAGCGTGGATATTTCTTCGGTTTCCTGTGGCTTGTCCTACTCGCTTACGTTGCAGCCCGACACGCTCTTTACCGGGTTGGATACGTTCTACTTTGGCGATGAAGTGTCCCCGCTGTGTCCGGCCAATCTGCCTCTTTCCACCTGCAACGGCGGCCCCTATCCCGGCGTTGAAGTATACTCGTACTCCGCAATTGTCACCTTTCCCACAAGCTGCCCGGATTGGAATATCGCCTATTCGCTGTGCTGCCGAAACGCAGCCATTGACAACCTGCTGGACCCGGATTCTGAAGAATTGTATGTTGAGGCTACGATGGATAATACCGGAGGCTTGTGCAACAACTCCGTTTTTTTTACACAATTACCAGTTACCTACATCTGTAACGGCGAGCCGTTCAACTTTAACCACGGGGCCATTGACATTGATGGCGATTCGCTGTCTTACACCTTGATTAATCCGCTCACTGCTGGTGCAGTGCCGATTTCATATGCCGGTGGTTTTTCACTGACTACCCCCATGGCGGTTACAGGAACTTTTGGCTTTGATGAAGCATCCGGACAGATAACCTTCACACCTTCAGCCGAGCAAACAGGAGTTTTGACGGTCCTGGTAGAAGAATTTCGGGGCGGTGTCCTGATCGGCTCCACCATGCGCGACATCCAAATTGTGGTCACTAATTGCCCCAGTAACTCGGCTCCTGCAGCCGACGGATCGTTTATCGGCCTGGATGGCGGTGTTGCGCTGGATGCCAACACCATTCAATCCTGCCCGGGTGATACCATCCGCTTTTCGCTGAGCTACTCGGACGCCAACATTGGCGATGTGCTGTCTGCCTCCAGCACGCTGGCCTTGCTTTTGCCCGGCGTCTCGGTTTCGTACAGTGGAATCAATCCCCTGGTTGTGAATGTGAGCTGGATAACCAGCCTTAGCGACACCGGCTTTTACGCATTCACCGTTGCTGTTCAGGACGATGCCTGCCCGATTTTCTCCAATCAGATTTTCAACTACGACATCGATTTGCTGGCGGGAACTTTTGCCGGGCCCGATGTCACCTATTGCCCCGGAGGCATTCCGGCGCAGTTAGTCGTGACGGGAGGCAGCCTCTTTAGCTGGACCCCTGCCTTTGGACTGGATGATCCGTTGAGCCAGGTTCCAAAAGCCACACCCGGGCTGACTACCGATTACATCGTCACCAGCAACCTGAGCGCTTTCTGCAAAAACACCGACACTGTTCGCGTAACGGTAGTACCAGCTTTTAACTACCTCCTGAGTCCCGGCGACACGCTTTGCCGTTTTGACGAAACCACCATAGGAGTTAATACGGAGCCGGTCTGGGGGCCCTATTCTTATTCCTGGTTCCCGGTGGAAGGGCTTTCGGATCCGTTTGCCCCTGTAACCGATGCTTCGCCCTTTGCCACCACCTACTACCAAATCACCATGACTTCTGACACGGGTTGTGCCATTCTGGACAGTATCCCCGTGGTGATCCAAGGGGCCATTCCCCAGTTGAACGCCATTGCCGATAAAACGCTGATCTGCCCGGGCGATGCATCGCAGTTTAACCTGGCACCACTTTGCGGCGTCACGCCCGCTCCCTGCGGAACGTTAATTACGGGAATAGCGGGTTCGGAGTCGCTCAGCACCGATGGACAAACGCCGTTTAAAGGAGGGTACGACGACAGTCGCATGCAAATTCTTTACTCTCCGGAAGCCCTGAACGAAGCGGGGTTCTTTGGCGGTGCCTTAAGCGAATTGGGCTTTTTTGTCAGCGAGAAAAACAGCACCACGGCCTACCGCAACTTTACCCTTAAAATAAGTTGCCTGGATGCAGGCAGTCTGGATGGTGGATTTGTCGGAGGCACCGAAACGGTGTTTGGTCCGCTTAATTACAGCACGGTCAGCGGCTGGAACAATTTTGTGCTTTCCACCCCTTTTTCCTGGGGCGGCGATGAGGGTTTACTGGTGGAAATCTGCTTCGATAACCCTGATTATGGTTTCACCGAAGACGATAAGATTTATTATAGTACGGCAGATTACAACGCCAGCGTCATCGATTTTAATTTGCTAACCACGGGCTGTGGGTTGGATGAATCCCCTGCTGTATCAAACAAACGCCCCAACATGCGGGTGCGTTTTTGCAGCCAGGATGCAGGCGGCATTGACATTACCTGGGCCCCGATTACCGGACTGAGCGATCCGTCCATTCAAAATCCGCTGGCCAGCCCAACAACCGGCCCAATTACGTATGTCGTAACGCTGGACGACAACGGCTGTGCCACCAGCGATACGCTGACCATAGACGTGGACAACAGCCTGATTTTGGACGCCGGCAACGATGTGGCCATTTGCAATGACGAAAGCGTGCCGTTGAGCGCGCTTGCGCTCGGTACACCTCCTGCTGAAGGCTTTGCCTTTGTGTGGAGCCCGGCTTTAGGACTATCTAACCCATTTGTCGCTAACCCGGTTGCCAGCCCCAACAGCAGCACTACCTACACGGTTAGCACCACCAGCCAAAACGGCTGTAGTCAAACCGATTCAGTTACCGTCAATGTCTTTGTGCTGGCAATCCAAGCGTCACCGGACACGGTCATTTGCGCCGGTCAGACCGTGTCACTGCAAGCTGGCGGCGGTGTGCTTTACGAATGGTCTCCGGCTGAAGGCTTGAGTTGTACGGACTGCCCGGAACCCCTCGCCTCGCCCACCATGAGCACACGCTACGAAGTGGCAGTGACGGACGAAAATGGTTGCACGGACTCTATGGCTACCTTCGTGCAGGTGAATCCTATACCTTACGTGGAGGCCTTTGCGGACACCACCCTCTTTATAGGCGAAACGGCCTTTCTCAGCGCCAGCGCCGGCAGTTCCTTTACCTGGACCCCGACCGACGGGCTTAGCGATCCTACTGGCCAATTCACCGCGGCCAATCCGCTTCAAACCACCATCTACACGCTGCTGTTGACCGATGCAAACGGCTGCCAGGACACCCGTGAAGTTACCGTTACGGTGCTGGAACTCCTGGAAATATACGTGCCCAACGCGTTCAGCCCCAACGGCGATGGCCAAAACGACGCGCTGCTGGTCATTGACCGCGGTCTGGCCGGCCTGGACGAGTTCAGCATCTACAACCGCTGGGGGGAAATGCTGTTCACCACGGCCAACATCAACGACGGCTGGGACGGCACCTACAAAGGCAAAGACCAGGAAGTGGGAACGTACATGGCCGTGGTGCGGGCGCGATCGCTCACCGGGGCGGTCTTGCAGAAGAATACCGCGGTGCAACTCGTGCGCTGACCTTTCTTTGGTTGCGCAGCGCAAACCTTGCAGGAAGAAAGGGAACTTTTCCCCCGGGGCATATGGGCTGCCCTGCGCTGAATCAACCCCGTAAATGATGCCGTGCAAAATGATCGCTGCCATGCAACCGGGCTCAATAGTTTGACTATATTTATTGGGTACTCCATCCTGAGCAGGTTGTCGGAGGGTCTGCATCCTGCTCCGATTTTTTTACCGACGGCTCCTGGCGGTGCGACAGCGCCGCGGAGGTAGTTCCTAAATACGAACCTGTCAACTATGAATCCCAACGATCCAAAGCTCATCAAGAATGTCGCCCTGTTCGGCCATCAGGGCTCCGGCAAGACCACCCTGGCCGAAACCATGTTGTTCGAAGCCGGAGCCATTCCCCGGAGAGGAAGCGTGGAAGACCGAAACACCGTATCCGATTACAACACCATTGAACAGGATCGCGGCAATTCGCTGTTTTCTACACTGATGCACTTGAATTGGCGGGACCACAAAATCAACCTGATTGACACACCGGGTTTTGATGATTTTGTAGGAGAAATACACACGGCATTGAAAGTGGTTGATTCGGTGGTCATGGTGCTTAATGCGCAATACGGCGTTGAAGTGGGCACCGAACTGATTTGGGAGAACACCCACGAAGCACACAAACCCACGCTGTTCGCCATCAACCAACTGGACACCGACAAGTCCGACTTTGAACGCACCGTAGAACAACTTACGGAGCGTTTTGGCAAGCAGGTCATCACCATTCAATACCCGCTTAACGAAGGTCCCGGGTTCAACAAGATCGTGGACGTCTTGCGGATGACGATGTACGAATTTGCCCCGGGAGGCGGCAAACCAGAGAAAAAACCTATTCCCTCATCAGAAACTGCCCACGCAGCCGCGTTGCACAATGCGCTGGTTGAAGCTGCCGCGGAGCACGACGAAGGACTCATGGAGCTTTACTTTGAAAAGGGCTCGTTGGACGAAGAAGAATTGCAAAAGGGGCTGCGGCTCGCCGTTGGCAATGCCGACTTTTTTCCTGTGTTCTGCGTTTCAGCGCGCCACAACATGGGCAGCGGTCGTCTAATGGGCTTTATTCACGATATCTGCCCGTCTTCCGCTGATCTGGAACCAGCACGCCTGGTGGGCGGCGGTAGCGTAAAACCCGATCCCCAGGCCGAACCTTTGGCCTTTGTGTTCAAAACCGTCAATGAAGCGCACTTGGGCGAAATGTCCTTTTTTAAGGTGTACAGCGGAACGCTTAAGCCCGGCATGGATCTGCAAAACGTCCGCAAAGGCCATACCGAGCGATTCAACCAATTGTTTGTGATTAACGGCAAACAGCGCGAGGCAGTAGAACAACTGGTTGCGGGCGACATCGGGGCCACGGTCAAACTCAAAGACACGCATACTAACGACAGCCTTTCGCCCAAAGGGAAAGAGCGGGCCATTCAACCCATCGTGTTCCCGGAGCCGCGCATTCGCGTAGCGCTGGAAACCATGAACAAAGGCGACGAGGACAAACTCGCCAACGGGCTGCATCAACTGACCGAAGAGGATCCCACCTACCGGGTGGAACACTCGGGGGAATTGCGACAAACCATTGTGCATGGGCAGGGCGAATTGCACCTCAACATTCTTCGCCAACGCCTTGAAGACCGCTTTAAAGTTTCCGTGCAATTTGCCATCCCGCGTATTCCCTACCGCGAAACCATCACCCGCTCTGCTAAAGCAGACTATCGCCACAAAAAGCAAACCGGCGGCGCCGGTCAATTTGCCGAAGTGCACATGCTTGTAGAACCCTATGAAGAAGGGATGCCAGCGCCTGCGGGCATGACCGTGCGCGATGTGCACGAAATCAACCTGGACTGGGGCGGCAAACTGGTCTTCAACTGGTGCATCGTGGGCGGGGCCATTGACGCTAAATTCTCAACAGCCATCATGAAAGGCATCATGGGCAAACTCGAAGACGGCCCGTTAACGGGCAGTTACGTGCGCGACGTGCGAGTCAGCGTCTTTGACGGCAAAATGCACCCGGTAGACTCCAACGATATGGCCTTCAAAACGGCCTCAGCCATGGCCTTCCGCGAAGCCTTTCGCAACGCAGCGCCCAAATTACTGGAACCCATTTACCAACTGACAGTCAAAACTCCGGTTGAAATGAGCGGCGATGTGATGAGCGACTTGCAAACCCGCAGAGCCCAAATTTTGGGCATGGACAACGACGGACATTACCAGATTATCGAGGCCCGGATTCCGCTGGCAGAATTGTACAAATACTCTTCAACGCTCCGCTCGCTTACGCAGGGGCGCGCTAAGGATTCCATTGCCTTTATGGAGTACGCTCCGGTGCCGCAGGAAATCCAGGCACAGATTGCTTCTTCGCACAAGGAAGTGTTGGAAGAAGCGTAACCGAAAAACACTTCGAGCGGGCATATCTAAAAAACCTATACAAGGTTTTTTAGATATGCCACAAGGTTTTTTAGCTATGCTAAAAAAGCCCGGAATCTATTCGGGGCTTTTTAATGATTTTACGCCTGGGGTTGGACGCTTGAAACTATACGGTATGTTTGGAAACGATGCGCTTGGCGGCATCCAGAATGGAAGTGTTTTGTATTTCAACGATTCCTCCCCCTGCGCTCTTCTCAAAATGTAAACCGGGAATGGTGGTGCCTTGATCGTAATGGTCGCCTCCAAAGTAATTGCGAACCGTGTCCGCTTCGATGCCGAGTTCTTCGGCAATCTTTTCAATGCTGCCCGCGGGCATGCTGTCTTTCAGGTGCCTCAATTGCTCAAAAGTGATTACCATGATGGTTAAATTTATTTAGAAAATCCTGATTGAACAGGCTGGGTGTTGCTTGTTTCCAAATTTATAAAACTATTCGACCCTAACAACGATTTCCGAGATGATTTAGCCCCAGGTTGGTAACTTTCGTGCATGAGGTACTCCCGACTTTCCCGGATATGCTTGGTGTTCCTGTTCCTAGCCTCGCTGGCAGCCTGCAAGCGCACTTCAAGACCTGATGGGCTGCACATTCACAGCGCCTCGCCGGAAGGAGAAATACCCACGGAGTCCAACCTGACCTTTTACCTCAGCGCCAACCTGGCCCCGGATTCGGTGTTCGGAACGTGGGACAAAACTTCATACATCGCCTTTGATCCGCCGGTTTCCGGCGAGTTTCGCTGGACCGGCGCCAACGTACTGGAGTTTTCGCCCTCGCAGCCCTGGCAACCCGGAACTGACTACCGGGCAACCTTGCAGGAAGCGGTGCGGCAATTCGATCCAGAGAGCAGAACCCTGGCCACCGACCACGCCTGGAGCTTTAATACCCCGGCTGTTGCGCTCCGCTCGGTAAATGTGTTCTGGACCAAACCTGAAGGCGCGACGCAGCCTGTCCTGGAGGCTAACCTGGGCTTTAATTACCCGGTTGAAAGCGCCGCGGTACTCAACCTGCTCTCTGTCAAGACAGGTGTCAAGGCAGCAAAAAATGCTGTTGGGGTTCAAGGGCTGCCTGTCAGCCAATCCAATGAAATACCGCTTCGCCTGGATGCGCTGCCCGAAGAAGCGGGCGAATTGGTCTTTGAGCTCGCAGCGGGTTTGATGGCAAAAGGCGGAAACCGCCGCGGCGAAAAACCGTTCAGCATCAGCACCGCTGTGCCCGACCGCAGCCGGCTTCAGGTGCTGGAGTTTGCCGCTCAACACGACGGCACGCGCGGCATGATCCGCGTGGTGTTCAACCAAAACCTGGTGGCTGATCCCGCACTGAAAGCGGGCATTCTGTTAAATCCGACCGCGGCGTTCAAGCTGGATTTCAAAGGCAACGAACTGCTCCTGGAAAGCAGCGTTTTTGCCCTGGAAGACGCCTATACTTTAACGATTCCCAGCCAGTTAAAAGGCGAATTAGGGGGCGAAATGGCCGAACCTTACCGCCATGCCTTCAGTTTCGGCCAACTGCGGCCAGAGGTTCGGTTTGTCTCGTCCAAAGGCCAGTACCTCAGCAGCCGCGGACCGCGCAACCTGGCCGTGGCCATTCACAGCGTTGCCGAAGTGGAAGTGACTGTGGTCAAAGTTTTTGAAAACAACATCCAGGCCTTTCTGCGCCAGGGAAAGGACTACGACGGCTACTACGACTGGGAGGGCGATGAAGAATATTACGGCTACCAGTACTACGAAACAGAGCCCTTCGGCGAAGAAATTTGGCGCAAAACCTACCGCACTAAGGACCTTCCGGAAAGCGGTCCCGTACGGTTGTTGCAACTTGATTTTCAGGACAAATTGCCTCGCTTTCATGGAGTCTACGTGGTTAAAGTCAGCTCCACCGACAAGCAGTACCTGACGGACACCCGCGTGGTTTCGGTCTCAGACCTGGGCCTGGTGGCCAAAGTGACTCCCGGTCAGGTGACGGTTTTTGCCCATTCGCTCAAAACGGCGAAGCCAATCGCCGGGCTGGAAGTGGTCTTTTTCAGTACCCACAACCAGCTCATGCACCAAGCCAAAACGGATGCCGACGGCGTAGCGGTTTGGGAAGCGCCGGAATCCGGGGGCAATGGATTTGAGGTTGGCATGGTCAGCGCCAGCGGAGGCTCCGACTACAACTTCCTGGCCTTCAACCAAAGCGGAGTGGATGCTTCGCGCTACGATGTAGGTGGGGTGCGCACGGAAAGCATGGTGTATGACGCCTACCTCTACGGCGAACGCGACCTGTACCGCCCCGGCGAAACCGCGCACTTCGCCGCGGTGCTTCGCGATTGGAAAGACTGGGATCGCCCCGGACCGCTGCCGGTGCAGATCCGATTCCGCCAGCCCGATGGTCGCCTTTGGAAAACCGTGCGGCAGGCGTTGGACGACGAGGGCTCGCTCGCCGTAACCCTGCCACTTGCCCCGAGTGCGCCGACCGGCCCCTGGAGCGCTGACCTGTTCACGGGCAACGATGTCTTCCTGACCAGCTTCCGGTTCTCCGTGGAGGAATTTGTGCCGGACCGCATGCGCATCAATACGGCGCTGGGGGCCGAGCGCTACCTGCCCGGCGACTCGCTGACCGGCTCGTTGCAGGCGCTGCATTTTTATGGCCCCCCCGCGGCTGGCCGCAAATGGGAGGCGGACATTTCGCTGGACCGCGAGAACATTGTCTTTGACGGCTGGCCCGGCTGGAACTTTGATCCCAGGCAGTCGATGCGGGAGCGCTACACCGAAAGCGGGATAACAGACGCTTCCGGCATCGGTTTGTTGGGGCTGACCTTGCCGGAAACGGAAGAGGTGGGCCTGATCAGCGGCAAGGTGCGCTGGACCGTTTTTGACGAGACGGGGCGCGCTGTTTACGGCAGCAACACCTTCCGGTTGCAGACACAACCGCTGCATTACGGCATCGGCCCTTCGCCCGAATACTGCGCCACGCGCAGCCCTTTGCGCATCGGGCTGGCAGTGGTTAACACGGACGGCATGGCCCAAAGCCGGCAGGTGGACGTGGAGGTTATTAAGGTGGATTGGGAGTCGAACATGGTGCGGCAGGGCAACCAATACCGCTACGAAAGCCGCGAAGTGGAGCGCCCGGTGAGCCGCGAAGAAGTTGCGGTTAGTGGCGCAAAAAGCAGCTTCGTGTTTGTGCCCAAACAATCGGGCAAGTACTTGATGCGGATCCGAAAACCGGGCTCAAAAAGTTACGTGGAACGATCGTTCTACGCCTACGGCTCGGGCGATACCGACTACCGCTCTTTTGAGGTAAACAACGAGGGCCAGGTGGACATCAGCACGGACAAACCCAGCTACCAGGTGGGCGAAACTGCCGAAATTCTGTTCAAAACGCCGTTTGAAGGCCGCCTGGTCGTGACGTTGGAGCGCGACCGGGTGCACCAAAAATTCTTTCTGCAAACCAGCAACCGCACGGCATCGCTCCAGATCAAATTGCCGGGGGAATGGCTTCCGACTGCCTACATCAGCGCTACCTTAATCCGACCTGGCGATGGACCGAGCATGCCGCTGACCGTGGCGCATGGTTTCCTTCCTCTTGCGATAGAGGACGCCGTTCACCGCCTGCCAGTGACCATCAAAGTTCCCGGCGACAGTCGATCGCGGCGCACGGTAACCGCTACCGTCAAGACAACCCCCGGGGCCTACCTGACCATTGCCGCGGTTGACCAGGGCATCCTGCAAATTTCGGGCATGGAAGACCCGGACCCCTACGTGTATTTTTTTCGGAAACGCGCGCTGGAGGTGCAGTCTTATGACCTGTACGGCCAACTGTTTCCAGATCTTTTTGCCAGCGGCGGCTTAACCGGCGGCGACGGCGGTTATGAACTTGCCGCACGAAGCAGCCCAATCACGGCAGAGCGCTTTAAACTGATCTCGCACTGGAGCGGCATTGTTAAGGCAGACGCCGGAGGCAATGCCAAATTCAGCGTGGACTTGCCCGAGTTTTCGGGCGAGCTGCACTGGATGGTGGCCGCCTGGAAAGGAAGTGCTTTCGGCGCCGCGTCCTCCGCCACCACGGTCGCAGACCCGCTCGTACTGGCGTCCGCCCTTCCCCGGTTTCTCAGCCCCGGCGATGAGGTAGACATGGCCGTCATGGTAGCCAATACCACAGATGGCAAGGCGCAGGGAAAGGTTTCTATCAAGACCGAGGGCGCGCTGGAGATTGTGGGCACGCGCGAGCAGTCGTTTGTGGCTGAAGCGCATCGCGAAACCAGTGTTCGGTTCCGGGTGCGAGCCGGCAAGGCGATGGGCACAGGAAGCGTTAGGGTTGTGGCCTCGGGCCTTGGCGAGCAATTTGAACAAGTCACCGAGCTGGCGGTGCGTCCTGCGTCCGGGCTTCAACACCTGATCCAGGAGGGACAGGTCGCTGGCGGCACGCAAGTCAGCCTGGTGGCCCCGTCAACCTTTGACGTCGTGACCGGCACCCGGCTCACCGTGGGCCGATCGCCAGCCCTGGCACTGACCGGCGATTTGGATTACCTCATCCAGTATCCATATGGCTGCATGGAGCAGATCATTTCAACGGCCTTCCCGCAATTGTACCTGGGGGAATTGGCTGGGAGGCGCGTGGCGGAGGCTGGTGGTGATGGCTCAGGTTTGACGTCCGGGAACAACGGAGCCGGGGCTAGTGGTCCCGGAGGAAGCGCTGCGGCCATTCGCGAAGCCATCGCCCGCATTCAAAGCCAACAAATTTCGAATGGGGGCCTGACTTATTGGCAAGGTGTGGGCGAGGCGCAATGGTGGGTCTCTGCCTATGCGGCGCATTTTCTGCACGAAGCCAAAAAAGCGGGCTATTCCGTGGATGCCATTGTGCAAAACAAACTGCTGGGCTTCTTAAAAACCAAAGTCCGCCAGCGGGAGACCTTCCTTTACCGCTACAATGTCAACCAGTCGCGCGAAGTGGCCGTGAAAGAAATTGCCTACAGCCTGTATGTGCTGGCGCTAGCCGGAGAGGCGGACATCAGCACCATGAACTACTACAAAAGCCACCCGGATTGGCTGGCGCTGGACAGCAAGTACTTGTTGGCATCGTGCTACGGCCTGGCCGGAGATCGCGAACAATTTGACCGCCTGCTGCCGCGCGATTTTCTGGGCGAAGAGAGCCTTCCTGCATTCAGCGGCAGTTTCCATTCCGCCATACGGGACCGGGCACTGGCACTCAATGCGTTGCTCCAGATTCAACCGGATCATCCCCAAGTGGGTCCGCTGGCGCGTTTTCTCAGCGAGCAATTGAACACGGCGCGTTGGTTGAACACGCAGGAGCGAGCCTTTTCGCTGATTGCATTGGGCAAAATAGCTCAGCGAAACGCCGGCTCCACGGCTACCGGTATTGTTTACGTAAACGGCCGTGAAGTTGCCCGAATTGCCGAAAAAGAATGGAGCATGGAAAGCGATGTGCTCCAGGACGGAGAAATTCGTTTGGAAGTTTCCGGTAAGGGTAACTTATATTATGTTATGGATCAAAAAGGTTATGCTACGGATGGACGTTACGCGCAAGAAGACCGCTTTTTGAAAGTGCGCAAACGATTCCTGGATCGCAACGGCGTTCCCGTGACTAATTTGCTGAACCTGCGCCAAAACGATCTGCTGGTGGTGGAAATTGAATTGAAATCACCCGCGGGAGTTGTGGTGGAAAACGTGGCCATCACGGATCTTTTGCCCGCCGGCCTGGAGATTGAAAACACACGGCTGCGGGGCATGAAGAACATGGAATGGATCAAAGGGGCCAGCGTTCCCGATTACCTGGACGTGCGGGACGATCGAATAAATTTTTTCACCGACGCACAAGGCGAAACGCAGCGCTTCTACTACATGGTTCGGGCGGTGAGCCCTGGCCGTTTTCAAATGGGACCTGTTCAGGCAGATGCCATGTACAACGGCCAATACCACTCGGCACACGGTGCAGGCGTGATAGAAATTAAACCCTAGGGCGGGAGTTAAAGCTGGGTTCTGCTGGATGTTTCAACTCCTTCCCCGCCCTTGCCCCCGTTCCTGTTCTTGTTCTTGTTCTTGTTCTTGTTCCCAACCTCGTTCCCGCCCCCGTTTCTGTTCTTGTTCCCAAACCTCTATCAACGCCAAAAGCCATCGCAGTATCCAGTCTCCATTACCGCACCTGCCCGTTTTGCGAAGCCATGTGCGGGGTTGTTCTTGCTATCAAGGACAGCCAAATTCTTTCGGTCCAGGGCGACCCGCTGGATGTGCACAGCAAGGGGCACATCTGCCCCAAAGCGCTGGCTTTAAAAGACCTGCACGAGGACACCGACCGGCTCCGAACGCCTGTGCGCCGGGTAGGGCAACGCTGGGAGCCTATTTCGTGGAAAGAGGCTTTCGACGAAATTGAAACCCGAATTCGCGGCATCTGGAAACAACACGGCCGCGACGCAGTTGGGGTGTATTCCGGCAATCCTACGGTGCACAATACCGGCTCTCTGCTGCACCTCTACGACTTCTACGACGCGCTGGGAACGCGCAACCGCTTTGCATCGCACTCGCTTGACCAACTGCCGCTGATGCAGGTTTGCGGCGAAATGTTTGGCCACCTGGCCATGTTTCCGGTTCCCGATTTGGACCGGACAGATTACCTGTTCATGCTCGGGGCCAATCCGCTGGTGTCCAACGGCAGCTTGATGTCAACGCCAGGTGTAGCGGGGCGCCTGCGAAGCTTGCGGGGGCGGGGGGGCAAATTGGTGGTCGTTGATCCGATGCACACCAAAACTGCCGCTCTTGCGGATGAACATTTGTCCATTATTCCCGGTACCGATATTTACCTACTACTGGCCATGCTCCATGTTATGGTCCGGGACGGACTCTGCCAGCCGGGCCGCTTGGCCGCATTCAGCAGCGGACTGGACCAGATCATGCAGGCTACCGGGGAATGGACACCGGAATGGGCTGCGGCAAAATGCGGAATCCCAGCCGATACCCTTTCCAGGCTGGCGCGCGAATTCGCAACGGCAAAAACAGCGGTGGCTTATGGCAGACTCGGGGTCTCTGCTCAAGAACACGGAACCCTTTGTCAATGGGCCTTGGTCATGCTCAATCTGCTAACTGGAAATTTAGACCGACCAGGCGGATCGCTTTTCGCCCTGCCTGCATTGGATTTTCTGACGCTCATGGCATCGGAATCCAAATTTGGACGTTGGAAAAGCAGGGTTCGGCAGTTGCCGGAAACTGGTGGAGATTTTCCTGCTGCTGCGCTTGCCGACGAAATTCTGGAACCCGGCGCAGGAAAGATTCGCGCCCTTTTTACTGTGGCAGGAAATCCGGCGCGCTCGGTGCCGAACAGTCAAAAACTGGAAAAAGCGCTGAGCGATTTGGAATTTATGGTGTCCATTGACTTATACCGGAATGAAACTACGCGGCATGCTCACCTCATTTTACCGCCGTTGACCGGTGCAGAAGTCTTGCACTATGGGCTGGCTTTGTACCTCGTAGCACCGCAGCAATCGGCAAAATATTCGCAGCCGGCATTTCCAAAACCTGAAGGAGCAAAATACGATCACGAAATACTTAGGGAATTGCAACGGCGCTTTGCACGGCGTTCCATTCGCCACCAAGTCATGACGCGCATTGGGCCAGAAACCAGGCTGGACCTGGCTTTGCGCGCTGGACCATATGGCATATGGGGAGGTCGGCTGTTTAAAAAGGGAGGATTAAGTTTAAAGAAATTAAAGGAAGCTCCACACGGAATAGCCCTGGGTAGCCTACAGCAACAATTGCCAAAAAGGCTTTTTACACCAGACAAGAAAATTCAAGCCTTCCCAAAATCGCTTCAAAAAGGCCTTGAATCGTTGATGACAGCGCATCAAAAGCCGATTTCGGAATTCACGTTAATTGGGCGAAGAAATTTGCGGAGCAATAATTCCTGGATGCACAATCTACCCATCCTTACCGGCGGAAGGGAATCGTGCACTGCGATGATCAACCCGGAGGACGCAAAACAGCTAGCTGTTGGCCCGGGCGAACTGATCCAAGTAAATTCTGCAACGGGTTTTCTGATTATTGCCGCAGAACTCAATGCAAACATGCGCCGTGGGGTAATAAGCATTCCTCATGGCTGGGGACACAACCTTCATCCACTCATACAATTAGGACACGCCCAACAAAAAGCAGGACAAAATGCAAACGCATTAACGGATGATTCCATCACGGATGAATTATGCGGCAATGCAGTGTTTAACGGAGTACCTGTACAATTGAAGCGCGTAGCAACAGAAGAAATCAACAGCTAGAACTTTTTTCCTGAAATTAAATAGTGATAACTAATTATAGTATTATAATATATTATAAAGTACTATTAAGATTGACAATTAACACTTTATAGATTTTTATTTGAACTTTATTTTGCAATATTCCTTCGCATAGTTTGTTTCTTTTCCCAATTTCCACTTTGAACAATGTAGACAATACGGATTTACTTTAAAATTAAATTAGTTTTGACGAATCCTTCATGGCGTTATTACGTTTAATCAATCTGCATGGCTAAAATGAAAATCAGTACAGAAGCTTTAAAGCTCTTATTTGCTTCGTATAAAGCTCAGCAAGAGCAATTGACCTACCAACTCATGCGAACCGGTACTGCACTGGCAGAATTGGAGCGCGATTATGGTACACAATTATCCGCCAATCCTGATGCAGTTACGCAGTCTTCTGCTGGAGCAAAACCCGGGGCAAAACCCGGAGTAAAAAGAAGCAGACCATCTGGAACGGCTTCCACTACTGGCAAGAAACGCGGACGCAAACCGGGCGCAACAAAATCGGCAAAAGTTCCCGCTAAAGCAAAAAACGCGACCTCGCTTGCAAAGCGCCGCGGCCGTCCATCCAAGAGCGAAAGCAGCAGCATACAGCAGAGCATCACGACAAAACGGACCCGGAAGATCAGTGGCACTAAAGCTGTTTCAACCCAAGGAACTAAATCTGCAGTTACCAAAAAGATCAGCAGGAAACTATCTGATTGGGATCAAATCATGGTCACCGCGCTTCAAAAATCTGCTTCTCCATTGAGAAAAGCTGATTTGGATCTGGCCTATATGCGGCATTCACTGGTCAAGAAAAACAGCATGACCCCAGAGGACGTTTACATCAAAGTGGCCAGGGTCATCCACAAACTTGCCAATACCCGAGGACTCATCCAAAAAGTTAATGTGGAAGGCAAAGGTTACGCTTACGTATTGCCAGTTTAAAACATTGCAATAACTATATTGTCTATGAACTTTCGTTCATAAGGAAAAAGGGAAACCCGGTAAACAGACCGGGTTTCCCCATGTCAGGCAGTACCCCTTCGGTTATCACTTGTCCAAACGCTCCAAGGCCTCTGCCTGGTTTAGAATGTAATATAAATGATTGGGGTCAGAAGCATTCAAATCCAATATGCCACGCACCATCACCAGTCTATCCATGGCAAACCAAGATTCCGTCTTTTTAAACACCAATTCCATCACAGTTTCTGGTCCGCTCTTTCCACAAAAAAAACAAGCCGCAAAAGGAGATGCGGACAGGGCATAGGCCTTGCCTTTAACGTCAAGCGGAAGTAGATAGCCAATGATGTATACATCCTGACCTTCTCGTTGACGAACTTTTTTTGAAAATTCAGCACGGGGGTAAACTGTGCCAGTTTGGCTTTGGTACTCATCCACAAAACTGACTTGAGCCAATTCTTCCCAAGTCAAACTCGATTGGGCCCGCGTTAAAAGTGGTGTTACCACTCCCATGACCAAAAGCAACGTTGCCTGTCGGTAAAGCTTGTTAGTGCCCCAGCTTGCTCTCTTGAAAGGATAGCCACAAAGGCGAACAGAAAATATTTCTTTTACCATGACTTTTTGTTGGCAATCAATCAAGAGACCAGTAGCTGTAAAGCAAAGGAAACTCTAAGTAAACGTCCCTACCCTTTTGTTACTGCTGGGGAGAAGACGTCCGTCGCTCCCGAATAGCGGCAATTCGCTTGGCGCGTTCGCGAATAGCTGCTTGTCGCTCCTCTCTGACCTTCCACTGTTGAACGCCTACCTCTGCAGAAACCAAGTCAATCGATTCCAGAACAATTCCCCGGACCGTGACTTCCAAGGCCTCGTTTTCCTCTTCAAACAAAATGGCATCAAAGAGCACGCCAGATAACTCGTCAATGAGCACTTTGTTGTTGGTGGAGGCCAAATCGCTGACAATACCGTCCACTACGCGGAAAACAATGTCCGCAATGGCGTGCTCCAAGGTGGTCTTAATAGTACTCCCCAACAGCGGAATGGCTTCCAGTGTTGCAATCTCCCGGTTCTCCGATACCGCACGCTCGATCTTCTCGTCCACATAAGCCCGGAGATCAGGCCGATAGGTGTCATAGTGTACGCTCAAAACGGCTTGAATGCGATCGCTGAGCCAATCCACCAATTCGGCTTTTCTGGGTTGCACCACTTCTTTGAGGATCCGATCGGTCAGAGGGCTGCCCTTTTGGACTTCATCCCGCATGCCGCCCAATACATTCAAGACCACGCGATCAGATACTTCTTCTACCAGGACACCATAATATTTTCTGGCCTGACGAAATACATACGTTTTAGTCAGATCAATCAAGCGATTGCGCTGCAGTCGGTAAAGAATGGAAACAAAACGCAAGACCCGCAGAAAGCGGAAGGATCCTACAGGAATGCATCCCAAGGTATCATACCAGTGAATGAAGGGATAAAACCACCATTTGTGGTAGGTTTTTCGCACTGCAGCAACAATCCAACGGACCAAAAGCTCCGTCAAAAATATGGCCACGAACCAAGCATCATAAAACGTAAAATTCCGATGAACGGGCATGTAAAACTCGTGGAAGGCTGGCCAATAAGCATCAAAGAATTCCTGCACAAAATGGCTGGAATACAACCCATCAAACAACAACCAGAACAAGTTGACCAGGATCAGGACGAGCATGACCAGATCCAACAGGAACAAGAAAAGTTCAGATCGTTTCCAGGCGAGAAGGCGCATGCTGCAAAATTAGCCTGCTCCTTGGAGCAGAAAACCAGTATGGGTGAATGCTACTACCAATGACAAAGCCTGCCGGATGATTCCGGCAGGCCTTGTCGTGGTAAACCAGGAAGCGATCAGCGGACCAATTGGAACGCTTCGCGATGAACAACGCTTTCTCCAAAAACTTGCGACCGCACAACGATGATAAACGTTCCGATTTCCTGCTCGGTACCCCCGATCCTGCCGTCCCATCCATTGAAACGATCTACGGAGAAAAATACCTGCTCACCCCAACGGTTGTAGATGGAATAATCAATCAGCAGGCGCTGGGCACTAATCCCGATAATGATCGGGGCATAGGTATCGTTTATGCCATCACTGTTCGGGGAGAAGGCTGTAGGCAGGTAAACTTCGTAATCACCAATCACATTCACGGTGACTGAGTCGGTGTTGGTACAGCCGTTAGCATCCGTCACTGTCACGTAGTACGTAGTAGTATCGGCTGGTTGCACCTCAACAATGGGGCTGTTGGGATCCGTCAGGATGCCGTCCAGCGGAGACCAGGAATAGGACAAGCCACCAGAGGGGAAGGCGGTGAGCGTAGCGCGCTCGTCTACAACAATGTCAATGGTTACCGCTGATGTGGTAGCATCTACGAGCGGCAGCGGATCCACAAATACTTCGACTTCTGCGCTGCTGGAACAGCCATTTGCATCCGTACCGACCACGATGTAATTCGTGGTAGACCCTGGGCTGGCGGTAACCGTAGAGCCTGTTGTGGAAGAAAGCCCGTCTGCGGGAGTCCAAACATAGCTAATAGCTCCAGTTGCCGTCAGGCTTGTAGCATCCTCCTCACAAATGGTCACATCCTCGCCACCAAAAATGACCGGCAGGTTATAGACATTAACCGTAACCTCATCCGAGGCTTGACAGCCATTGACTGTTAAGGTTGTCAGAATATACGTTCGCGTAAGGGAAGGGCTGGCTATTGGGGTTGCGACGTTGGCTGCACTGAGCCCCAAAGCGGGTTCCCACACATAGGTGACCCCGCCTGTACCATCCAGCATAACTGGCTCACCGGGACAAATGAATTTGTCTTCGCCAGCATCGGCGAAGGCATCGTTGTCGACGAATATGGTTACCATACGTTCCACGTCACCGCAGAATGAACCGGTACCAGCAACGGTATAGGTGGTGGTGGTGTCCGGGAACGCAAACACAACCCGACCAGTATCTGCACTGAGGCCGGTGGATGGCGTCCATAACCAATCGTAGCTCAAATCGCCGAGCAATTCCAGCCTTACACTGTCTGAATTACAAACGATCGTCGTGCCTGTAGCAGAGATGTCGACTCCATCCGCTAACAAGCCTACGGTAGCCGTAGCATCCAGAGCCTCCGTCAAATCGGAGGGATCCAAAATGTAGGCGAAAGCAAAACAGCGGCACTCACCGGGGAGCAGCGTTTCAATCTTGTAGGCGATGGAGATAGCTTCATCTGCGGTATTGGAACCCGATGCACTGTAGCCTCCTACGCCGTTCCAAACATCGTAAGGATCACCAGTTGCAAAGTTTCCGAACGACACCCGAGCCATTGGGTCGCGGGCCCCAATTCCCAGGAAACAGCCAAAAGTCAGTCCTTCAGCCGTAACAAGGGCATCCGGATCTGTTGGTGGTTGGAAAACAACTTCGTTGAAGGTGGTAAAGTCTCCTGACCAAGGCTGGTCATTGTCAGGGTCTACATTGCGGCAGTAATAAAAATCGGTGATGGTTGATGAGCCTGTGTTGCAGAACGTAAGCTGCGTAACAAAGTAGAGTTTTCCAACAGGCTGCACTGTGTTTTGGGTAATCTCCACGGTTGCCCCTCCGGGAAACGTTGCCACTCCTTCCCAAATGGCCGAGCGCACTGCCGTGCCTTCTGAATAGCTGGAAATGGAACCGGGTACTTCAAAACTGCCGCAGGGTTGATCGGTGTTCAGCAACGGGTCGGCCCCACCCGTGCCGATGGTAACGCCCCAGCCTTCTACCGGAGACCCGGGCACAAAGTAATCCCCGCAATAGGCAGGTGATCCAGAAGTCCAGCCGTCTTCGTCGCGATCAGCGACGAAACCCAAACCAGGCAGTCCCGGACTTGGGTGGTACGGACCAATCGGTCCGGGGGAAGACGGTACAGATCCGCTTCCATAAGCTCCGCATCGATTCACCCCAACCTCCACGAACTGGCCTTGGAGGTATGCGTCTACACCCACTAACTGGGCGAAAATCGGGGAGGATGATGCCAGCGCCAAAAGCGCGAAAATGAATTTACTCAGGTTTTTAGGAGTAGTAGTTGATGGCATAGCTTGATGGCTGTCAGCTTACCCGGAGAACCGGAAAGGTGGAGGAAGTATTGAATTATCGGATGATTGTTGTCGTTCCCGCAGTCTTGATGGGCTCCCCTTTGGGACCCAGGATCCGAACAACGACCACATAGGTAGCAATTTCTTGCGGAATTCCGCGATAAGTGCCATCCCAACCGCCGTTTCGCTCTTTTGTTTGAAACACGAGTTCGCCCCAGCGGTTGTAAATAGAGATGTCCTGAACCTCGATCAAGCCGATGATGACCACGTGGAAGACGTCATTTAAGCCATCGCTATTGGGGGTGAAACCATCGGGAATGATGATGGTATATTCATTCTTAACCTCTATTTCAAGCGTGTCCGTATTCTGGCAACCGTTGTTGTCGATGACGGTCAGAATGTAGGTTGTGGTTTCTTCCGGTTGCCCGGTTGGATTTGGGATGGTAGGATCAGTCAATCCGGTAGGCGGCGTCCACAGCCAGGAAACAGCCGTTGGTGCCAACCCGTTCAGTAACGCAACCTCGTCCTTAACCAAGTCTATCAAGACATCTGGACCAGCATCAACGTCAGGTAAACTGTAAAGAGAGACCTGGATGGTATCGGTCTGAACACAACCATTGATGTCAACACCCTCGACGATGTAGGTGGTCGGAACCGGGGGAAAAACGGTCGGGTTTGCGAGTAAGGGGTCATTGATGAATTCGTCGGGAGTCCACACGTAACCAATTCCCCCGGAAGCTTGCAGTTGCACAGAATCCCCGATACAGAATGCAGTATCTAAGCCCGCATCAATGGTTGGAAGCGAATTGACCACGACAACCATGGTATCAATGCCTGGGCAACCGAAGGAGGTTTCTGTTCGAATAATGTATTCCGTGGTCACAGGCGGCCAGACAAACGCGTTAACGGAATCTTGGTTGTTGATGAAAGTATTCGGAATCCAGCGAGAGGGGCCCTCTCCTGGCACACCCGACAACTGAACCGTATCGCCAATGCAGATGGCTTTGTCCTCTCCGGCATCGGCGGTTCCAGCCGGTTGCGGGAGTACGGTAACTACTTGCGTTAAATCTATGCAGGTTCCGCTTGTGCCCAGGGCCGTGTAGGTAGTGATGGTATCGGGCGATGCCCAAACGGAAGCGCCGGTATCTACGTTCAAGCCGGTTGAGGGGCTCCAAACCCAATCGTAGCTTTCTGCGCCAACAATCTGGAGGTTTACCGAATCGCCGATGCAATAGACCGTCTCCCCGGTAAGGGTAATGTCTGCAGTATCCGCAAACAGCGCAAAAAGGATATTGGAAGCGGTTGCGTCAAGTGCGGCATCCAGGTCAGCCGCGTCTAAAATGTAGGCAAAGGTTACCGCCCGGCATGCACCGGTATCCAGGCTGGGAATTTTAAAAGCAATGGATACTGCCTCATCTGCGGTAGAGGAACCGCTCAGCGAGTATCCAGCCAGCCCGTTCCATACATCGTAAGGAGATGCTGTTCCGAAATTACCATAGGTCACTCTTGCCATAGAATCCCTGGCGCCAAGACCAAGAAAACAACCATAGGTTAACCCTTCTGCGGTAACCAAAGCCTGAGCGTCTACCGGTGGCTGGTAAATAATTTGATTAAACGTGGTAAAGTCCCCTGACCAGGGTTGATCATTGTCCGGGTCCACATTTCGGCCGTAGTACAAATCGGTAATGGTAGTAGAGCCCGTATTGCAAAGCTCTACCCGGGTTACAAAGTACAGCGAGGTAACAGGAACGATTGTTGTTTGCGTAATCGACAGCGAATTGCTCACTCCCGAAGAGGTAGCAACATAGGTTCCTATCCAGGTTGTAGACCGGACCAGGGCTGTGTCTTCATAGGCCGTGACAGAACCGGGCATTTGAAGGGGAAAACATCCCTGATCGGTGTTCATTTTAAGGGTAGTTGGAGTAGAACCAATTTGAATGGCCCAACCTTCAACTGGAGAACCAGGCACAAAATAATCTCCGCAATACAACGGCGTTCCTATAGCCCAACCGTCAACATCTGAATCAGCAAGAAAACCAAGGCCCGATAAGCCAGGGTTGGGATGGTAAGGTCCAAGTGGTCCTGGCGCTGTTGGAATCGTTGAGCTCCCAAAAGCCCCGCAGCGGTTCACCCCGACTTCTACATAACAACCCTGCATAAACGAATTCAACCCTATGATTTGGGCGAACATGGACTGTGCAGCGAAAAGGGCAACCAGCAGAGCTGCCGTGCGGGTAAAAGGAGTTGCGATTGGGTGTAGCATTGCTTTCATGGTCCTAAAATCTTTTTCATCCCTGGCCGATTAAAGTCATCGGATCAGGGTTAACGAGGAGGTTCTTTTGATAGGGTTACCGTCCACATCCGAATATTGCAACACCACGATATAACTGCCCATGGGTTGAGGTTTGCCTCGGTAGGTTCCATCCCAACACGCGTCGGAATCAAAACCTGCAAAAACAACCTCTCCCCAGCGATTGAAGATACGAATATCGCTGAAATCCATGCCGATGGGATGACCCGCGTGGAAACAATCGTGCAGCCCGTCGCCATCTGGCGTAAAGGCATTGGGCACCACAAAACGCTGATCCGGCAGGGCGTATAGGATCATTTCATCCATTCCGGTGCATCCGTTGGCATCCGTACCGACCAGGGTAAAGACCATGGTATCAATAACCACTGCCTGGGGATTTGCGACCCCGGCAGCACTCAGGAAACTCTCCGGGCTCCATTGGTAAACGGCCGCGCCGCTTCCGCTCAAGGTCACTTGCGTGCCAATTACCCCTGCCTTGTCGGGTCCGGCGCTGATCATCGGCTCTGGGTGCACTCGGATGGACACCGTGTCCCGGCTGGCGCAACCCTGTGCATCAACGCCATCGATGGTCCAGAAATACTCAGCTTCGGGGGTGTCCAGAGTTACCGTTGCTCCGGGGGAATTGGGATCGCTAACTCCTGCAGCGGGTGCCCAGGTCAGCGTGAGACCGCTCAAATCCACGCCGCCGGCCAGTTCTACCGTGGCACCGGGGCAGATGGAGGCATCGGGAATCGAGGCGAGCAACGTGGCCGATTCGCCCAGCAACACCTCAAAACTAAACTCGATGTTTTCGCCGCAAGGCACCGTGCTCATCACACTGTACGTACCGGGAGCAGCCGGCTTTAACCATCCGGCAATGGCGCTAACGGGGGTGAAATCGCCGTAATGCGTCCAATCCCAGTAGTAGTTATCGCCGCCCTGAACCTCGAGAAATACAGAATCGCCCACACAAACCCGAATCTCCGGGATTGAAGTACCGTCATCGGACAAAACGGGCAGACCGTCGGCGACCAGCACCGGGGCCGTCGTGGCCATCAGAGCTTCTTCCAATTCCTCCGTATCCAGAATGTAGGCATAGCTGAACGTCAGGCTGTTGCCTCCTTCAAGCCGGGCGAAGTAGAAATTGACTCCGATGGCGTCGTCGGTAACGGCATCGCCTTCGAGTTCATAGGGGGAGTTTCCGCAGTAGGGATCCAAAGCGTCCATGACAAAGAAGCCACCCCGGCTTGCCCGAGAGGCAAAGTGGCGGGCGCCCAAACCCAGGAAACAGCCAAGCGTGCCATCAGCCGTAGCCAGCGCATCTGAACTGCCTGGGCCAGGTTGGGAAACTATTTTGTTGTGGGTGGGGAAACCACCGCCCCAGGCCTGGTCGTTGTCCGGATCTACCTGACGACTGAAATAGATGTCTTCCAACGTAGCCGTGCCCAGGTTCTCGATGGTCACTTCTCCAATAAAGTAGCGTTTTTCACGGGGGAAATAGGTCCGTATCGTCAAGCGAAAGCCGTCGGGATGCACACCTACCCAAGTTGCAGAAAGGGTGTCACCATCCGTGTAAGCCACGATGCCACCGGGAATATCGGTGACTCCGCAAATGCCGAAACCGCTGCTGTTGTTATAACGCTGACCGTCAATAGTCATGGTGAAACCTTCTACAGGTGAACCTGGCAGAAAGTAATCTCCGCAATAAGGTGGAGTGCCTACACCCCATCCGTCAACGCTGGCATCAGCAACAAAGCCGAGACCGGTCTCTGTAGGATGGTAAGCCGTGCCAGCCGCGCCAACAGCAGGAGGTGCATTAGAGGTGCCATAAGCACCGCATGCGGCTATGCCAATTTCCAGGTGATCACCTTGGAGAAAGACGGCGTCGCCAACAACCTGCCCCTGAAGGGATTGTTGGAAGGAAAAAACCGTGAGCAGGAGTAAGTAGACATGAGTTTTCTGCATAGGGGGCATGAATGCTAATCATTCATGCGCGTCAGGTAATCCTGGTACCGGGCTTGTAATGTAGCCAAGTACGCATTCCAGTCATTGCGGGTCCATTCTTTTTGACCCAAATTCTGGTACTGCAGGCGCATGGTAACTTTTGTCCCCTCTTCGTTTGCTTCGAAGTGCACCAAGTTATTGGAAACGCCCCGGAAATACTGCTGGGCGGTTTCTGCATTCTTAAAGTCGATGCCTGTGATGTCAATATCGTAGGCGTAAGGCATGTGGTCGGTTTCAGGCAGAACCAACAGCATGTCTGTTGAAAAATCAGCTTTTTGTGAGAGCGTCTTACTTGTGGCCTGTTGGGCAACAACGGCGCTGCCAACGGTCAACAAAAGGGAAAACGCGGTGAAACGGATGGCTTTGAGGAGGTTCATGATAGACAGGTTTCTTGGAGTAAAGGGCCTGAAATAGCCCTCTTTGGTTGTTCTAAAGTAAGGAGAAGAACTGGCTCTGCAAAGAGTTTTTTCGCCAAACCTTTGCCATTTTTTCGTTTCTAATGCGAACGTGACAGTCTGGACACTGAACAGAATGACTTTTAAACGGTTAATTGGAGGCAACTGCTTGAGGACCAGCACGGAACAACTTGTGACCAAGTTTCATTCCCCGAGGGGAAACCGATACTTGGCCTTGTAAGCAGCGGCCCTTCCCCCAAACTTTTTTGCACCTCATGAATATTTTTCGCTATCCCAAAGCCATTCTGGGGGGCTTCCTGGTCCTCGGGGGGCTGGCGGCCTGGTCGGCGTCTCAGTTGACCTTCTCTTTTGACTTCGAGCAATTTTTCCCTTCCGGCGATCCGGAATTGGAATTCTACCTTGAATTCCGGGAAAAATTTGAAGGGGATGACAACTTTTTACTGATTGGACTTCCTGTTGAAAAGCATTTTTTTGAGCCCTCCTACCTGACCCGGCTGGAGGCTCTTACCGATCGCTGCCAGGACCTCCCTCACGTGGAACTGGTCAGCTCGCCCACGTCCTATCGCTATGCCATCCTCTCCCCCTTCGGCCTGATCGACTACCCGGCCATTCACCTGGACCAACCGGAGCGTTGGGCGGCTGACAGCGCCAGACTTTGCACAGATGACCGGGTCTCCGGACAATTGTTTTCAAGCGATTTTGGGGCGGGGGTTATTGCCATGAAAACGGTAGACCGGATTGACTTGGACCAATCCGATGAGTTAATGGCTGCCTTAAAACCCATGCTCGAAGCATCCGGCTTTGATACCTATCACTTGTTAGGTCGCGCCAATTTTCAATCTGTTCTGGTCGCCCAGCAAAAACAAGAGTTCATTCTCTCTACGGCAGTTTCTGCTTTTTTAGTATTTATTGTTTTCCTTATAGCTTTTCGAAAACCACTCAGTGTAGTCATTGGTCTGTTTTCGGTCCTGCTCTCTATGGTGCTGTTTTTGGGAGTCCTGGGCCTTATTGGCAGACCGCTCGACTTCATGGCTATGTTGTACCCGGTGCTCATGATTATTGTGGGGGTCTCTGACGTGGTGCATATTAACGCCAAATTTGTGCAAGAACTGCGGACTGGAAAAACTGCTGCGGAAGCTATGCGCATTACCCGCCGCGAGATTGGAATGGCTACCTTCCTGACCTCGCTGACTACTGCCATAGGTTTTATTACGTTGATTACTTCCAGGGTACCTCCTGTTCGAAGTTTTGGGTGGGCTGCCGCTATTGGCGTTATGGTGGCTTACCTCACCGTCATTCTCTTCACTACAACTGCACTTAGCTTAGCACCAAAAGATAAAATATACTACAATTATATAAATAAAGTGACCCTGGAGAGCCTGCTCGGCAGGCTGTACCACTGGGTAGCCCGTCACCACCGCAAAATTGGCCCTGGGCTGGCTTTTCTTGGCATCGCGTGCGCCTTGGGCATGTCCCTGATCAGCACCGACGTAAAGATCTATTCCGGCCTGCCTCGAGGCTACAAGATCACCGAAGACTTCCGCTTTTTCGAAAAGCAGTTGGCTGGCTTTCGACCGCTGGAAATTGCCGTAATTGCGGCTGAAGGACGCTCGATGGACGAATTGGCAGTGCTGCAGGAAATGGATCAATTTGAACAACACCTGACCACTTACCCGGAACTCGGCAATCCAGTCAGTATTCTGACTTTGTACAAAAGCATCAACCGGGCATCCAATGGAGACCGCGCGGTTGCTTATAAACTACCTGAAGAAGAGAGAATCCTGAAAAAACATCAGCGTCTTTTGCAACGACTGCCAGAAGGCAGCAGCCAGGCGCTGGTCAGCGAAGATGGCCGCTATGCGCGCATTTCGACCACCATTTTAGACATAGGTACAGACAGTATTCGCCAAATCAGCGAGCGAATCAATGCTTTTGCGGTCGCACAGACGGACACCAATCTGATCCAATTCAAGCAAACAGGAACGGGAATCCTCTTTGATAAAAACAACGAATATCTCCGCCAAAGTTTAGTGAGCGGTCTTGGAATTGCCTTTCTGGTTATTGGCTTGCTGATGGGAGCCTTGTTTCGAAGTTGGAAAATGATTCTGGTCAGCCTGGTTCCCAACATTTTGCCCATTCTGATTGGTGCTGCCGTCTTGGGCTATTTTAACATTGCGCTGGATGCCTCCACCGCCATCATTTTCTCCATCTCATTTGGCATTGCCGTTGATGACACTATTCATATGCTGAGTAAATTCAAGCTTGAGCGCTCGCGCCGGACACCCATTGAAGTGGCGCTAAAACGAGTCTTTCAGGAAACAGGAAAGGCAGTCATCCTAACCTCCGTTATCCTATTCTTTGGATTCACTATCCTGCTGTTCTCCGCAACACCGGGAACCAATTACGTAGGTATGCTCATTGCCCTGACCTTATTCACTGCGCTGTTCTCCGACTTGTTGCTCATCCCGTGGTTAATTCGAATCCTGTTTAGAAAAGAACTGCGAGAGGAATCGGCTATGGCTGAATTGGCTGCGCTGGAAGCCCAAAGCGCCGCTGGAACCAGTCCAGAACTCGTTCATTGAACTGGTCCGGCTGCTCAATGTTGCACACGTGTCCGCAGCGCTGAATGACCTGAATTTCCACATCGGGCCAGCGCTGGGCATACTCTCGCGCTGGCGTCAGAAACACATGGTCCTCCTGCCCCATGACAATAAGCGTAGGACCGGAAATTGGCGATTCGAAATGCTTGCGCAACTGCCCGCGAAGTTCAGGGGCCAGACGAATCCATCGGTTAAATTCCTGTTGTGATATCTTTTCCGCTTCCCGAATAAATACCTCCCGCGATTTGGCATGGTTGCGGTTGGGCATGATGATAGTGGCCAGTAAACCGTACAAGGTCCGGAACGGAAGGACGCTCGCCAGCAGGACACCCGCATTGATAAAAAATTGCACCTTGGCGCTGAGTTTAAACACGCCTCCCCCAACCACAACCGATTTGACGACCTGCGGCTTCAGCTCATCTACCAGTCGAATAAAAATAGAGCCCATAGAAACTCCGAGGAAATGGGCGTGTTCAATGCGCAAATGCTCCAGTAGTTGAATGACGTCCCGGGCAATGGCGTACATGTCGAACGGAGTAGCGGCTTCTAAATCTTTAGAAGCCCCATGATCGCGCAGGTCTAGCTTGAGCAGGTTAAAATGGCCATGAAAATGAGGAAACTGTCGCTTGAAGGTGTGCATGCTTCCCCCTGCACCATGCATAAAGACGAGCCAATCCGCGTGATTACCTGCATACTCAACCTCGTGGTACAAAAGCTTTCCCGATCCCATAGGCGGCAAAGGTACAACCGCTTAACGCCCCGAGCGCCAACCCCGGAACAGCAAAACCAAGCTGAGGACGGCGGCCAGCACCCCTGCAACAAAACTAAATAAAGGAACACCCCAAAGGGCGGTTTGCTGGCCTGCGGACGGCGCGTGCAACACAATGGCGGACGCCAGCAAAAGAAACCCGATCAGCACCGCCAACACCATCCGGCTAACCATGGCGTCCATGCGCCTCAGATTGAGGTCGCGGTCGGCAGAATGGGTCTCGAGCTTGAGCTCGCCTTTGCGCACCTGGCGCAGAATATCCAGCACTTCCAGCGGCAGTGCGCTGAGCAACTCGTCCAAATTGGACATGCGCCAACTGAATTCGCTAACCAGGTTTCCGGGGGAATATTGCTCCTGGATCAGTTTGCGGCCATACGGCGCTACTTCGGCATACGCGTTTAGGTGCGGGTGAAGCTGTTTGCCGATACCTTCCAGAATAGCCAGCGCCCGCAGAATGAGAAACACAGATCCGGGCATTTTCATCCTGTAATCATAGATAATCTTCTGGAGCCGGATGCCGAGCGCCGCAATGTTGCCATCCTCAATTTCCAAACCGGAAAAGTCTTCGATCAATCGGCTCAAATCCTGCTCCAAACGCTGGCGGTCGTTGACCTCGTGCTCGGTGGTCAACCGGATCAGGTTTGCAGCCATTTTACGCGGGTTCTGCTGGGCCATACCGATGAAAATGCCCGCAAAAGCAAAGCGATCCGAATCGTTCATACGCCCCACCATGCCGAAATCGATCAGGCAAATGACCCCGTTTTCGCGAAGGATAATATTGCCCGGATGCGGGTCGGCATGAAAAAGCCCCGTTTCAAAAATCTGGCTAAGGTAAATGTGCATGCCCCGGATGGCGATATCTGAAGGGATGAGTCCCCAGCGGGCCATTTGCGCCTGGTCGGTGATTTTGCAACCATCCGCGTATTCCTGCACGAGCACCTTTTCGGTACTGTATTCGGGGTACACTTTCGGAACATAAAAATCCTTACGGTCCTTGTACAAATCCCGAAACTGCCGAATGTTGCGGACTTCGTTGCGGTAATCCAGCTCGCGCTGCATGGTTTTTTCCAGCGTTTCCAGAATGTCCATGACCGAACTGATGCCATTGCGCTCCAAGTAGGACTCTGCGCGCATGGCCACTTCTTTGAGAATGGCAATGTCGGTCTCCACGGTTGGGCGAACGCGCGGCCGTTGCACTTTGACCACCACTTCTTCGCCAGATAACAGCCGTCCGCGATGCACCTGGCCAATGGAGGCTGAACCTAGCGGTTTTTCTAATAAGTACTGAAAAATTGTCTCCACTTTTTTCCCCAATTCGCGCTCCAACGTATCCTTTACGGTGGCGAAAGGGATGGGCGGCACGTCGCTCTGCAACTTGACGAACTCGCTGATGAGCGCTTCGGGCAACACGTCTGGCCGGTTGGACAAAACCTGTGCAAACTTAATATACGTCGGGCCGAGCTCTTCCAACGCCATCCGGATGCGCTCGTAACGGGAATACGCAAAAACTGGACGGTTCTGGCGCGACCAACTCAGTTGCCGGCTTGCTGGAACCAGGTTGCGCAGCGTGGTGGAGGTGACTACGTCCTCAAAGCCGTACTTGACTAGCACCTGAATGATCTGGCGCAGTCGGTTGAGGTTTTTTATGGTCTGGTTGAACAGCACGCTTTTCCCTAATGGGGCAGGTTACCCTTCAGGGTACTTCTAAAAACCCTCAAGGGTGTTGTGATTCGCATACGTCAAAAGCAGCGCTAAGTTAGTTCAACCCATCTGCCTGTGGGGGAAAAGACTGCACAGGGTGTGGGCGTCCCGGATGACGCGGGGCATCGCTGTCTTGGGTGGCTCAGGCGGTAGCCGCCCTTATTAGGAAAGGGTGTCTCCGTGCTGGGTGGTCTCGTCAAAACGGCCGGGCCAACCCCAAAAGCGAAGACCGGGCTGGAGGCCCGGTCTGCTGAGGGAATGCAATGCGGGGAAATTGCTGGGAACGTCCCGAAAGCAAACATCTTAAAGGTGCTTCTAAAAACCCCTCGGCTAACCCCAGGAAACAAGGCCTGCCCTCTTTGTAACACCGGGGTTTGCGCTTGCAAATGAGAGTGTTAAAGATCAGGAGTAGCGCAGGAAAAGGGGTTTTTCGGAGTGCGCTTATTCGGCTGCGTTGTTAGAGCGGGTACCTTCCGTCTTTGCGGCCTGCTTAATCGGAACGGCCTTCTTGACGACGGGGCGGGTGGATTCTGCAGACTTGGCAGCACGGGCAGCTTTTTCAAGCTTTTCAACCCGCTTGGTCATGGCTTCGTAATCTTTCTTACTGGGGAAGTCAAAGCGGTCAACAATTGATTTGATGGTGCCTTTGAAGCGCTCTTCCCACTCTTCGCGGCGATCTTCGTTGTTTTTTACGAAGTCGTCCACCAGTTTGCGGCCTTCGTCTGCGGGCATTTTACCTTTTTCAACGAGTTCGTCGATGGTTTTCTGCACTTTTTCTGTGGCCGTTGCGGCGAAGCCAACACCGGTGTAAATCACCGTTTTAACCAAATCTTCTACACTGTACTTTTTCATGGTTGCTGTTTTGCGGCGCAAACAGACCGAAGTCTTCGTGCGCCTGTTAAAGTGATCCTTATCGGTTTTGTTAAGGCAAAGGTAAGCACAAACTTTCAGAAAGTACTGAAAGTTCAGAAAAAAGATTTCCATTTTTTTTCAACACCCTCATTTTTGTTAGTGTTAAACATACACTTTGTTCTTGCATGCCCTATCTTGGTGGTTCCATCCTGGAAAACCAAATCTCAACCCAATTACACGATAATCATGATACGAACCCTCTTCCTGGGTGCTGCCCTGGCCTCCGCCGTAACGGTCCAGGCCCAGCAATTCCTGATGCAGGGCTGGTATTGGGAATTTCCCAAATCCGTCAGCTCTTCGACTAACTTTGCCGTAACGGTTCGCAACCAGATGACTGGATTGAGCGAAGCCGGCTTCACCGACATCTGGCTGCCCCCGCTTAGCAAAGGCTCAGGAGGTGGATTCAGTGTTGGTTATGATGTAAGAGACCTCTTTGATTTGGGAGAATTTGGATTCGGTGCTACCGGATTCGGAACCCGTGCAGAACTGGATGCCCTGATCAGCGACATGGAGTCTATGGGCATAAACCCGGTGGCAGACGTCATTTACAACCACCGCGATGCCGGCAAATGGGAAAACAACCCCGGCGTAGAGGGTTGGATTGAAAACTTTTCGTTTACCCAGGCTCAAAACAACAACACGCCTTATCCCAGCGATCGCTGGCGTTGTGTGTTGCCGCTTGGAGGAGCTACGGGCAATACAGCCGGTGATTATTACTTCAAAATCAGCTCTGCATCCCAACACCCCTATTTCCACAGCGCTGGCTACAAGGTTTACATGTTCTCCAAGCGCAAGGGCTTTGCTCCGGGCGGTGATTTGATCGAAGCAGAACCAAACGGCGGCGGAGATTGTGGCCAGCCTTTCAACGACATCTTTGTGGGAAGGGGCATGGTTGCCTCGGTAGATGCTTCCGGCTGCACGGCGGATGAATTCCACCTTGCGCTTGATGTCAATGATTTTTTTGCCGCAGGAGATACCCTTTACATTGAACTGCGCAATTCTGGTGGATACTCCGACCACCGCATTTACGGATTGTGGAGTGCTGTGCGGAGCATGGACATTCAAAGCGAAATCAAAATCCAAACGGCCACCAACCACAAAACCCTGCCATCAGGCCGGGGCGATATGGACTGGCGGAACTTCAAGCCCAATGGTGCCCCGACCTCCTTTTCCGGCGATCTGGACTTTCCTTGGTTCTTTTACGACTACGACAACGCTGTGCCCAGCACCCTCGATACCCTGAGCGTCTATACAAAATGGCTTTGGGAAGAGGTTGGAGTTCGCGGCCTGCGTTTGGACGCTGTAAAACATTTTCCCGCCAACTTCCTGGGTGGCATTCTCAACCAAATGCACGCCTCAGGATACAACCCGCCCATCGTGGTCGGTGAATTCTTTGACTTCAACCCCAGCGTTCTCAACAACTGGGTCAATTTGGTTGAGGGCAGCATGAGTTCCAGTGCGCAGGCCGCCATCAACGTGCGGGCTTTTGACTTTGGTCTCCGCGGAGCGCTCAAATCGGCATCGGATGCCTTTGGTTACGACGTGCGCAACGTGTTCAACAGCGGCATGGTCAATGGCGGTGGTGGATCGCCCTTCGCCGCGGTAACCTTTGCCAACAACCACGACTTCCGCGCACCCGGAGAATCCATTCAGAATGACCCCAAACTGGCCTATGCCTATATTCTGACCAACAATTCCATAGGCGTGCCTTGTGTGTACTACCCGGACTACTTTGGTGCTGTCAGGCCAAACGCACCGACCGTGAACCTGGAAAACGATATCAAGAAATTGATGGCCATCCACGACAACTTCATTGTCGGCTCAACTACGGCAGATTACCTCAGCCGCTTCGGTACGCCATATGCCAACAGCTACACCTCTGGCGGTGCCAATACAACACTGTTCTACCAGTTGGGTAACAACCCCGCTGGCGTGAGTGTGCTCGTGGCCATTAATTACAGTGGAAGTGCTTTGCGCATGAACCACAACATCAACACAGGAATTGGCGTCAGCACTGGTGACACCTTGTGGGCCATCGGCGGCACATCCAACACCGCCTTTGCCCGCGTTAACGGCAGCAGTTCTGTCTTTATTGACATTCCGGCACGTTCCTACGCCGTGTTCGTCAATTGCGACCGGCCTTCAAAACCGATTAATCCGGTGAGTGTAGCCTTTTGCCCCAGCGACCCGATTCCGCCCTTAAGCGTTCAGAACGATGGCGGCCGATACGACTGGTACTCTGCTGCTACTGGTGGAACCCGCGTCAAAGAAAACAGCGCCACTTACGCCACCACTACCCCTGGAACCTATTGGGTCGAAAACGTTGGCGACTGTGGCAGCTCAGCGCGCGTTGCCGTGAGCCTGACCTCCGATGTTGCAGTGTGCAACTGCGCCCTTCCCTCGTCTATTAACCAAGGCGCTATCTTCACCACCTCCGTGGTGCTGTTCTGGACAGCTGTGGCCGATGCCGTTGGCTACCAGATTCAGGGCCGCCCCGCAGGAACGACGACCTGGAGAAGCCTCCAGACCACCAGCACCACACGCAACGTGAACATTCTGAGCCCTGGCACCACCTATGAATGGCGCATGCGAACCTTCTGCGGCGGAACTGAGTTCAGCGAATTCTCCCCTATCCGAAGCTTCACCACCATCAGCGCCCGTGAAGGCCAAAATGACCTCGCCCCACAGCCGATGAGCGCCTACCCCAACCCGGCATCTGACCGCGTCACCGTGCAGGGCGAACACCGCAGCGATGCAGCGGCCAGCCTGGAAGTGGTGGACATGCTCGGCCGTACCCGCATGATGCAGGACCTGGGCAACCAGGCGGGAGTTTACCAAACCGAACTGAACCTGGAAGCGCTGGAAAGCGGCATTTACCTGCTCCTCTACCGTCAGGGCGACCATCTTGAACGCCTTACGCTGGATGTAACCGGCCGTTAAACCGGAGGGTTTAAGCTTTCTTCGGCTAACGTTTCTTCGGTTAGCCCTTTTTGGGCTAACCTTTCTTGGGTTACCCGCATCAAAAAACCCCGGCATCCAATGATGCCGGGGTTTCTTTTTGGCAGGTCAAAAGCCTTAACCCATCAGTTAGGCTTGGCTCCGTTGAAGCGCATGTCCACCCCCATGCCAACGACCATGGCGTTCTTGGCAAACGTCAACTCGTTATTGAGGTTGTTGTTTTCGTTGCCGCCAAAAGCGTGCGGGTAATTGCCGGTCTCGGAAATGAAATACGTATACATGAAACCGAGGTTAACCCGCACGTTGTCGTTGAAATCATACGCGCCGCCAATGGCCGCCGTGTGGCCCGGCAAGCGGTAATCCGTTTCAGCTTGAAAAGCTGGGCTGACGCGCGGGCGGTTGTAGGTATAGCCTCCGCTGACCAGCCATTGGTCGCTCAGGTCATATTGGCCGGCCATGGACAGCTCGTAGTAATTGCCTTCAATCAGGCTGTCGCGGCCGTTCCAATCGGCGTTCTTGTCCAGCATGTAGCGGAAGCCAAAGCGCGTGTGCAACTTGGGGCCAATGACGTAATGCACGCCCACCGTGGCAAAGCCAGGAATGTCGGCGCGAATTTCTTCTCCATCGGTAAAGCGGCCGGCGGCATCCTTGCCGTCGCGAATGCTGGTTTTCATGGTAATGGCCGTGTTGTGCTCGTAGCGCAAGCCCACATTAACTTGAGCCGAAGGGCGGATGGCCAAACCCACAATCGGGGTCAACCCAAAACCGTACTGCGACATGTCTAGCGAAACGGGAGCCAGATCTTCGGCCAAGCCTTGCGCAACCGCACCCAGAACGGGTGGGTACACCGTGCCCGCAAGATTGGGGTCCTGCCCAACGTAATTGAGGTAATCGGCAGGGGCGTACCAACCGCCGTGCTGTTCGCTGTAAACTTCGGTGTTTCGCAATGTGCTGGTGGCAAACACAAACTGCTGCACAAAGCGCACCCCGAAGGCCACCGCAAACAATTTGCTGGCCTGGTAGCTGGCACCGAGTTGAATGCCGGGCGAAAAACCGAGCCCGGCGGATTGAAAATCAAAGCGGTAATCCGTCAGGTTGCTGTAATTCGGGTTCGTGCCAGTGCTGCTCTGAATGAGCGCATCCACCTGACTGAGCGGGGCCAATTGTTTAATCAATGGAACAACGTCAGCAATACCCGCATCGGCTTCCGGGAGGTTATCATACTCCGCGCCACCCGTTCCACCAACCATTAAAAAGCCGAATGAATAGGCCATAGACCCTTTGCGGTAAGCCCCAAAAATACTCGGGAAAGCCAGGCTGCTGGCCACGCCGCGATACTCTGTGGGCACCTGGCTGAGGTATTGGTAATTGGACGTAATGGTGCTCGCCTGCCGCACCATCTGGTTGTTCAACGACAAGTGGAAACCTTCGCTCAGCTCCACCACTCCGGCCGGATTGTGAAACACCGCATCAATTTCCGTGGACGACTCGCGGCTGGGCATACGAATAAAATGCGCACTTTGGTTGGGAATGGTGTACAGGTTAGCGGTCTGGCCTATTGCCTGACTGAACGGAGCCTGACCCAAGGGAGCCAGACCCAGCAGGATCAGAAATCGCCAATTGGATGAGGGTATTCGCCTTGCCTCCATAAGATAAGATTTCTTCTGTTTTCGGGGGAACGGTACCAGTTCCCTGATCAAGTTCCGCTGCTGCGGATCCATTCCTTCATCGCCCACCGCCGCGGTTCCCACCGGAGCCGCCACCAGAATTGCCAGCACCGCGCCCGTTCTGGGAGCGACCGTTGTTCTGTCCACCACCTGTTTGGCCACCTCCGGAACGACCGCCACCGCGGCCAGACTCGCCCCGGTTGAAGCCGCCGCCGCCGCCCGAACCGCCGCGGCTACCGGGACCGGGACCCCTTCCCCCGCCCCCTTGGCCCCCGCCCCCGTACCCCCCACCCCCCCGTCGAGGGTTGTACTCCGGACCTTCCGGAATACCAGCGGGCAAGGGCAGTTTGTTCACTGCCTTTTCAATCAACTGCTCGATTTTGGCAAATCGGCCCTGATCCACATCGCTGATGAAGGTCAGGCCAATGCCCGTGGAATCGGCGCGAGCCGTGCGACCGATGCGGTGTACGTAATCTTCTGCGTCCTGCGGCACGTCGTAGTTGACGATCATGCTGATGTTGTCAATGTCAATGCCGCGGCTGACAATGTCGGTGGCCACCAGCACCTGAATGCGGCGGTTGGAAAAGTCGTTCATGACCTTCTGGCGTTCGCTCTGCTCCAGGTCAGAAGACATGGCACGGGCGTTGATGCCTTTGCGGATGAGCTGCTTTTCCAGGTTTTTGACCGCTATTTTGGTGGAGGCAAAAACGATGACGGAGGGGACGTCCTGGTTTTTTAGGATGTCCATCAACAGATTCAATTTGTCTTTGTCGTAGACGAGGTAGGCACCCTGAACAATGCCTTCTGCCGGCTTGGAAAGGGCGATGTTGATCTGCACGGGCTCGTGCAGCGTTCGCGAGGCCAATTCCCTGATTTTTGGCGGCATGGTGGCCGAAAAAAGCAGGTTTTGACGCTTTTTAGGCATGTACTGAATGATCTTCATGATGTCATCGTAGAAGCCCATGTCCAGCATGCGGTCCGCTTCATCCAGTATCAGGTGGCGGACCTTGTCAAAACCCACATAGCCCATGTTCAGGTGGGCAATCAGGCGGCCGGGAGTGGCCACCACGATGTCCGCACCTTGGGATAGGCCACGCTTCTGAATCTCCCAACTGGCTGCGTCCCCGCCGCCGTAAACAGCAATAGAGCCAATTCCCGCAAAATAGGCGAAGCCTTCAATCTGCTCGTCAATTTGTTGCGCAAGCTCGCGGGTTGGCGCAATGATCACCGTGTGGCAAAAGCCACCTTCGGCCTGCAAAATGGCGTGCATAGACGGCAAGAGGTAGGCTGCGGTCTTGCCTGTGCCGGTCTGTGCGCAGGCAATCAGGTCCTTTCCCTCCATAATGGCGGGGATGGCCTGCTGTTGAATAGGGGTCGGGTTTTGGAACCCCATGGCTTCCAGACCGTCGTTAATTCGGGGGTCGAGGTGGAAGTCCGGAAACGTTAACTCGCTGATAATGTGGGATTTTTGTACGTCAGACAACCGTAAAATTAACCCCTACAAACCAGTCTGGCAAGTGGTGCGGCGGGCCGTTATTCCTGGCCTGGGTGGTACGTGCGCCTGGCCGTGCGCAACACCTCCTGCCAGTCCAGGGTCATGGGGCGCAATTGCTGGTTCAAGTACAGGTCAATTTGGTCGTCAAAGTGGGGACTTTGTTCCTTGTTGGAGGCTCCGTAGCAATTGACCGCTTCAATTTTGGGCAGGCCGTCACCATAGCTGACAAACTGGATATAACCATCCCCAACGTCACTGCGCATACGGCCCTTTTTCCAGGGTTCTGTGCTCATTGCCGCCAAGACGTCGGCGGTGCCGCCTACCGGATAGTCCTGATCGCCGCGCACATGGCGTTGCAAGTCACCCAGCGGCACGTCCAAACGGCCAAAATGCTTGAGCATGTGCTTGCGGGCTGTGGTTACTACTTCTACAAACTCGGCATCGGTGATTTCATTGGGGAAAATGAGCCGTCCCCCTTCGACCAAATGCTGAACAGCATGGTGAATGCACATGGTCCACAGGGCCGCGCCGTTGGTGTTTTCAGGCTCCGTGGTGCGATCCCAGCCGCGGAGCAGCAAGAGCGCGTCGGCCATTTCGGGGTACAGGGTTTCATCCAGCTCAAAAATGCGTTCCAGGTTGGAAATCACGCTGGTGCGCGCCGGCCGGCCCCAGGTGCGGTCGTACTTCATTCGCTTGATGTCGTCCAGCGTCAGCGGGCCCTGCTGGGCTTCCATCTGCTCGTGAAAGCGCCAGGCGCGGTTGTTGTTGTACTGTTCGTACCCCCGACGAGAATCGTAATCTTCGGTCTTGAGGTTTTCTTCCTCACAGGTGGCAAAGAAGGGCGAATTGTTGGTGTTGAAGAGATAGCCACAATCCGGGTTGAGGTAAACCGGCAGACTGTCTACCGGGGCGAAAACGGGGTCCCAAACCACGGCAGATGTGTCGCCGGGCAGCACGGCTTTCCAATCAAAACCGGCGGCGCGCTTGGGAAAATGCCCATTCGCAAGATAATAAATGTTATCCTGGTCGTCCGCGTACACCACGTTGATGCCCGGCAACTTGCTGGACTTCAACGCGGCTTCGAACTCGTCAAACGTGGCGGCCTTGTTCATGCGATACCACTGCTCGCCGGCCCCAATGCCAAAACTGGCCGGATAGCGCAAGGCGTAATAGCCCGTTTTGTTTTTGATGACCGAACCGTGAACGCTGCGGTAAAAGGTCCGCTTGACCGGGAGTTTGATGCCCGCAACTTTGACCTTGAGCTTGATGGTGCGCTCCTCCAGCGTTTTGTACTGCCCGTCATAAAGATAACTTAACTTATCTTTTGGATGCATCGTCAGTTTGTACACATCCACGTAATCGGGGTAGTTGAGAGTATGGCCCCAACCCAAATGCTCATTGGTACCCACGAAAATGGTGGCCCCGCCCGGAAACGTACCGCCCAGTACGTTCCACCCTTCGTCGCTGACAATGTGGGCCTCGTACCAGGCCGAGGGCCCGCTGAGCGGCTGGTGGCTGTTGACGATCAGGTGCGTGCGGCCGTCAGCCATTCGATTGGCGTTGAAGGCCATGGCGTTGGAGCCTTTGTCCTTGAGTTGGTACTCGAAATTGGCGATGCTGCCGTTGAACACTTTGAGCAATTCTACGTCCAGACCGGTCATCATGGTCACGCCAAGTGCATAGCCCTTTTCCAAATCTTTTGGGCCAATAGGAAAAACTCCTTTGAGCAGCACCTCTTTCGGATGCGCGGCCGCATAGGCATTCGCGCCCGCTGCGTAACCTTCCAACAGGGCTTTGTACTCGGCACCCAGGTGGGTATCGTAGCGGCTTTCGACTTGGTTTTCCACGTCTATTAAGAAGGCCACAACATCGCCGATGGCGCCTTCCTTGCCGAGCACTTCGGCCAGCCGTCCGCGAGTAGCCAGCACGTTGTATTGCATGGATTCGAAATCGTCTTCGGCCGTGGCGTAGGCCAATCCGTAAGCCGCCTCCGGGTCCGTTGGGGCGTGGATGTGCGGCACGCCGTAAGCATCGCGCACAATGGTAATGCGTTGGGGGTCAATGGACGGCGCTTGCGCCAGCAAGGTTGCTGGCAGGCTGACCGCAAGGGCCAGGCATGCAAAGAGTGTCGGAACGGTCCGGCAGCTGCGGGTAAAAAAAGTGGTGGCAATCATGAGAGAAGAAAAAGAGAGAAAAGAGTGTGTTTGCAGTTTTACCGGGGGAAAGGGTTCGGGGCAACAAGCCAAGGCTGGTCGGCCAGCAAGCCCCATCACTCCGAAGAAAGATCCATTTGCTCTATGCTACGAAAGGGCTGTCGCGGCGTCCATTCGGGAATTTTGGCTTCTAACAACGCCGGTCCAATCAGCGACTGCACCAGCTTGTGCTCGTGGCGGAATTGGTATTCGTTGGGGGTGGGCAGAGCGCCCAGCGTGCTCTTGATTTCCGGGGCCGTGCGCCCCAGATGCAGCAAGCGGGAACTCATCTCCAGGCCTAGTTGCAGGTAGTCGTAGAGCATAGCCGGGTAGAGCTTGTAGGCTGCGTTGGCATCGTAGTCCAGGCCGATAAAGTGCGCGTGGAGCACGCCTTCGCGGCTCAAAGCGGTATGGAAACCGACGGGGACTCGCGCGGGTTGCTGGCCAATGGAACTGATCTGACCAGCAGCAACTGAACCAGCCATTGAGCCAGGAGATTTGTACCAGGCCACGAAGCGAAACGCATCGCCAAAACTCTCTTTCATCCGGGGGAAATACTGCTCGTGCAACGTCTCGAGGTTGAAACCGGCTTGCTGCACCACGTTTCGGTACAACCGGTTCCAGGCATCAAGTTCGCGGCGAATGCCCGCAGCGTCAAGCTCCACGCGGAGCAGCGGCCCGGCAGCGCGCAAAATGCGCCGGGCCCGCACCCGGTATTTTGATTGCAAGGCCTCCAGGTAGTGCTCAAACGAGGACCATTCAGGAAGCAGGGGCATGGTCATGTCGGGCTCGGCGGGTACCCGGTGAAAACCGTTGAGTGCCGGCCCATGCCCGGAAATCAAATAGCCGCGAATGCCGCGAAAGCTGTCAGCGGCTTCGCGAACGGCAGCAGCCAGAAGCGAATTGCGATCCGAAGGCGAAAGGTTGGGAGCAAACGCAAAACCCGGTTCGTCCGCCGCCAGCGGACTGCCGGAGGTCATGATTGGCCAGCGAAGCAAGTGCAGGCGGTCGCGCACAAAGTCAACGAGCGTTTTGGCCAACGGCCATGCATAGGCCTTGCCCCCTTCCGGACCGGAGTAGGGCCGCAGGTTCTCCCCTTTCAGTTGAACGCGCTGAAAAACAAAGGCGGCGACCACCTTCTGCTCTTGCCTGGCCACCGCGTAGCGGAATGCCCCTGGAAAGCCGGATGCCAGCAACACCAGGTAGGTTCGGCGCAAAAAAGGACGGGAAACCGGCACAAGCATGTCCCAATCCGCAGCAGGGAGGGCTGCCGGATTATCGTACAACGTCAACGTCATCGGAACAGCATCTTCCGCAATTTTGTTGGCCTGAGTGGGGCAAAGGATGGGCAAACGGAGGGGAGGACAACCTTCACGCACGGAAAAAAAATGAGCGGCAAGGAAAGCGGAAAGATAATCGCTTTGCCGCAGAAACCCTTCAGGCCATCTCTGACAATTCCAGCCAGCGATCCGTTTTGGATTCCAGGTCCCTAAGCACCTGGCCCAACTCCGCGCTGTGCGCCGTCAATTCGGCATGGGGAAGGGCACCGCTGGCCAACAGCGACTCCAGATCCGTTTTGCGGGTCTCCAGCTCGGCCAGGCGGGCCTCGAGCGCTTCAAATTCGCGCTTTTCCTTAAAGCCCATTTTGGGCTTTGGGCTGCCGGATGGGGCGTAGTTGCCGGAGGTCTTTGCGGCAGATTGTGCTGAAGCTTGTGCTGAAGTTTTCGCCGGAGCTTTTGCCGGAGCTTGCGCCATGGGCATAGCCTGTGCCGTTGCCGCAGCAGACGGAAGCCCTTCGCCCGAACGGCTTTGCGCCTGCTTATTGTTGCGGTTGCTGGATTCCAGGCGGCGCTGGTCTTCGAGCGCATCCAACTCGGCGCGGTAGGCGCTGTAATTGCCGTGGAAATCGCGGAGCAGGCCATTGCTCTCGAAGACAAAGAGGTGATCCACCAATTTGTCCATGAAATAGCGGTCGTGCGAAACGATGACCAGGCAACCGGGAAAGCGCAGGAGAAAGTCTTCGAGCACACTGAGCGTCAGAATGTCCAGGTCGTTGGTGGGCTCGTCCAGAATGAGAAGGTTAGGGTTCTTCATCAGGATTGTGAGCAGGTAGAGGCGGCGGCGTTCGCCCCCTGACAGCGTGGATACGTGCTGGTAGTGGGTGTGCTTCTCAAAGAGGAAACGCTCCAGCAACTGGGTGGCCGTGAGTTTGCGCCCGCCGCCCAGGGGCAGGAATTCTGCCACGTCCCGAACCACGTCCACCACCCGTTGGCCCTCCCGGAATTTCAGGCCCTCCTGGCGGTAATAGCCGATGTGCAGTGTCTCGCCGCGGACCACTTTGCCCCCGTCGGGCTCCTGAGCTCCCGTAAAGAGGTCAAGCAGGGTGCTTTTGCCTGAGCCGTTTCGGCCTACAATGCCGATGCGGTCCGGGCGCTTGAATTTGTAGTCAAACTTTTGAAAGAGGACCCGGTCACCGAAGCCTTTGCTGACGTTGTGCATTTCCAGGATTTTGCTGCCGAGCCGCTCGGTTTGCACGTCCAGTTCCAGCTCGTCTTCGTCGGTGCGTTTGGTGGCCAGCTCGCGCAACTCCTGCACGGCTTCCATCCGGTATTTGCTCTTAGTGGCCCGCGCCTGCGGCATGCGCTTGGACCATTCCAACTCGGTTTTGTAGAGCCCGCGCGCTTTCTCGATGGTCTTGTTGCGCGCGTCGGTGCGCTCCACTTTGCTTTGGAGGTAGTAGGAGTAGTTGCCGCGGTACCGCTGCAATTCGCCCTGCTCAATTTCAATGATTTCCTGGCAGACCGAATCGAGGAAATAGCGGTCGTGGGTAACCAGCAGCATGGCGCGTTTTTGGGCCATCAGGTAGCCCTCCAGCCATTCCACCATGTCCAGATCCAGGTGGTTGGTAGGTTCGTCCAGGATGAGCAAATCGGGCTCTTCAATCAACACCCGGGCCAGCGCTACACGTTTGCGCTCCCCACCGCTGAGGTTGGCTACGCCGCGCTCTACGTCGTGGATGTCCAAACGGCTGAGCACTTGTTTAACGAGCGCTTCCAGGTCCCAGGCGTTGTAGGCTTCCATGCCGGCAATGGCCCGATCCAAACGGTCGCCTTCAATGTGGCGGGCCAGGCAGTCTTCGTACTCGCGCACGGCTAACATAGCGGGACTACCGGCCGCAAAAACGGCTTCAAGAATGGTTTGCGTGGGGTCCAGTTCGGGTTCTTGCGGCAAAAAGGCCACCCGCGCGTCGGGATGGTAACTGACGCTGCCGCCCATGTCCGGCGGCTCCAGACCAGCCAAAACCCGCATCAGGCTTGACTTTCCGGTGCCATTTCGGGCCACCAGCGCAATTTTCTGGCCGGGGGCGATGTAAAACGTCAACCCGCGGAAAAGCTCGCGTTCGCCGTACGACTTGGATAGATTTTCTACAGATAACAGCACGGGGGAAGGGGGTTTGAGGTAAAGCGAGTTTTCTAACAAAATTGTTGCAACATATTAAAAACTATGTTCAACACAAGATAATTTCAAACTAATAAGTTACACGGTAATATCAACACTGAACTTCTCGGGATGCTTGCCGCGGATGGACCGGTAGAAATCCATGATTTCGCGCAGGTCTTTGTCGCGGTCGCCGCTGGGATAAACCATTTTACCCACGCCCGCTTCCTTTTTGGCGTAATCCAGGTAGCCGAGTCCAACGGGTACGCCGGCTTTTAGCGCTACGTAGTAAAAGCCCGTTTTCCACTCCGTGCGCAGCTTGCGCGTGCCCTCCGGGGTGACCATGACCACCAGGCGTTCGTGGTCGGCAAAAAGATGGGCCATGGCGTCGGTCAGGCTGGGGCGTTCGTCGCCTGGGTTTTTGGGCGTTCGGTCAACGCCGATAGCCCCCATGGCGCGCATTAAGCCCCCGACCGGGAACCGCAACCATTCCTTCTTGACCGTAAAACGCAAGGGAATGCGCATTTGGTAAAAGGCAATCCTTGCGTAGAATAAGTCCCAGTTCGATGTGTGCGGTGCTGCGATCATGACGCAGCGGTGCACCCCTTCCGGAAGGTTCCAATTGACCGACCAACCGGTCAGTTTGAAAATGAGGGCAGCGAGCGCGCGTAACACGCCGCGAAGTTCGCTCAGAATTTGCAGACCTTCCCCGCCCCCACCCCCCCCGCCCCCATACCCCCCGCCCCCCTTACCTTTGCCGGGTGATTCAGGCCATCATTTTTGATTTGGACGGGCTGCTGGTCAACTCCGAGCCCCTCTGGCGCCGCGCCGAAGCGGTGGTTTTTAGCGGGCTGGGCATTGACCTGAACGACGAAGAGCTGGCCGCCACCACCGGCATCCGGCTGGACGAAGTGGTGCGCATCCGGCACCGCGAACACCCCTGGAGCAGCCCGTCGCTGCCCACTGTGGAGAAGGCCATTCTGGACGAGTTGGAGGGGCTCATCCGCTCCGATGCCGGACCCACGCCCGGCGCAGTGGCCACCGTGCGCTTCTTTGCCGAACGCGGACTGCCGCTGGCGGTGGCTTCGTCGTCGCCGCTGCGGGTCATCGAGGCCCAATTGCGCAAACTGGAGCTGCTCGACGCCTTTGCCGTACTTCGCTCGGCCGAATTTGAAAAATTGGGCAAGCCCTACCCCGGCGTATACCTGAGCACCGCCGCGGCGCTGAACGTGGAACCGCGGCTCTGCCTGGCTTTTGAAGACTCGCTGCCGGGGCTGATTGCCGCCAAGGCAGCCAACATGCGAGCGGTAGCCGTGCCCGCTCACGAGTTTGCCGCGCATCCCGGATTCGGTGTGGCCGACCTGGTCCTGCCCTCGCTGGAACACTGGACAGACGCGCTTTGGCAGCGTTTTTGTTCGGGCGAAAACTTCCTTGTCCCTCGCCACCTATGAACGCAGAGCGGCATCAGCGCATCAAGCGGCTGCTCCTGGCCGGGTTGTCGCGGGCAACCCAACCCTTTTTGTCCCTGCAGCAACTGATTGCGCGCTCGGGCCGTCGCGTTTTTGTGCCCTTTTACCACGCCGTCAGCGACGAGCTCCAGCCCCACCTGGCTCCCCTCTACCCCGTTCGAAGCCCCGCTCAATTTCGCCGCGACCTGGACTTCATGCTTTGCCACTTTACCCCGGTGGACCTGCCCGAGTTGGTCGCGCATTGCGGGGCGCCGCCTGCGGGCGAACCTACCTCTCGCAACAGCATCAAGCCGCCCTTCGACAAGCCCGTTTTTCACATTACCATCGACGACGGCCTGCGCAGCGCGGGCGAACAAATGGCGCCGATTTTGCGCCAGAAGGGCGTGCCCGCCACGTTTTTTGTCAACAGCGCGTTCGTCGGCAACCGGGCGCTCATGTACCGCTACACCGCGGCGCTGATCGTGTCGCACTTGCGGGTTGCCCGGTCGGCGGCAGC
>Ga0105044_10000606_pt1 | contig 44603 bp, 42 predicted proteins | sample MAT01_FD_78092 | JGI IMG/M metagenome (GOLD analysis project Ga0105044, IMG submission 78092) | Freshwater microbial communities from Lake Fryxell liftoff mats and glacier meltwater in Antarctica - MAT-01 | ecosystem: Environmental > Aquatic > Freshwater > Ice > Liftoff microbial mat | place...
TGCGAACGATGTCCCCGCGGGTCAGGAAGCCAACCAACTTCCCTTCCTTCACGACGGGTACCCGGTCGACGTCCTTGTTGAGCATAAGAGACGCCACCTCAGCGAGCGGCTGCTCCGGCGCAACGCAGAGGACCTGACGGGTCATCACGTCGCGCACTGAGCGCCGAGCCGAGGAGGGCGGCAGGGGCACAACCGCGCCCCCAGCACGGGGAAGATAATGGCTGATGAGGTCACGCAGCAGTTCGCGTTCGCTCAGCATCCCGATCACCCGCTCCCCGGCATCGACGACTGGCAGGCCGCCCAGCCCTGCCCTCAGCATGTCGAGCACGGCGCTCCGGAGTGGGGCATCCGGGCCGATGGTACGCGGCCGTTCTGTCATCAGATCGCGAACGCTGAGTTGCGCCGGCAATACGACATCATGGAAGGCCTGGAGGGCGGCGATGGCAACGGCGTCCGGCGCTTCAAGTACCGCCGAGACGACGTTGACCTTGGACAGCGCACCGGCAAACGCGCCAACGACCTGCAGGTGCTTCCCGACCTGGCGCGGTGGTGAGCATACGAGCACCACGATGCGCGCGCATTGCGTTTCGTCCTCGCCCAAGTCGCGACACACCGCACGCGGTGACACTCCGATCGCGACGGCCAGTTCGCGCACGGCATCGGTGCGATAGTGCAACACGAATGCCCGGTCGCTCAACGCGACGATGTCTTCTGCCCGGGCTTCTTCTACGCGCTCGCTCAGCAACTCCGTGTTCAGCAGCACCCGATCGGTCACGAGTGTCTCACCGAGCTTTGCCGCTGCCTCGATGAGGCTGGTGACGGTCAGCGGAATGCGCACGCGCCGCGGTGACAGCACGTCGGACAGTCGTTGGGGATCGGTGGTCACGAGAGTGAACGAATAGGTGATCGGCGCATGACGAGCGCGTTATGACGTCAACGTTTCATCCTGAAAGCGACAACGGGCGGCCGCGCACGTGAGGTGCACGACCGCCCGCTTCATTGGGCGAAGGTCAGGCGAGGCGTGCCTTGATCAGGTCGACGAAATCGACCGGGCGTTTCGCGACGCCCATACCGGCCGCGAGGAACGCCTCGATCTTTTCAGCGGCGGTGCCTTCAGAACCGGAGATGATTGCGCCCGCGTGGCCCATACGACGGCCCGGAGGGGCGGTCTGTCCCGCAATGAATCCAACCACCGGCTTGGTCATGTGTTCCTTGATGAACGCCGCCGCTTCCTGTTCATCGGTGCCACCGATTTCGCCCATCATCGCGATGGCTTTTGTCTGCGGATCCGCCTCGAACGCCGCGAGACAATCGATGAAGTTGGTGCCGTTGATGGGATCGCCGCCGATACCAACGCACGAGCTCTGCCCGATGCCGGCGCGCGTGAGCTGATTCACGATTTCGTACGTGAGTGTGCCCGAGCGCGACACAACGCCGACGTTACCAGGCAGACAGATACGGCCCGGGATGATCCCAACCTTGGACTGTCCCGGCGTGATGAGTCCCGGGCAGTTCGGGCCGAGGAGACGCGCGCCGTGTTCCTTGACGTAGGGATAAACCTTCGTCATATCGAGGACAGGAACACCTTCGGTGATGCAGACGATGAGCTTCACGCCTGCCGCCGCAGCTTCCATGATCGCGTCGGCGGCAAACATCGGCGGCACGTAGATGACCGACGTGTTCGCACCCGTTGCTTGGACTGCGTCGTACACGGTGTCGAAGATCGGTACGGTGCCTTCGAAGACCTGGCCGCCCTTCCCCGGTGTGACGCCGGCCACGACCGTCGTGCCATACTCGATCATCTGTTTGGCGTGGAACGAACCGTCGCGCCCCGTGATGCCCTGAATCAGCAGCTTGGTGCCGTTGTCGATGAAGATGCTCATGCGGCCGCTCCCTTGGTCGCGAGTTCGACCGCGCGCTGCACTGCTGCGTCCATGTCGTTCGACGCGGAGAAACCGTTGTCCTGCAGAATCTTCACCGCGAGCTCCTCGTTCGTGCCGGTGAGACGAATGACGATGGGCACCTTCAGCGGATTGGCTTTTGTCGCGGTGACGATGCCGTTGGCCACGTCATCCGTGCGAGTGATGCCGCCAAAGATGTTGAACAGAATGCACTTCACATTCGGATCCGACGTGATGATGCGGAGTGCGTTGACCACCTTCTCCGGGTTCGACGATCCACCGATATCGAGGAAGTTGGCCGGATCGCCGCCGTAGTACTTCACGAGATCCATCGTCGCCATCGCGAGACCGGCGCCGTTCACAACACACCCGACATTGCCATCAAGCTTGATGAACGTGAGGTTCGCCTTACGTGCGTCAACTTCACTCGGCGCTTCCGACGACTCGTCGCGCAGTGCGGCGATGGCGGGGAGACGATCGAGCTCGTTGTCGTCGATGACCATCTTGCCATCCACGGCGATGAGCTCGTTCGTCGGCGTCATCACCAGTGGATTGATTTCCGCGAGGGAGCAGCCGGCGGCCATGAACGCGTTGTAGAGCTGCGTCATGATCTTCGCGGCCTGCCGCGCGAGCTTGACGTCCTTGTACAGGAAAAAGCCCATGCGCATCGCTTCAAACGAGAGCAAGCCGTAGCGTGTGTCCACCGGGTAGTAGAGAATTTTTTCCGGCGTCGTCGCGGCCACCTCTTCGATGTCGATCCCGCCCGCCGCGCTGACCATGAAGACCGGCTTCTTGGTGGCACGATCGACGATGATGCCGACATATGCTTCCGACGCGATGTCCGCCGCGGTCGTGACGAGCACCTTCTCGACGACGAGATCCTTGATCGTCATGCCGAGGATGGCGGTCGCTTTCTCGCGCGCATCGGCGGGCGTTTTGCAGAACTTCACGCCGCCTGCCTTGCCGCGTCCACCAGCGTGCACTTGTGCCTTGACCATGACGGCAGTGCCCAGTCGCTGGGCGATGGCTTCTGCTTGTTCTGGTGTCGTTGCGATCTCGCCGGCCGGGATCGGCACACCGGCCGCCCGCAACAGTTCTTTCGCCTGATACTCGTGAAGATTCACGTGCGCTCCGAATCGAAGGAATAAATGTCGTAGAAATTTACTGTGGTGGTCGGCCCAACACGTTCCCGAGGCTGTCAAACGCCGCCCCGAACCGCGTCCAATTGCCACTGCGCATCCCTTGGCGCATGGACTCGTACAAGCGCGAAAGCACTGCATCCCGTGGCTCGAGTTCTACCGGCGTTGCCCCGGGCAGCGGACGAGTGCCAGTTCGCGGTGAACCGACGCGCATGACCGCTTCCGCGACCGTCGCGCCGATCCCAACCCGTCCCTCGTCCCCGACCGCCACACGGGTGACGACCGGCGTTCCATCGGCTCGATTCCACTGCAACGGCTGGATAAGCACGGGTCCGTGATCGCTCATCACGACCTGCACGCGTCCGGGGCGCATTCTCGGCTCGCGACGGCTACCGTCCGGTACGAGCGCCCGCGAGCTGTCGAGCGATGCGCGCAGCTGCTCGGTGATTGTGCTCCATCGCTGACGCGGCCCCGTGGTGCTGTCCCAGTACGTCCGACGATAGCGACCACCAACTGCCGTCATGACGCCGGTCAACTGGTCACCACGGTCGAGCAGAGGGACGCTCCATGCGACGACTGCCCCGGAGTCTGCCGTGATGACGTGCGCCGGTGGTCCGTCGCCCGCGAATGCACTGTCTGGAAGCTGACGAGGGACAGGTCCGTCGAGCCGCGACCCGTAGCGAGCAAACGTTCGCAGCTGCGCAATCGCGGACTCGGTCGCCGGGGGCAGGCGATCAACGAGCGTTGGGGGTAGATCGGACGCCTTGACGAAGAGGCTTGGGACGCGAGCCATCCAAGTGCGCGCGATCGGATCCGGATGATCGGCGCTGATGAATCGCACCCGACCAGAGTTTGCCTCGACCAGCGCGGTGGCGGCAAAACGAAAATAGCTGCGGACCTCCCCGCCGATCTGCCAATGCTGACTGAGTGGATAGCCGTCGGACGTGCTGTACAGATTGACCGTCCAGTAGAGCGTGCCATCGTGCACCAGTGGCAGCACCTCGTCGCTCTGCGCAAAGATCGGTGCGAGAAGCGTCAATCGTTCACGCACATCACGATGGGACACATACACCGCCGGTGCCTCGCTGGTGGCAGGTCCATCCAGCAAGTCCGGGTCGCGCGCCGCCCACGCGTGCGCGATCCGCAGGGCAGTCGAATTGAGTGGTGTGCCAAGTACCGTGCCGTTCGGATCCGCCATGAGTCGGTGTCCGCGCAAGCCGGGTGCAACGGCAGGTTCGCGAAGCGAGTCCAGATCACTCGCGTCGGCTGTCAGATCGATGCTGCTGTCGCGCACGACGGGTTGTGTTGCGTCAACTACGGTGAGCAACCAGCGTGACGCTCCGTTGAGGGGACGTCGTACAACCAGTGCTGAAATGTTGCCGGCTTCCCCGACGACCCATGCCGCGTGGGTGGGCACCATGGTGTTGCGTGCGTCGTCCGGAGTCCGGGTTTGTAGGATCGACGCATCCCACACGCTGATCGACTTGGCGAGATCGCCGCGGCGCACGAGCGTTGTCAGCCCCGCTTGCAGCGCTCTCGACCCGTGAATCGCATCGACATCGTACGCGCGCCGACTCACGAGCGTGCGTGTGGCGAGGTAGTCGAGATCACGTTTGGCCGGTTCGCCGATCAGACTTCCGCGAACGAGGAACGCCGGGAGCACATGTCGCAACCCGAGAGCACATCCCAGCACGACTGTGAGTGTGAGGAACGCGACCCGCGATTGCCCAATCCACCCGGCGCGAAAGAGGACGATCGCCGCGAGGCCACTCAGCACCGACATGAACAGGTCGACGCGAAGGGTTATCAAATGATCAACACGCAAAAAGAGACCGTCCTGGCCACTGCCGGAGCGCAGCAGATCGAACGAGTCCAGTCGGTAGCTCCACGCAAGAAGTATCAGCACGATCGCGCCGAGGGCGCTCAGATGACGGCGCACATGCGACGACGCGGTGACACGCCGACCTTCGAGTCGGAGACTGCGCGTGAGCGCGTAGAGCACCATCACCATCGTACCGATCGCAACGACGCTCACGAGCGCCCACACATACATGGTCTCTTCGAGCGGCAACCAGTACACGTAGAAGCCAAGGTCGCGATCGAGGAACCCCTCAATCTCGCCAAACGCGATTCCATGTCGCGCCATCGCCACGTCGGTCCAGTTGGTCAGGGGCGCGGCGAGCCCGAGTCCGATGAGGCCAGCAAGGACGACGGTGATCGAGAGCAGACGGCGACCGGGGATGATGGCCGTGAGTTCGATATTGGCGACGCGTGACGGTACGGCGACGGCGAGAATGGTGCTTCTGACCGCGTGCAGGTTCGCGAAGGCGAATAGCGAGCCGACCAGCCAAGCACCGCCCTGAAGCAGGACCGTGTCAGTCGCGCGCTCCCACCAGAGCGCGGGCGCACCCATGGCGCTGAACCATGCGTGTTCGACGACAAGCGTGGTGACCGCGCGGCCAAGCAGCAGCAACGCCGCGGCAGTGGCGATGCCGACAATCAGCCAGCCGCGTGCGCGCATGGTCAAAGTCGCTCGCGAGCGCTCAGAGCTGCACGCCCTGCGCGCGCATCCAGCCTTCCATCTCGTTGCGAATCTCGTCGAGTCGCGCCTGCGTCCGGGCCTCGAAGCGCGCGACGATTACCGGCTGGGTATTCGATGCACGGAACAGTCCCCAGCCATCGCCGAACAAGACGCGCACACCGTCGACGTCGATCACCTCGTGCGTCGACGTGAAGTGCTCGATCGCCCTGGCCATGATGATGAACTTTGTTTCGTCATCGGTGTCGATCCGAAGTTCCGGGGTCGAGACAAACGGCGGTACATCAGACAAGAGTTCATCGACCCGCTTCCCCGAGTCGGCAATGATGCGCAACAGCCGCGCCGCGCCATAGAGGGCGTCGTCGTGTCCGTAGAAGCCCTCGGTGAAGAACATGTGTCCTGACATCTCGCCTGCGATCGGTGCGTGCATCTCCTTCATCTTGTCCTTGATGAGGGAGTGCCCGGTCTTCCACATAACGGCGACGCCACCGGCCTTCTCGATTTCGTCGGAGAGCGCCTGGGAACACTTCACATCGAAAATGATCGGCTGCCCCTTCCCGGTCCGCGCCAGCACATCGCGCGCGTAGAGAATGAGAATATGATCGCCCCAGATGATGGTGCCATTCTTGTCCACCACACCGATCCGATCAGCATCGCCGTCGAATGCGACACCAATCTCAGCGCCTTCCCGCTTCACCGCCTCGATGAGGTCGACGAGATTCTCGGGGACCGTCGGGTCAGGGTGATGATTGGGAAAGGTGCCGTCGCTTTCGGTAAACAGACCGATACCATCAACACCTAACGCGCGCATCAGTTGCGGCGCGACCAAGGCACCCGCGCCATTGCCGCAATCGTACACCACACGCAGTGGCGTCCCGTCTGCGTGTGCGAGCGGTCCGATACGTTCGGCGATGTCCGCCACGTACCGATCGATCACATCAACATACGTGACCTTGCCGGATCCGCTTGGAAATGCGCCGCCGATGATGAGCCCGTACAGCGCCTGAATCTCCGCACCGTGCAGCGAGCCCGTGCCGACGCACATCTTGAAGCCGTTGTACTCAGGCGGATTGTGCGAGCCGGTGATTTGAATGCCGCCCACGACCGGCTCGTGGTGCAGCGTCCAGTAAAGAAGCGGCGTTGGGACCACACCGACATCAACAACATCAACGCCGCACTCGGTCAATCCGCGCACCAGAGCGTCGCGCAGCGCATCACCACTGGGCCGATTGTCGCGACCGACGGCAACGGCACCACTGATCCCCTTCCCTGCGAGGTACGCGGCGTATCCACAGCCAATTCCGTACGCGACTTCTACGGTGAGGTCGCGACCGACGATGCCGCGGACGTCATATTGACGAAAGATTGTCTGACTGATGGACATGTTGGGTACAAACAGAGGGACAAGGTCTGCGCGGCGTTGCGCGCCGGGCGAATCGCGGATAGCGATCAGCGAACGAGACTCGCGGTACTGAGCGGACGTGGTTTGGGCGCACTGGGCGCACTCACCGTTGGTGCGAGACTCTGCGGCATCGCGCGACGCGCGACGCGGGCGACCGGCGTGGGATACACCCCGAACGCGAGCAAAGTGATCGCCGCGAACGCGATGAGTCCCTGCATGAGTGTGTTCGACGACGGGACCGCCGCGCCTTCGGCCCGCGGCCGCATGAACATCGACGAGATCACGGACAGATAGTACGCCGCCGAGACAACGCTGCTGAGCACAAGAACGACGGCCAGCGTCGTCTGCGGTGCACGGCCCTGCAGCGCGGCCTGCAACAGATACCACTTCGCGAAGAAGCCCATGCCACCAACCAGCGGCATGCCGAGGAATGCGAGAAAGAAAACGGCCATCGCAACACTGAGCCCAGGGCGCACGCGCCAGAGTCCGTTCAGATCGTCAAAAGTCGGCGCGCGATCACGTCCGTTGTTGACTGTAATGAGGACAGCAAATGCGCCCATCGTGGCGAGCGTATACGACACCGCGTAGAAAACCAGCGCGCTGATTCCGGCGCTGGAGTTCGCAACGATCGCGACCAGCAGGTAGCCCGCATGCGCGATACTCGAGTATGCGAGCAGCCGCACAAGGTTCCGCTGGGAGAGTGCGAGCACGTTCCCGACGACCATTGTGATTGCAGCAAGCCACCACATTGCCGGATGCCAACGCATCGACGCGCCAGAAAGGGCCTCGACCATCACCCGTGCGAACGCGGCGAACGCGGCCGTCTTCACGACGGCTGCCATGAACGCGGCGATCGGCAACGGTGCACCGTCATAGACATCGGGCGTCCAGAGATGGAACGGCGCGGCCGCGACTTTGAATGCAAAGCCAACGAGCAACAGCGCCATGCCAACGATGAACATCGCGTTGAGCGAGGCGTTGCTTCGCACCCACTGCGCAATGTCAACGAGCCGCGTGCTACCTGTCGCGCCGAAGATCAGCGCCATGCCATACAACAAGAATCCCGTACTGAAGGCACCGAGCAGGAAATATTTGATGGACGCTTCCGCGCCGCGCGCACTCCGTCGATTGACGCCGGCAAGCACGTACACGGCCAACGACATCAGCTCGATGCCGAGAAAAACGAACATCAAATCGCGCGCCGCGGCGAGGACCATCATGCCTGTCGCGGCCAGCAACATGAGCACCGGGACTTCAGGGCTGTAGGCGCCACTTCGGGAATGATCCGCTTCGAGCAACACGAGCGACAGCCCGGTGCCGAGCAGCACAACCAGGTCAATCGTCCATCGGAAACCATCCCCTGCGATGCGCTGATCCGCCGTGCCGGGTACGCCGTCGCCCCAGGCAATCACGATCACGAGTGCGACGAGCATGCAGAGCACCATGCCGAACCGCGCAACGGCGCCGGTGCGTTCCGCGCCCTCCGCGCTCCCGACCACGTTCCCCTGTGGGCGCCAAACGGTGAAAAGGAGCAACAGCATGGCACCGCCGGACAACAGCAGCTCAGGCGCCAGTGCTCTGAATAGTGAGCTTGCGGAGACCAGGTCGCCCATCGCTTAGTGATTCACGGAAGTGTTGGTGCTGACGGCTGCCGCGTTTGGCGCGAACCGCGCAGCCTCGACGACGCTGCGTGATGCACTCTCGCTGCGACGCAAGATCGATTGCGGTGCAAAGCCGAGCCAGATCATCGCGAGTGCAAAGACGCCCATGACCGCGCGCTCGCGTATCGAAAGATCAGGCAGGGCAAGTGTGGATTCGCTGGCCCGTGCTTCAAACAACAACCGTTGCAGTGCACGCAGTCCGTACACGGCCGCGAAGATGACGCCGGTGGTCGAAATGATCGCCAGCACCGGATAGTCGGCGTACGTCCCGATGAGGACGAGGAACTCGCCGACGAAACCATTGGTGCCAGGCAGACCAATCGTCGAAAGGACGGCGAGCGTCAGTACAACGCTGAACATTGGCATCGATCGAGCGAGTCCACCGAAGTCGGCCATGTCTGTGCTGCCGCGACGATCCTGCAGCATGCCGATCAGGAGAAAGAGTGCGCTGGTCGAGATGCCGTGGTTGACCATGATCATCACGGCGCCCTGCACGCTCTGTTGCGTGAGCACGAACGCGCCGAGCATGATGAAGCCGAGGTGGCTGATGGAGCTGTAGGAGACGAGTCGCTTGACGTCGCGCTGCGACATTGCCAGTAGCGCGCCATAGACGATGGCGATGACAGAAAGAACCAGAATCGTGTTGCGAACTGCCGGGTTCGCAACCGCTGCCGGGAAAAGCGGAATTGCGAAACGGAGAATGGCGTACGTACCAACCTTCAGGCCCAGTGCGACGGCGGCAAGCGTCGGTGCCGAGCCTTGGGCGTCAGGGAGCCAGGTATGGAACGGCACCAGCGCAGACTTCACCGCGAACGCCGTAAAGAACGCGATGAACATCAACAGCTGGGTGCGATAGTCGAGCTTGAGCGCGAGCAGATGATCGATGTGGAACGACTGTCCTCCGCCAAGATTCCAGAGCGCCATGATCGCCACGAGCATCAGCAGTGAGCCCACGAGCGTGAAAAGCACGTAGCGCAGACTCGCGCGTACGCTCTCCCCTGTGCCCCAGATCCCGATCAGGAAATACATGGGGATCAGCATCAACTCCCACGCCAGATAGAAGAGCAGCAGGTCGAGGGAGACAAAGATGCCAACGAGCCCCGACGTCAGCATCAGGGCAAGGGCACCGAAGGACGGCGTGCTGACCTTCACGTTGTTCCACGAGCCCAGCAACGCGAGCGGCATGAGTAAAGCCGTCAGCACCACCATGGGCAGCGCGAGTCCGTCCACGCCGACACTGAACGCAGCGCCAATGTCCGGAATCCAGGGCAAATCAACGCGGGCCTGCCAACCGCGCGCGTCGGCATCGTAGATGCCCCAGAGCACCAAGCCCAACAGCCCTTCGACGGCGAGCGCGATCAGTGTCAGAACGCGCGCGTCAGGTCCGCCGCTGGGCACTTCCGTGCCCTCGGTGTCGCGCGAGAGATCGTGACCAAGAAGTCGAACGGGGATTGCCGCGACGAGCGGCCAAAGCAGCATTGCCGGGAGTACCCAACTCGCCGCACCGATAGAAAGCAGAAGATCGCGCATCGGTCAGGCCAGTGTGAATGCGGCGAGCATGACGATTGCGCCCGCGGCAACCATCCACGCGTACTTGCCAACGTCGCCGTCTTGCAGGCGATTGCCGACGAGACCTGCTGCGCGCGAGAACAGTCCGCCACCGACACTGAAGGTTCGGTCGAGCACTACGTCAAAGCCGCGGGTCAGGAAGCCGGATGCAAACGCATTCACCGGGCGCACGATGACCGCATCGATGCCGGCATCGACGTTGTACGCATGTGCGAGCACACCAGCGAGGCCAGTGTCGGGTGATGCGTGGGCTTTGTCGGCAATCGGCTTGCGATAGAGCGCAAACGCGATTGCGATGCCGATGAAGGCGATCGCAACGGCAACACCGATGAGGATCAGTTCGGTCTGATGCGCGATTTCACCGCGCCCTGCGAGTTTGAGTGCGCTCGCTCCGGTGACAGGGGCAAGCCAATGCTCGAGCAAACCAGTCGGACCGACGGGCATCACCTTCGGAAGATTGAGCCAACCACCGATGAGCGTGAGAAGTGCGAGCCCAAGGATTGGCGCCGTCATGACAGCAGGGGCTTCGTGCAACGCCTGCTGCTCGGCTTCGCCGGTGCGATTCTCTCCCGTAAACGCGAGCAGCAACATCCGCGTCATATAGATGGCCGTGAGCAGCGCTGTCAGAACGCCGATCACGTAGACGCCATACAGCACCACGGACCCGGAGACACCGGCGAGCGACGCATTCGCGAGTGGCGAGCTCTGCGCCCGTGCAAACACAGACGACAGGATCTCATCCTTGGAGAAAAAGCCGGCGAGCGGCGGAACGCCTGCAATGGCCAGGGTCGCAATAGTCATGGCCGCGAATGTCGCGGGCATGAACTTGGACAGGCCGCCCATGTTGCGCAGATCCTGCGCGTCTTCGTGACGGTGCGTATGGTGATAGGCCGCGTGCAGCGAATGAATCACCGAGCCGGCGCCAAGGAACAACAGCGCCTTGAAGAATGCGTGCGTGACGAGATGAAACACACCGGCTGTATACGCGCCCGTGCCGACGGCGATGAACATATAGCCCAGCTGCGAGACGGTCGAATACGCGAGCACTTTCTTGATGTCCCACTGGCGGAGCGCGATCGTTGCGGCAAACAGCGCCGTGACGGCGCCAACAACAGCGACGAGCAACGAGGCCTCTGGCGCGCCCGAGAAGATCGGCGCCGCACGTGCGACGAGGTACACACCGGCTGTCACCATCGTCGCAGCATGGATCAGCGCCGACACCGGCGTCGGGCCAGCCATGGCGTCCGGCAGCCAGATGTAGAGCGGAATCTGCGCGCTCTTACCGGCACAGCCGAGAAACAGGAACAGCGCGATGGCCATAACGGCCGACGTTCCGGCCATGCCGCCGAGGGCCGCGTGCGCACCGACGAAATCAAGTTTCTGCGTCGTCGACCAGATGAGGAACATGGCAATCAGAAATCCGAAGTCGCCCACGCGATTGACGACGAACGCCTTCTTGCCAGCTTCAACATTGGCGCGGTCGTTGAACCAGAATCCGATCAGCAGGTACGAGCACAGGCCCACGCCTTCCCAGCCGAGGAACATCACCGGGTAGCTGGCACCGAGGACGAGCACCAGCATGAATGCGACGAAGAGGTTGAGGTATGCGAAGTAACGCGCGTACCCCGGATCGTCCCGCATGTAGCCGACCGAAAACAGATGAATCAGCGATCCAATGCCGGTGATCACCAGCACCATCAGGATCGACAGCTGATCGAGTTGAAACGACCAGGTGATGTTGAGATTTCCAACGTGCATCCACGTTGCGCCGGCCGATATGTATGGCGCGTCGAGCAAACCAGGCGCCCGAGCGGCGACGCTTTGCATCCCGAAGAAGATGACCAATGCGACGGCGAATGCCGCGATAATGACGCCGGGGCCGAGCGCGGTCACCAGCGGATGACGCGCCGTGGTGACGACCGATTCGCCGGCAGCGTTGGCTCGCTGCTTCGCCGTCATCGCGACAATCCCGTTGGCCACGAAGCCGAGGAACGGCAAAAGAGGCAACAGTCCGAGCAGGTTGGCGGCGGTGGTCCCGGCCAACGGATGGCCCGGCATCGTGACGGTGCCTGCCTGCACGAGATGCAGCACGATCGGGTGCATCATCCGCGAAGTGTGCGAAGCGCCGACATCTCGACCGTCCCGAACTGCCGGAAGACCGAAATCACGATGGCGAGTCCAACCGCGGCTTCAGCAGCAGCGATCGTCATCACCATTACGACAAACACATGTCCGGTGACGCCATGCAATTTGGCCAGCGCCACGAACGAAAGGTTCACGGCGTTGAGCATCAACTCGGCGCACATGAACAGGATGATCGCGTTCCGGCGCGTGAGCACGCCAAGCACGCCGATCGAGAACAGGATCGCTGAAACGATTAAAGCTTCGTTGATCATACGGTCACTCGTTTTTTGGCCAGGAGGACCGCACCGATGATCGCGACCAGCAACACGACGCTCGTCAATTCGAACGCCACGAGATAGTCGGTAAAAAGTGAGGCAGCAACCGGCGTGACGACGTTGTCGACGGCTGGCGCGAGTGGCGTGCGCGGCAGTCGGTCGCGCTGCACCACCAGCAGATTCGCGAGCAGCGCCAGCGAAACGAATCCTGCTCCCAATCGGGCACTGAGCGATCGGAGATCTCCGACTTCAGCGCGGCCAAGGTTGAGCAGCATGACAACGAACACGAACACCACCATGATGGCGCCCGCGTACACCAGCACCTGAATCACGCCAACGAAGGGTGCGTCAAGCATCACATACAAACCGCTCAACGCGAACATCACGTTCACCAGCCACAGTGCGGCAGGCACGGGATTTTTGCGCGTCACAAAGAGCAACGCGGACACGATCGCGATCAGCGAGAAGAAATAGAACTGGAATTGGTAGAATCCGTTCATTCGCCCTTCGGGTCTGCCGGATCCCACAACTCGCTCACCGGATGCGTCTGCGCGGTGAGCCGTTCCAGATCGTACACAAACGACGCGCGATCGAACTCGGCGTTTTCGTAGTGGCGGCCGAGGTGAATGGCTTCTTCCGGGCACACTTCTTGGCAGTAACCGCAGAAGATGCAGCGGAACTCATCGATCTCGAACACCAGCGGAAAGCGATTGCCCTGTTCGTCCTCACCGGGCACAAGCTTGATGCAGTTGGCCGGACACACGGTCGGACACAGACCGCATGCCACGCACTTGGCCTTGCCAGTTTCCGTCGTGAGCATGCGGTGCGTGCCACGCCAGCGCGGCGAGAGATCCCACTTGGTCTCGGGGTATTGCATCGTGACCTTGTGCGGATCGACGAGGTGCTTGAGCGTCACGGCCATGCCGTTCAACGTCGCGCGAATGTAGCTCACGCGCTCAAGCGGCCGATTCATCACCTTCACACCGATCGCCATCAGACGGGCTCCTCGACAGCGGTCAACACAGGCTCTGGGGTCGCGACTTCAGCCACCAGCCTCGGCTGCGCGGTATGCGCCTTCGCGCGTTCAGCGGCAAGCGTACGTCGCGAGAGATCGAGCCCACGGGCCCGCAGTCGTTCAAGATCAGTTGGGCCAACACGCGCGCTCGCAGGGCTGATCAACTTGCCGCGATCAAGCCAACGGAGCAGCACGGTAATGATCACGACGTTCAGTGCGAAGAGCGCGAGCGAGAACAGCGGTCCGCGCGTGACGCCGAGTGCATCGAGTCCAAGTGTCGCTGCGGCGATGACCACGATATAGGCAAGCGCGATCGGCAGCATGATGCTCCAGCCAAGCGACATCAGCTGGTCGTAGCGGAAACGCGGCAAGGTCCAGCGCACCCACATAAAGATGAACAGGAACAGCCCTGTCTTTGCAGCGAATGCGCCAAGCGTGACGATCGTCTTGAGAACTGTCCAGGGCGGAACGTTATCCCACTGTGTGAACGGCAAATCCCATCCGCCAAAGAACAGCGTCGCTGTCAGCCCACTCACCGTCGCCATGTTGGCGTACTCGGCGATGAAGAACATCGAGAACTTCATGCCGCTGTATTCCGTGTGATAGCCGGCGACGAGTTCTGACTCCGCCTCAGGCAAGTCGAACGGCAGTCGATTCGTCTCGGCAAACGCCGCCACGAGGAACGTGAACCACGCGACCGTCAACGAGAGCACATTCCACCCCATGTGCGCCTGCTGCTGGATGATCGCGGTCAACGAGACGTTACCCGCCAGCAACAGAATCGGAATGGTCGACATCCCCATTGCGATCTCGTACGAGATCATCTGCGCGCTCGAGCGGAGTCCGCCGAGCAGTGCGTACTTGTTATTCGACGACCAACCGGCCAGCACGATGCCGTAGACGCCGAGCGATGAGATCGCGAGCGTGAACAGGTACCCGACCGGGAGATTCGCCACTGACATGTCGATCAGCCCCCACGGCGTCGGCAACGGCGCCGCAATCGGCATCACGGCCCACGTCAGCATCGCGGGAATGAATGCGAGTGCAGGCGCGATGAGAAACAACCAGCGATCAGCGTCTGCCGGATTTGTCTCTTCCTTCATGAAATTCTTGATGCCATCCGCAACGGGCTGTAGCAGCCCCCACGGTCCAGCGCGATTTGGTCCACGACGATCCTGAATCCATGCAGCGACTTTTCGTTCGGCCCATGTAAGCATTGCGACGCCAAGCATGTACAAGCCGAAGATCACAAGAATCTTGATCACGCTCGCGACGACGAATGTGCCGATCGCTGCGGGCGCGAGTTGCGGATCGCTCTTGGGAAACCAGCCGGCAAAATCGAGTGCGGCGAGAATTGGCGCTGTTGTCATGCGTTCGCTCCTGCCGCAACGATCGACTGATCGAGCACTGGCAATCCACGCAGGCCGAGCGAGTCGTAGTCGAGCGTCGCAAACGGCGCGTGCGCGGCGCTCAGCGCATCGAACACATCAGCGGGCGCGAAGTAACGCCCCTCGCCGCCCAGCGCCGCCAAGAGATCGGCCAGCACATACCAACTCGGCCGCGCCAGTCCGGGTGCGGCCTTCGCCTGCATGAACCGCTGCACGCGTCCCCGGAGGTTGGTAAGCGTTCCTTCTTCCTCGGCGATGTTGGTGATCGGCAACATGACGTGTACCCGTGCCGCCAGTACATCGGGCACGGTGGTGCCAACGTGGACGATGGCCGCCGTGCGATCGAGATCTGCAGCGTCAATACCATCGAGCTGCTCGCCGACGATGAGCAGTGCGTCACCGTCCTGCAGCGGAAGGCGAGATGATGACAGCTCAGCAAACCCGAACATGCGCGCCGCCGCTGCATTTGCCGCGCGCTCACTGCGCAACGCCAGATCAGGCGCCCCGGGGAGCACAAACTCCACCCCGGTCTCGACGCGGAACAGGCCCTGACCATTCGAGTGTGCCACAATGCGATCGAGGAGGAACAGCGCTTCGTTCGAGAGGTTGGGCGAGGCGAGCACGACAACACGCTTCCCCGCGAATGCGCGAGACGCTGCTGCGATTGCGTCCTCCCAATCCGCGATAATCAAGGAATGCCCGGTTCGCACCAACGGCTGTTCGGCGCGATCACGGCGATTGAACTCGCGATAGCCTTCACGGCCGACTTCACACATGTAGAACTGGTTCACCGCGTCGTTGGAACGAGGACGCATGCGCACCGCGATGTTGTCACGCGTCTCGACGACGACGTTGCATCCCTGACTGCAGCCAGTGCACACCGACGGCGCGCGGTCAAGTTCCCAAGCGCGCGCTTTGTTCAGGAAGTCTTTCGAGAGCAGCGCGCCGACGGGACATAGATCAACAACGTTACCCGCCCACGGATTCGTGAGATCGTGTCCTTCGGCCTTGCCAATGTAGGCGCGATCGCCACGCTCGGAAACATTGAGCACCGGATCGTGCGCCACATCGCCCATGAAGCGGACGCAGCGTGTGCATAGAATGCAGCGGTTCTGCACGTACAACACGTCGCCGCCAAAATCTTCGACAGGATTGAAGCGCTTGGGTTCGCGGTACCGCGAATCCGCACGTCCTTCAGCAAACGTGTAGTCCTGCAGTTCGCACTCGCCCGCTTGATCGCAGATCGGGCAATCGAGCGGATGATTGATGAGCAGGAACTCGAGCACGCCCTTGCGCGCTTCAAGCGCCTTGGGTGAGTGCACGTACACGACCTGCCCTTCACCAACGGCGGTCGCACACGACGGTGCGAGCTTCGGGAATTTCTCGACCTCGACCAGACACATGCGACACACGCCAGCTATCGGGAGCCCCGGGTGATAGCAGTAGTGCGGAATGAGCACGCCCGCCGTCTTCGCCGCTTCAAGGATGGAGGTGCCATCCGGTACCGTCACCGGACGCCCCTCAATGGTCAGGTTGACCATCTTCACGTCAGCCATGATGCACGCTCACGCGGCGGAGGCGCGGAACGCCCCCGGAACAGTGACCATGGCGCGGTTGGCGACGATCTTGGCTTCGAATTCGCCGCGGAACTTCTTGAGCCCCGAGACGACGGGCGTCGCGCACGAATCACTGAGCACGCAGATGGTCTTGCCGGTCATGTTGTCGGCGATCGAGAGCAGCGTGTCAAAATCTTCTGCGGTCCCGGCACCGTCGCGGATGCGCTCCATGATGCGCAGCGTCCATGCGGTTCCCTCGCGACACTGCGTGCACTGCGCGCAGCTTTCGTGCGCATAAAAGCGGACCAGCCGCGCGATCTGTCGCACCATGTCCTGCTTGTCGTCAAACACGATCACGCCGCCCGAACCGAGGAGCGTGCCCGCTGCGGCAAAGCCTTCGTAGTCCATGATTGCCGCTTCGGACTCTTCGCGCGTGAGAATCGGCACCGACGACCCACCCGGGATCACGGCCTTGATCTCGCGACCGGGAAGTGGCCCTCCGCACAAATCGTACAGGAAGTCCTTGAACGGAAAACCAAGTGCGACTTCGTAGTTTCCCGGTCGCGTGATGTTACCGCACACGGAAAACAACTTCGTGCCGATGCTCTTCGGGTTATCGGGGCGACCGAACTGCTTGTACCACTCCGCACCGTTCTTGATGATGTACGGCACCGTCGCGAGCGTCTCGACATTATTGATCGTCGTCGGTCGACCGAAGAGCCCTGCGATCGCGGGGAAGGGCGGCTTGATGCGCGGATTGCCGCGACGTCCTTCCAGCGAATTCATGAGCGCCGTTTCTTCGCCGCAGATGTAGGCGCCGGCGCCACGATGCACATGCACATCCACGCGCTTTCCCGATCCCATCGCGTTCGCGCCAAGCACGCCGGCCGCGTACGCCTCTTCGACCGCGCGCGTCACGTGCGCATACGGCTCGGTAAACTCTCCACGGATGTAGATGTACGCCGTCTCGGCATAGATCGCGTGCGCGGCAAGCGCGACACCCTCAACGAGTCCATGCGGCGTCCAGCGCATGATTTCGCGATCCTTGAACGTGCCAGGCTCGGACTCGTCCGCGTTGCACAGCATGTAATGGATCTTGCCATCGGGCTTCATGAACGACCACTTGAGCCCAGTGGGGAATCCGGCACCGCCACGACCACGCAAGCCGGAATCCTTCACGATCATCTGCAACTCCTGCGGATCGGTGGCCAGCGCTTGTTGCAGGGCGTCGTAGCCGCCGCGAGCGCGCCAACCATCAAGCGTGCGGGCACCGGCATCGCCGAAGTACTTCGACAGAATCGGTGTTTCGCGCGGGTGCGACCCATGAGGATAGCCCATCAGGTACGCTCAGCCAAGATGCGCGAAACCGATTCGGGGGTCACGGACTCCACAAAGTCGTTGTTGATCATGATCGGTGTTGGAAATCCGCACGCGCCGAGGCACTCAACTTCGATGACCGTGAACCGACCGTCGGCGCTGGTAAGGCCGAGGTCACCGCAGCCGGAGTGTTCGAGGAGCGACTTCACGACATCCTCGGCGCCACAGATGTTGCACGGCGTCGTGGTGCACACCTGTATGAAATGGCGCCCGACAGGATGCTGATGGTACATGGTGTAGAACGTCGTGACGCCTTTGACGTACGCCGGCGTTATGTCCAGCGCATTCGCGACTTCTTCCATCGATGCGTCGCTCACCCAACCGCGCGCGTCCTGCACGAGCCAGAGCGCCGGCAGCAACGCGGCCTGCTTGCTGGGGTAGCGCGACATGATCGTGTCCAGTTCCGCACGAGCCTGACCCGTGAAAACCGGAACATACGGTTCGTCGTGGTGCGCGCCGTGTGGCGGTGCGGCGACCAGTGCGCCGCCGCTCGCGGATGGACCGTGGCTCACCGGTCGATCTCTCCCATGACGATATCTATGCTCGCGTTGATGGCGATCACGTCCGACAACAGGTGCCCTTCTACCATTCTGGGAATTGCCGAAAGATTTACGAACGATGGCGGCCGGATGCGCCAGCGCACCGGTTTAGCCGAGCCATCGCTCACCATATAGTAGCCCTTCTCGCCCTTGGGACTTTCGACGGCGACGTAGCATTCGCCAGCCGGCGGACGGGGACCTTCCATGACGAGCTTGAAGTGATGGATCATCGATTCCATCTCACTCGTCGCCTTGTGCTTGGGCGGAAGAATAAGACGCGGATCGTCGATGTTGACCGGGCCATCGGGCAACCGGCGAACGGCTTGCTCGAGAATGCGGATGCTTTGACGCATCTCTTCCGCGCGCACCAGAAACCGATCATAGACATCGCCTGCCGTACCGACCGGCACGTCGAAGTCGTACGTCTCGTAGTCCATATACGGAAAATCCTTGCGCACATCGTACGCGACACCCGACGCCCGAAGCATCGGCCCCGATAGCCCGGCGTTGACCGCTTCTTCCGCAGACATCGCACCAAGTCCCACTGTGCGTCCCGCCCAGATCGCGTTGGTCTCGAGCATCTTCACCGACTCCTCGAGTGTCTTCGAAAAGCCCTTGATGAAGGCGCGCAACCCGTCGAGCCAGCCGTCTGGAATGTCAGCGGCCATGCCACCAACACGCGTCATCGACGTGGTAAGGCGCGCGCCAACCCACGCTTCAAGCAGGTTGTACACGTTCTCGCGTTCCTGATACAACCAGAGGAACGGCGTGAACGCCCCCATGTCGACCGATGTGGTGCCAAGCCAGACGACATGCGAAATGATGCGCGAGAGCTCCATCGCAATCACACGCAACACGGTACAACGCGGCGTGATTTCCACCCCGAACAGACGCTCACAGCCAAGTGCGAACGCGACGTTGTTGCCGGGCGAGTTGAGATAGTCTTCGCGGTCAGTCCACGGAATGATCTGATTGTACTGGCGATACTCGCCGATCTTCTCGAAGCCGCAGTGCAGATAGCCGATGTGCGGAACGCAACGCACGACCGTTTCTCCATCGAGTTCGAGCACCAGTCGCAACACGCCGTGTGTTGCGGGGTGCTGCGGACCGATGTTGATCAGCATGTGATCGGAATCGAGCTCCGGTTCGAATGTCGACGTCCCCTCGAGCGCAACGGCATTGTGGCCCTGAACCACCAACGGCGCGCGAATCGGCATGCCGTTGGCATCGAGCCCGCTGGTGCCGAGCGCGACTTCGATGGTGCGACGCGTGGTGGTCTCGGTCATTCGACGCCCTCCTCGCCCGTGCGCGCACGATCTGCAGCGAGTCGACGCCGCATGTCTTCCGGCAGCGAGTCGAACGCCTCCGCGATCGTGAGCTCGTTCATCGAGTAGCGCGCTTCAGGATCCTGTGCCAACGCCTGCTTGAGCTGCTCCGCTCGACTGAATCGGCCACGCAGGGGGAAGTTCTTTCGGAGCGGGAATCCCTCTTGGTAGTTCTCCCACAGGAGAATGCGGCGCAGGTCGGGGTGTCCGTCGAACTTGATGCCGAACATGTCATAACACTCGCGTTCCAACCAGTCGGCCCCGCAATAGACGTCGATGACAGACGGAACGATCAGCGTGCCACGCTTGGGAAGTTCGACCTTAAGTCGCAGAAAGCGCCGATGGCCGAGCGCGCGCAGATGCCACACGACTTCGATGGGACGCATCGCGTCTCGATACTCGACCGCGGTGACATCGACGAGGTAGTCGTAGCGCTGGGTGGGTTCGTCGTGCAGCCAGCGCACGATCTCGTGCAACGACTCGACGTGCACGAATACCGTCGTTTCGCCCCACGTCGCTTCGCTGCGCACGATCGCATCACCGAACCGCTCAGCAAGAGCATCGGCCGAGGGATTGAGTGCGCCACCGCGATGTGGCAGCCCCCGCGGCGTAGAGGGCGTACCGTCTGGTGCGGTGCCCGACGACGGGGCCGGCAGATTGGGCGCCGTCATGGGTTCGAACGCGTCTGGTTCACCGAGTTGCCGAACGGTTCCGACAGTTCGTCGATACGCGACGGCGGGATGTACAGCTGACTCGTGGGATCAGGCTCGATCTCGGTGTGCAAGGTGCCATCGCGCAGCCGGTCTCGCATGACCTTTTGCTGGAGCATGATGATGCCGTGCATCAACGCCTCGGGACGCGGCGGACAGCCCGGCACGTAGACGTCGACCGGAATGATCGTGTCGATCCCCTGCACTACCGCATAGTTGTCGAACATGCCACCGGTCGACGCACAGGCGCCCATCGAAATCACCCACTTGGGCTGCGGCATCTGCTGATAAATACGGCGAATGACCGGGGCGAGCTTGTACGGCACGCGTCCCGCGCAGATGAGCACGTCGGCCTGGCGCGGGGAATAGCTCAAGCGCTCCATACCAAAGCGGGAGAGGTCGAAACGACTGGCCGCGGTCGACATGAACTCGATGGCGCAGCAGGCCGTGCCAAAGGGCATCGGCCACAGCGAGCCCGCGCGTGCCCAGTTCACCAAGAAATCGAGACGAGACGTGACCCAGCCGTCTTGCGATTTCGGATCGACCGGCACCACGCGACGATCGAGCGCAGGCGTCACTCCCACGTGAGCGCTCCCTTTTTCCAAACGTACACGAAGCCGACGACCAGAATTGCGGCAAAGACCAGCATCTCACCCAATCCGAAAAAGGACAGCTGTCCCGTTGGACAGGCATCGGCTACCATCGGCACTTTGCATGACAGCTGCCGATAGTGTACGCCCCACGGGATCATGAAAACTGTTTCGATGTCGAAGACGATGAAGAGCATCGCCACGAGATAGAACTTCACCGAAAACCGGTCTCGCGCGTTACCGAGTGGGGCGATGCCCGACTCGTACGGTTGCGACTTCACCGCCGTCGGCTGCGAGCGCACGCTCAGATGCGAGAGGCCGATGATGACCACCGCATTGAAAATGACGAAGCCCAGCAGCAAGAGGACCGGGAGATAGTTTCGAAGCATCAGGGTCGAACCGGGCGAATGAGCGCCTTCCTCGTGAAAGAATTCACATGGCGTCACAAAAAAGTAGCCAGTGGACCGCTTCGTCTCAACAACCGTCAGTGGTGCATCGCCCGACGCCCCCATAGCTTACCGCCACTTCGCCGCAGATACCTTCCCTCCACCTTCGTCCACTTCGGCCATGGGGCTTTGCTCCGACCGCTGGATCACGCGCATGGCGCGCGAGCATGCCATGATCGAACCCTTCGAGGACCGTCAGGTTCGCCAAGGGGTCATCTCGTACGGCGTCAGCTCGTACGGCTACGACATGCGCGTTGCCCGCGAGTACAAGATCTTCACGAACGTGCTCAGCTCGATCGTCGACCCGAAGAACTTCGATCCGAAGAGCTTCGTCGAATTCGAAGGGGACGTGTGCATCGTCCCGCCGAACTCATTTGCGCTGGCGCGGAGCGTCGAGTACTTCCGCATCCCGCGCAATGTCCTCACGCTCACCGTTGGCAAAAGCACGTACGCGCGGTGCGGAATCATCACGAACGTCACGCCCTTCGAACCCGAATGGGAAGGACACGTCACGCTCGAGATCTCGAACACCACGCCGCTGCCGGCCAAGATCTACTCCAACGAAGGGATCGCGCAGGTGGTGTTCTTCACCGGCGACGAGGAGCCTGAAGTCAGCTACCGCGACAAGAAGGGCAAATATCAGGCGCAGACGGGCGTGACGCTGCCGCGCGTCTAGCAGCCGGCGTCACACGCGCACCCACGACAATCGAACAAGGTTAGCCGCCGGCGTAGATGTAGCGGCAACCACGGTCTTGCGCCTGCTGCAACGTGGCAACCATCGCCGGCACCACCTCCACATTCGGCAGCAGATTCGCCTTCGCTTCTTCGGCGAACGACGTTCGCTGCGCCGCATCTGATCGCGCGGGCTCGGCCAAGAAACGGGAGCCCGCCGCGTTCAGCGAATTTTGACAGACGAGAAAGATCACGCCGCGCCCTGCCAACTGAGCCACGAAGTCCGAGCCCAGAGGGCCGTTCGGATTCTGCGTGCCCGTCATCGTCATTGTCTGCCCGATGGGATACTTGGCCCACATCGCATCGTTGAAGAATAGACCGATCGAGCGGCCGTTGAGCCCGACCACCACGCTGCTGTCTTTGTCCTGCTTCTTGTAGACGTTCTTCTGCGTCTCGAGAAACGTTCGCGCCCACGTGATCGCGAGTCCGTCCGTCGGCAGGTGCGAGTGGAAGATCACCCGACTCGTGCCGGTCAGACGGCTCATCCACGGTTCGTCGTCCAACAAGTGAACCAAGTCGCCGGTTGATCCCGCCGACGCCGGCCGCGGGAATGCGCTGAGCCCGATTGTCGCACCGAGCGCGAGCACTCGCGCGAGAAATGTGCGACGCGGAGACTCCGGCACCGCGGATGCGTTCGACTCAGAGGGCATGGGCGTCATCGGGTTCATCGCGGCGCTTGAGGTTTGACAGCTGGATTGACCGCCGCTGCCTTTGCAACTGGTGGCACCCGCCTCGGCAGGACGGGCCGCGTGGGAGGTAGCGGTTTGCCTGCCGCATGGGCGCCATCGGTAGCGTACGCGACATCGGCAGGCGGATCGCCCTTCGGCCAATCGTTCGCTTTGCCTGGGTGGTCCTGACGCGGCCGAGACAAGACGTACGCCGCCACGTCCGCGGAGTGCTGATCGGACAACGTCTCCTTGTGATCGAAGGGCATGTTCCAGCGCACGAACGTAGCGAGCACGGTCTGCCGCGCGAGTCCGGCTCCAATGGAATAGCTCTTGCTCCCCCACACCGCCGGTGCGAGCCCGCCACCGCCGGCCAGCCCATGGCACCGGGCGCACGTTGACGCGTACACGCGCTTGCCTGAGACGACGTCGCCAACAAGTCTGACCGTGTCCGGACCAGTAGGACGTCGCGCAGTTCCGAGCGAATCGAGATAGGCCAAGATGTCTCGCATTTCTCGTCCATCTTCCGGGAGCATCCGACCAGCGAGACTGCGAGCGATGCACTCGTTCACGCGTTGCGCCAGCGTCTCTTCCGATCCGCGCCGAGCGCGATAGCGCGGATAGCGGGGAGCGGTGCCCAACCACGGCATGGCGATCGCACGCGTGCCGTCATCGAGATGACAGCTGGTGCAGCGCAGTGCATTGCCGCTGTTCCGAGGCAATGAATCGCGAAACGCGGAGAGCAGTGCTTTGCCTCGCACCACATCCCCGCGTGTCGCACTGCCCGTCTGCGCGAACAACGGCGCGTGCACAAGCGTCGGTGCCGCGCAAACCATCAGCGCGCGAAACCAGACCGCGCGCATCACGCTCAGCCAGCTCCTGCCGATGCGGCTTTCGGTTCTTGACGACGCGCGGTCGCCATGATGTAGTCACGATTCATCGTCTTGATGACATCGATGCTGATCTCTTTCGGGCACGCTTCCATGCACTCACCGGCCAGCGTACAATGCCCGAACCCTTCGAGATCCATCGTCTCCACCATGAACAGGGCGCGACGATCACGTTCCGGCTGTCCCTGCGGTAGCGCTCCCAAGTGCGCGATCTTTGCGCCCGTGAACAGCGATGCCGACGCGTTGGGGCACGCAGCCACACATGCTCCACATCCGATGCAGGCCGCAGCGTCCATCGCCTCATCGAGCACTTCTTTGCCGATGAGGATTTCGTTTGCATCGCGCGCACCGCCGGTGTTCACCGAGACGAAGCCGCCGGCCTGAATGATGCGATCGAACGCCGACCGATCGACGACAAGATCCTTGACGACCGGGAACGCTGTGGCACGCCACGGTTCGACGGTGATCGTATCGCCGTCCTTGAACGCGCGCATGTGGAGCTGACAGGTGGCCGTCGCTTTCCACGGTCCGTGTGCCTGGCCGTTGATCATCATCGAGCACGACCCGCAGATCCCTTCGCGACAATCATGTGCAAACGCAATCGGTTCCTTTCCCGTCGTGATCAACTGCTCGTTGAGCATGTCGATCATTTCGAGAAACGACGAGTCGCTGCTCACGCCGTCGAGTGAATACGACTCCAGCGCACCCGGCGCTTTCGGTCCGCTCTGACGCCAGACTTTCAGGTTGAGCTTCATTATTTGTAGCTCCGCGTGGAGAGGTGCACGTTCTCGTACACCAGCGGTTCCTTGTTGAGAATCGGGGCCGCGTCTTCACCTGCGTACTCCCATGCAGCGACGTACGCGAAGTCCTCATCGTTGCGTTTCGCTTCGCCCGCGTCCTGATACTCGACACGGAAATGTCCACCGCACGACTCCTCGCGGTGCAGCGCATCTCGACACATCAACTCACCGAGTTCGATGAAGTCTGCGACGCGACCGGCTTTTTCGAGCTCTTGGTTCAACGCTTCGCCGGTGCCCGGGACGTTCACATTGGTCCAGAACTCCTGCTTCAGTTTCGCCAGCAGCCCGATCGCATGCGTGAGCCCTTCCCGAGTACGTGCCATGCCGCAGTAGTCCCAGATGATCTTACCGAGCTCCTTGTGAATGGAGTCGACGGTACGCTTGCCACGGATGCCGAGCATCTTCTTCGTCAAACTCGTGACCGCACCCTCGGCTTCCTTGAACGCCGGATGATTCGTGTCGATCACCGCCAGCTTGGTGCTCGCGATGTAGTCGCCGATCGTGTACGGCAGGACGAAGTACCCGTCGGCCAAGCCCTGCATCAGCGCCGATGCACCGAGACGATTGGCACCGTGGTCGGAGAAGTTGCACTCGCCCAACGCGTGCAATCCCGGGATGGAAGTCATGAGATTGTAGTCCACCCACAGGCCGCCCATCGTGTAGTGCACGGCCGGGTAGATGCGCATGGGTAGCTCGTACGGATTCTCGTCCGTGATGCGCTGGTACATGTCGAACAGATTGCCGTAGCGCTCGGCGATCGTGTTCTTACCGAGTCGCTTGATGGCATCTGCGAAATCGAGATACACCCCCAGCCCGCCTGGCCCGACGCCGCGCCCATCGTCACATGCTTCCTTCGCCGCGCGCGAGGCAATGTCGCGCGGGGCAAGATTACCAAAGCTCGGATACTTCCGCTCGAGGAAGTAGTCGCGCTCGGCCTCGGGGATCGAGGCCGGCGTTCGCTTATCACCTTTGGCCAGCGGTACCCAGACACGTCCGTCGTTGCGCAGCGACTCCGACATCAGCGTCAGCTTCGACTGGTGCTCTCCGCTGACGGGAATGCACGTCGGGTGAATTTGGGTGTAGCACGGATTCGCAAACCCTGCCCCCTTTTTGTACGCGCGCCAGATCGCCGACGTGTTGCAATACATCGCGTTGGTGCTCAAGTAGAACACGTTGCCGTATCCACCGGTCGCGAGCACAACGGCATCGGCGACATGCGACGAGATCTTGCCGGTGATCAGGTTGCGCGTGACGATGCCGCGCGCATGCCCGTCGACGACGACGACATCGAGCATCTCTTCGTGCGTGAACATGTTCACGGCGCCGAGACCGATCTGACGCTCAAGCGCCGAGTACGCGCCAAGCAACAGCTGTTGCCCGGTCTGACCACGCGCGTAGAATGTGCGCGATACCTGCGCACCACCGAACGAACGGTTGGCCAGCAGTCCGCCATATTCACGTGCGAACGGAACGCCCTGCGCCACGCACTGGTCGATGATACTGACCGACACTTGTGCAAGACGATAGACGTTCGCCTCACGCGCGCGGAAGTCACCGCCCTTGATGGTGTCGTAGAACAGGCGCTTGATGCTGTCGCCGTCGTTCTGGTAGTTCTTCGCGGCGTTGATGCCACCCTGCGCAGCAATCGAGTGCGCGCGACGCGGCGAATCGTGGTAGACGAACGTGGAGACTTTGTAGCCAAGTTCGGCCATCGTCGCCGATGCCGACGCGCCAGCGAGGCCGGCACCGACCACGATGACGTGATGCCGACGCTTATTGGCAGGGTTCACCAGCTTCATGCCGAAACGATACTGGTCCCACTTCTGTTCGAGCGGGCCGCTTGGAATCTTTGAATTCAGGTCGAGCATATCAGCGCGCCTCCCCAGCGGGCATCACAGCAACAGGTGCCGGTTGGGCCTTGAATACGTTTGCGGTCGGTGTCTCCACCAATGGCGGAGCCTCCTTGAAGAATCCGGCGAGTGCACCAATCGGAATGATCGCAAAACCGATTGCCACCACGACGGCGAGTGCGAGCGCGATCGTGCGCTTGAGCGGCGCCTGCGTCGGCCGTGCTGCACCGAGCGTCCGGACCGCCGCCCATGTGCCGTGGTACAGATGCAACGCCAGTGCACCCATCGCGAGCAGGTAAAACACGGCAACGAGCGGATTGCGCAGCCCGATGACCACGTTGTTGTAGGGATCGAGATGGGTGAACTGCGGATGGACGACGCCAAGCGTCAGCTGCAGCAGGTGAAACACGATGAAGACGAGCAGCAACACGCCGCCCCATCGAATGGTCCTCGCGGCCAGCGTCGTCACTTGGGGACGACGTTCCGCGTAGCCCTGCGGCCGCGCTGAGCGCGACCGCATCGTGAGTTGGTACGCCGAAATCGCGTGCAACGCCACGCAGGCCACCAAGACCGTGCGCACGACGTACAGCAGCGGCATGCTGGTGCGCAGCAAGAGCGCGTAGTGATGCATCGGGTCCTGCCCCTTGAACATGAGCAGGTTGCCGGTCATGTGGCCGATGACGAAAAGAATGCCAACAATTCCCGTCACCGCCATGACGATCTTCTTGCCAATCGTGCTCTGCCAGAAACGCGTGAGAGCGTACATATGCGGGGTATAAGAAAGAACCGGCGCTTTCACCGCAGTGAGCGCGCCGGTTCGTCAGATCAGAAGGAGAGCACCGACATCGGCTCGCGCACGGCCTGCGCAGAGCGCTCAAGCGCTGCCTTTTCATCGGCTGTGAGTTCGATCTCAAGCACCTTCTCGAGGCCGTTACGTCCAAGCTTGCATGGTACGCCAAGGAAGAGGCCCGAGAGACCATACTCCCCTTCGAGCCACGCGGCACACGGGAGGATGCGCTTGCGATCGAGGACAATGGCTTCGACCATTTCGACCGCGCCGGCAGACGGCGCGTAGTAGGCGGAGCCGGTTTTGAGGTGCTTCACGATTTCCGCACCGCCGTCGCGCGCACGCTGCACGATCGCATCGAGCTGCTCGCGCGGCATCAGCTGCGTGACGGGAATGCCGCTCACCGTCGTGTAGGAAATCAACGGCACCATCGTGTCGCCGTGACCGCCCAACACCATCGCCTGGATGTCGCGCACGGAGACGTCCAGGGCCTCGGCAAGGAACGAGCGATAGCGCGCCGTGTCGAGCACGCCAGCCATGCCGATGACGCGTTCACGCGGGAAGCCGGTCACCTTTTTCGCGACGTAGCACATCACGTCGAGCGGGTTGGACACCACGATCACAATCGCGTTCGGCGAGGTGTTGCGGATCTGTTCCGACACCGCCTTCACAATGCCGGCATTCGTATTCAACAGATCGTCGCGCGTCATGCCAGGCTTGCGCGCGATCCCGGCGGTGATAACGACGATGTCAGAACCAGCCGTTGCTTCGTAGCTGTTCGTTCCGATGACACGTGAGTCGAACCCTTCAATGGGTGCAGACTCCCACTGATCGAGTCCCTTGCCCTGCGGGATACCTTCGACGACGTCAACCATGACGACGGTGCGGGCGAGCGACTTCTCGGCGATGCGCTGCGATGTGGTAGCTCCGACGTTGCCTGCGCCGACCACCGTGATCTTGTTCAGCATGTTATGTCCAATCTCCGAACGGATGTCCGAGCGAAGGGAATGTCAGAAAGAACTTGTGAATGTCGGACGACGGATCCCCGTGTCCGGCAACGCAAGCTAGACCCGTGCACAAACAGCAGCAACACAAATGCGTTTGCGTCATCAGCGACCCTCAACCACCGACTTCGCTGAGTGCACGCAAACCGCCAACGCGCATCTGAAGGAGTGCATGCTCCTTCGGCTTTTCCGACAAGGCTTGTCGGAACAGCGGTGCGAGCGGTTCGCCGGCGCGCAGCGCATCGCGCAGAAGGATCTCGTGGTCCCCGAACAGGCAAGTGCGCAGGCGTCCATCTGCCGTGAGCCGCACCCGATTGCACGTTTCACAGTAGGTATGCGTCATGGGCGTGATGACGCCGATCGTGCCCGGTGCGCCGGCGAATCGCCAGTAGGTTGCGGGACCATTCCCCAGCGTGGGGCCGGCATCCGGGCTCAACGAACCCAACGTTCGAACCCGCTGCAACACCTCATCACTCGGCACGACGTGATCCCATGTCAGGTCCCGAAGTTCACCGACCGGCATCAACTCGATGAAGCGAACGTGCCACGGGTGGCGCTGCGTCAACGCCGCGAAGTCGGCGACCTCATCATCGTTGATGCCACGCATCACGACGACATTGATCTTGATTGGTCCTATTCCCGCGCGTTCGGCAGCGGTTGCAGCTTTCACGAGATCGAACTTCAAGTCGCGGCGCGCGATGGCGACGACCCGGTCGGGTTGGAGCGAGTCCGCGCTGATGTTTACCCGATTGAGGCCAGCGTCAGCCAACTCCTGCGCCATCTCCGGGAGCTTTACGCCGTTCGTCGACAGCGCGATGTCTTCGACCTCCGGCACCTGACTGAGCATGCGAACGAGCTTGGCGAGCTGCGGACGAATGGTCGGCTCACCGCCCGTGATGCGGAGTCGGCGGAGCCCAAGTGGCGCGAGCTGGCGTACGATCTCAACGATCTCTTCGTAGCGCAGAATGTCTGCTTTCGGCAACCAAGGCAGCCCTTCCAGCGGCATGCAATACTGACAGCGGAAATTGCATCGATCCGTCACGGAAATTCGCAGATACTCGATGCGACGTCCGAACTGATCGCGCTCCGTATGCTGCGCATCGGAATTTTGCTCACCCGCTTGAGGCAGAGCGCGAGACGATGCAGTCAATTCGCTTGGCGATGCAGCCTGTGAGGGGACGATCATTGCAACGCGCCGCGCTCAGCCGCTGCCGCGGTGGGATCAACCCACTCGCGGGCGCCGTCGACGTAGTGCTCCTGCTTCCAGATCGGCACCCGCTTTTTCAGCGTGTCGATCACGGTGCGCGCCGCATCGAGTGCCGGTGCGCGATGGGCATGCGCGGCCGCGATGGCCACGCTGATGTCGCCGACGAGCAGTGGACCAACGCGGTGCTCGATAGCGATGCGCAGTCCAGGGGTGGCATCGCACACTTCCTGAGCAATCGCGCGAAGTTCGAGCTCCGCCATCGGCTGGTACGCCTCGTAGTCGATCCCGGTCACCGGTCGGCCGTCGTTCAGCTCGCGAACCGTGCCGAGAAAGAGCGAAACCGCACCAACGCTCGGGTCTGACACGAGCGCGAGGACCCCGGCCACGTCAATCGGCGCGACGTCGACAGCGATTCGGAGGACGCCCGGGGACGACACCTCAGCCACCGGCGACCGGCGGTATGAGCGCGACTTCGTCGCCCGCGTTGATTGTGGCGCCCACTGACGCAAAGCCTCGATTGACGGCGACCAACGGAGCGGCCGGCAGCCGCGCACCGCCAGGGAGTCGGCGCATTGCGTCGACCAACTCGTCCACGCGGCACGGTGCCCCGATCTGGACGTCAAGCCGTCGCGAGCCGAACGCGTCGGCATACGAAGCGAAGAGAAGGACAGTTATGCTCATACTGGTAATGAAGATAGCGAATGGTTACGCCATTCGTTCCCAAAGGACATCACCACAACGAACTGCCCCACGATGGTCGTCATCGCGGGGCCGACGTCAGCCGAAGGTGAACAGGTTCAGGCTTCGTACAGCTCTTCCTCGTCGTCCAACGCCGAGATGTCGACGCCGGCGACCATGGCCCGCAGTTCCTTGGATGGTTTGAAAACCGGAACTGGTCGAGCGGAAACCTCCACGGGCGACCCAGTTCGCGGATTGCGCGCCATACGGGTCTTGCGTTGCCGGATCTTGAAGGTGCCAAACCCACGGACCTCGATGTTCTTCTGCTCCTGCAATGCGTCTTTGATCGCATCGAGGAAGGCATCCACTACGCGGGCGCAATCTTTCTTCGAAATAGTCGGGCCGGCCGTCCGCGCTATGCGCGCCGTGACGTTTTCAACCAGATCGGCTTTCGTCATGGGCTCCACCAAGAGGTGCAACGCGCGTCGGCGGGGGTCGTGACGCAGCGTAACCAAAGTCCGAACGTATGACCTTAGTGCTTATCAGTCAAGCGCTTGGGTCACTTTCTCCCGACGACTGTGCAGCGCCGAAAGAAACTGATCGAACAGCGGAATGGCGTCGTGCGGCCCTGGCGCGGCTTCGGGGTGATACTGGACAGCAAAGACCGGAAGAGATCGGTGCCGCAGCCCTTCGACGGTGTTGTCGTTCAGGTTCACGTGAGTGACTGCGAGATCGGGGGCGCCTTCGACACCAGCGGCCGAGCCGGCAACGGCAAATCCGTGGTTCTGGGCGGTGATGAATACCTTCCCGGTCGACAGTTCCTTGACGGGCTGGTTTCCACCGCGGTGGCCGTACTTCATCTTGGTGGTGTGGCCGCCAAAGGTCAGACCGAGTAGCTGATGGCCGAGGCAAATGCCGAACATTGGCACGTGTTGTTCGGCGATTTCGCGGATCGCGGCGGGCGCATACGTCACCGCTTCGGGGTCGCCCGGCCCATTCGACAGAAAGACCCCGTCGGGCCGCATCGCCAGCACATCGGCCGCGGACGTCGCCGAAGGAACCACGGTCACTCGGCAGTCATGCGCGTCGAACAGACGAAGGATGTTTTCCTTGATCCCGTAGTCGTAGGCGACCACATGGAACGGCGCCGTCGGCTTGCCCCAGGTATACGGCTCGCGGGTCGACACCACCGAAGCGAGGTCGAGCCCTTCCATGCTTGGGCAGGCGTCAAGCGCGGCGAGTGCGTCGCGCGTTGGCGAGTCACCCGCAGCGATGACGCCCCGCATCACGCCCGTCGAGCGCAGATGCTTGGTCAGGCGCCGAGTGTCGACGTCGGTGAGCGCTGGGATGCGATGGTCAGCGAGCCAATCCCGCAGGCTGCCGGTCGCGCGCCAGTTGGAGTATGTGGCCGAGAGCTCGCGAACGACGATACCGGAGACCTGAGGGCGCGAGGATTCCGGATCTTCGTTGTTGATCCCGTAGTTGCCGATCTGGGTCGCCGTCATGACGACGATCTGTTCGCGGTACGAGGGGTCGGTGAAGACCTCTTGATACCCGGTCATGTTGGTCGTGAATACTACTTCGGCGACGGTCGGACCGAAGTCCCCGACGAGCCGGCCGCGAAAAAGGGTTCCGTCCTCTAGGAGGAGGAACCCCTTTGTCGACTGCGTTTCCACGGTTGCTTTTACGGCTTGGCGGGAGGCTTGGTCGGCGCCGCCGGCTGCTGCGTCAGCGGGGCCGCCGGAGCGGGCGCGCTCTTGCCCGACGCGGGTGCAGGTGCGGAGGCTGGCGCGCTCTTGCCAAGCTGGTCAAGCACGGACGTTGGTGCGGTGGTGCGCGTAGACATCAGCTGCAGCACGAAGGCCAAGCCGAGGAAGATGCCGCCGCACCACCAGCTGGCCTGCGTGAGCAGATTGCCCGCCTGCCGAGTGCCGATGACCGAATCTGCCGACGAGCTCGCGCCGCCAAAGTTGGCTGCAAGACCTCCTCCCTTTACGGACTGAAGGAGGATAGCCGCGCCAAGGACCAAGGCATCGATAATCAGGAGGACGAGGAGAAACGTGTACATGGCACGGGGTCGAAGACGCTGCCGAAGCAGCGAGTAAATGCAGGAGTAAGCATCGGAAGATCGCGACCTGTGTCGACGGATTCAAGTCCTTCCGGGCACGTCATTTGCGCCGGCGTCTCCCTTCCGTTCCGACGACGCTGACGACGGGGCTCCCGAAACGGACTCAGCTCCGGACGATGCTGCTCCATGCATCCGGGTCGAGCGACGCGCCGCCCACCAGCAGGCCGTCCACGTCGGGCGCGGTGAGCAATGTGCTCGCGTTGCCGCGGTTGACAGACCCGCCGTACAGGATCGGGACACCAGCGGCGGCTCGCTCGTCCAGACACGTGGTCAGCGCGCGACGCAGCACGCCGTGGATGTCACTCGCGTCTTCGGGTGTGGCGGTGCGCCCAGTCCCAATCGCCCAGACTGGTTCGTACGCCAGCATCATCGAGGCAATCTGGGCGTCGTCCAGCTCAGCAATACCGGCCGCGAACTGACGCTCGACCACCGACGCCGTGGTACCGGCCTCGCGTTCGGCCAGGGTTTCGCCAACGCAGAGCATCGGAATGAGACGAGCCTGGGCTGTAAGTGCGCACTTTTTTGTCGTCGATGCGTCAGTCTCGCCGAAGACGTGCCGCCGCTCGGAGTGGCCGACGAGTACGACGCGGGCACCGGCATCCCGTGCCATCAGCACCGAGTTCTCACCCGTAAACGCTCCCTGCGGCTCGCTGTACACGTTTTGTGCGCCCACCCAGATGTCGGGCCGGTCCTTGAGCGCGTCGGCGACGGTGGTGAGGGTGATCGCCGAGGGAAAGAAGATTAGTGTGCGATCCTGTTGGCGCGGCGTCTGCGCGAGAAAGCGCTGAAGGAAATGTTTCGCGTCGGTAGGCCCATGATTGAGCTTCCAGTTTGCCGCGATGACGGGCTTGCGATGCATGGTAGAAATCCAGCGGTCGAGAGTGACGGAAAATCAGATTGTGTCGAGTGCAGTCACGCCGGGAAGCGCTTTTCCTTCGAGGAATTCGAGCGACGCGCCGCCGCCCGTGGAGACGTGGGACAGGCGGGATTCGAGTCCGGCCTCGGCGACGGCAGCGGCCGAATCACCGCCGCCGATGATCGTGGTGGAGCCGGTATCTGTCGCGGCGGCCATAGCGTTGGCTATAGCACGTGTTCCCGCATCAAACGGCGGCTTTTCGAAGACACCCATCGGACCGTTCCAGACTACCGTCTTGGCGCTGCCCACGATCGCGCTGTAGTTGGCGATACTCGCGGGTCCGATATCGAACATCGCTTCGCCCGCCGGAATCGCATCGCGCGCGACGACGTGCGCCGTCGCCGCATCGTCCATCCCCGCGGCGACCATCGCGTCGGTGGGGAGCACAAGCTTGTCGCCGGCGCGTGCGAGCAGAGCTTTGGCCATGTCGAGCCGATCGGGCTCCACGAGCGACTTCCCCGTTTCAAATCCCATGGCGCGAAAGAACGTGCACGCCATCGCGCCGCCAATGAGCAGGTGATCGACTTTCGGCAGCAGCGCTTCAACCACATCGATCTTGCCGGAGATTTTCGAGCCGCCTAGAATGGCCACGAAGGGTCGCGCTGGATTGGTAAGCGCGCCGCCGAGGTACGCCAGTTCCTTTTCCATCAAGAGCCCAGCAACAGCAGGTTTGCAGAAGTGTGCGACACCGGCCGTGCTCGAGTGCGCGCGGTGCGCAGCGCCGAATGCGTCGTTCACATAAAAGTCGCCGAGTTGGGCGAGCTGCTGTGAAAGCGCATTGTCGTTTTTTTCTTCACCGGCGAGAAATCGCGTGTTCTCGAGCAGCAGCGTCTCACCAGGCTTGAGCGCGCGCGTTGCGGCGAGCGCATTCGCACCAACGGTTTCGCCCAGAAAGGTCACTGGTCGCTTCAGCAGTTCGCGAAGGCGAGTGGCAACTGGTGCGAGCGAGTACTTCGCTTCCGGCACGCCTTTCGGACGACCGAAGTGCGCGAGCAACACGACACTCGCGCCGCCATCGAGCAGCAGGTTGATGGTTGGGAGTGCGGCGGCGATACGGGTGTCGTCGCCGACGTTGCCACTGTCATCCAGCGGCACGTTGAAGTCGACACGAACGAGGGCACGTCGACCAGCAAGATCGGCGGCGGAAAGATCGCGAACGGTGCGAGTTGTCATAGGGCGGATATGCGTGGGCCTCGGCACTGTGAACTTCAGTCAGGACCGAGGCTCTGCGCGTTGTTGATGATCCGTTCGGAATGCGGCTGGTGATTCCAGAACGGTGCGGCGAACCAGGAGCGATTCAGACGCAGACTACAGTCGGGCTCCGATGAAGCGGAGCAGGTCGACGCAGCGCGACGAGTAGCCCCATTCATTGTCGTACCAGCCTGAGATCTTCACGAGCGTTCCATCGATGACGATCGTGCTCAGCGCGTCCAGCGTGCAGGAGTGCGGGTTACCCACGTAGTCGATCGACACGAGCGGCACTTCGCTGTAGTCGAGGATTCCGGCCAGTACTCCGGAAGCCGCAGCAGCCTTGAAGGTCGCGTTCACCTCTTCCTTGGACGTGCCCTTTTCGACCACGCACGTCAGATCGGTGAGCGAGACGTCGGGCGTCGGGACACGCACCGCGATGCCGTCGATCTTCCCCTTCACTTCGGGAATCACGAGTGCTGTGGCCTTCGCGGCACCGGTCGACGTCGGAATCATCGACACGGCCGCCGCGCGCGCGCGACGCAAATCCTTGTGCGGCATATCGAGGATGGACTGATCGTTGGTGTAGCTGTGGATCGTGACCATGGTGCCATGCACGAAGCCAAAGTTGTCACGGATGACTTTGACCATCGGCACGAGGCAGTTGGTCGTGCACGATGCATTCGAGATGATGTGGTGCTTTGACGAATCGTACTTGTCGCTGTTGACACCCATTACGATGGTGATGTCTTCGTCGGTTGCGGGGGCGGAGATGACCACCTTCTTCGCCCCGGCGTCACGATGCTTCTGCGCATCGGCGGCAGCGGTAAAGCGACCGGTCGATTCGAGCACGATATCGACACCAAGTTCCTTCCACGGCAGCTTGGACGGTTCACGCTCGGCGATGATGCGGATGCGATCACCGTCGACCGTGATGCTTTCTGCATCGTGCGACACGTCGCCTTTGTACTGGCCGTGCACCGAATCGTACTTGAACAGGTGGGCGAGGGTGGCGGTGTCGGTGAGGTCGTTGATGCCGACAAAGTCGATGTCCGCAACGCCCTGCTGCTTTGCAGCACGAAGCACCTGACGGCCGATGCGGCCGAAGCCGTTGATGCCTACGCGAATGGCCATTCTTATCAGTCCCGGTCGGGGTCGAAGTCGAAATCGGAACGGTCGCCTGGATCCGGCGCCCTTCCGAACGTCACATAGCTGATGATGCGTGCGCCACCGTCGGTGAGCGCCTGTGCAGCGGCATTCAGCGACGCCGCAGTAGTGATGACGTCATCCACGAGCACCACATGTGCGCCACGGAGCAGTTGGCAGGAGTCTGCACTCGTTGCGAACGCACGGGAAACGTTGCTCGCCCTCTCGGACGGTGTCAACCGGACTTGCGATTGCGTGTCGCGGGTGCGGCGCAGCACGGTTCGCCACACAGGAACGCGCCACCTCGCCGAAAGTGCGGTCGCCAACCGCTCCGCTTGATTGTAGCCACGCTCACGCTCGCGGGTGGGTGCGAGTGGCAACGGGAGCAGGGCGGTACGCTCCGCCACAACGTCGGCTGGGAACGCAAGGCGCGCCATTCGCTCTGCCATTGGCTCTGCAACCGCAGGCCAGCCGCCGTACTTGAGCGCATGCACGAGGGCGCTTCCCGTCCCGACATCCATACGGCATACCGATCGGACGGCACGCACGAACGGAAGCAGGCGAGTGCACCACCGGCACGGGGGAAGCGGATTCGCCCCGCGCGAGCCCACCGACCGCGCGCTCTCCGGAAGGGGTGTGTACATGGAGAGGCGCGGATGCCCGCACCGATCGCACGCGGGTGTTGGCATCGGCACCAGGCGCGCGAGGCACGACGCGCAGACGATTCCGTCGTGATTCGGAGTGTGTCGTTCGCGACAGACGGCGCATGCGGCAGGGAACAAAAATTCGGCCAGCCCGTGCGCGAGAATGCCGGCGTTGCGCGCCATGCTCTTGCTCAGCCTGTCGCGCGACATGTTCGTCATTGCGTCTGCATCCAGGGACGCTGCTCGAGAGCGCCCCACATGGCAGCCAGAGACGGCTCGGTATCGAACCAGACGCGGAACGATTCCGCCCCCTGCTCCACCAGCATACGCAGCCCGTCTTCGGCGCGAAGTCCTCGCGCCCGACAAGCACGCACCCACGCGGTCTCGCCTTCACGATAGACGAGATCAAAGGCAGCCGCGCTGTCGCTGAGCACGTGCGGATCCACCGGCATTGCCTCGTCGTGCATGCCCAGTGGGCTGGCGTTGATCACGATCGCGGCGCCGTCAACCGCCGCGCTCGCACTGTCTGATACTTGCACACTAACGCCAACGCGCTCGGCGGTATCACGCGCCCGGTCAGCCGTACGCGTCCAGAGGCGAATGTCTTGACAGCCAGACATTTCGAGGGCAACGAGCACCGCAGCAGCGGAACCGCCGGCGCCGATAAGCGTGGCCGATTTTCCGTGCAAACCATCGGGACAGAGGGCGCGTATCGTGGCGAGCGAACCCGCGACATCCGTGTTATGACCGGACAGTACTTCGTCGTCGAACCAAAACGTATTGACCGCCCCGATCCGCGAAGCAAGCGACGACCTGACACCGCATTCAGCGAACACCGCCGCTTTGTGCGGCATCGTCACGTTGCCGCCCACCCGAGTCCGGCGTAGCTCGTCGAGTACGGCGCGCACGTCATCGGGAGCGACGTCCCGTCGGCCGTAGCGAACCGGCAGTCCCGCGGCCACAAGCGCCGCGCCCTGCATTACCGGTGAGAGCGACTGCGCCACCGGCTGGCCGATGATCTCAAGGGCTGCCGGATGCTGTCGAGCGCGGATGATGGGCGGCGTCAGCATGGCGTAGCGGCGCGCCGAAGAGCGTGGGTCAACTCAGGTTGGTCGGCCGAGAACGTTCGGCTTCCACCCGGTCGAGGATCGCACCGATCTCCGTGAGGAGCTCTGCAAACGTGGCGCGATAGACATCGAGATCCCCGCCGAACGGATCGCTCACGGCGCGACCGGTTCGGCTACTGCTTGCATAGGCCGTGAGCAACCAGCTCCGATCGGAGCCGCCGAGTGCTTCGACACGATCGAGGTGGTGAGGGCCCATCGCCAGAATGAGATCGGCATTCAAGACGATTTCGGGCGAGAGCTGACGCGCGCGATGATCGCCTAGGTCGATTTCATGTTCGAGTGCTACGAGCAGCGAGCCGTCGGAGGCCGGCGCATCGGGCCACGCGCTCGTCCCCGAGCTGCTCACCTCAAGGTCGGTGAGCCGACGATCGGCGATGAGACGTCTGGCAATCCCTTCGGCAAGGGGACTGCGACAGGTGTTCCCTGTGCAAACGAAGAGCAGTCGCATCGGCAGCCTATGTCCGTCTCAGGTGTCGCCAACCAATGTGGGCACGCACTCGCGCAGCACGGCAGCGGAGAGTACACCGGGCCGGATCACCCGCGGGCGTCGACCGGTGCAGTCGACCACCGTTGATGGCGGCGATGGAGACAGTCGACCGCCATCGAGCACGTGAAGCAACCCGCGATGAATCGCGTCCGGCCACTGATCAACAATTTCAGCAACGGTCATCGCAGGCGGTACCCCGGGACGATTGGCGCTCGTACTCGTGATTGGCTCGCCATAGGCCGCGAGGAGTCGCTGCAACCCGGCGTGTGGTGTCCAGCGCACAGCGACGCCGCCTTCGGGGCCGCGCAGTCGCTCGGGGACGCGGTGGTCGCCCCCGGGAAGGACAAGCGTGAGCGGGCCAGGCCAGAAGCGGGCCGACAGATGCGCAGCGTACGTCGGCAAATGGAGATCGAGTCGGGCGAGCTGTGACGGATCGCCAATGAGCATCAGGAACGGTTTGCGCGGCGGCCGTCCCTTCATCTGCACGAGCGCCTCGACCGACTCGTGATCGACCGCCGTCCCAAAGCCATACACGGTTTCTGTGGGGTACGCGAGCACCCTCTTGTTGGCGAGGTGCGCGATGATCTCGCGCAGGGCGCCGTCGACTTCAGCCGGAGACCAGAACGGTGTCGTGAGCGATGCGAGCCTCATGGCTCGCTCAGTCCTGCAACAGACTGAGCGCGTCTGCGCGTGCAAAATCTGCTTCTTCGGTGATCTTGAGTCCGCGCTCACTACCCCGCACCACCACGACCGGAAGTCCGAGTCGTTCGAGTAGTGCTGCATCGTCTGTCGCGCCGATGCCATCGCGTCGTGCTGCGATGTGCGCCTGTTCGAGCATCAGCCGCGGGAACGCCTGAGGCGTCTGCGCGCGCCAGAGGTTTGTCCGGTCGACGGTGCGCACGATGCGTCCGTCGGCATCGACTTCCTTGAGCGTGTCGACGACCGGGAGTGCGGCGATGGCCCCGTGTCCTTTGCGTGCTTCGGCAATCACGCGATCGATCGTAGCATCGGTCACCAGCGGACGCGCCGCATCATGCACCACGGCGATGACGACTTCTTCGGGCAAGTCCTCAAGTCCGTTGACGACACTCTCGTGGCGCTCGCTGCCACCAGTGGACACCAGCAGTCGATCGACGTCGCACTGAAAGAGCCAAGGTGGCGGATCTGCGGCATACGCTTTGGGCAGCACGACGACAACGAGTGCGACGTCGGGGCGCGCCATGAACGCCTGCACGCTGTGCAACAGTGCGGGCTTTCCGGAAACCCAGCGGAACTGTTTGATCTCGCCACCGCCCATGCGCTGGCCCGAACCACCGGCAACGATCACCACGCCAACGTCGCGCACGACGCCATCGTCACCGCGCGACTGCTCCTCCCCGCGCGAAGATACCACCGGCGGAGGAATCACCCGCCTCGGCGCCGCCACTTGTTCGTCGCTCACGTCGCGCTCACTGGTTCATCGTGTACATGCTTCGAGGCCTTGGCAGCGCCTTTGCCGACCGTTCGTTGGAGCACGTCTTGCAACGTACGCACGCCAATGACTTCGATGTCGCCGGGCACCCGACGCGGCACGGCCCGATCGGAGAGGAACGCCTGCGTCATACCCAGCTTGGCCGCTTCGGCGAGCCGTCGTTCAACCTGCGAGATGGGTCGGACTTCACCGCCGAGTCCGACTTCGCCGAGGAAGATCGCGTGGGGCGGGAGGGGTTGGTCGACGACACTGGAGGCCAGTGCGGCGCAGATCGCGAGGTCGACGGCCGGTTCCTGAACGCGCATGCCGCCGACGATGTTGCAGAAGACGTCGAGTTGGGCGCAGGAGAATCCGCCGCGTTTGTCGAGCACCGCGAGCAGGAGTGCGAGTCGTCGCGAGTCGATGCCGGAGGCAACGCGTTGTGGTGTTCCGAACCCTGCGCGCGCGGCGAGCGCCTGCACTTCAACGAGTACCGGTCGCGTACCTTCCATGAGTGCACAAACTGCGCTGCCGCTGGCGACGTCACGTCGATCGCCGACGAAGAGCGCCGATGGGTTCTCGACGGGCAGAAGTCCTGTCGGGACCATGCGAAAGACGCCGATTTCATCGACCGAGCCGAACCGATTTTTAGTGGCGCGGAGGACGCGATGATCGAGGGTGCCGTCCCCTTCGAAGTAGAGGACCGTGTCGACGATGTGTTCGAGCGTTTTCGGCCCCGCGATGCCGCCGCCCTTTGTCACGTGCCCGATCACGAAGACCGTCGTGCCCGATTCTTTTGCAAAGCGCATCAGGCGTGCAGCGCATTCGCGCACTTGGCCCACGTTTCCGGGCGCGCCTTCGAGCAGTTCGGTGTGAACAGTCTGAATGGAATCGACGATGAGCGCATCGATGCGCTTGCCGTTCGCGCTGACTTGCGCGGCCGTCGCCAGGATCGTTTCGAGGGACGTTTCGGTGAGGAGCGCAACACTCGAGGCATCTTCGGCGAGCCGGTCGGCGCGCAGTTTCACCTGCAGTGCCGATTCTTCGCCCGAGACGTAGAGGGTGCTGCGCCCTGCCGCTTCAAGGCGCGCGGCGACTTGCAGGAGAAGCGTGCTCTTGCCGATGCCAGGCTCGCCGCCAACGAGCACCATGCTTCCGGGGACGATGCCGCCGCCCAGCACGAAGTCGAACTCATTGAGCCCCGTACGCCAGCGATGGGTCTCGGCGCCGGTGACTCGGCCCAGTTGCACGGTTTTGCCGGCGTGCCCGCCCACGGCGCGCGCGGCGGTGCGTTTGCTGGTGACGACGGTGGAGACGGGTTCTTCCGCGAGTGTATTCCACGCGCTGCAGCTTTCGCACCGCCCGGCCCACTTGGGTGATTCAGCGCCGCAATCAGTGCACCGGTAGACCGTGCGTGCCTTCGCCATCAGTAGGGCGGGCCGTCGTCGTAGCCGCCCTTCACCAACTTCGGTCCACTTGGCGGACCGAACGAATCGCCAGACGGTTGACGGTTGGAAAAGTTGTCGAAGCGCGTGTACTGCTTGTGGAAAAACAGACGGACGTTCCCGATCGGACCGTTACGCTGTTTGCCGATGATGATTTCGGCTTTCCCTTCGAGCGTCGGGTCTTTCAGACGGCCGGTTTCGTCGCGTTCGGCGTACACTTCCTGGCGGAAAATGAACATGATGACATCGGCGTCCTGTTCGATGGCCCCCGATTCGCGCAGGTCGGACAGCTGGGGCCGACCTTTGTCGTCGCCCGTGCGTTGTTCCGGAGCACGTGACAGCTGCGAGAGTGCGATGACCGGAACGCCGAGTTCTTTCGCCAAGCCTTTGAGGCCGCGCGAAATCTGCGACACCTCTTGCTGTCGATTCTCAGAGTTGGCTGGGCCGCTCATGAGCTGCAGGTAGTCGACCATGATGAGGCCGATATCGTGATCGGCCTTGAGGCGGCGGGCTTTGGCACGCATTTCGAGCAGCGTGATGCCGGGCGTGTCGTCGATGAAGATTGGGGCATGGCTCAGGATACCAGCGGCCTGCGCCAAACGTGGCATCGATTCATCGAGCGCCCTACCACCTTTACGCAGCGCCTGTGCGTCGATCAGGGCTTCGCTGGCGAGCATACGCTGCACCAGTGACTCTTTGCTCATTTCGAGCGAGAAGAATGCGACACCGGTTTTGGCCGTGATCGCCGCATGTTGCGCGATGTTGAGCGTAAACGCTGTCTTGCCCATGGAGGGACGGGCGGCCACGATCACCAAGTCTGCGGGCTGGAATCCCGATGTCATGTTGTCGAGATCGTGGAAACCGGTCGGCACACCGGTAATTGCCGACTCGTGCTGGGCGAGCTTCTCCAGCTTTTCCATCGCCGGCCAGAGGAGCTCCTTAATTCGCGAAAATCCGCTTCGCTCCTTCGACTGACCGAGCGAGAAGATGCGCGACTCGGCCAGATCGAGCAGTTCGCTTGCCGTCGTGCGTCCTTCGAAGGCTTCGCCAACGATTTCGGTCGACACCTCGATCAGCCGACGCAGCAGCGCCTTTTCGCGCACGATGCGCGCGTGATACTCAACGTTCGCGACGGTCGGCACGGCGTCCAGCAGGAACGCGAGATACTCACGACCGCCCGCGCCTTCAAGCTCAGCGCGGCGTTCAAGTTCATCGGCCAGCGTCAGCGGATCGACGGCACCACCACGTTCGGTGATCGAGAACATTGCCCGGAACAAGCGGCGATGCCCTTCGCGATAAAACATCGTGTCGTCGACAAACTCCGCTGCGCGCAATGCAGCGTCTGCATCGAGCAGCATCGCGCCCAACACCGCTTGTTCAGCTTCTTCCGACCAGGGCGGTCGACGCTCTTTGTATGGGTCGCGCGGTGCCGGTGAGTTTGCGGCTGACGGAACAGGAAGATTGGTCATGACTATCGATCAGCCTTCAACGCGTGGTTCGCTGCGAGGGTCTTTGGCCCGCGACGCGTCGAGCACCCGCCGTGCAAGTTTGACATCTTCCCACGTGGGACGCTTCCACGATTCGTTGCGAAGAAGCGCGGCTGGATGATATGTGACGATGAGTGGAATTCCGTGAAAGCGGTGCAACTGCCCACGTAACTGACCGATCGAGGTTGTCGTTTGCAGGAGTGTCTGCGCGGCGAAACGGCCCAGTGCCAAAATGACGCGCGGCTTCACCAACTCGAGTTGGCGCAACAAATACGGCTGACAGGCGTGCACTTCTTCCGGCAACGGATCACGATTTCCCGGAGGCCGATGTTTGAGCACGTTGCAGATGTACACCTGCTCGCGCTCCAACTGAATCGCACCAAGAATTTTGGTCAACAGTTGCCCTGCTTCGCCAACGAACGGGCGCCCCTGTTGGTCTTCGTTTGCACCTGGCGCTTCGCCCACGCACAGAAACTCGGCGTGCGGATCGCCTTCGCCGGGGACTGCGTTGGTCGCACTCGCGTGCAACGTACACGCTGAACACGCGCGTACCGCCTCGGCGATCGCGTCGAGCGACGTGAGTCCCGACGCAGCATCGCTACGCGAGACACCCGCGCTCCCCACCGACAGGCCGAGGGGCAACCCGATCGCTTCGAGCCACGCTGGCAATGGCGCACTGGTTGCGGCGTTTGTCGTGACTGTGCTGTTCGACGGCGCAGTCGGCGCCGACGCCGCGCCACCCTTCGGCTCAGGCTTGGGTGCGCTTGGCGTCGCCGGGCGCGAGGCCGGCGCGTCACCCGGCTTCGACGCATTTGGGCTCAATCCACCCAGGATCTGTCGCCAATCACTCGGCGCGTTCGCGTCAAATCGCACCGCGGGCTCAGGTGGCGGTGATGCAGCGAGCGGTGGTTGTGGGACGAGCGCTTGCGGACTCTCGTGCGGCGGCGTGTACTCGATGGGTGGCGGTGCGGGTCGGGTTGGACGCGATTCGTTGCGCGCTTCGCTAACGGGTTCGCCACGCGACTCACCATGCGGCTGCGCGCGCGACGCGCTGCCTTTTTTCACGCCGAGCATTGCCAGCACGTCTTCGACCGGAAGCGCGTCGAGTACCAGCTCCGACTCGCCCACTTCACGACGTTGTTCGAGGTAGCGACGGAGGCGATCGTTAGCGTCCATCCAACAGCGCCTCCACGCGATCAAGAATCGCTTCGGCCACGTCGCGCTTGGATAGCAACGGGAGCACGTCTTCGCGTCCATCGGCGTGAACGAGCGTGACGCGATTCGTGTCAACGCCAAAGCCCGCGCCTGTTTCTGTGGCGTCGTTCACGACAACGAGATCGAGTCCCTTGTCGAACAGTTTGCGGTGCCCTTCGGCCAGCGCGTTGCCGGTCTCGAGCGCGAACCCGACGGCGATCATGCCCGCGTGCCGCGATGCCCGTGTGCTCTGCAGTATGTCCGGTGTTGGCGAGAGCGTGAGCGACTCCGGCATCGCGGCTTTCTTGAGCTTTGATGAGGCGGGCGACGAAGGAGCGAAATCCGCAGGCGCGGCGGCCATGACCAGCACGTCGGTGTCAGGTACGAGCGTGGCAATGGCGTCGCGCATGTCAGCGGTTGTTTCGACGTCCACGACGCGAGCGCCCACCGGCGACGCCACTTCGAGTGGACCGGCGACGAGCGTGACCTCGGCGCCGCGTCGCCACACCGCTGCCGCGATCTCGACCCCCATCTTCCCCGACGACCGGTTGGAGATGAATCGCACGGGATCAACCGGCTCGCGCGTGGGGCCCGCGCTCACCACCACCCGCTTGCCACGAAAGGGTGACGCAGGCTCGAGCAGACGAGCGGCGTGGGCAACGATCGTTTCCGGCTCGGGCATGCGACCCGGGCCGCTCCCTTCACCGGCTGCGAGCGCACCATCGTCGGGGTCGAGCACGTTGTACCCCATTGCTCGCGCTGCACGGGTGTTCTGCTGCACTGCGACATGCGCCCACATCCGATCGTTCATCGCGGGCACCAACAGTACCGGGGCGGTCGTCGCCAGCAGGCACGCGCTCAATAGGTCGTCGGCATGTCCACCCACGGCGCGGGCGAGAAAGTCCGCCGTGGCGGGCGCAACGATCACCAACTGTGCGGCGCGTGCCAGCTTGATGTGATCGAGGGCGTGTCCCGCGGCGACGAGCGCGGAGTGTACCGGTCGTCCCGTCAATGCTTCGAACGTCACCGCGCCTATAAACTCGGACGCTGCGCGCGTCATCACGACATCGACTTCGGCGCCGGCCTGCGTCAACAATCGCGCCAGCCAGGCGGCCTTGTATGAGGCAATGCCGCCCGTGATGCCCAGAAGAATGCGCTGATGATCGAAGGGTCGCGCGAAGCGGGGAGTGCGGTCGGTAGGGTTAAGCCACCCCTGCGCACA
>Ga0105044_10000608_pt1 | contig 44583 bp, 44 predicted proteins | sample MAT01_FD_78092 | JGI IMG/M metagenome (GOLD analysis project Ga0105044, IMG submission 78092) | Freshwater microbial communities from Lake Fryxell liftoff mats and glacier meltwater in Antarctica - MAT-01 | ecosystem: Environmental > Aquatic > Freshwater > Ice > Liftoff microbial mat | place...
CGAAGCGCTGCACGACGATCTTGTTGTGCACGATCTCGTGGTAGCAATACACGGGCGTGTCGTGCGTACGCACCATCCAGGCGAGCGCCTTGATGGCCATCTCGACGCCCGCACAGAAACCTCTCGGTTCAGCGAGCAGTACGCGGTCAACGGTCACGCTGGCCAGGCTAGCGGCGGTCGTGGTAGGCCCGCCGGTAGCCTTGTGCCCCATGTCATTACCCACCGTCGCCGCTGTCGCGCCTGGCTCCGCTGCACAGCGGGCCGGTGTTGCAATTGGCGACGTCGTGCTCACCATCAACGGCACCGTCCCCCGCGACATCATCGAATGGCGCTTCGCCGCCGACGACGCGGAGGTCACCCTGGAGGTGCAGCGCGGTGGGCTGGAGCTGACCATCGAGATCGAGAAGCGCGCCGGCGAACCGTTGGGTGCAGAAGTCTCCAGCGCAGTGTTCGACCGGGTGCGCACCTGCGACAATCATTGCGAGTTCTGCTTCATCTACCAATTGCCAAAGGGCCTGCGCAAGAGCCTGTATCTGAAGGACGACGACTATCGGTTGTCCTTCCTGTACGGCAACTTCACCACGCTGACTCGCTTCACCGAGGCCGACCTCGAGCGTGTGATCACCGAGCGCCTGTCGCCCATCAACGTCAGCATCCATGCCACCGACCCTGAGGTGCGCAACCGGATGCTGAAGAACCCTCGCGGTGGTATGTCGCTGCGCTGGTTGCGTGCGTTGCTGGACCACGGAATCGCAGTACGCGGCCAAGTCGTGTTGTGCCCCGGTGTCAACGACGGCCTGGTCTTCGAGCAGACGATGCTGGGCGTGCTGGATCAGTACCCCGAGCTGGAATCGGTGGCTGTCGTGCCATTGGGCCTCAGCAAGTTCAACGCCGAGTCGGCAATGCGACTGCATACGCAAGCCGAAGCGCGAGCGATGGTTGCCTCGGTACGTGACTGGCAGGAGATTTTCCTACGCGTCCTCGGCCGCCGGATGGTCTTCGCCGCCGACGAGTACTTCCTGATGGCCGATCTGCCGTTCCCCGACGCCGACTCGTATGAGGGTTTCCACATGCACGAGGACGGCATCGGTATGGCGCGCACGTTCGAGCTGGAGTTCAACGGTTCGGTGGCGCAGCCAACCGGCCCGCTCAGCGGCTTCTTCGCCGCCGTCGATGGTGCCCCCGCCGAGGGCTATCGCGCCCCGCGCAACCCTGCCGGCGACACCGGCCTTCGTGGTTGCAGCACAGATGCTGGCGCAGCCGGTTCGGTGAGTGTGCGCCTCGGGCCGCGCCCGGATGCGCCGATCGGTGTTCTCACCGGCGAGTTCGGCGCTCGCATCATCGGCCCACTGGTTGCGTCACTAGGTCGCGACGACATCCGCATCATTCCCGTTGTCAACGAGTTCTTTGGTGGCAACACGGCGGTGACTGGCTTGATGGTCGGTGCCGACGTGGCTCGTGTCCTGGCCGAGCAGCCCGCCGGCCATCGGTACCTGCTGCCCGATGTCTGCCTCAGCGAAGGCCGCTTCCTCGACGGCACTACCGTTGCTGAGCTGCCCCGCGCCGTCGAAGTGATTGCTACCGACGGCATTGCCCTTCGGCGGGCCCTGAATGCCGAGTACGCAAGCGTTGAAGTGTTGGAGAGCGTGTCGTGAGTTTGCCCACAGTCGTCGTCGTAGGTCGCCCCAATGTGGGCAAGAGCACCCTCTTCAATCGCATCGTCGGTGGTCAGGTGGCCATCGTGGAGGATCGCCCCGGCGTCACCCGCGACCGCAAGGAAGTGGAAGCCGAATGGCTCAGCGTCCCGTTCCTACTCGTCGATACAGGTGGCTGGCAGCCCGGTGGGAATGAACTCGACGAGAAGGTGAGCCGTCAAGTCGAGTCGGCGGTGAAGGAGGCCGATGTGGTGCTCTTCGTTGTCGATGCGTCGGTCGGGATGACCGAGGACGACGAGTCAGTGGCGCAATGGCTGCGCCACCTGAAGGCCCCGGTGATCCTGGTGGCCAACAAGGCCGACAACGATCGCCGCGAGAACGATCGCTGGGAGTTCCTCGCCCTCGGCCTCGGCGAGCCGCAGGCCGTCAGCGCGCTGCACGGTCGCCGCGCCGGCGACCTGCTCGACGTCGTTGTCAGCATGCTGCCCGAGGGCCAGCGGGGCCCGGTCATCGACATTCCCGTGGACGACGAGGGCGACCAGCTGTGGAACCCCAACGACGTTGCGCCGCCTCGCGTTGCCATCGTCGGGCGCCCCAACGTTGGTAAGAGCACGCTGTTCAACCGCCTGGTGGGCGCAAACCGCTCGGTTGTCCACGACATGCCCGGCACCACTCGCGACGCGATCGACACGTTGGTCGACACACCCGACGGCCCGATTGTGTTCGTGGACACGGCAGGTATGCGTCGTCGCAGCCGTATTGATGATTCGGCCGAGTACTACTCGATGGTCCGTGCACTACGCGCCATCGACGTGTCCGACATCGCGCTGCTCGTCATCGATGCAACCGAAGGTGTCACCAGCCAAGACCAGCGGCTGGCTGAACGCGTCGATGCTGCGGGCTGCCCGATCGTGGTGATGCTCAACAAGTGGGAGCTCATCGACGACGCCGACCGTCGCTTGGAGATCACCGCCGAGGTGAAGCGCAAGCTGTACTTCACCGGCGACTCGCCCATCCTCAAGATTTCGGCCCTCACTGGCAAAGGCGTCGACAAGCTGCGTCCCGTACTGCAGGAAGCGATCGTGCAGTACCACCGTCGTGTGCCCACGCGCGACGTGAACAAGGTCATCTCCGACGCGCAGCAGCGCCAGCCGGCCGGTCATGGCGTGAAGGTGATGTACGCGCTACAGGGCGCCACCGACCCGCCGACGTTCACGTTGTTCGTCAACCGTGAGCTGCCGCACACGTACCTGCGGTACCTTGAGCGCTCCATCCGTGAGGCGTTCGACTTCGGCTCGACGCCCATCAAGTTGCGCGTGCGCAAGCGCAGCGAATAGGAACGACAATGCCCTGGTCTGACGACAATGCCCTGGTGTGAGGACTGCGCCCGGTATCTGGCACCGTCGGCAATGAACGAGGACGGCACCTGCCCGACCTGTGGGCGAAGTGTTGCCGCACAGCAGCCGATCACCGCCAAGAACCTCAACCTGCGGCAACTGGCGGCGGGCGTGGACGGCGATGAAGACGACATGAAAGCGCCGTGGCACTTCAAGCTGCTGATGGTGCTGCTGGTCGTGTACTTGGCTTGGCGCATCGTCCAGTTGTTCGCCTGACGGCGAGCCGAAGCGGCGGCAAGTCGGTAGAGTTCTGCGTCGAAACATTCGGGCTGTAGCGCAGCTTGGTAGCGCACTTGTCTGGGGGACAAGGGGTCGCAGGTTCAAATCCTGTCAGCCCGACGAATGAAGAGGAAGGCCCGCCCGAGAGGGCGGGCCTTCCTCTTTGTCGGTCAGGAGGACCAAGACATATACACAATCGGTCGCTCCCGAAAGCTCTTGAGCCCCTAGCCAACGAATTGATCAGATCCTGATCTGAGACCCGTGTGTCAGCTGCGGCGGCTACCGTCGGCGTGATGTGCGGCCGTTTCGTCTCGTCCCATTCTGCGGACAAGATCGCTGAGGTCTTCGGCGCGTCGTTCGAGGGTGAGGCCACGCTGCCGGCCAACTACAACGTTGCGCCAACCCACGACGTCTACGCCGTTGTCGCTGACGCCACGGGTGCCCGCGAGGTGCAGCCGTTTCATTGGGGGTTGGTACCCAGTTGGGCAAAGGACATCAAGATCGGGTCGAAGATGATCAATGCGCGCAGCGAGACGATTGCCGAGAAACCGGCCTTCAAGGGACTGTTCAAGAAGCATCGACTGATCATCCCGATGGACGGCTTCTACGAGTGGCAACACGCAGGTCCTGGGGCGCCGTTGACCAAGGCTGGCAAGCCGATGAAGACCCCGATGTTCATCCACGGCAGCGACGGCCAGCCGCTCGCTGTCGCCGGCCTGTGGGCGACGTGGCGTGACAAAGCCGCCGGGCCCGATGCCGAGTGGCTGCACAGCTGCACCGTCATCACGACTGCCGCCAACGACACGATGGCACCGGTGCACGACCGCATGCCCGTGCTGCTCTCACCCGATGACTGGGAGGAGTGGCTGGACCCCACCAACAACGACCTCGCTGCGCTGCAGCACCTGTTGGTCCCCGCGCCGAACGAGATCTTGGTGATGCACGCGGTCAGCACAGCGGTGAACAATGTCCGCAACACCGGCCCCCAGCTGATGCTGCCAGTGGTGGCCGGCGAGTCAGCCGAACTCGGGCTGGGCCTGTAGCGCGACTCGAATGGCGTGTGCCGCATCGGTCATCTCGGCCCGGTCGACCTCGCTGGCCGCGTTGGCGAAGTCGAGCTGGCCCATGTGTTCCGTGGGGATCAGGTGCAGGTGCGCGTGGGCCACCTCGTACCCGGCGATGATCAGCCCAACCCGATCACATCCGAAGGCAGCCTGCTGCGCTCGACCAATGCGATGTGCGACCGCGAAGAGATGAGCAGCCAGCGCGGGGGAGAGATCGACCCAATGGTCGACTTCCTCGATCGGCACGACCAGCGTGTGGCCGTGAGCGAGAGGGTTGATGGAGAGGAACGCAACGCAGTGATCGTCGCGATGCACGAAGGTGCCGGGGATCTCGCCGTTGATGACGCGAGTGAAGATCGTTGCCATCAGGCGAAGCCGCCCGACGCAGCGAAGATGTCGCCGCTGCAATAGCTGCTCTCTGGTCCGGACAGGAAGCGAACGAGCTCCGCAAGTTCTTCTGGTCGCCCCATGCGGCCCTGCGGAATCTGCATCACGATGCCGGCCATCATCATCGGATCCATGGCGCCCAGCAGGGGTGTGTCGACCCACCCCGGGCAGACAGCGTTGACGCGGACACCGAACGGGGCAACCTCCTGGCCGACCGACTTCGTGAATGCGATGATGCCCGCCTTGGCGGTCGCATAGTGCAGCGCCCCAGCCATCGGGCGCAAGCCGAGGACCGACGAAACGTTGACGATGGCGCCGCTGCGGGCTGGTGTCATGTGCCTCAGCGCGGCGCGGGTGCCGTAGAAGGTTCCGTAGAGGTGCACCCGGATCATTCGGTCCCAGTCTTCGTCGGAAAGATCGACGGTGCTGTTGGGCGGTACCAGGTCGCCGATGCGACCCTCCATCCGCGACATCTGGTTGGCAATGGCCTGCTGCACGCGGTCGGGGTCGGTTGGTGGAGCGATGCCTGCATTGTTGATGAGAATGTCGAGGTGCCCATGCCGCTCGACGACCTTGTCGATCTCTGCGTCGAAGGCCACCGAATCGCAGACGTCGAAGATGGCGGTATCGCCACCAACTTCTGCGGCGACATCGGCTGCAGCGTTGGGGTGGAGATCGTTGACGATGATGGTGGCGCCATCACGTGCCAGCCGTCTTGCGAAGGCGGCCCCAAGACCAGAACCGGCGCCAGTGATGAACGCGACCTGGCCGGCCAGCGCGCCGGTTGACGGTGAAGAGTTGCTCATGACCGAAGCGTACGCAAGTACGCTCACCGACGATGGACGCAACGGATGCAACCGACCACCAACTGTCGTCGCACATGCTGCTGACCGCCCCGAACCTGTTCACGCTGGCCCGCCTGTGCTGCATTCCGCTGTTCATCTGGATGCTGTTCTCTCGTGACAACGTGGCCGGTGCAGCCTTTCTGCTGGGTGTCCTGGGCGCGACCGATTGGGTGGACGGGTGGCTGGCGCGTCGATTCAATCAGGTCAGCGAGTTCGGCAAGATGTTCGATCCGACTGCCGATCGGCTGCTCTTCATCGTCGGTATCAGCGGCATCATCATCAAGGGCATTCCGCCACTGTGGTTCTTCTGGATGGTGGTCATCCGCGAGGTGGTCTTCGGTGGTGTCATCGCCATTGCCACCCTGTTTCTCGGCATGAAGCGCTTCGACGTGACGTGGTGGGGCAAGACGGCAACCTTCCTCCTGATGTTCGCTCTGCCCGGCTTCATGCTCGGCTCGACAGATTTCTTTGCGCATCAGTTCTTCCTGATCTCCGCCTGGTTGATGGGCATCCCTGGCCTGGTGCTCAGCTACTACACCGCCATCACGTACGTCCCCACGATCCGCGCGAGCGTGAAGGCCGGTCGCTCCGCTCGCGGCTAACGTGACCGTCATGCAGGTACCCGAACACCTCCGTTACAGCAGCGACCACGAATGGGTGGCCGTCGACGGCACTCGCGCCCGCATCGGCATCACCGATTATGCGCAAGATGCACTCGGCGACGTGGTGTACGTGCAGGTACCCACTCTCGGGTCAGCCGTCTCCGCTGGCGACAGTTTTGGCGAAGTGGAAAGCACTAAGTCCGTCAGTGACGTGTACGCGCCTCTCTCGGGAACGGTCGTTGCAATCAACGAGACGTTGGGCGATAGCCCCGAAGCACTCAACTCGGATCCGTACGGCGCGGGGTGGTTGTGTGAGATCGAATTCTCCGACGAGAGTCAGTTGGCCGCCCTGCTCGATGCAGTGGCATATCAAGCATTGATCGACGGTTAGGGTTGGCCGCGATGGCGTACGTGTTCTGCAACCAATGCGGCCACCGGAACCCTCCGGTGGCAGCCTTCTGCTCGTCGTGCGGCGGCGTCCTCGACCGCCTCAGCGACCACACGATCACGCTTGCCAAGACCGATCCGCTGCTGGATGCTGCCGGCCCTGAAGACGACATCGTCATCAATCTCGGCGATCTTCCCATGGCGGCAGCGTCACTGGTACTCCGCAACGGCCCACAGGCCGGTGCTGCCATGTCGCTCGCCGCCGCCGTCACGCGGCTTGGTCGCGCGACCGATGGCGAGATCAGTCTCGACGACATCACCGTGTCGCGTCGGCATGCCGAGGTCATTCGCACGGGGCACTCGTACGTCGTACGCGACTCGGGTTCGCTGAACGGTACGTACGTCAACAACGCCCGCATCGACGAGGCGCCGCTGACCCAGGGCGACGAGTTGCAGATCGGCAAGTTCCGTCTGGTGTTCTTCCAAAAGGGCGATGGCTGAATCGATGCCGGATCATCCCTACCTGTCAATCGGCGAAGTTCTGGCACTCCTCCTCGAGGAGTTCCCCGATGTCACCATTTCGAAGATCAGATTTCTTGAGAGTCAAGGGCTCATCGACCCCGAGCGCACGCCGTCGGGGTACCGCAAGTTCTACGACCTCGATGTCGACCGACTGCGCGTCATTCTTCGAGAGCAGCGCGAGAACTTCCTTCCGCTTCGTGTGATTCGCGATCGGCTGGAGAGTGGAGAGATCGACGAGACCGGTTCCATGACACCGGCGCGTGGATTGCGCAATGTCACGCTGCTCGAGCGCGAACCCGGCACGACCGACAGCGGGTTCGACGAAACCGGCGAGTTGGACATTCCTGAGGGCACGATGGTCCCCACCGGCCATCATCCAGCGGCGCAGTTGCGCGTTGCGGTGTCGCCGCCTGTTGCGTCGTACCTGTCGTCGGTTCCGCCGCCGCCGTCAGTGCCCGATCGGCCAGCAACAAACCCGGCAGCTGCGTTCTTCTCCAGCAACGGGTCCACGAGCTCTGACGCCGGCAATTCGATCGAAACTGTTCACGACACGTACGTCGCAAGCGAGTTGTGCACGATGGCCGGTATCACCGGCAAGCAACTTGCCGAGCTGGAGTCATTCGGTCTCCTCGCCGGACGTGGCTCGGGTACCAACGCCCTGTACAGCGCCTCCGACCTTGCCATCGCTCGCGCCACTGCCGGCTTTCTGGAGAGGGGCATCGAGCCGCGCCACCTGCGTGCGTGGCGTCAATCCGCTGAACGGGAAGCGGCGTTGTTCGAGCAGTTGGTGCTGCCGCTGATTCGTCAGCGCAACCCGCAAAGCCGACAGCAGGCATCGGCGCTGCTCACCGAGTTGGCGCGTCAGGGTGGCGAGCTTCGCACGGCGATACTCAACTCCGCTTTGCAGCATCACCTCGAAGCCTGAACGCCGCTGCGGCAGGTACCATCACCTTGTGGTTCGTATGGAGTTGCTCGGGGTACGCGTGGAGTTGCCGGCCAACACGCCGGTGGTCATGTTGCGCGAGCACGAGGCCGAGCATCCACGCGTCTTGCCAATCCTCATTGGTGGGCCAGAGGCCTCGGCCATCCACAGTGCGCTGGAGGGAATTGTTCCACCACGCCCGCTCACCCACGACCTCCTTGTCCTGGCGATCCAAGCGCTCGGTGCTTCGCTCATCAGAGTGGTGATCACTGAGGTGCGCGAGCACACCTTCTACGCCGAGTTGCATCTTCTCACCGGTACGGGTGAGCAACAGTTGTCATGCCGTCCCAGCGACGCCATTGCCCTTGCGGTACGCACGGCCTCGCCGATCTTTGCCGAGGCCGCCTTGCTCGACGAGGCTGCGGTGGAAGCACCCATCGAGGCCGGAGACGTGGCCGAGGAAGCGATTCTCGACGAGTTCCGAGACTTTCTCGACGACATCAGCCCCGACGATTTCGCCAGCTAGGATTCGCGCGCCCCGCGCGAATCCTTCGCGCGATCAGTGCTTGACGTCGCGACCGTTGCAGCCTACGATGGCAGTCCTGTTACACAGGCGTAGTTACGCGCGTGTGATCACCAGCCGGAGGCAACAATGAGCGAAGACGGTTTCAGCGGCACCAAGGCCGCCACCGTGGTGGGCATCTCCTACCGACAGCTGGACTACTGGGCTCGCACCGATCTCATTCGCCCTTCGCTCACCGACGCGGCCGGCAGCGGTAGCCGTCGCATGTACAGCTACCGCGACCTGCTGGAACTGCGAGTGATCAAGAGCCTGCTCGACGCGGGTATCAAGCTCGAGTCCGTGCGGAAGGCGTTCACGTACCTGCGCGATCAGGCCGACACCGACATCGCTACGGCAACGCTGGTCATCAGCGGCAACGATGTCTTGCTCTGCGATGGCGAGATGCTGATCGACATCGTTCGCCGTGGTGGCCAAGGCGTGCTCAACGTGTTGGCAATCGGCGGCGTCAAGACGGATCTGGATGCGTCTCTGTTGCAGTTCAGCGATCCCGATGGGTCACTGCTGCTCGCCGCCCAGGCTGTGTAGTGACCGACTTCGAGGTCAGCCCACTCGATGCGTTTCACCGGCAGCTCGGCGCCAAGATGGTGCCCTTCGGCGGCTGGGAGATGCCCGTCGCGTATCCGGCCGGCACGCTCGACGAGCATCTTGCATGCCGTGCCGACGCCGTCGTGTTCGACGTCTCACACCTTGGCACCGTTCGCGTCGAGGGCCCCGATGCGCTGGATCGATTGCAATGGGCGTTCACCAACGACCTCCACAAGGTGGCCCCCGGTCGTGCGCAGTACACGCATCTGCTCGACGAAGTCGATGCCTCCGTGCTCGACGACATCATCGTGTGGTGGGTGCGCGACGGCGTCTTCGACGTAATGCCGAATGCTTCCAACACGGACCGCGTGCGGTCTGCAATCGGTGGTATTGAAACCACCCGCGACAGAGCGGTGTTGGCCGTACAGGGCCCACGGGCCAAGGAACGGCTGACGGCGGTGTTTGCGGCTGCAGCACAGGTCGGTCGCTTTCGGGTGGAGGAACTCGACTGGCATGGCGTCAAGTGCGTCGTGGCCGGCACCGGCTACACCGGGGAGGTGGGCGTAGAGATCGCAGTGCCGGTGGATGCCGCAGGCGACCTGTGGTCGGCCATCATGTCGTGCGGTGTCATGCCCGCCGGCCTCGGTGCGCGCGACACGCTCCGGCTGGAAGCCGGCTTGCCGCTACACGGTCACGAGCTCGGCGCTGGCATCACCTCGCTACAGGCCGGGTTGGGCTGGGTCGTGGCGTGGAGCAAGGACGAATTCCGCGGGCGGGAAGTATTGGCTCAGGAACGCGAGCGCGGCGTGACACGCCTGCTGCGCGGCATCGCCACCGACGGCCGCCGTCCACCCCGGGCCGACTGTCCTGTGCTCCATGACGGCATGTCAATCGGCACGGTCAGCAGTGGCAACTTCTCACCTGTGCTGGAGCACGGCATCGCGCTGGCGTTCCTGCCGCCTGACATACCCGACGGCACCGAGGTGAGCATCGATGTTCGGGGCTCGGCGCTAACCGGCCGCATCGTGCCATTGCCGTTCGTCGCCAAGAAATAGAGGCTGCGGGTTACTCGCGCTCGAGAACGCAGTTGCTGACACGTCGGCGTCTGGTGAGCGCAGGTCTAGCGCGCCTTGTTCGCTGGCCGGCTGGTAGCCGGCGTCCGCCTTGCAGCGGCCTTCTTGGCTGGTGCGGTCTTCTTGGCTGGTGCGGTCTTCTTGGCTGGTGCGGTCTTCTTGGCTGGTGCGGTCTTCTTGGCTGGTGCGGTCTTCTTGGCTGGCGACTTCACTTTCGGCGCGGCCTTCTTGACCGGTGCCTTCGAAGCGGCAGGAGCAGGAGGCGGGGGAGTGGCGCGACTGGTGAACTGAGTAGCGCGGGCCGTACCGGCCCCCGAGCGCAGGGCTGTCAATGGTCGCAAACCGAACCATCCGCCTGCCGTCTCGGCCATCTGGCCCAAGGGCGCCAGACGCTGTGCAAGGTCGCCCAGGGTCAGCATGAAGTCGGCAAGTTCCTTGGGCAGCGCAAGCAATGCCGGGTTCGAGATCGTCTCGGCAAAGCGGGTGAGGCTGGGAGCAACCATCTCGATCGGCCCGCTGAGCTGATCGACGAGCGCGTCGGCGGTTTTGATGGTGCGCGTGATCTGCGGCACGAACGCCTTGATCGGCTCCTCGACGGTATCGAGGAGACCGTTGACCCGCTTGGCCACACCGTTGAGTTGGTCCATCGTGTCGTTGAACCTCTCGACACTGTCGAGGAACTGGGTGACGCCGCGCTGGAACTGGGCGATTGATTTGCTGATGCCAGCGAAGGGGTTACTGCCGCCGAACAGACCCATCAGGTCGCCCAGCACGGGTGTGGAGCTTTCTGCCATGCGCTGGACCGTAGCTCAGCAACGGCTCAGAGGTTGGCGTAGGCCTCGAGTGGCTCGCAGCTGCAGATCAGGTTGCGGTCGCCGTACGCGGCGTCGATGCGTGACACGGATGGGAAGTACTTCGAGGCGCGGACCGAATGCAACGGGAACGCTCCCAGCTCGCGTGAGTACGGCCGGTGCCACTCGCCCAGGAGATCCTCGGCCGTGTGCGGCGCCATGCGGAGTGGGCTTTCCTCGAGCGGCCACACGCCATCGGCGACCTGTTCGATCTCGGCACGGATGGCCAGCATTGCGTCACAGAACCGGTCGAGCTCGTGCAGGTTCTCGCTCTCTGTTGGCTCGATCATCAATGTGCCGGTCACCGGAAAGCTCATCGTCGGAGCATGGAAGCCATAGTCCATCAACCGCTTGGCGACATCGTCGACGCTGACACCCGTGGCCTTCGTGATGGGCCGCAGGTCGAGGATGCACTCGTGCCCTACCCTGCCCTGAGCGCCGGTGTAGAGCACCGGGTACGCATCGCCGAGGCGTGCCGCCAGATAGTTGGCGCTGAGGATGGCCGCGGCGGTGGCGTCGCGGAGACCCTGGGCACCCATGAGCGCAACGTAGACCCACGAGATGGGCAAGATGCTGGCCGAGCCGAATGGTGCGGCGGACACGGGGCCGACGGCTTGGTCATCCGCCAACGGATGGCCGGGCAGGAACGGCGCGAGGTGCGAGCGCACGGCCACCGGACCAACGCCGGGCCCACCACCGCCGTGGGGGATACAGAAGGTCTTGTGCAGGTTGAGGTGGCTGACGTCGGCCCCGAACGCGCCCGGACGGGCGAGCCCGACCAATGCATTCAGGTTGGCACCATCCACGTACACCTGGCCGCCGTGTTGGTGGATGATGCTGCACACCTCGGTGATGCCTTCCTCGAAGACGCCATGGGTGGACGGGTAGGTCACCATCGCCGCTGCGAGATGATCGCCTGCGGCATCAGCCCGACTCGCGAGATCGGTGAGGTCGATGTTGCCCTGGTCATCGCACGCGACCACGACGACCTTGAGGCCGGCCATCACTGCGCTCGCCGCGTTGGTGCCGTGCGCGCTGGACGGAATGAGGCAGATGGTTCGCTGCTCGTCGCCACGGCTGCGGTGATACGCACGAATTGCAAGCAGGCCGGCGAACTCGCCCTGGCTACCGGCGTTGGGCTGCAGGCTGATGGCGTCGTAGCCCGTAACAGCAACCATCATCTGCTCGAGCTGGTCGATCATCTCGCGGTAACCAATGGTCTCGTCATCGGGTGCGAACGGGTGCACGTTGGAGAATTCTGGCCATGTCACGGGCATCATCTCCGCAGCGGCATTGAGTTTCATCGTGCATGACCCGAGCGGGATCATCGTGCGATCGAGCGCAAGGTCCTTGTCCGCCAATCGCCGCAGATAACGCATCATCTCCGTCTCGGTGTGGAACTTGCTGAACACACCATGCGCGAGGAACTCGTCACTGCGGCGACTGTGCAGTCCATCGATGAGCGTCGAGTCGTCAGCGGGCAGCAGGGCTTCGGCACCGAAGAGTGCAAGCACTTCCCTCACTATGGCGAGAGAAGTTGTCTCGTCGAAACTGAATGACACGGCACCTGCATCGACCAGTCGCAGGTCGAGGCCCGCAGCGTGGCCGGCTGCGATGACATCCCCGGCTGTGCATTCCACGCAGACCGTGTCGAACCAACTGTCGTGGCGCAGCACGGCGCCACTGGCTCGTAATGCGCCGGCGGCGAGCGAGGCCAAGCGATGCGCGCGCTCAGCGATGAGCGACAGACCCTCCGGGCCGTGCCAGCTGGCGTACAGCCCGGCCATGTTGGCCAGCAGTACCTGAGCGGTGCAGATGTTCGAGGTGGCCTTCTCGCGGCGGATGTGCTGTTCGCGGGTTTGCAGCGCAAGACGCAATGCAGGTCGACCTTCGGTATCGGTACTGACCCCGACCAGTCGACCCGGCAGCGAACGTGCCAGCGCATCGCTGGTAGCGATGAACGCCGCGTGCGGGCCACCGAAACCCATCGGTACGCCGAACCGCTGAGCGGACCCAATTGCAATGTCTGCGCCCAACTGGCCCGGGGGAGTGGTGAGCACGCAGGCAAGGAGGTCGGTGGCGACGACGACGACAGCGCCGGCGGCGTGCGCATGGTCGATGGTTGCTCGCCAATCAGGCACTGCGCCGGTAGAGGTCGGCAGGCTGAGCAGTACCCCGAAGTACCCGTCGAAGTCGGCAGCCTCGGATGCAAGGTTGCGCGTCACGATCTCGATGCCGATCGGCTCAGCGCGGGTGCGCATCACGGCGATGGTTTGCGGGTGCGTGTCGTGGTGGACGAGGAACCGGTCGCCAGCGACTTTCGACGTGCGGCGCGCCATCGTCATCGCCTCGGCAGCGGCGGTGGCTTCGTCCAGCAACGACGCATTGGCGAGCGGGAAGCCGGTGAGCTCACCGATCATCGTTTGGAAGTTGAGCAGTGTCTCCAGTCGACCTTGGCTGATCTCGGGCTGGTACGGGGTGTAGGCGGTGTACCAGGCCGGGTTCTCGAGCACGTTGCGTTGAATCACCGGCGGGGTGATGGTGCCGTAGTAGCCCTGCCCGATGAGGCACGTGCGCTGCACGTTGCGGTTGGCCAGGCCGCGTAGTTCGCCCAATACGTCCTCCACAGTGCGGCTGCCAGCAAGCGGCAGTCCCCCTTCGAGGCGAATCGAAGCTGGCACAGTCTGGCCGAGCAGCGTGTCCATCGAGTCGACGCCCAAGGCGGCCAGCATGTGAGCTTGCTCGGCCGCGGTAGGGCCGATGTGGCGCCCAACGAAATCGTCGGTGCCCAGCAGGCTGGGCAAGCCGACGTGCGGCGGGGCATCAGCATCGTGAGCCCTCGTGAGGGGAGTGTCGGGAAATGTCATGGGAAGCCTCCAGGCCATTCGTGGCGCGTGCGGTTTGCTTCCCCCGCTGTCATGGATGCCTGAGAGCTTCTCTGCCTGCGGTATGAGCGACATGCAAATTTCCCCGTCGGCGAGCCGGGCAGAGCCGACTGCTTTCCAGCGTTGCCCCACCCGGTCGGTCCGTTGGCCTGAGAGATTCCGGGGAGGTTGCTCCTTCGGCGCCCCGGCGCTGGCTGCGTCGGTGGCTCTCCCGGCCGGGTGCAATTGGCAGACAGAACGATACCTCGTCCGATGAGCTGCGCCGGCGATGACCGGAAACGCTGACAGCTACTCACCGAGAAAGTGAGTAGTGCGGTACTCATGACTCTTGCTTCGACGTGGCGCACCATGGCCTCATCAACTCAACAGGAGGAAACAACGTGGGACTTTTCAAGCAGATGAAGGAAATGAAGGACATGGTCCATGCCGCCCCCGGCATGATCGACCAGGCGAACCAGATGAGTGCCAACGCGCAGGGAATGGCCGCAGCGCAGCAACAGCAGGCTGCTTACCAGCAAGCTGCCGCCGCTCAGGCAGCCGCGGCGGGAACCCTGCCCGCTCAGCCCGGCGCGCTCGAAGCCATCGCCGGGGTCAGTCTGCAGCAGTACGCCGTGATCGTGAAGGCCATTGCACCGCTCAATTACGACCAATCGGCCCTGCCCGGTATCGCCGCCTCGCACGGCATCGACAGCTCGTCGTGGCAGCAGGCGCACGATGGTTGGAACGCCCGCATTCAGGGCGACCCTGCCGTTGCCCGTGCGTTCTCCGACATCTACCGGGGCGTGTGAGCCATGGGTGTCTTCAAAGACCTCAGGACCCTCAGTGCCCAGACCAAGGAGATGCGGCAGAATGCTCCGCCGATGAAGGACAAGATGGCGAACATGTCATCGAAGATGGCAGAGGCGAACGCGATGTTGGCCGGAATGGCACAGGGTGCTGCGCAGGCGAACTCTGCAATTGCCAACGGCGTTCCCGCAACGGCGACGATCATCGCCGCACGTCAGACCGGTGCGCTGATCGACTTCAATCCGGTCGTCGAGCTAGAGCTGCTGATCATGTTGCCCAGCGGCGTGCCGATGCAGGCCACTCGCCGCGAGCCGGTGCAGCAGGTACATCTCGGCCGCTGCCAGCCCGGACTCAGGTTGAACGTGAAGGTTGACCCGACCAACGCTGACACTCTCTGGATCGATTGGGTGAGCCCCGTCTACTGAACGGTATGCCGGACTACTCGACCGTGCCGTATGCGCCAAGTTCACCGCTGCTCTGTGCAGCGGTGACTTCGGCGATTGCGACGCGAAGAGCGGCAGCGAAGATATCGATCTTGCCCTCGTGAACCGCGTTGACGGTGCAGTGCAGGGAGGCAGGTGGCCCTTGACGGTCGAGGTACCAGCCGTTGCGCCAGAGCGCGTCGGCCACGGCGTAGACGTCGAGCCGCGTGGGATCGGTGGCGGCGAAGGCCAGCAGTGTGCTGTCGGGCACCGCAAGCAACTGCAACTCGGGCATCGTGCCCACCGCGGCTGCCAGCTGCAACGCGGCCTGACGGGCGGCGGCGGTCAGTCGGAGGTAGCCGTCGTCGCCGAGGTAGTTCATCACGGCCCACGCCGCAGCCATGGCGCCGCCACCCTTGGTGCCCAGCACGCCCGATGAGCCGTACACGCCACCCAGCCAGTTGTCGGTGACGAAGGTTTGGTAGCTCCGAAGGCGCTTGGTGCGGTGCATGATGACCGACGCACCCTTGGCGGTGTAGCCGAACTTGTGCAGGTCGACCGAGATGCTGGTCACGCCCGGTACGGAGAAGTTCCACGGTGGAATGTCGTGGCCCAGACGGGCCATGTAGGTCAGCACCACGCCGCCCATACAGCCGTCGACGTGGCAGTTGACATCGCGCCCTGCGGCGAGTGCGGCGATCTCGGCGATGGGGTCGATCACGCCTTGCGGGTACTGCGGTGCCGAACCAACCAGCAGCACTGTGTTCTCGTCGATGGCTGCCTCCATCGCCGTCACGTCCGCTCGCCAGTCGGGCAGCACCGGGATGCGCCGGCTCTCCATACCGAAGTAGTAGCAACCCTTCTCGAACGCTGCGTGCGCGCTGGCTGGCAACACCACATTCGGGTTGGTGATACCACGCTCCTTTCGGCCCCGTTCGCGAGCCGCCTTCACTGCCATCAGCAGGCTTTCGGTGCCGCCGGTGGTCATGAAGCCGGCGCCCTCCGGTCCTGCCTCCAACCAATCGCCGACGATGCCGACCACATCATTCTGAATGCGGCGCAGGCTGGGGAAGGCATCGGTGTTCAGCGCGTTCTCGCTGGAGAACTTGGCATACGCCGCCTCGGCTACTGCCAGTACGTCGGCACCAGCGTTGTACGCAAGCGTGAAGGCGTGACCATCGCGCCAGCGGACGTCGTTGGCCTTGAAGCCGTCGAGTTGGGCCAATACATCGTCGCGATCGAGGCCGTGAGAGGGGAGTGCCATGCATGCAACGTACCCGACTCCGGCGAGCGACGCCGTCTACTCTCGCCGTATGCCAACGCCCACCCGTGCTGACTTTCTTCTGGACCCCGACCTTGTGTTCCTCAATCACGGCTCGTTCGGCGCAGTTCCTTGCGTCGTGCAGGCGGCGTACGAAGGCCTGCAGCGCGAGATGGAGCGGAACCCTGTTGCGTGGCTGCAACGGCGCGCACCGCAGCTGATGGCCGACGCCCGGGCGCATCTCGGATCGTTCCTCAACGTGAGCGCCGACGACGTCGTGTTCTTTCCCAACCCAACGACCGCCGTCAACATGGTCGCCCGCAACATTCGACTCGAACCTGGCGACGAGGTACTGACCACCGACCACGAGTACGGGGCGATGTATCGCACGTGGCGCAAGCTGTGTGCCGAGGCAGGGGCCACCTATGTTCGTGCAGCCATCCCGACGCCGGTGACCACCGCCGAGGCATTCGTCGAGCAGGTGTGGTCTGCAGTGACACCGCGCACAAGGGTGTTGTTCCTCGATCACCTCACCAGTGCGACGGCCCTGATCTTTCCCGTGGTCGAGCTGTGCCGCCGGGCGCGTGCTGCCGGCATCGTGTCCATCGTCGATGGTGCACACGTTCCTGGTCACATACCGCTCGACCTTTCACAGATTGGCTGCGACGTCTACACCGGTGCACTGCACAAGTGGGTGTGTGCCCCCAAAGGCTGCTCGTTCCTGTATGCCCGGCCGGAGGCGCAAGCGTGGCTCGATCCGCTCGTGATCAGCTGGGGTTGGGAGAGCGATCACCCCACCGACTCGCAGTTCGTGGACTATCACGAGTGGCAGGGAACCCGGGACCTCTCGCCGTATCTCGCGGTCTCGGCCGCGCTCGACTTCTGTGCGGCTCACGACTGGCCCTCCGTTCAGGCAGAAGGTCATCGACTCGCACTCCTCACGCGGGCGAGGGTGAACGAGCTCACTGGCATGGAATCGATCAGCCCCGATTCCGCGGAGTGGATAGGACAGCTGGCCTCGATCCGCCTTCCCGGCCACGTCGATACGGTGGCATTGAAGGCTCGCCTGCTCGACGAGTTCCGCATCGAGGTGCCGCTGCCCGAGTGGAACGATCAGAAGTTCATCCGAGTCAGCTTCACCGCCCACAACACCGAAGCCGACTCGGATGCCCTGGTCGCAGCGCTTCACCAGCTACTCCACTTCGTCTAGTCCTCTAGTTTCTCTGGTTCGGCGGGTCAGCATGCTGCTTGTGCCGCCCTGTAGCGTCACGAGACGATGAGCGTGGCGCTGACGTTGGCGATCGCAGCAGCCTTACTGCTGGGGACATCGGACTTCTTTGCTGCGCGGTCGGCACGCACGACACCATCGATCACGGTGACGCGCACCGCCGTCGGCGTCAGCACTGCACTCTCTCCGTTGTTGTTGCTGCTCGTCGATTCACGATGGATCGCACACGACACCGTCATCGGGGCGTTATCCGGTGTGGCGATGATCACTGGTTTGATGCTGCTGTACCACGGCTATGCGGTTGCGCGGATGGGCATCGTTGCACCACTCTCGTCAGTGCTGTTGGCGACCGTGCCCGTTGTCTGGGACCGATTGCACGGCGTGACGCCGAGCGGACTGGCGTCGGTTGGAATGTCACTGGGTGTGGCCGCGCTGATGCTCACCTCGTATACGCCGGGCGGCGAAGGCAGCGTTCGACAGGGCGCGTTGCTGGGCATCGCCAGCGGCGTCGCATTTGGTGTGGCGTTCACTCTGATGGGGGAAGTCACCAAGGCGTCGGGTCTCTCACCCGTCATCGCCCAGCGAGGGACAGGGTTGGCGATGTTGGTCGTCATCGCGAGCGTGCGTCGCGACCCATTCATCGCCAGCGGTGTCGGCCTACGGCACGCTGTCGTCGCAGGGATGCTCGGATTGGTGGCCATCGGCGCGCTCCAGATGGCCTTTCAGCGCGGCGAGACGGGGCCGGTATCGGTTGCCTCCAGTCAGTTTGCGACAGTCGCCGTGATTCTCTCGGTGGCCTTCAACCGAGAACGTATGCGTTGGTGGCAGGGAATGGGTGTCGGCGCCACGGCTGTAGCAGTCGCACTCATCGCTGCCGGAGGGTGAGCCACGTCACGACTACAGCCGAAGCAGTGCGACGCCCGAGATGACCAGGGCAATCCCGCCGGTCTGCGACGGGTTGAGTCGCTCACCCAACACGACCACCCCGAACGCCACAGCGCCCACTGCTTCAATGCCCATGCCGACAATCAGAGTCGTGGACAGCATCTGCCCGCTCACTGCACGTGAAAGAAGCACGGAGCCGAGCATGAACGTCAGCGCGACAACAATGCTGGGCCCCACCTGAGTAAAGCCGTGGGAGGCCTTCATGAAAGCGCCGCCGACGCAGAACAATGCTGAGCCCGCAAATACGAAGAGCATGCCGCACAGAGCGCCTGCGATGGGTCTAGATACACGCTCTTGCGAGATGCACGCTGTCGGAGAGTTCGGTCGCTAGCGTTTCAGCTCATGTCCGACAAACCCGTCATCTCCATCCCTGAGGGCGAGCCGCCCGCCGAACTCCTCATCGACGACGAAATCGTCGGCGATGGCGACGAAGCCATCATTGGCAAGCGCGTGATCGTCCACTACGTCGGCGTGGCCTGGAGTAACGGTCAAGAGTTCGATGCCAGCTGGAACCGCGGCGACACCTTCGACTTCCGCCTGGGCGCCCGCGAGGTGATCGAGGGCTGGGACCGCGGCGTCAAAGGGATGAAGGTCGGAGGCCGTCGCAAGCTGACCATTCCGCCCGATCTCGGCTACGGCAGCCGCGGTGCCGGTGGCGCAATCAAGGGCGGCGAGACGCTGGTCTTCGTCGTCGATCTCGTCGCCGTTCGCTAACACCGCGCTCCGCACGGGGCTGTGCAGAGCGCGGTCGTGCTCAGGTGGCTGGAAGCAGCCGGCGGATGCCGATCACTCGGGTGCTCGGAATGTTGCCGACGCGCACCACATCGCCAGTGCGGGGGGAATGAATCCACTGGGTGCCGCTGATGGCAAGGCCGACGTGGCCCACGATTCCTGAACCAACACTGGTCTCGAGAAAGATGAGATCACCTGCGACGATTGGCTGGGTCGCTCGGTCGACAGCTACGCCTTTGGTCATCTGCGAGCCGCTGTAGTGCTGCAGCGAGATGCCGATCTGCGCGTACGCAAGCATGGTCAAGCCGCTGCAGTCCCAACTGTCGGGGCCGGCCGCGAAGGCTTTGTACGGCTCACCCAACTGCGCCTGCGCAAACGCAATGACCGTCGCAATCCGACTGTCCGGATTGGTCGCTCCACCCGTTGGAGCGACTGCAGGGGCCGCAACGGCAGGAGCAACGGCAGGAGCAACGACCGCATTGGTGGCGACTGCTTCGGGTACGGCCGGCAACTTGCCGCCGGCAGGCACCGTCAGTTTCATGCCTGGGTAGATCAGGCTGGTCAACTTCAGCTTGTTCGTTGCCAAGAGATCTGCCATGCGCACACCCATCGCCGGCGCAATCCCCGACAGGTAGTCCCCAGAACGAACGACATACTGGAGGCCCGTGGTGGCGGCGGCCGGAGTTTCTGCCGGCGCTGACGTAGGGGTAGGCGCGACCGCAGCAGGAAGCGCTCCACCAGCGGGGACAGCCAACTGCGCGCCGGGGTGAATGACGCTGGCGACTGTCAACTTGTTGGTGGTCAGCAACGCAGAGAGCTTGACGCCCATACGCCCAGCAATGCCCGACAACGAATCGCCGGAGACAACGGTGTAGGCCGCCGCCGGCGCGGAAGTGGCAGGTGCCGGTGCTGGCACTGGTGCCGCCGGTGCTGGCACTGGTGCCGCCGGTGCTGGCACGACACCACCAGCGGGTACCACGAGCTGCATACCGGGGTAGATCACGCTGGTGACCGTGAGCTGATTCGTCTCCAGCAAGGTGCGCAGCTTGACACCCATACGTGTGGCGATGCCCGAGAGGTAGTCACCTGCCTGCACCGTGTATGTCGTCGACGCCACGGGGGAGGAGGGCATCGGCGAGAAGGGCATCGGCGAGAAGGGCATTGGCGAAGCGGCCTGAGCAATGTCCACCATGGCGAAGGCGCCCGTGGTCACTGTCAGAAGCATCGCTGAGATGGCTCGATAAGTTCGGGTCATGCTCATTACTTCGGCATGCGTCGTCGCCAACTTTACGGTTTCTTGACTGAACTGTTCCCATGCGTGCAACAGTGGGGAGTATGAGTGGTGCGGTGCTCCGGCAGATGTGCGTCGTGCACGACGATGAGTAGAGCAAACCGAGCGCGAGACCGGCGGCCGTCTGCGGGTGCGCATCCGGCGCCCTGGCGTGCGTTGCAGAACCCGTACGAGCCGACGAAGGTCCTTTCCGACGATCACGTCGAACACATCCATCGTTCGTCACTGATGCTTCTCCACACCACCGGAATGCGGGTGTTGCAGCCGCAGGCTCGGCGGATTCTGGGTGCTGCTGGCTGCGTCGTCGACGACCTGATGGTCCGCTTCGATCCAGAGCTGATCGAGTCGATGGTGGCGTTGGCCCCGTCGACATTCACGCTGCGGGCACGAAACCCGGTTCGCGACCTGACCATCGGTGGGCGCAATGTGGTCTTCACATCCGTTGGCGGGCCAGCGTTCGCCAACGATGTCGAACGCGGTCGGCGCCCCGGAACCCACGCAGAGCAGATCGAATACCTCCGGCTGGTGCAGTCACTCGATGTGATTCAGCAGGAGGGTGGTGGGCCGTTCGAGGCGATGGATCTCGCCCCCGAAACTCGCCACCTCGACCTGTGCCATTCGTTGATCCGGCTACTCGACAAGAACTGGCAGGGCATCGCACTCGGTCGCGATCGAGCGTCGGATTGCATCGAGATGGCAGCCATTGCCCTCGGAACCGACCGCGACGGTTTGGCCGACCGGCCGGCGTTGCTGACAATCGTCAACACCAACACGCCGCTCACCCTCGATATCCCGATGGCGGAGGGCCTGATCGAACTTGCGGTGGCTGGGCAGGCAGTCTGCGTCACCCCGTTCACATTGGCAGGCGCAATGGCGCCGGCCACATTGGCCGGTGCACTGGTCTTGCAGAACGCAGAGATGTTGGCGGTCGGCACCCTCATTCAGCTGGTGCGCGCGGGGGCACCGATGGTCTACGGCTCGTTCACGTCGAATGTCGACATGCGCAGTGGTTCGCCCGCGTTCGGCACGCCGGAGTACACGAAGGCAGCGCAGGCCAGCGGCCAATTGGCGCGTCGTTACGGCCTCCCCTTTCGTTCGTCCAACACCACCGCCGCCAACTCCGTCGATGCGCAGGCTGCGTACGAGAGCCAGATGTCGTTATGGGGTGCGGTGATGGGTGGGGCCAACCTGGTCAACCATGCCGCAGGGTGGCTGGAAGGCGGGCTCACCGCCAGCTACGAGAAGCTGATCATCGACGCCGAGATGCTGCAGATGATGGCCGAATACCTGCAGCCGATCCTCGTCGACGACGCGTCACTCGGTCTGGACGCCATCGCGGCGGTCGGCCCCGGTGGGCACTTCTTCGGCTCACCACACACGCTCGAACGGTATGAGACGGCGTTCTACTCGCCGCTGGTCAGCGACTGGCGCAATTACGAAAGTTGGGCTGAGGCGGGCAGCATCGACGCACGCGAACGCGCCCATCGCGTGTGGCGCCAATTGCTCGATGAATCCGAATCTCCTGCGCTCGACGAGTCCATCGACGAGCAACTGACAGAGTTCGTCGCCACACGGAAGGAGGAGCTGCTGCGTCAGCGCTAGCTGCGAACCACAGCGATCAATCGTCGCCGTCGCCACCGTTGCCGAGCGATCCACCGATCCGACTACGTTGACGCCGATGGACGGAACATTTGCGGCTCACCTCGCTTCGGTCGACGCCTCGCTGTTCGTTGGTCGGGACGCCGAGTTGGCCGCAGCGCGCGCCTTTCTGGGCGCGGAGACCCCCAGGCGGCTGTTGTGGGTGTGCGGTGAGGGTGGCATCGGCAAGAGTGCACTGCTGCGCGAGATCGGTCGCATGGCGCTGACGATGCACTACACAGTGCACCGCATCGACGGGCGTCGGATCGGAGAGGACTCGGTGCTGCTTGCGGAGGCGATCGCGCCGGTATGGGGCCAGGAGCGGCCGCTCTTGGTCATCGACGGGTTCGACCAGATGCGCCCACTCGGCCCCCATCTTCGCAGTGACATCCTGCCTCGTTTTCCTTCCGGTGCACGGGTGGCAGTCGCCCGGAGAAGCCAGCCCGAGGCCGGATGGTCGCAGGATGGTTGGGACGCACTCTCGACGAAGTTCATACTTCAGCCGCTCGTCGATCTCGACGCACGGGAGCTCATTGCGCGCCTTCACGTCGACGATGCCGTGGAGGCCAGCAACCTGGTGCAGTGGGCTGCGGGGCTCCCGCTCGCTCTCACTGCCGGGGCCGAGCTTGCACTTGCCCTCGACCACCGACCGAGTGAGCGAGCCACGTTCGAGACCTGGGTCGGTCCAGCGTTGCTGCGGCAGGTGGTGGATGACGAGGTGGGCGACCTCAATAGGGACGTATTGCTCGCGGCCGCAATCACGCCCACCGTCGATGCGCCGATGATTCGGGATCTGCTCGGGGTGGATCCGGCGCCCGTGATGGCCTGGCTGAGAGGGCTGTCGTTCATCGAAGCGGTCGGGACGCGCGTTGCGATGCACGAGAGGCTGCGGGCAGCTCTTCACGCCGAACTGCGTCGCACAGACGCCGAGTATGAGCGTGACCTGCGGCGCCGAACTGCCGACCACCTGTACGAACGAGCGAGTGCGGGGGAGACCCGACTCATCAACGAGCTGCGGCTCCTGATCTCCAACGACAATGCGGTGCGTTGGGGTCTCGGCGAGGAGGTGGGCCCGCTGTATCGCACGGACGATGTACAGCCGGGGGACGCTGAGCACATCGCCGAGCAGCTTGGCGCTCAGGGCGAGGTGTGGTGGCAACGCGTGCAGCGGTGGTTCGAGGAGGCGCCCGATCATGTGGTGGTCATCCGCGGCGCCGATGGCGTGGCCGCCGGTTGCGGATTGTGGACCACGCCGGCGACCAGCCCATCGTGGGCGGATGCTGACCCTCTGGCCGGGCCATGGTTGGCGCATGCCCGACTCCACGCGCCCGACGACAATGCGGTCATGCTGCTCGATGTCGTCGATCTGCTGGCCAACGAAGGTGCGGTGTCGCCAGTGGTGAGCCTGGGTAACGCGGCGGTCATCACGCGTTGCGGGCTCTCCAACCCGCGCTGGATCTATGCCTCGGTTGTCTCGCAGGATGTGCAGACGCTGGAATTCGTCGGCGCGCTCGGCTTCGTCCGCGTGCCCGAACTCGATCACAACGATCCCCGTCGGCCGCTGACATCCATCGTTCGCGATCATGGCCCAGGGGGAGTGGTGGCGGGCACTCGCGACCTGGTGTACCGCGACCTCGGTCTGCAGCCGCCTACCGCGTTCGACAATCGCGAGGCCGTCCGCCAAGCGCTACGCGACTATCACGACTCGATCGCGCTGGCCAACAATCCGCTGGCCCGTGGTGCCGGTGCCCTGCCAAGAGCGGAGACGGTGCGTGCGCTGGTGCTCGCTGCACTCGACCTGGCCTTCGGCGCCCGCGACGACGACCAGTTGACTCGCTCGGTCATCGAGCGCGGCTACATCCGGCCCGACGGCGGGCACGACAGGGCCCAGCGTGAGCTGTTCATGAGCCGCACCACGTACTTCCGTCGCTCATCGGTCGGGGTCGACCGAATAGCGGCAGCGATCAAGCCCCCTCTCACAACGGATTCCATCACGACCTGACATAACGATGATTATGGGCGTTGTCCTTCGTCAGTGTGGAATCGTCGAACTGACGCGAGGTGTACTCACAAGCCCTGGTGGTGGCCCGCAAACCGCGTCACTTCCTGTCCTGTCCTGGCGTGTCCTGGCGTGTCCTGGCGTGCCGGCGCAGACACGCTGGTACCTGACGGTCGGTCTGATACCTAACGATCGGTCAGTGCGCCGCCGGCCTGCCATGCAGCTTCTGCACGGTCGAGGCGTTCGGTGGCCTCTCGACGGAGTCGATCGGCGACGCCCGCCACCAGGACGTTGATCAGCGCCAGTGTGCCCACATGGCTGTCGAACGGGCCGCCGGCGGCGGCGGCCACCGTCAGCGTGCGCTCTGCCGAACCTGCCAAGGGGGAGAGCAGGCTGTCTGTGAGCGTCACGCACCACACTCCCCTGGCTCGCGCATCGCGTGCGGCCTGGACGACCCAGCGGTCATAGCGTCGCAGGTCGATAGTCACGACCACGTCCGTGGGCCGCAGCTGGCCGACCGTGCGACTCACGGCCACCTCGTTGCCGTCCAGCAGCGAGACGTCGTCGCGCAGCGCATGAAGGTCGGCAACCAATTGCCGCGCGACGCCCAGTGAAGCGTCACCCGACAGTACGAACACCCTTGCCTCAGGTGCTGCCAGGTGGGTGACGACGTCGACCAGCACTTCCCCGTCGAGGGCGCGCAGCGTGGTGGCAACGTTGTCGATCTCCAACTGCAGGTGTCGGCCAATGGCGTCGGTGGCCGCTGGCTCACGAATTCGTTCCGCAGCGGGACGTAGTTGGCCAGCCAGTGCGTGCTGCACCGATGCCTGCAGGCCGGTGAAGCCGTCGAATCCCAGCTTGCCGGCCAAACGGACCACCGTTGCCGCTCCTGACGACGCCGCCCGCGCAAGGTCAGCGACTGTTCCGAAGGCAACCAGTTGTGGTTGCTCCAACACGATCTCGGCGACCCGTCGCTCAGCGGGCGTCAGCGAGGTGTTTGCTCGCCCTATGCGTTCTGCAACTTCCACGAGCCGTCACCGTAGTTGCTCGAGATCATACGACTCGTATGTTCCACGCCGTGCTACGATTGGAACATTCATTCCATCTGGTCGAGCACGGTCGAACACGGTCGACGAACGCAAAGGACATCGATTGATCACGCTGATTGAGCATGAGTCGCCCGCAATTGTTGAATCACCGGAGTGGCCTACCTTCGCCGTCCCGGCGGGCACCTTCGGCAACAAGTCGTTCAGCCGCGAAGCATTTGTCAACGCTGCTGGACACGCCGCTCGGCTGATGCCGGCCGTGATTCATGATGCGCTCGTCGACTTCACCGACGCTGCCCCGCAAGCCGGCGCCCTGGTGCTGCGCGGCCTGCCGGTGGGCGAGCTTCCGCTGACCCCCGAGTCGCCGACCACGCCGCTCGACAAGCCGCTGGTCAGTGAGTTCACCCTACTGACGGTGGCGCGTCGCGTCGGTCAGCCAGTGGGCTATCTCCCCGAGCACGGCGGCGACCTCATCCAGAACCTGGTGCCGATGAAGACGAATGCCGAGCGCCAGGTCAGCACGTCATCGAAGGTGCAACTGATGTTTCACACGGAGGCGGCGTTCCACCCGCATCGCCCCAAGTACTTACTGCTGCTGTGCCTGCGTGGCGATGAGAGCGCGTTCACCACGTTGTCGTCCATCTTCGAGGTGCTGCCCAACCTGAGTGGGCGCATCATCGACACGCTGTTCCAGCCCCGCTTCCGTACCGCCGTCGACGAGAGCTATTTGCATGGCCGCTCGAACGTGCTCGGCCCCCCGATGGCCGTGTTGCGCGGCGAGCGCACACGACCAACGATGGTGTTCGACGCCGATCTCATGGTCGGCATCGACGAGGAAGCCGACGAGACCTTGCGTGCACTCTCAGCGGCGGTCGAGTCGCAGCACACCGGCGTTGCGCTGCAGGCAGGCGATCTCCTAGTGGTCGACAACAACGTTGCAGTCCACGGCCGTTCGCCGTACCAACCTCGGTTCGACGGCTACGACCGCTGGTTGCAGCGCTCCATGGTGGTCGCGGACCTGGCCGCCAGCGCTGGCGAACGCGACGGGCGCGTCATCGTCACTCGCTTCGGAGCCTGACAACAACTCGCAACGGCGCACCGATAAGTTGCGCGGCATGACTTCCCTGTTGGCACGCTTCTGGTTGTTCCTGTGGCGCTTCGAGGCAGTCGCCCGAGAGGAGCCAGTGCCGGCGAAGTGCGTCATGATCGCCGCGCCGCACACCACCAACTGGGACTTCCCGCTGACATTGGCGTTGGCGAAGGTCAGCGGCGTCGAGATCTCCTGGTTGGGGAAGCGTTCGCTCTTCAAGGGCCCAATGGGGCCGATCATGAGGAGGCTCGGCGGGGTAGCTGTCGATCGCGACGCGCCCGGCGGGATGGTGGCGTCCCTGGCGGCAGAGTTCGCGACTCACGACCGCCTTGCGCTCGTGGTTCCCGCCGAGGGCACTCGGTCGCTCACCGAGTATTGGAAGTCAGGCTTCTATCGCATAGCGCAGCAGGCGGAAGTGCCGATCGTGCTCGCGTTCGTCGACAGAACAACCCGTACAGGTGGCTTCGGTCCGGCCATCGACGTCACTGGCGACATGGCTGCCGACATGGGTCGGATTCGTGCGTTCTATGACGGCAAGACAGGTCTGAAGGCCGGTCGCTTCGGTCCGATTCGGCTCAGGGAAGAATCGACGAACAGCTAGTGCTCTGACCACAAACGTTCGCATGTTGGGCACCGACGAACACCAAGTCCGCCAGGCGGGCCGGAATGCACCCATTTGTGTGCGCAAGGACTTTCTGGACGACGGTGGTTCCATAGCTGGTTCTGGCTGTTGTCAGTTCCGGCGTCCGGGACGAAACGCACCCAGAACGTCGGCAGCAACGGTCGCCGCCAGCGCCCACCACCCCGATCTCCCAGCCGCTCAACGACGTGAACGAGCCAGAAACCGCGCCGAGAGACGATATCGCTCAAGCCGACCCCCCACTGCCTGACCCGCGCCAACATGGGTGGTCAGAGCTAGCTCAGGCGCCGCCGAGCGCCGACCACTCCCCTGCCACCGCAGGGTCGCCTGTCACCTGGAGTGCGCCATCGACAACGGGTCGACCCCACATGTGCAGCAGCACATCGAGCGCCGTGCCGCGCACTTCGGCAGCTGGCTCCACTCCTACCGCCGCGAGCAGCACTGCACCGGACCTCCCATCGACAATCCATCGTTCGTTCGTGTCCGTGGTCGACGTGGCGAACACTGACGGTGGCGCGCTGAGGCTCTCGCCAGAGATCACCCGTGGCAGCATGACGGACCAGTACTCGTCGATGCCGTCCGCTGCGAAAGCGGTCGCAATGGTTGGCGTCAGTCCGACGGCGCGTTCCGCATCCCAACGGTGTACTGAAGCCTCCTGCGCTTGCCGTCGTCGCCACAGCCCAGCGACCTTCGGCTCGACAGGGAAGGGGTGCCAGGTCGGCTGCAGCGGATCGAGGTCCTGCAGAGTGGTGACCAACCGTTCTCCCCCGTCGCGAACCCACGCGGCAATGCCCGCAGGGTCAGTCGGCGCAGGGTCGTTCGCCGCGTCCAGTTGTGGAACCGCTCCTGTGATGATGGCCGCCCGCGCCCAGCGGTGCACTCCCCCCAGGTGGGTGCCGAGTGCCGACAGCGTCCAACCGGGGCAACCGGCAACCTCCGCCTCCGGTGAACCCGTGTCGAGTGCCGCCGTGAAGGCGGCAATGTCGGCGGCCAGTAGCGAGAGATAGTCCAAGGTCATGGGATAGGACAGTACGCCCGGCAGAATGGCGAGCGATGATCAGTTCCCGTATCGCCACCATGCCTCCTGCCCCCACGCGGGCCTTCGCCAGCGATAACGCAGCGGGCGCCCACCCCGAGGTGATGGCAGCGTTGGCCGCCGCCAACGACGGGCACGCACTCGCCTACGGCAGCGACACGTGGACCGAGGAAGCTGAGGGCCGGTTCCGTGACCTGTTCGGGCCCACCAGCGAAGCGTTCCTGGTGTGGAACGGCACTGGCGCCAACGTGATGGCCTTGGCCACGATGGTGCAGCCGGCAGACTGCGTGGTGTGCAGCGAGTGGGCACACATTGCGGTCGATGAGGCTGGCGCACCTGAACGCGCACTCGGAGCCAAACTTCTGACCTTGCCGGCTCCAACAGCCAAGCTGGTGCCCGAACAGCTCGAGGGACTTGCCCACTTTCAAGGGGTGCAGCATCACGCCCAGCCGGGTGTCGTCAGCATCACGCAGAGCACCGAACTGGGCACGCTGTACACGGCCGATGAGGTGGCTGCGCTGTGCGAGACCGCCCACAGAATGGGCATGGTGGTGCACCTCGACGGTGCTCGAATCGCCAACGCGACTGCCGCCCTGGGGGGAACCCCCGCTGCGCTGCGCAGTTTCACGGTGGATGCCGGCGTCGACATCGTCAGTTTCGGTGGCACCAAGGCAGGCCTACTCGGTGGCGAGGCAGTTGTGTACCTCAACCCGGCGCTGGCAACACGTGCCAAGTTCGTGCGCAAGATGGTCAACCAACTGCCCTCGAAGATGCGATTCGTTGCAGCTCAGTTCAACGCGCTGCTGACTGACGACCTGTGGATTCGTGGTGCGGGCCACTCCAATGCGATGGCGGCGCGGTTGTACGAGGCCACCAGCGACATTGCGTCGGTGCAATACGACCACGCGCCGCAGGTCAACAGCCTCTTTCCGGTGATTCCAGCCGAGGCGATCGCCCCGTTGTCCGAGTGGTGCTTCTTCTGGGATTGGGATGTCAGCCGCAACCAGGTGCGCTGGATGACCGCCTGGGACACCACGCAGGACGACATCGACCGCTTCGCAGCCGGTGTTCGTCATCTTCTTTGCTGAATTTCGCGAACAACTCTTTACGGGAGCGTTCCGATCGCGTATCCTGTGACTACTTGCTCAGTGCAAGTACTTCGCCGGCATGAATCAGGGGGTTCCATGGCAGCGGTCGATCTCTTCGCCCAACGAGTCATCACCGACGATCGGTGGATGAACGATGCAGCCTGTCGAGGGCTGACGCATCTGTTCTTCCCGCCGCCCGCCGAGCGTCCGCAGGCACGCGAGCGGCGCGAGGGCAGTGCCCGCGATGTGTGCGGTAGCTGCCAGGTCAACGGCACCTGCCGTGCCTTTGCCCGCTCGAACCACGAGTACGGATATTGGGGCGGGGAGAGCGAAGACGAGCGCCACGCAGCCGGCTTCCGTCTCATTGCGCCCATTGGTGTGCGCGCTCGCAGCGCCATCTGACCACCGTCTCTCGATTGGGCTCTACGATGCCGGGCATGACCGGCTCGTTGCCTCATCGCACAGCAATTTCCGCAGCGTGGGCCGCATACGGCGACCGGCGGTCAATCATTGCCGTCGACGAGGTCAGTGCCAACGTCTCCACTAATCGCGTCTATCGGCTGCACCTCGACGATGGCAGCTCGGTGGTCGGCAAAGTCAGCTCCTACGGGTCGTACTTCCTGTTCTACGAGGACCACGACCGATTGAACCGCTGCGCCACGCTGCTGGAGGGCACCCGATTCAGCGGCATGCTTGCAGAGGTGTGGCGGCGCGAGGATGGCCGCATTTTCACCTGGTACGACCAGAAAATGTGGGCCGTGTTCTACGACGATGTGCCCCGCCGCGAGCACCTGCCGCGCATCTTGTCGGTCGATCAGGTCCACAACCTCGGCCGTGAGATCGCCGAGTTTCATCTCGCCTGCACCGACCTTGCACCAAAGATTCCTGCCGGCTCGAAGACTGTCAAGAGCGATGCGATCCACCTGCTCGACCTGCTCGAGAGCCCGTTCGCGCCGCGCAATTTCGACCTTCCGCCAGAGTCGATCGGTGTGCTGTGGAACCACACCCACAGATTCCTAGAGCGTCTGATCGAGGTCGGCTACGACGAGTGGCCCAAGATCCCTGTACTCATCGATTGGAACCTTGGGAACTTTTCGGTCGCCACCGACCCTGCCGATCCCAACGGCTCGTTCCGACTGTTCAGCCGCTGGGACTACGACTGGTTTCGTATCGAGCCGCGAGCGATCGACTTCTACTTTCTCTCTCGTGTCTCCAGCAGGACCGGCGACCGTACACGGTTCACCTATGGGCCACACACCCTGGTCGAGCCGACGTTCCTGGAGTTCCTACGCGCATATCGCCAGGTGTTTCCGATGTCGGACGAGGAGGTGATGTTCCTGCCCGAGGCGTACCGCTTCTTCATCCTCAACTACGTGGTGCGCGAGGGCGCTCGCTTTTTCCGACCCGACTTCTGCACGACTTTTCGCCGCGATGCCGTGCGCACGTACCTGCCAGCGCTGGACTCTCTCGATGCCACCCCCCTACTGTCCACGGCATGACACACGAGTGGCTGCCCACCTCGCTGCCGGCACGTGTTGACATCGGCGGCTTGACCTTCATACCGCTGACGCCTGCTCTTGTACAGCCGGACTACACGGCGGTCATGCGCGATGTCTCGAAGTTGCGGGCGTGGAGCGGTCAGGACTGGCCCACCGAGACCTTTCAGATCGAGTCGAACCTCGACGACCTGATCCGCCACGACCGCGAGCAGACCGAACGAGTTGCGCTGACCTACAGCATCCTGATCGATGGCACCGTGCAGGGTTGCGCCTATGTGCGGCCGCTGTTGGCGGCGCTGCGGACTCGGAAGTTGGATGCCGGCAGCATGTCTGTCGACGCGAGTGACGTGGTGGTGCGTGGCTGGCTCCACGATCGCCCCGCAGTCGAGTTGATCGAAGCGTGCATGTCGTGGCTGGGCAGCGAACCTTTTACATTCCCCCGGCTGTGGTGGCAGACGAATTCGTTCTGCCGCGATCAGCTGGCGGCGTGCGATGCGTTGGGGCTGGTCGAGGTATTGCGCGTCGAGGGCGACGACCGTATGTGGGAGATGCGAGCGTGAGCTTCGATGTGGTCGTGGTGGGCAGCGCCAATCTTGACCTGGTGGCGACAGTTGATCGGCTTCCCGGGCACGGCGAGACGGTCCCCGGCAGCAGCTTTGCAGAGTACCCGGGTGGCAAGGGGCTGAATCAGGCCGTCGCAGCGGCTCGCACGGGCGCCTCGGTTGCCTTCGTCGGTGCCCTGGGTGACGACAGTGCGGCCGACACATTGCGCGCAGTGATGACCGCCGACGGCATCGACTCGTCGCATGTGACCACGGTGCCCATCGCAACTGGGCGGGCGCTGATCGGCGTGGCGGCTACCGGCGAAAACTCGATCATCGTCGTCGCCGGAGCGAATGGCACGATCACCGCCACAGCCATTCCGGCTGCACGGGTCGTGCTGACACAGCTGGAAGTGCCGCTGGATGCAGTGGAACGGGCTCTCCGCTCCGGTCGTGCTGCAGGCGCGATCACCGTGTTGAACCCAGCCCCGGTGCAGCCGATCGACGCCAGCATTCTGCGGTGGTGCGACATCGTGGTGCCCAACGAACACGAGGTCGACCTGCTGGGTGGCGTCGCCCGCCTGCTGGCATTGGGCGCCGGCGCGGTTGTCGTCACGATGGGTAGCCGCGGCGCGGCGCTGCATGCCGCTGACGGTGTCGTTCACATCGAGCCGTTCTCCGTCGTGCCCGTCGACACCACAGGCGCGGGCGACACATTCAGTGGTTCGCTGTGCGCACGGCTGGCAGCGGGCGACGATCTGCCCACTGCGCTCAGGTTCGCATCCGCCGCCGGTGCCCTGTGTACCACTGCGCCCGGTGCTGTCCCGTCGATTCCGCGCCGTGCCGCCGTCGAGGCGTTGCTCAGCGAAGGGTGATGGCGGCCCACCCGTCCATCTCATCGGTGGCGACGACGCGCAGCGGCTCGAGTGCGGCCAGTACGTGTTCGTGAGCGATCGTGAGAATGCCGCTGATCACGAGCGCTCCCCCGTCGGCCAGCACTCGTTGGAGGTCGTTGGCGAGCGCGATGAGAGTTGGCGCCAAGATGTTGGCGACAACCAGGTCGTAGGTGCCTTTCACGTCGGCCAGGTCGGTGGTACTGACCTCGATACGTTCGGCCACGCCGTTGTGTACAGCGTTCGCGGTGCTGACCGGGACGGCGGCGGGAGCGATGTCGACAGCAACTGCCGACGCAGCCCCGAAGACACATGCCCCGATCGCCAGAACGCCCGAGCCGCACCCCACATCGAGCACCGTGCAGCCGGGCTGCACCAGCCGACGGATGGCTCGCAGCGACAGGATCGTGGTGGGGTGATCGCCCATCCCGAAGGTGGCGCCGGGCTCGATGTGCAGCACGGTCACGCCGATCGGTGCCTCGAACTGCACCCACGCCGGACGTACGACAAGGTCGGCATCCACCCACACGGGCTGGGCGAACTGGCGCCATGTGTCGGCGATCGTTTCGTCGACCTCCACGAATCGGAAGGGCCAAGGTTGCGGCAACCGCACGTCACTGTCGAGCCCTTCGTCGCCGATGGATGTCCACAACTCGACGTTCCCGTCCAGGCTCGCGCGCTCCTCCACTGCCACGACACCGAGGCCCCACAACGCATCGCTGGCAAGTTCGACGTCGGTCTGGTCAACGGTGACCACCAGTTGGCGCATCAGTCGAGCCGACGCAATTCCACCTTGTACCGAGCGGTCCTGGCAACGTACGACGCGACGCCCATGTCGATGTCGCTCTGTCGGGCGCGACCGCTCTTGATGACCGCTGGGGTGCCGACTGCCAAAGAGCCGCCGGGCACTTCGGTGTCGTTCAACACCACGGCGTTGGCAGCGACGATGGCGCCCGTGCGCACCATGGCGCGATGCATGACGATGCTTCCGTTTCCGACAAGGCAGCCCGACTCGATGGTGCAGGCTTCGAGGTGGACCATGTGCCCAATGACGCAGTCGTCGCCAACCACCGTTGGCCGCTCAGGCGTCGTATGTAACACGCAATTGTCTTGCACACTGGTGCGCGCCCCAATGGTGATGTAGCCGTCGTCGCCGCGCAGCACGGCACCAGGCCAGATGGAACTGTGAGGGCCGATGTGAACATCGCCGATGATGACCGCGTCGGGGTGCACGAAGGCGTCGGGGTGGATGTTGGGAACTCGGTCGCCGAGGGCATAAATGGGCACGCCCTGAGAGTACCGATCCGTCCCGACGTGGAGCGAAGCGCCGTACAGCAGATACCGTGGACGCCTATGTCCCGCAGGATCGAAATCGAGCTCACCAGCGCGCGCCCAGACGGCACGTGGACGTGGCGAGCCGCAGGTGCCCAGAAACCCAAAGGTGTGCTCGACGGCACGTTGCTTCCCGAGGGCGCCGTCATCGGCATGATCCTGAAGGCAGACGCCGAAACAGAGATGGACGGCACCAGCATCCTGTCCGTCAGCCACGGCAAGGCCAAGGCCGAAAAGTCTGGCGTGCTCGAGATGATCGGCAGCGACAAGCCTTTCGAAGCCGTGATCGAGACGAAAGCCCGCCGCGATCGTGGCGACCGACCTGGTGGCGACCGCGATCGTGGCGACCGACCTGGTGGCGACCGCGACCGCCCGCGCCGCGATGGCGACCGTCCCGGTGGCCCCCGTCGCGACCGCCCCGCTGGTGGCCCCGGCGGCGACCGTGGCCCGCGCCCCGCAGGCGATCGGCCCAGTGGCCCCCGCCCGGACCGTGGCACGCGCCCCGGTGGCGATCGGCCGCAGGGCCGTCCCCGCTTCGAGGCCCCGCCCGAGCTGCCTCAGCGCCCGAAGGCCAAGCGCCTCAAGCCTGGCCGCAAGCACCGCAGCGCTGTACTGGCCGAGCTGCCCGAGGCACAGCGTGCCGTTGCCGAGCGTGTCCTGCAGGGTGGCGTTCCGGCCGTCCGCCAGGCCGTCAACGAGCAGAACGCACGCTTGAAGTCGGAAGGCAAGGAAGAGATCCCCGCGGCTGGGCTGTTGGCCATCGCCGAGCAGTTGCAGCCGAAGCTCCGGGTTGCCGAGTGGCTCGACCGTGCCGACGCAGCACTCGCCGATCTCGAGGAGCTGGATCTGCGCGATCTGCGCAGCGTCGTAGCTTCGGGTGAAGACCCCATCGTTGCTCGTGACGAGACCACCCGTGAGATCTCGCGTCAGCTGAAAGAAGCGCTGGTCACCAAGCAGGACAAGGAACTGAGCCTGTGGTTCAGCGACATTGATGCTGCGATGGGAGTTGGACGCGTCGTGCGTGCTCTCAAGCTCTCCTCGCAGCCGCCGAAGGCCGGCGTCCGCTTCCCAGCCGAGTTGGCTGGCAAGCTGGCTGCGGCAGCTACCGGCAATCTCACTGCCGACGCGATGCCCGACCGTTGGGTCGCCGTACTCGAGGCCGTTGCGTTCAGCCCTATTCGTGCCCTGGTGCAACCCATTGCGAAGCCGGCACAGGTCAACGACGAACTGCTCGCCACGGTCAAGCGCGTTGGCCCGCTGCTGCCGCAGATCGCCGCCCTGTTCGGCATCGACGTCGACTCCAAGGCTCAGCCCAAGCCGCTGCGCCCCACTCGTCCTACCGCCCCGGCCAAGAAGCTTCCCCCGAGGCCTCCGGCTCCCCCGGTTGCCAAGGCCGCCCCGAAGTCTGCTGCTCCTGACACCGCTGTCGAAGCGATCACCGAAGTCGCTGAGGCCCCGGTCGTCGAAGTCGTCGAGGGAGCAGCTGCGCTCGAGGTCGTCGAGGCACCTGCCGCGGTCGCGGCTCCTGCGGTTGTTGAGGCACCTGCCGAGGTACCTGCTGCGACCGAGGTTGGGGCTCCTGCAGTTGTTGAGGCTCCTGCAGTCGTTGAGGCTCCTGCAGAGGCCCCTGCTGCGACCGAGGTTGAGGCTCCTGCAGTTGTTGAGGCACCTGCTGCGGTTGCGGCTGAAGTCGTCGAGGCACCGGCTGCCGTCGAACCTGCCGTTGAACGTGCGGCTGCTGCGGTTGCAACTGCTGTTGCGGCGTCGGCCGACGCGGTGGAGACTGCGGCCGACGAGGCCTGATCGCCGGTTCGGCGCCGACGGCGTCGCACACCTACAGTCGGGCTATGTCCGACATCGTCAAGTATGAAGTCCACGGCCGCATCGCGCTCATCACGCTGAACCGTCCCGAAGCGCGCAACGCCATCAACGGCGACGTGGCGCAGGGCCTGGAAGCGGCGATCGACCAGATGGAAGCCGACTCGGAGGTGTGGGTGGGGATCATCGCTGCCAACACCGAGGGCCAGGAGCGCCCCGTGTTCTGTGCCGGTGCCGACCTGAAGGCCATCAACTCCGGTAACGCTGCCGGACTCAACACCAAGCGTGGCGGTTTCGCCGGTTTCGTGTACCGCGAGCGCACCAAGCCGGTGATCGTTGCGGTCGACGGTCTGGCAACCGCAGGCGGCTGCGAGATCGTATTGGCCGCCGACTTGGTGGTCGCCACCACCCGCAGCGCGTTCGGCCTGGCCGAAGTGAAGCGCAACCTGATCGCCGGCGCTGGCGGCCTCTTCCGTCTGCCCCGCGCCATCGGCCAGGCAGCTGCCATGGAGGCCATCCTCACTGGTGAGCCGATTCCTGCCACCCGTGCCTTTGAGCTGGGCCTGATCAGCCGCCTGGTCGAGCCCGGCAACGCCGTCGAAGAGGCGATGGCCCTCGCCGGCAAGATCACCGAGGCCGCTCCCCTTGCCGTGTGGGCCAGCCGAAGGGTCGTGCTCGCCTCCGCCTACAGCGATGACGAGACCCTGAAGCGCATGACCAACGAAGAGTTTGCGAAGGTGATGGGCTCGGAGGACACGAAGGAGGGCCTCACCGCCTTCATCGAGAAGCGAGCCCCCAGCTGGCAAGGAAAGTAGTCACAAACCCCACCGACCTCCGAAGCGACGCGCTGTTGGCACTACGAGCTGCCTCACAGCCGACAAACCGCGTCACCTCGGCGGAATGATGCGCCAACAGACGACCTGTCAGAGCGGGATGGAGACGGTGATTTTGCGGGCTTTGATGCCCGCTCGTTCGTAGAGGTTCTTGGTTGCGCGGTCGCCCGGCAGTGCAGTGCCTTCCAGCACCGTGCAGTCCAGCGATCGTGCGACTTCGATCGCCGCCTCCAGCAGCCAGTCACCAAACCCCACCTCACGTGCCTCGGGGTGCACGTAGACCTGCAGTACCTCGGCGGCGGCGCCGACGATCTGCAGTTGCAGGTAGCCCACCACCACGTCGTCGATGGTGGCCACCCACACGTACTGGTCGGACAGCGGCACAAGTGCAGCCCAGTCCCCCACCGCAGGTCGCTCGGCCAAATGGGCAGGGCCGCCCCGCTGCTCCAGCAGCCCCGTCCGTGCCTGGTGCTCGAGCGTGGCCACCTCGGCTGCGTCTGGCGTCCCTAGCGAGCGGACGAGCTGTTCCATCACCCGACACCCAGTAGCTGGTCGAGCTTGGCCAGAATGGTGCGCCGCCCGCGATTGGCACGCTCGTATGTGCGGATGGATGTCAACTCGTAGACCGGCAGCCGAACGAGAAGTTGCACCACCTGCGCTGCCGCGAGGTGCTGGTAGCCGTCGAACGGTGGGGCGAGCGGCGCAGCTTCCACCACGATCGGCGGCACGACCGGTGGTTCCTCGACAACCGATTCGACAGCGGCGGCCGCCATCCGCTTCTCCAACTCCCGTCGGCCGAAGGTGACAGTCATCTCGCCGATCCAGCGTGCCACCTGGACGCGCTCAGCGACCCGTGTACGGCCGCTGGTGACGAACGTTCCGAGGTCTGACCGAAGCTGCACCGCAAGCCCCACAGGGGCGTACACCGCAATATCCAGCACCTTCTCGATGAGCGGGCGTTGGTCAGTCATCAACGGTCAGCTGAAGATGGGGCACTCGTCGTCGCCGATGGGGCACACCGGTGCACCTTGGCGAACGAGGAGGAAACACGTGGGGCACAGCTGCTCGTCGGAACGCTTGGGCTGCAGACGATCGGCGGCCTCGCCCTTTTCTTCGGGCTCGTCGTCCTCGTTCTCGTCGTCATCGTCGGCAGCAACGAGACGGTCCTTCAAGATGGTGTCGAGGTCGGCCTCGACATCGTCGGGTGCGATGATGTCGTCGTCTTCGTCCTCTTCCTCGCCGGCTGGCACCGAGCGACGAACGGGACCACTGGTGTCATCCTCCTCCTCCTCGTCGTCCTCATCGGCTGCAACGAAATCCTCGTCGAGAGCTACGAACTCGTCGTCCTCCTCGAGCGCGTCCTCCTCGAGTGCATCTTCGTCGAGCTCGGCCGGGTCGATGTCGGCCTCCTCTTCGACTTCCTCGAACTCTTCGTCAGGTTCGGTTGGGATTTCTTCGTCGTCTGCCATCATCGGTTCCTTGTCGTTACCAGTGCGTACTCAGTGCTTCATCCCGTGCGAGGCCGGGGATACTACGGCGAGCGCCAGCGGAGGCTACCTGCGGGCACTGTGACAACAGTCACTTTCGTCGCTCTGGGACGAAGTTCGCCGGGTGTTTACGTCTGACTGCGACGTGCTTCTGCGCGTCGTTCTGCTGCCAAACGCTCGAGTTCGGGTGCCTCGGTGGTCATATGTGTCATCGCTGCAGCGATTGAATGGTGGCCGGCCTGCTCGTCGATCAGACGATGCATCTCCAGCGCAATCCGCCGATACGACGGGTGCCCCTGAGGCGAGGACCGCAATTCCAGCATGTGAATGGCTTCACGGGCGTTGAACTGCATCGTGTAGCGCATGCGGTAAGCCATGCTGACGGCGTATTGGGCCTGCTGCGGGAACTCTTCTTGGAGAGCATCGTAGAGCGAGGCCGAGCGGGCCATTGCGTCGTCGAAGACGTCGGTCATGCCCGCCTCCTCCACCAGTTCCGGGCGCACGTAGCCATGGTTCGGTGTGAGCGACTGCCACTCGATGGTCAGCATGCGATGGCGTTGCAGGTCGCGGAAGGCGCCGTAGTCGCTGAGCACATCGAAGCGATAGTCGACTCGCTCGAACGCGCGGCCTGGCTTGTGCCGGCGGTTCTCGCGGTCGCCGATGTACGCCTGGAGTAGTGCCAGTCGTTCGGTAGGCCCCAGCGACTTCACCCGTTCGGCCAGTTGACGTTCGGGCAGGTGTGACAGCGGGTAGCAGATGGCTGCGAGCAGCTTGTCCTCTGCGTCGGGGTCGAAGTCGACCAACTGCACGCCGGGAACCTGTTCGACGGGTGTGCCGCCGAACAGTGACTCGACCAGTGCCGACGTGTGCTCGCGGGTGCCCGCAAGGTATTGGCTCCACCGACCACCACGGTCGGCCAGGTCCACGCGCTTGAGGAAACTGGGAATCACCTTGCGGAGCTCGTGCAGCATGAGGTCGGCGTAATGGCGCGCCTCAGGAAGCGGGTGCGACCGCATACGAATGAGCAGCGCCTCGAATGCCTGGCCGCTGCCGTAAATGCCTACGTTGCTGAGCGACGCAGCAGGCAGCACGCCGCGAACCGCGTCGAGGGCTTTCGCCTTGGTGGCCATTCGGTACACGAAGTCGCTGTCGCTGGGGTCGCGCGGCACGGTGGCGCGCACGTGGTCGGTCACGCGCGTCAACAGCAGGCTGTAGCTATCGAACATGCGATCCATATCGCCGACGTAGCGCGTGCCGAAGCGGCTGGAGAGCAGCGCCGGGTCGCGGAAGAACCGGAAGCGACCACCGAGCCGTGCGTCGTAGCTGATGTAGCGCGTGCTCTGCTCCAGGTAGCTCATCATGCGGCCCCACTCGAGCACCTTGGTGAGAATGTTGGAGGCCTGCTCGCACGCAAGATGCACCCCGCCGAGCTGAGCCACAGAGTCGTCGCCGTACTCGAAGAAGACCTTCTCGTACAGCTCCTCTGCGCGTTCTAGCCCGATCGTTGCATCAACTGTCATGTCGCCAGCGATGTCGAGATCGCCGACGAACTCGTCGAGGAACAGCCGGCGCAAGCTCTTCGGACTACGGCTGTAGCGCGCGAACAGCGCCCCTTTCACCACCTCTGGCAAGTTCACGAGCGCGAACACGGGCCCATCGAGGTTGGTGAAGTAGCGACGGAGGACGTCTTCTTCGTGGGGGGTGAATTCTTCGGGGACGTAGACCGTCACGAGGGGGCATCCTAGGGTGGCGTACGGCGCGCGGCAGGGATGCAGCCGAGGCAATCCTGCGGCGGTGAAGGTGACCAGTTCAGAGCACCTGGACGCCGGTCGGGCGGCCATCGAATGCAGTATTCATGCGCTCGCGAAGGTCGGCTTGCAACCACAGATCGACGACGGTCATCGCCATCGACTTCGCGCCGTCGATCACGGCCTGGTCGCCCGCCGGGCTGGCTGCCCAAGTCGCGAAGTCGATGCTGTGAATCGGCACGCCGTCGGGAGCGACCTTGATCATCGGGTGAATCGACGGCACCAGATAGCTGACGTTGCCCATGTCGGTGCTGCCCATCACCCGCCGTCCGCTGGTGACAGGGTCCAGCACGGTGCGCCCGACGCGCTGCGCATTGGCGACATAGGCGGCCACCATCGGACCGTTGTCGATCATGTCGGCGCAGGGGTTCGGGTCCCATTCGTGGGTCATCGTGCACCCGCACGCGGCCGCCGAGCTTTCCAGCGCGGTCATCACCCGCTGCTTGAGGGGCTGCAACGACTCGATCGTGCCAGAGCGGACATACCAGTCCATCGCTGCTTCGGAGGGGACGATGTTGGGCTTGTCCCCCCCATTGGTGAAGATGCCGTGGATGCGCTCGTTGGGGCGAATGTGTTGGCGCATGGCAGCGATGTTCATGTAGCCCAAGACGGCGGCGTCGAGGGCGTTGCGGCCCTCCCAAGGAGCAGCGGAGGCGTGCGCCGACTTGCCGTGGTAGTGGACGATCAGTTCCTGAATGGCGATGCAGTCCATCGAGATCAGGTCGGCATCGGCCGGGTGCACCATCATGGCCGCATCGATCGCGTCGAAAGCGCCCTTGCGAGCCATGTGGACCTTGCCGGCGCCGCCCTCCTCGGCAGGGGTGCCCATGATGCGGACGCGGCCGCCGGCGGCCTCGGCCACGAACGCTGCAGCCAGGCCTGCGCCGAGGCCGGCCGTACCGATGATGTTGTGGCCGCAGGCGTGGCCGACGCCGGGCAGCGCGTCGTATTCACACAGCACGGCGATGGTGGCGCCAGTGGAGCCGGCGCTGGAGTCGAAGGCTGTCTCCAGGTCGTAGGCGTGGCAGGTAGGGGTGACACCGTGTCGTTCGAGGATGGCAGTCAACAGATCGTGCGCGAAGTGTTCCTGAAAGTTCAGCTCCGGGTGCGCATGGATCTGATGGCTTGCGTCGATCAGCTCGTCGGCCAGTTCGTCGACGCGGTTGCACACGGCTGTCTTCAGCGCTTCTGCATCGAGTGTGGACTCGGTCATGGTTCACTTCCCTTCGTGGGTGAGCACGATCTTGCCCAGTTGTCGGCCGTCTTCCAGACGGGCCAGGGCCTGTGCATAGTCGGAAATCGGGTAGCTCGTGTCGATACGGATGTCGAGTCCCTGCGCGATGAGCGCCGAGACTTCATCGAACTCCTGGTAGCTGCCCATCGTGCTGCCGATGATCTCGATCTGCTTGAAGAACAATCGGGGAAGATTCAACTCCACCTTCGGGCCGGATGTGCCGCCACACACCACCAGCCGCCCGCCTGGCTTGAGCGAACGCACGGATTGTTCCCAGGTGGCGGGACCCACGCTCTCGATCACGACATCGGCTTCCACCGGCCACTTGCTGGCAGTACTGTCGTACACGTCGGCAGCCCCCATGGTGAGTGCCTCAGCACGCTTGGCTTCGCTACGGCTGGTAGCAACCACCCTGGCGCCCATGTGCCGTGCGATAGCCAGCGAAGCGCACGACACGCCGGACCCGATTCCGACCACGAGCACTGTCTGCCCGGCCTGCACGCGGGCCCTGCGCAGCATGCGGTACGCGGTGAGATAGGCGAGCGGGTATGCCGCACACTCGGCCCAGCTGCGGTTGGCGGGTCGGCGGCGCACGTTGCGGCTGGGTGCCACTGCGTACTGCGCGTGGCCACCCCAGCAGTGCTCGCCGTAGATCATGAAGCCAGGCCCCATCGGGCTGTCGTTGCCCAGCGCGACGATGTCTGCTATCGGTGAGACCCCAGGGTTGATGACGACTTCGTCGCCCACGGTCACAGTGCTGACGGCCGCACCGACCGCTTCGACAACACCTGCGACATCGCAGCCGGGAACGTGCGGCAGCGGTGGCTTGGGCATGCCCCGGGTCACCCACAGATCCATGTGGTTCAACGCCGAGGCAACCACCCGGATGAGCACGTCGTCGTCGCCCACCGCTGGCTGATCGATCTCGCCGAAGCGGTAGCTTCCGGGTGATTCGTCGAGGATCCAGGACTGCATGAACGATGACCCTACTGGCCCGCCGGTTGACGTATCAGGCGTAGATCGTCAGCGCATCGGGCTCGCACGTCACGGTGATGTCGGTCGCCGTGCCCCACCGCACACCGTCCACCCACACCACCAAGGGCCGCTCGAACGTCGCTGTCACCGAGGCCGACTGTGTTGCGTGTAGTTGTGGGTGCGGAAGGTGCGTGCCCGTGCGAGCCCGCTCGCGGGCCTGGCGGCGCGCCCGCATCGGCATCGCAGGCTGCACATGCACCACGTCGACCTTGCCGTCGTTGGGGTGCGACCGGGGGGCGACGTCGTACTGGCCCAGGAACTGGGCGTTCATCGCCATCCAGACTTCACCGCGCCACCACCCACGGCGGGCCACGACGTGCGCTACGGCCCACGTCGTTCGGTCGTCTGCTTCCACCCTGAGCACGTCGATCGGCGCGCTCACGACAGGGCCGGGGAAGCGACCGGGCGTGCCGCCACCAAGCGTGCGAGCCATGTCGCCCCCACCCAGTCCCACCGGATGCATCACACTGCCGGCTTCGCGCGCAGCGAGCACCCACTCGCGAGCGTCGCGGTCCGTTGGAACGACCCTGAGGAAGTCGGGCGACTGCACCTGTTCGCCCCACGGCCTGCCACGACGAATGGTCACGGGGCTTCGAGCTCGGGTTCAGGATCAGCGACTTCGACGGCGCTGGACGACGCGACGACACCACGGAAGAGCGCTTCGGCGGCGGCATCGGCGGCGCGGCGAGTCTGCTTCAGCGGGGCGACGATCGCGAACTGGCGCAGGAGATCGATGAGTTGCTTCATCGTGCGGACGAAATCGCCTCCGGAGAGTTCCTCCTGCGCAACGACGTCGGCAAACCCCTCGCCTGCTGCCCATGCGTAGGCGACCGCGATGAAGGTCGGGTCCGGCGGGCGGTGCACACCGAGGCCGGCGGCCTCCTCGGCGTCCTGCAGTTCGTAGCTGATACGGGCGATCGACTGCCACTTCCGGCGAACATCGGACGACGGGTACCACGGCGTCGGGGGCGGCTCGGGACTGCGGTGCTCGTAGACGAACACGCTTGCAAGGCCGGCCAGCGCTGCCGGATCGAGACCGTCGAGCAGGCCCCGTCGTACGCACTCGACGACCAGCAGGTCGCTCTCGTGAAACAGCCGGGACAGAGTCTCCCCTGCCTCGGTCAGCGTCCAACCCTCGACGTAGCCCCACTCCCCGAGCACACCCAGCACCCGATCGAAGTCGCGGGCGATCGACGAGCTTCGGCCGCGTACGCGGACGCGGAGGTCATCAATCTCACGCGCCACTCTGTCCGCCTGATTGGCGGCCTTGAGCCGGTCGGCCAGATCAGGGTCGACCTCCACCGGATGATCGCCGTCGTACTCGGGCTCCGCCGGTCGTCGGCTGCGCTTGTGTGGCGCGACTTCCGCCTGTTCCAGACGAGCGGCCACAGACCGCTGGAAGTCGTTGCGATTCGGTGCGAAGTCAGCGGGAAGCTCGACGCGGCCGATTGCAGCCGGGGGCTCGTCGAAATCCAGCGCAGTCAACATCAACAGGTCGCGGCGGGTGGTGATGGTGGTCAGCCGGACGCCGCCCTTGCGATGAGCGTTGGCGAGTACTGCGGCACGACCCGAGTAGCGGCCCTTCTCGACGTAGAGAATGTCGCCCGGACGAAGCTTCATCAGCGCCAGCGAGATCGGATCGTCGCGCACGATCACCCCGGCTCGCGGCCCGGCGTCGGTGCTGCTCTGTAGACGGCGGTATTCGTCGATATCGCCGAAGGGGCTGCGTGCCTTCTCCAACAGGGTGGCGAGATGCTCCTGTCGGCGCTCGAGACGGGCCTCGATCTTCACCACATCACGGTCGGCCTGGTACTGAGCGAACGAAAGGTTGAGCAGGTGGTGGGCGCGCTCGCTGGTGTACGACCGCACCAGGTTCGCCGCCATGTTGTAGGTCGGCCGGAAGGCCGAGTTGAGGTGAAAAGTGCGGCTGCTGGCCAGCGCCGCGACCTGTTCGAAGGGTACGAACGGGCTCCACAGCACCACAGCATTACCCAGGTCGTCGAGCCCCCGTCGCCCGGCGCGCCCGGTGAGCTGTGTGTATTCCCCCGGTGTCAGGAACGTGTGGTGGTCGCCGGTGAACTTGCTGAGCTTCTCGATCACGACTGTCTTGGCCGGCATGTTGATGCCGACTGCGAGCGTCTCGGTCGCGAAGACCACCTTGACCAATCCCTCGACGAAACAGGCTTCGACGGCCTCCTTGAAGGGCGGCACCATGCCGGCGTGGTGGGCGGCAACGCCGGCCTCCAGTTGGGCGAGGAACTGGCCGTAGCCAAGAACTGCCAGGTCGGCAGGGTCGATGCCGCCGAGGCGTGCTTCCACGATCTCGCGAACCCGCTCGCGTTCGGCACCGGTGGTGAGGTGCACCCCAGCTGCAAGCACACTGCGGGCTGCTTCGTCGCACTGATTGCGACTGAAGATGAAACAGATCGCCGGCAACATCCCGTGGCGGTCGAGCACCTCCACCACTTCCAACCGCGAGGGTGTGTACAGCCGACGGCGGCCCTGTTTGTTGCTGCCCTTGCGATCGCGATTGCTACGCGCCGCCTCGGCGTCCACTCGCATTGCCTCTTGATTCGGGCGACCGTTGATGAGTACCGGCAGCAGCGACAGCCGGTCGTGTGTCCTGTCGCCGATCAGATACAGGTTGTCCAGGCGAACAGGCCGCCGGTCTTCGACGACGGCCCTCGTTGCCCCGCGCACAGTCGTGATCCACTCGGCCAACTCACTTGCATTGCTGACCGTCGCCGACAGGCACACCAGTCGCACGCGCACCGGTAGGTGAATGATGACTTCTTCCCACACCGGCCCGCGATACGTGTCCTGCAAAAAGTGAACCTCGTCGAGGACGACGACGGCGAGGTCCTTCAACGCTGGGCTTCGTGCGTAGATCATGTTGCGCAGCACCTCTGTGGTCATCACCACCACTGGCGCATCACCGTTGATGTTGTTGTCGCCGGTGAGCAGGCCGACCTGCTGCGGGCCC
>Ga0105044_10000609_pt1 | contig 44528 bp, 36 predicted proteins | sample MAT01_FD_78092 | JGI IMG/M metagenome (GOLD analysis project Ga0105044, IMG submission 78092) | Freshwater microbial communities from Lake Fryxell liftoff mats and glacier meltwater in Antarctica - MAT-01 | ecosystem: Environmental > Aquatic > Freshwater > Ice > Liftoff microbial mat | place...
CGGTGTCCCCCCAGCGTCGCTTTTCTTTCGCTTCGCTTCAGGCACTTATTCAATATAGCGAACCTCCTTTATCTTGTCAACTATTTTTCCAAAAAATATTTTGGAAGGCTTTCGAGTCCCTTGAAACTGCCCACAGTGCCGGGTTGTAGGCAACAATGGTTTATGCACTGTGCTGAGTAAGGAAGGGTGAAGCGTGAATTTTCAGTCGGTAATAGGTTTATTGCATGAGTTTTGGGGCGCTCGCAACTGTTTGATTGCCCAGCCTTACGACATTGAAAAGGGGGCAGGTACTAAGAATCCCCAGACATTTTTAAGAGCGTTGGGGCCGGAACCCTGGGCTGTTGCCTATGTTGAACCGTGTCGTCGTCCAACGGATGGACGCTACGGCGAAAACCCCAACCGCTTCCAACACTATTATCAGTATCAAGTCCTAATCAAACCGTCGCCAGATAATATCCAGGAGATTTATCTTGATTCGTTAAGGGTTTTAGGTATTCGTCCTGAAGACCACGATATTCGGTTTGTAGAGGATAACTGGGAAGATGCGACGGTGGGAGCTTGGGGTACTGGGTGGGAAGTATGGTTAGATGGGATGGAAGTTACTCAATTTACTTACTTCCAACAGTGTGGGGGCATTGATTGCCGTCCGGTGTCGATTGAGATTACTTATGGGTTAGAGCGATTGGTGATGTACCTCCAAGAAGTGGAGGCAATTACTGAGATTCATTGGACGGACAACATTACTTATGGTGATGTTTACCTCCAGGGAGAGATTGAGCAGTGTACATACAACTTTGAAGCGTCGAATCCTGAGTTGCTACTGACACTATTCAATTTATATGAGCAGGAAGCTACTCAATTGACGGAGCGAGGATTGGTCTTGCCTAGTTTAGATTATGTAATGAAGTGTTCGCACACGTTCAATCTGCTGGATGCTAGGGGTGTGATTTCGGTGACGGAGAGAACTCGCTATATTGCCAGGATTCGGCATTTGGCCAGGAAGGTAGCTCATTTATATGTTGAGCAAAGGGAGAAGTTGGGTTTTCCGTTGCTCAAAGATGCTGTGAGTTTAACAGGAAGTCCGACATCCTAAAGGGTACGACTACACGAACTAAGTCCGCTAGGAACAATTGCATATTTGGTCAGCGTAGCGCTTTGTGTTCTCTTTTTCCATGCTGCACTGGGGTTTAAGCTAGGTATATCTTTGTAATGTGGCTATTGCCAAAGGTCGGAAATACCGTTAAATATTGAGTCAAGAACATTAAGGCTATACAAACAAAGCTCGCCCGTGCGGGCTTTGTTTGTATAAACTTCATGGACTATACTTCAGTACAAGCATAAAAATTTTTCGGCGTTCCTGATTTAACAAAGATGAAAAGCTCACTCACTCAGAGGCGCTCTAAGCGCAGATAATAAGAGTCTGGAATATTTGATTTTTGAATTTCATAGCCAAATTCAGCAACACCGATTTTTCGCTATTGCTGCCCTAACTATTTTTAAGTTAGCTACAAATTCGGGTTGTCAGGTACTTTTATAAAAAATCTTATGATTCAAACCAGTGGTGTAATTATTTGTCTTGGCTACATTTTCGGGTTGCTGTTTACAGCAGTTCCTTGGGGTGGTGTGTGGATTTTGGTTGTGGGGATAGTGGGAGCAATTCTTTTTAGAAGACGCACCAATTCACGGCAACTTGCTCAGAAACCAGAAAATGCTGGAAGCAAAAATAAGGCAGTACCTAACATTTGGAAAACTACTCTCCATCCTCGAATATGGCTAGCTGCTGGCTTGGTGGGGTTGTTAGCAACTCTATATTTTCAATGGCGAGTGCCGCAACCGGGTGCAAAAGATATTAGTCAGTTCGTCCCGCCTGGAAATAGCAGTAATCAAGAACAACTTGTAATTGTTCGCGGTGAAGTGGCAAGTAATCCCCGCTTAACTCGCAGCCAGCGAGGACAATTTTGGCTGGAAGCGACTCAGTTAGATGAGGTCAAAAATGAAAAAGGTTCAGCAAGTGTACCAAAAGGGGTTACAGGTAAATTATATGTGACAGTTCCTATACTTCAAGCTACTGGGTTATACCCTAGTCAACAAATTGCTGTGACTGGAATTTTGTACAAACCAAAGGCGGCTTCCAATCCTGGTGGTTTCGACTTTCAAAAGTTTCTCAAGCAAGAAGGAACGTTTGCCGGTCTAGTTGGGCGACAAATAAATGTTTTGGATCAGGAACGTAAATGGGGGTGGTGGCAAATTCGGGAGCGAATTGTGCGATCGCAAGTTCGTTGGTTGGGTGTCCCGGAAGGGCCTCTTGTGAGTGCAATGGTTTTAGGCAGCAAAGCTGTTGATTTACCCTACGATATCCGCGACTTATTTATACAAGCAGGATTAGCTCATGCTTTAGCAGCTTCTGGGTTCCAAACTTCTTTGATTTTGAGTGTGATATTACAGTTAACGAAGCGGACAAAAAAAGGAACGCAATTTACTCTTGGCTTTTTGGCTTTAATCATTTTTCTGAGTTTAACAGGTTTTCAACCTGCGGTTCTCAGAGCCGTAATTATGGGTTTCGCGGCATTAGTTGGTTTACTATTAAAAAGAAAGGTAAAACAGTTCGGATCATTACTATTAGCAGCAACTCTGTTATTAGTGTTTAATCCTTTATGGATTTGGGATTTAGGCTTTCAATTAAGTTTTTTAGCAACACTGGGATTAGTCGTAACAGTACCCCCATTAGTCAATCGCCTAGCATGGCTACCACCTGCGATCGCTGCTTTGATTGCCGTTCCTTTAGCTGCCACTATTTGGACTTTACCCGTGCAACTTTTTGTTTTTGGGGTTGTACCATCTTATAGTTTGTTGCTGAATGTGCTTAGTACTCCATTAATTTCGATCATTAGTATAGGTGGCATTATCAGTGCGATCGCAGCGTTAATTTGGACTCAGGCAGGAAGTTTCCTCGCTAGGGTGTTGCATTACCCTACTGATTGGCTAATTAAACTGGTGGAATTTTTTAGCAAGTTGCCAGGAAATTCTGTTGCTGTAGGCAGCATATCCAGTTGGCAGCTTGTGGCGATTTATGTACTAATTATCTTGGTTTGGCTAGTACCTTGGTGGCAGCGGCGGTGGTGGTTTGCTAATGTAATTGCGATTGGTTTAGTATTCATCCCTCTTTGGCATTCTACAAATACATTGTTTAGGATAACGGTATTAGAATCTGGTACGGAACCAATTGTAATTGTTCAAGATAGAGGTACGGTAACTGTAATTAATAGCGGCGATGAAGGTACAGGACGCTTCACAATCCTACCATTTTTGCAACAGCAGGGTATAAATCAAATCAATTGGGCGATCGCAACTGATTTCCAAGGCAATGAAAGTAATGCTTGGTTGGAATTATTGCAACGTTTACCAATCAAAAATTTTTATGAATATTCCCCCAAGTCAGAAAATTCCATTGCAACTCAGGCAATTCAACAAGAATTACAAAAGTATCAGGGTTCTTACCAATCGCTGGCAGTTGGTCAATCTGTGAAAACGGGTTCAATAGTGGTACAATTAATCAACGATAAATTGCCTATCTTACAATTGCAAATTCTAGATCAGAATTGGTTATTAGTAGGTAATGTCAAGTCTAAAGAGGTACAGCAACTAGTGAAAAATGGGAGTTTGCCTCGTCCACAAGTGCTGTGGTGTGCCCCTCAGTCATTAAAAGACTTAGTTATTGCTCTGCAACCAAAAGTAGCGATCGTTTCTTCTGCTAACTTTGATCCAAAAACTTTATCTGAACTGAATAAAAGCCAAACAAAACTATTTTTTACAGGACGAGATGGGGCTATTCAATGGACGCCCAATGGTCAGTTTGAGACGTTTATTGAAGCAACAGAAAACAAATCCTCAATTTTATAAATAACTCACAAATAACTTTAGAAAGGGTTGTGTCAGCCATTACTTTCCGCAGTTTTAGCTTTTTCTCTTCGTAAGCTTGACGTTGCACCTCTGACATTATCGCTTTCGCAGCTTCGCCTACTGTGCTAGCCCACATTCCGCTTTCGGAAGCATTACCAGGTGGTGTGCTTTCGAGTTCTGCTATCCACGCATCTCGCAAATCTTCCATTTCTTGACGCTTGGGGAACTTGAATACTTGCACACGCACAAAAGTACACTTTCGCTCACCATTTTGGGTAACATGACCATTTAGGGAAAGCAACACATTTCGAGAATAGCCAATATACTGCGTGCAATGTTCTGCGTCCAGTACTGCGTAAACTCCTGCAATTTTAGCGTTCTGAGGAGACGTACACCAAGCCGCAAGGTCAATGATTTTAGTACCATTGTTTGTCAGTTCAGGAGTTATACTCACCTCAATGGCGGTGTGTTCGTCGTCAGAACTATACAAAAAGTCATGTAGTCCACGATGGTTTATGGGGACATTTTGATGTTCAATTGTCGGGTTGTGCTGAGTTTCCATCGCAGTTTATCTCCAAGTTATTAATTAGCGATGCCAATGGCAAGCGCGAAATGCAAATATATGCCTTTAGAATATTGAAGCTTAAATTTACTCACATCCCTAAATCCTTTCTAACTTAGCAAAAAGAACTATTAGACTTCATATGAATCAACTAACGCCTAAAAATTGTATATTTATCAAACAGCGACTAACGCCTTATTTATTTTTACTACCCGCCTTAGTTCTTTTGGGGTTAACTGTCTTTTGGCCTGCACTGCAAGCGTTTTACCTCAGCTTTACTAGCTATGAAGATATTGCCCAGCCGCCACAATGGATAGGTTTCGCCAACTTCTTTAAGCTTTGGAAGGATGCAGTTTTTTGGAAAACCTTGGAAAACACTTTTCTATATCTTGTGGGTGTAGTACCAATTTTAGTAATTGCTCCTTTAGTGCTGGCAATTTTGGTAAATCAAAAACTGCGAGGGATGAATTGGTTTAGAGCAGCGTACTATACCCCAGTGGTAATTTCAATGGTGGTTGCAGGAATAGCTTGGAAATGGCTTTATGCAGAAAATGGATTACTCAATCAGTTACTTAAAACTTTGGGTATTTTTCCAGAAGGTATTCCTTGGCTGACTAGCCCAGAAAAAATTTTTGGCATTGTACCAATTTCTCTTGCTAGCGTCATAGCTGTAACTGTGTGGAAGGGACTAGGTTACTACATGGTGATTTATTTAGCGGGGTTGCAATCAATTCCTGCTGATGTGTACGAGGCCGCAGCCATTGATGGCTCTGATGGTATCAACAAACATTGGGATATTACTATACCTTTAATGAAGCCATATTTAGCATTAGTGGCGGTGATTTCGGCTATTTCCGCAACGAAAGTGTTTGAAGAAGTATATATTATGACCCAAGGAGGACCACTTAATAGCTCGAAAACGATTGTTTATTATCTATATGAGCAAGCTTTCAATAATTTGGAAATTAGCTACGCTTGTACGATTGGATTAGTGCTATTTTTGATAATTTTAGGGTTATCGATTTTGCGATTAGTTATTAATCAGCAGGAAGGCGATAATATTACAATCTGATATTGACTTAATTGACATTGCATAATCAGGTACGAATAAAGGATGCTGAAACATGAATTGTCCTGAATGTGGCTAAAATCATAATCTTGTCTCTACTCTTTCTGGATTTTTCACAAAAAGACTATCGGCAAAAAATAACGGGTCTTTGATAAATCTAAATCCTCTTTCTGGAGATTGTTGCTCTTTATATATTCTTAGTATTTCTAGTAAGGTTAAAGGAGAATTTGCTACAGACTGCACGAAATACGAAAACGTCAACCCTAAAGGAATATTTTTTGTCTATTAAATTTATTTATCTCATATAGAACTCATATTTGATTTTTGTGCCGTACTTTCGGCGATAACTACATATACTTAGATTTTTTCAGAAATCAAATCGGATTCCTATAACAGCTTAACTGCTTTTTAAAAGTTAGATATGAGCAATAAGGAAATTTAAAAATCTGCCAAAATGGCAACTAGATTTTGATGAACTAAGTTAAATTGTATAAGATAAACGACTTCAAGGTTGTTGTCAGAGACTACCACGTAAGCAAATTCATTTTGTAAAACACTATCTGCTAAATAATTTACAAAAACAAAAAACTATCTTTATCAATTATCTGTGAAGTATTTTTATTAGCAGATAAATATTAATAATTAGATTTGGCATTTGCTGCAACAGGAATATTAAATGTATATGGGCGTTGTTGTTAAAGTACGAATTAGCCTCCAAATAACGGTCAATATCTGTATACATTCCTGTTCACTTCAGCGGCAAATGGCAGAGTGGGAGTATGAAAGCTGACTGATATGCTTCCTCCCACTCTCTTTTTATTTATGAACTGCATTCGCCCCGATCCTAAGTTACTCAAATACTACTGTCCTGTTACCATATACTAATACACGATTTTGCAAGTGCGATCGCACTGCTCTTGCTAATACAACTCGCTCTAAATCTTTGCCTTTTCTCACCAAATCATCAACTTCATCACGGTGGCTAACTCGCACTACATCTTGTTCAATAATTGGTCCAGCATCTAAATCAGCGGTAGCATAATGAGCCGTTGCACCAATAATTTTAACACCACGTTCAAAAGCTCGGTGATAAGGATTTGCTCCGATAAAAGCTGGTAAGAATGAATGATGAATATTTATAATTTGCGGAAACTGAGTAATAAAGTCTGCACTAACAATCTGCATATATTTCGCCAACACAACTAAATCAATTCTGTACTGGCGCAGTAATTCTAATTGTTGGGCTTCTTGTGCCGATTTATGATCTTTAGTAATAGGAATGTGTCGGTAGTCAATACCAAATTGTTCTGCAACTGCCTTTAAATTAGAATGGTTACTAAGAATTAAAGGAATTTCAGCAACAAATTCTTGAGCGCGTTGTCGCCAAATTAAATCAAATAAACAATGGTCTTGCCGACTTACCCAAATAGCGATGCGTGGTACAGTATCAGAAAAACGTATTTCCCACTTAGCGTCTATTGGTTGTGCGATCGCCTTAAATGCAGGAGCAATAAACTCTCGCGGTAAATTAAACCCTTTTAACTGCCATTCGATGCGAGTGAGAAATAACCCAGCAGCAAAGTCTGTATGTTGATCTGCATGGATAATATTACCACCATTAGAATAGATAAAATTGGCAAATTTTGCCACCAGTCCCCGTTGATCTGGGCAGGAAATCAGCAATGTTGCTGTCGGATTTATCATAATACTATTGCCAGATTTTGAATTAATTATTTGCTGTTTGTCGGAGTTGGCAAAGGGGTACTGAGTCCAGGAAGTTTTAGACTATTATCTACAGGTTGCTTCCACTCTGATAATTCCCGATTCACGGCATTTGCAAAATCTGGAGATACCAACAGCACATTTATATTTCCATCGGGTTTAGCAGCAGAGTCAGCTTGAGCATACAAGAAACGCCCGTTAAAGTTAGGTTTACCCAAAATCAACTGATGGTTTTGCTGATTTTTTAAGGTAATATTGATAGTTGCTTGGGGTTGATCTAAGGCAAATTCTCCAAGCTGTTTTGCTGGAGTTGATAAAGTGCTATCGCTCTTACCTTTGACTAATAAATCCAGCAAATAAGAAACAATAGCGTCATTTGCTGGTTCCGATGTCGGAGATTTGATTAACCACTTGGGGTTACTAGATTCAGGATTACGTTCCAGATTCAGGGTGAGTTTTTTTGTCTTCACTGTTAGAGACTGCACATCATCTTCTGCAAAAGAGAAAATTTGCTGCTTTTGCTCCTTGATTTCCTCTCGCACAGTTGCACCTCTAATTTCATAGAAGTAAACAAAACCACCTAAACCTAGCGCTAGTAGTATCAAAATTAAAGTTGTTCGTGGCAATTTCATTTTTTAATAATTGGGCACTTGTAGAGACGCGATTAATCGCGTCTTAATCTTAATCGCGTGATTAATCGCGTGATTAATCGCGTCTCTACCGTCGTTTCCACCAGATAATAACCGCCGCCGCAAACCCAATTAAAGGTAAAACCAACAAAGATGACAATATTAAAAGATTGCCTTGGGTGGTTGTTATGGTTATTCGACGGTTTTTCGGTTCTTTGGGACGAATGGAAAGGGGTTGCTGATCCTGTTGATTCAGCCAGGTGACTGAGTTGAGGAATACATCTCCATTTAGTTGCTTTTGAAACAAGCCATCGGTGGCGAAATTAGAATTTCCTAAAACTACTAACCGGGACTCGGTGGCTGTTTGAGATGAGGGAGTGGGGGGAGATGGGGAAGCCTTAGCTTGGGTGGTTGGTGATGGTGTAGGTGAAGCTTGGGGAGTGGAAGTAGATTTAACTGGTAGTTTTCTTGTTAAAGCTACACCCAAGGTCAGAGGGCCTTTGAGGTCTTTATCTGCATTAAACTCCAATTTTTCGCTTTGGAGGTCGCTTTCTGCCCAGCTGCTAGGATAGGGTTTGGTTCGTAGCAGAGGAGTAGCTTCGACACCAGGTACAGAGGTAATTTCCAGTGGTCGTGCAACCGGATAAAAAGAATTACCGTTACCGAAATCTTTGGTAATCGGATGTTGACCGTATTCTGTCACCAAGGGCGCAGCAGGGCCAAGTCCCACGACGCTTTCACCTGAAACATCCACTGCTAAACGATTATCTAGACGAACACCCCACTCTTGTAGCAAACTGTCAAGTTTGGGATCAGTATTGGGATCAATCATCAGCAGTAAGTTACCGCCTCGATTCAAATACTCTTGCAAAGCTTTGACTTCGCCCTCAAATAACTCTCGCTTGGGGCCAGCTACTATTACAACAGCAGCATCTTGAGGAACTTTGGAGGTTTCTGCTAGATTTAGCGGTGCTGTTGTGTAATTTTTGTCGCCTAATCCCTGGACTGCTTGTGATATTGAACTTTTACCTGCTGAAAGTTGGTGTTCGCCATGACCTTGCAGTAGGTAAACTTTAACTGTGGTTGAATTTGTTAGTTGTTGTAAGCGACTGGTTAATCTGACTTCTGACAGGCGCTCATTTTGATTTACTGTTTGTACTAATTGCCGTTTATCGCCAGATTCTAGGTAAACTTCGCCATAATCTTTAACGCCAAACTTTTCGGCAATTCCTGGTCTAGTTTGGGGGTCGATGTACTCAAATTTAAATTTTGAGCTTTGCCGTTGATAGTTTTCTAACAGTTCTCGGTCTTGGGGATTCTGGTTAATATCAAACACCCACACTTTAACTAGCTGTGGTAAAACCCTTACCAGTTCCCGTGACTGGGGCGCAAGGGTAAACAATTGAGTTTCTGTTAAGTCTGCCCGTAAGTGGTAGCGAGTTCCTAAAAAGTTAATCAATCCCAAAATTGCCAATACTGCTAGAGTTGCTACTAAGGCATTAGTACCAGCTTGGGTAGAACGACGCTTCCACCAGTTAGTTTGGTAGCTTTGCCAGATTATCCACAATCCACTGATGGCAATTCCTGTAATCAAGAATGCTAATGGAATTAATGTCCACTGTTCAGAGACTAATCCAACTGTTAAGCCGACAGTAATTAGGAAGGGTCCGAGCCAAAACAGATATTTCCACAGTTTCTTTTTTGCAACTATCTTCATATAATTTGTCATTTGTCATTTGTCATTTGTCATTTGTCATTTGTCATTTGTCATCTGGTACATTGCCAATTGAGTTTAGGTAGGAGTTTAATTTTGGCGCTAATTCGTTATTGATTGTTTTGATTGCATTTATCTGTTCGGTGGTTAAAAGGTTACGAGTGTAAGCCCGTCTTAACCAATGTTGAGTTTCATTCAAAGAGCCTCTCGCTATTTTTATGAAACGTCTATTGTCTTGAAAACTACCTCTTCCTAAACCTTCCGCTATATTGGCACCGATACTATCGGCTGAACGTACAATCTGTTTACCAATCGTATCTTTTGCAAAAAAATTCCATCCTTCAACAATTTTCCAAATGTCATCTGCTAATTTTTCTGATAATTGATAAACCTGTAATTCTTGGAAACGCTTTGTTGCCATTTATTCAGTTGTCTTGCTGACTTTTAGCCACTCAATTTTCGTCCATATATTTTTACTTGTCACTATTTTTGCCAAATGACCAATGACCAATGACAAATGACAAATGACCAATGACCAATGACAAATGACTATTGCCTTTGGAAGCGCAGGGCATCAATTGATTGAGCGGTGAGAAAGATGCCTAGAAAAATGTAACTGGCGAATAAAATTAAGCTGCTGGTATCGAAAATGCCTTGAATTAAGGTGTTGTAATGTTTTAGCAATGATAGATAACCTAAGGCTTCGCCTATGGGAGCAGGGACAATTTTGGCGATTAAATCAATCAATAACAATAATAAGATGACTGCAAAGGTAAAAACGGCAGAGAGAATTGTGCTGTCTGTTAATGAGGAAATAAACATTCCTATGGATAAAATTGCGGCTGCTAGTAAGATTAATCCTAAATGAGCTAGTAAGGGAATTGAGGGCGACATTGGTGGATTTGATCCGCTAATAGCGATCGCTTCAAACACTAGCATGGGTACGACCATTGTGGTAAAAAATGTTAGCACGCCTAACAATTTACCTAAAGCTACCGCCCAATTGGTGATTGGTGAGGTGGCTAACAGTTCTAATGTGCCCCGCTTACGTTCTTCGGCATAGAGTCCCATTGAGAGAATTGGCAGGATAAACAACAATAGCCACCCCAGACGATCCAAAAATGCCCGGATAAATTCGTAGGGGACATCTATGGGCGGGATTGGCACCCCTTGTTGAGCTTGTAAATCTATGGTGGCGACTGCTGTTAAAATGCCATCTGGCCCTAGTAAAATCATTACGAAGAATAACCCTGTGATCAACCAAAATATGCCAGCGATCGCATAAGCTAAGGGCGATACAAAATAACTCTGCAACTCTCGGCGATAAATGGCAATAATATTACTCAGTACTATACCCATTTACGCGGCTTCTCCTTCTGTGACTGCTTCTAAATGCTTTTCTTCTGTGGTCAGTTGCAAGAATACATCTTCTAAGGTAGCGTTTACTCGCCGCAGTTCATGTAAACCAAATCCGGCACGCACTAATGTTGTGGCAATATCTCGCCCTGGTTCTTTTCCTGGTTGCGATATCACCCGCAGGTAAGCCCGATTTGTCTGGGGTTGATGAGTGTGCATTCCGGCTGTGGGAATTGATTCTACCAAACTCACACCCGCGATATTTTGCAATACCTGTTTCGCTAGAGCGGCTTCTCCTTCTATTTCTATTTCATATCCTGAACCGCCTGTCAACTGGGTCATCAGGTTTTCTGGTGTATTAGTTGCCACAACTTTGCCGCGATTGATGATGGCAACGCGGTTACAGGTCATGCTCACTTCTGGCAAGATGTGTGTGGAAAGAATAATGGTGTGAGTACCACCGAGGCTTTTAATTAAATTCCGCACCTCAATTATTTGGCGAGGATCGAGTCCAACAGTGGGTTCATCCAGAATGATCGCTGGGGGATCGTGGACGATCGCTTGAGCAATTCCTACCCTTTGGCGGTATCCTTTAGAAAGTTTGCGAATAATTACCCGTTGCTTGTCTTCTAAGTTGCAGCGTTTGATGGCTGCTACGACCTTATTAGTGCGATCGCCTGGTGAGACTCCTTTAATTCGCGCTACAAAATGCAAAAATCCCTCCACCGTCATATCTGGATATAACGGCGGTGTTTCTGGTAGATAGCCGATTCGTTGGCGGACAGCGAGAGAATTTTCATGGACATCATAGCCAGCAATCCGCGCATTGCCATTTGTTGCCGGTAGATAACCAGCCAGAATTCGCATGGTTGTAGTTTTACCAGCGCCATTGGGGCCTAACAACCCTAAAATCTCCCCTGGCTCGACGCTAAAAGTGACATCAGTAATCGCTGGGGTAGAACCGTATATTTTACTTAGATGTTCAACTTCAATCATCGGTATTAAGCGATCGCAAATTATGAGATACCCAATAATCTTAGACCACCAACACTTGTTGAGCGAAGTCAAAACCAACACCTATGGTAAATTTATTACTAGAATTCATCTGAAGCGATCGCCATCTATAGGAATCCGGTTTGATTTCTGAAAAGATATGTAGATATGTAGGGTGTGTTAGCAAGGAGAGTACGGCACTCTTCCCCTTGATAATGGTGCGTTACGAACTTCGTTCTAACACACCCTACTGAAGCGATCGCCATCTAGATGCCTTAGTTCTAGTCTTGTTGAATGGTAATTAATTACTTAGGAATGTGGATTAAATAAAGTGCAAAAGTAGGGTGTGTTAGCGGAGCGTAACGCACCATTGCAAGTTAAATAAGAATTGCACGTTATTAAATTTGCGTTCCTTACTGATAAGCTGAACGGATAGGAGGTTGCAACAGGGATGGCACTTGAATTTGGGTTTTATCAGAAAACACTAGACGGACGCTACAAAATCTTTAAAAAACTAAGTGAAGGAAACTTTGGTGAAACCTACTTGGCTATCGATCAAAAACGTCCGAGCAAACCTCTATGTGTAGTTAAGCGACTCAAGCCAAAACACAGCAATCCCAAAGTGCTAGACCTCTTTGAGCAGGAAGCGGTAATCTTAGAAAAGTTAGGCGAACATCCGCAGATTCCCCGGCTCCTGGCTCACTTTGCTGTTCGCAATGAACTGTACATTATCCAAGAATATGTGGAGGGACACACCCTCAGAAAAGAAATTGTCCGGGGAAACCAACTGAGTGAAGACGATGTTACCAAGCTGTTGCAAGATATTTTAGAGGTGCTGGTCTTTGTTCATCAACACAATGTCATTCACCGAGATATCAAACCCGAAAATGTGATGCGGTGCAAACAGGATGGCAAACTCTTCGTGATTGACTTTGGCTCTGTGAAAGCGCTTAACGTTCTCTCATTCAATCAACAAAGGAATCTTGCTAGTGTGTTTATTGGTACTCCAGGCTATATACCCACGGAGCAAGCTAGGGGTAAGCCTCGCCTGTGTAGTGATGTCTACGCTCTAGGAATGATGTGTATAGAGGCTTTGACAGGAATTGCCCCCAGTCTTTTGCAAGAAGATTCTCGGACTGGGCAAACTCTCTGGCGGAGTTATGCACCATTAGTAAGCGATCGCCTTGCTGATATTCTCAATATGATGGTATGCAATGACTACACTGAGCGCTATCCATCAGCAGTGGAAGCATTGCAAGCACTCACTTCAACCACAGCGTTGCGATCATCCTCGCTACTACTTTTATCTTCAGAGGAACAATGGAATGGCAGTCCATTGTTAGGTAACTTTGCCAATTTAGACAAACTGCCGCAAGAATCCCAAGGGCAGTTGCCGTCAGCCGACACTCCGACTTGGCTGGGCGAAGAAGTAGAAGTAGCTCCACAGAGAAAACGCCACTTGTTTCAAGATTGGGAATTTGCCGGAGTTTGGAACGGAAGAAGGCGACGCTCCAACAACTCTGAGCAAAGCAGTGTCTCCCCTCCTACAGCGTTGACTTTACCAGACACGGACTCTTCACTTCTCTTATCAAAGCTCAACTCAAGGGATGGCTCCCAATTTGATCCCCATCTGCGGGAAATTGATCAAAGTGAGTTTGAGACGAAAATCTTACTCTTGCAAGAATTTGAGTTTGAAATCACTACTGTTGCCCAAAAAAGCTCACTTGCCTCCACAACTACCGATGAAGTTACTCGTCGTCAGGGATGGGCGCAATGTTTAATTGAAGAACTAGGCAATGGCATCACCTTGGAGATGGTATCTATTACCGGCGGACAGTTCTTAATGGGTTCTCCAAAGGATGAGCCAGAACGATTTGATTCTGAAAGCCCACAGCATCCTGTGACAATCAAACCCTTTTTCGTGGGTAAGTTTCCTGTTACTCAGGCACAATGGCGGGCAGTTGCAGTGTTGCCCTCAATCAATCGTAATCTCAATCCTGAGCCGACTAATGTTAAAGGAGCAAATCGTCCGGTAGAGCAAGTTTCCTGGGACGATGCAGTGGAGTTTTGTACACGATTGGGTGAGAAGCTAGGGCGAAATTATCGGCTTCCTAGCGAAGCGGAGTGGGAATATGCCTGTCGTGCTAAAACCACTACTCCTTATCATTTTGGTGACACTCTCACTTTGAGTTTGGCAAATTATAACAACTCTATCTACAGCAGTGGCATCCAAGGAACAAATCACTCGCAAACAAGCCCTGTAGACTGTTTTAAGCCCAATGCTTTTGGATTATATGATATGCATGGCAATGTGTGGGAATGGTGCGGCGATAACTGGCATGAAAATTATCAAGGTGCGCCCACTGATGGTAGTGTGTGGTTATCTAAAGATGATAGTCAGTCTCGGTTGATTCGAGGTGGTTCTTGGAAAAGCTCTGCGAAGTTATGCCGTTCTGCATATCGTAGTTGGAATCCTCAGGGTGGCCGGGGCAACCTCATCGGTTTTCGGGTGGCAGTTTCTTTTTAAGGGCGTATTGCAATACATTGGTGTCATTTTGACCTGCAACTTAGATACATCGACCTGCAACTTAGATACATCGACCTGCAACTTAGATACATCGACCTGCAACTTAGATACATCGACCTGCAACTTAGATGCATCGACCTGCAACTTAGATACATCGACCTGCAACTTAGATACATTGACCTGCAACTTAGATACATCGACCTGCAACTTAGATACATCGACCTGCAACTTAGATACATCGACCTGCAACTTAGATACATCGACCTGCAACTTATACCATTTCACAAAAACCTTGATACACATAGATTTCTCGTAGGGACATGGCAATGCCATGCCCCTACCAACGTATTTGTATCATTATTAAAGTGAAATGGCTTTTAGGCCATTACTGTCAACTTGGCTAATGAATTAGCTACTGTCACAGCTTGCTCTGATATCTGGTTAGCAATACTCGCAACTTCTAAAATAGATTGGTTAGCTGTAGTTGAAGTTTCTAATTGGTTTGCAGCTCCTTGAGTAAGTTCCTCAACCAATGTGTTTACTTGAGTACTGATGGCATTAATTTGATTGAGTGTCTGCTGAATTTCTTCTACCCCTTGAGTAAGTCCGATCGCTTGTTCCTGTCCTGCTTCCATTAAGGTTACAACTGCATTATTAGCTGTATAAATTTCTGCAACCAAGGCTGGAATTTGGGCAACGTCGGTATCCAACTGCTGCGCCTGTGACAATAGTATCTGAGCGATCGCCGCAAACTCTTCACCTGCGGAACCAGTCCGGGCTGCTTCTAGGGCGACCTTCATGGCATGAAATTTTATCTGTGACGCAACTGCAACGATTTGTCTGACTCCTTGCGAGAGCTTTTGGGAAGGCTGATCTAAGCGCTTCACTCTAGCGGCAGCTTCTGTCGCTGTGGCTCGGATCGTCCCAATGCTGTCTACAACTTGGTTCATCCTCTCCTGCCCGTCTTGGACTGTGTTGCCGAACTGCTGCTTTTGGCGTTCAGCTTGTTCGGCACGGAGGAGCATTTGTTGAGCCGAACTAGCTAATACTTGAATTTGATTGTAGACAGATGTCACCGACTCCATTTGGCTGAATGTATTAGAGGTGAGAGTTTCTACAACAATTTCGCTATCCCGCAAAAGTTCTGATACTTGATACTGAAGTGCTGCTTTTTGTTGGTTCTGATTTTGAAAGGCAGATTCAACAGATTGATATGATTGCTCTACTTGGTTTAACAGCCGAGCATGATCAAGAGCAAATCCCACCTGCATAGCTAACTGAGCAAATAAATCAATTTCAAATTGCTGCCACTCACGAGGTGCAGAGCAGTTATGGGCAATTAGTAAGCCAAACAACTGATCGTCTTTGAGAATGGGTGCTACCAAATTCGCCTTCACACCAAAAGGTTCGAGTTGACCGATATGACAAGCACTCAATCCCGCTTCATAAATATTGTTGACGGCTCGAACTCGACCTGCTCGATACTGCTCAACATAGCCTTCAGCAAAACAAGGGTCTTTGATGTTGGCTCGCAATGCCTTCGGAAAACCTGGCAGCACTGCTTCCGCTAAGACAGTTCCATACCAGTCACGATCAAAGCCAAAAATCATTACTCGGTCAGTAGCGATCGCTTTGCGAATTTCGTTAACGGTGCTTTTAAGTACATCTTCTTCGTTAAGCGATCGCCGAATGCTGCGGGTAATATCTACAATTAGCTGAGTTTGCATCCCTTCAGCGTCAATGCGCTGAAGCAGCCGAGCATGATCCAGAGCAAATCCCACCTGCATGGCCAACTGAGCAAATAAATCAATTTCAAGCTGCTGCCACTCACGAGGTGCAGAGCAGTCATGGGCAATTAGTAAGCCAAATAATTGATCGTCTTTGAGAATGGGTGCAACTAAATTTGCCTTCACGCCGAAAGGTTCGAGTTGGCCGATGTGACAAGCACTCAATCCCGCTTCATAAATGTTGTTGGTCGCTCGAACTCGACCTGCTCGATACTGCTCAACATAACCTTGAGCAAAACAAGGGTCTTTAATGTTGGCTCGCAATGCCTTGGGAAAACCTGGTAGTACTGCTTCCGCTAGGACAGTTCCATACCAGTCACGATCAAAGCCAAAAATCATTACTCGGTCAGTAGCGATCGCTTTGCGAATTTCGTTAACGGTGGTTTTGAGTACATCTTCTTCGTTGAGCGATCGGCGAATGCTGCGGGTAATATCTATTATTAATTGAGCTTGGTCGGCTCTGCTAGTTATCTGCTCTACAAGCTTGGCATGGTCGAGAGCAAATCCTACTTGCGTGGCGATTTGGGCAAACAAATCTATCTCAGACTCTTGCCAAACACGAGGTGCAGAGCATTGATGTCCAATTAGCAAGCCAAACAGCTGGTTGTTTTTGAGAAGGGGCGCAACCAGATTTGCTTTAACTGCAAATCGCTCTAATAAACTGATGTGACAATCTTTGAGGTTGGCTTGATAAATATCATTGATGGCTCGAACGCGACCGTTTCGGTATTGTTCAACATACCATCCTTCAAAACACGGGTCTGAGATGGTTGCCCACAGGGTCTTTGGTAAACCGGATGCTGCTGCTTCTTCTACAAAGGTGCCACTGCCATCGGAGTTAAAGCGAAAGATCACCACGCGATCCATCCTAAAAGCTTTGCGAACTTCTTCAACAGTAGTTCTGAGGACATCTTCTTCAGAGAGTGCTTCTTGAATGCGACGAGTAATGTCCATCAATAACTGGGATAGCCCGGCTTCAGCTTCTTGTTGCCAGATTTGCTCTGGTAACAGATTTTGTAGTAAGTTAATGTTTGCCTCTAAAGCAACCAGTTCATCTTCGCCAACAACGCGAACCAGAGTTCTAACTTCTTCTTTACGTAGTCTATTTACTAAAGCGTTAGACATCTTGGCAGCAGATAGAACTCGACGAGTAACACGATTGATCACCAAAGTAGCGATCGCCCCTGCTATTACAGCCATCACCCCAGCCTCAAGCAACAGGGATGAGTGATGTTTCTCAAGTGCAAGTTTAATTTCTCTCAGGTCTGCGGCACTTCCTTGTTTGGCTTGGGTGAACTGCCTAGTTATAGACTGACTACTAAAGTAGCTAGTTATCCCAATTGTCAGCACTGGGAGCATAGTCAGAGCAATAGCCCAAGCGGTTGCTTTAGACTTCAGACTCCATTGCTGCCGCCCTTGCTGCCAGAGTGAGCGCTTTGATGAACTGTTACGTTTTGGGGCAACTTGAGCTAGGTTAGCTTGAGAGTCAGTGTTAGCTCTGTTGCCATTAAATTTATTGGGAGAACGCTGAGTCATAGATAAAACTTCGTCGAGATTGTATCCTTTGTAGGCAAGAGGGCTAGGGGGGGGTTAGGTTTCCGAAGCTTTGATGTTACGCAAAATACTTTTTAAACATTCTCTAAGCACTATTTAAGTATTGCGTATTAATTAGCCTAAAACATTGAGATGAAAATTCAGAACGCTAAACTGCGAACTTAGAACGCTAAACTGTGGACTTAGAACGCCGAACTTATACCATTTCAATTAATGATTGCAACATATCCTTGGGTAAAGACGCGATTTGGGTAAAGACGCGATGAATCGCGTCTCTACAAAATGGTCTATTTGTCGGATTCTTTTTTCAAATTGGTATTAGAACGCCAAACTGCGAACTTAGAATGTTGCGTAAAGGTCTATAACTTGGTATGTACACAGTATTGTCATAATTAAAACAATTGACTCTCAACTATCAATGGTGAACTCTACCCTCGTTGTTACACTCTATGTCAACCCTATGACAGGGAATGATATTAATACTGGTTCACGGTTGAGTCCGTTTAAAAGCCTCACTCGTGCCTTAAAAATAACCAAAATCCACACGCTCATTCATCTGGAGCCGGGGACTTACAGCGCTGTTAGTGGTGAAGTGTTTCCACTGGTCATTTCTAGAAAGGTGACGATGGTGGGTAATGAAGCTAACAAAGGAGCAGGGATTGTAATTATCGGGAGCGGAGAATATCAAAGTCCTAGCTTCGGTATGCAGAATATCACGCTGCTCTTGGCAGATAATGCCAGTATTTTAGGTGTAACTGTCACCAATCCCTCAGCAAAAGGTACTGGTATTTGGATTGAATCGGCTGTACCGACTTTAGCCAACAACACTTTAAGCGGCTGTGGGCGAGAAGGTGTATTTACCAGTGGCGCTGCCAAACCCGCAATCTTAGATAACATATTTGTGCAAAATAATGCTAGTGGATTAGTGATGGCAGGTCATAGCCAGGGAGAAGTTCTACGGAATATATTTCAACAAAACCCATTGGGCATAGTAATTAGTGACTTTGCCGCTCCTTTGATTGCCAATAACAAACTATCAGAAAATCGCACAGCGATCGCACTTTCTCGCCACGCCCAACCTGTGCTACGTCAAAATCTCATTGCCAAAAATACCCAAGGTGGTTTATTAGTCAATGGCAACGCAGCCCCAAACTTAGGTAGTACCCAAAATCCCGGTGATAATATTTTTCGTGAGAATAGTGAATTTGATTTACACAACACCACTCCACAAAAGCTGGTTTCTGTAGGTAATCAATTAAATCCTTCTCTAGTAAAAGGCTTAGTCGAATTGATCCCAACCAATGGAGTAGCGATTAACACCAGTTCCTCTGATGCCCCAACACAATCCCCCTATCAACAATTCCCCTTGTCTCCCCCTTCCTTCCTTTCCACGTCTCTTCAATTAGATGGGCATTGGGCAAAACCATTTATTGAGGCATTAGTGAAGATGGGTTTAACTCACGGTTTTACTGATGGCAGCTACCAGCCAAATAAACCCATGACTCGCGCTGAATATGCAGCTTTGGTGTCCGTTGCCTTTAACCCTGCTGCCAAACTCCTAGCGCCTGATTTTACGGATGTAGCCAAAGATTTTTGGGCTTATAGCGCTATCCAAATTGCTGCTAGCGGTGGCTTTGTTGGCGGATTTAGCGATCGCACTTTCCGCCCCAATCAAAATGTACAGCGCCTACAGGTGATTGTCTCTCTAGTTAACGGACTAGGACTAGCTGTAGCTGATAGCCATGCTTTAGAAGTTTACAGCGATCGTCAGATTATTCCCGACTATGCCCGGACAGCTGTTGCCACTGCAACACAACGGGGAATAGTTGTCAACTATCCAGATCCCAAACTACTTGCACCTTCACGTTCGGCAACACACGCCGAAGTTGCAGCAATGATTTATCAGGCATTAGTAGCCATTGGGCGAACACTTATGATTAAATCAATCTATGTAGGGTTGCATTCTTGAAGTTGACAAGTAGAATAAGGTACATTGCCGATCGGCTTAGTAACTCGTGGCAAAAAACCATGTAGTTAAAAGCACGCTAGGCTAATATGCGATGGGTAACAAATTTTAGACCTATTGCTTAGAGCTAATAGCCCCATGTTAACAACACTTCCAGATACCTCCGCCAACTTAGCGATCGCCTTATTAATTAACTATAGTTTCGATCTTAATGGGTATAGCGCCAATGAGCTAGTTGAACGTTGGCAAACGCAATACCCCCTTAATTGGCTACACCTAGCAGTGATTGAAGCACTATATCAAGGCCGTTATAAAGCGATTTCGGTGCAGCAAATCTTAGTATTTTGGCAGCGCCGGGATGAGGCTGCATATCATTTCAATATGGAATTTGAACGGATGATCTGTAGCAAATTTCCCCAAAGTTTAAGCTCATTGGCTGCACTAGCCCTACCGCCAGTCGAGAAAAACCCGACTGTCGAGAAAGTGACGAGTCCGCAATTACCACCAGCTAAGATTCGTAACAGCAATCAATACAACAATACTGCAACTCTACACTTGATAAGTTCCGAACCAAAGACTTCTTTGAGTGCAGAAGAGGGTAAGCCGGAAGATAAAGCCAATCAAACTGTCTTGAAGCCTTCCCTGTCTGGGAAATTAGCCTCTTCGACGACACTTCAGCTATCACCTGCTGTCAGCCAAAAGCTAACTTCACAAGAAAGTCTACCGCCATCACCAAGCCCTCATCAACGACAGCGAAAACTGCTCCCCCCTGCGGCTATTCATGCCCCAATCGGTCAATTTACTCCCGAAAAAAGCGATCGCTCTGAGTCTTTCACATCCAAACTCAAAGCGATGTTGGGTGAACAGAATTCAAGTGTGAGGAGGGGGGAGTGGGGAATAGGGAGGGAGGAGTAATTAATGTTTTTAGGCTGCGACTAACTGCTTAAAGCGTTCATCATCTGCAATATCATCAAAATCCAGGTCAGTTGCTGCGTCTTCTTTATAACTGGTATTAAGTTCAATTGCTTGTTGTAGAGTTAGTAGAGCTAGTTCAACTTCTCTTTGCAGTGCGTAACAGGCTGCTTTGTTGTAATAGGCACTGGCATAATCTGGCTTAATTTCTAATGCTTTATCAAAACTAGCGATCGCTTCATCATCGCGTCCCAATATCACTAAAGTATAACCGCGTTTATCCCAGATTTTGGGAGAATTGGGTTGGAGTTCCAGCGCTTGATCAAAAGATGCCATTGCTTCTTCATATTGTTCTAACGTTACTAGGGAAAGACCGCGATTCAACCAAGCGACTGCATCATCAGGCTTGATTTGTGTAGCTTTATCAAATGAGGAAAAGGCTTGCTGATGCTGTTGTAAGTTCCCAAAAGCAACACCGCGATCGCACCAAGCTTGATGATAATCTGGTTGAATCTGAATAGCCTTATCATAGGATGCGATCGCATCTTTATAGCGTTTTAACCTTCCGAAAGTTAAACCTCGTTTTAACCAAGCCACAGGTTCATCCCCTTGGATTTTAACTGCTTGGTTGTAAGCTGCGATCGCATCTTCATAACGCCTTTCAGAAAACAGTGCATCTCCCTCTTTTATATACTCATCAGCAGTGAATTCTAGTTGCTGTATTTCTTCCTCAACTTCAAAATTTACAACCTCTGGAATGGATTCAGGTGTAATTTCAGTTAGTTCTTGAAGGATGAGATCCTTTCTTTCTTGGGCATCCAATTGTAACTCAGAGAGTTGAGAGACAAACTCAGTTTCTAATCTTTCTAACTTCTCCAAAATGAGAATCTTTTGTTGTTGAGCATTCCATTGCAATTCTGAAAATTGCGAAGTAAATTCAGAACCAGATTTTTCTAAATTCTCAACGATTAACTCTTTGCGTTTTTGAGCATCTCCTTGCAATTCCGATAGTTGAGAAGCAAACTCTGACTGCAATGCTGCTAAACCCTCAACAATTTTATTTTTTTGCTCTTGAGCATCTACCTGTAGTTCAGATAATTGAAATTTCAATTCTTTATCTAATATTCCTAAATTTTCAAATGTAATTTCCTTTTTATTTTGAGCATCTACCTGTAATTCTGATAATTTCTCAGCAAATTCTGACTGTAATTTTGTTAAACTTTCAATAGCTATTTCCTTTTGCTTTTGAGTATCAGACTGCCATCCAGAAAGTTGAGATGTGAACTCAGACTTTGACACTTCTAAATCAGCAACAGCTAGTTCTTGCAGTTGTTGTACATCTAACTTTAAATTAGACAGTTCCTCTGGCAAGACAGATGCTAATTTTCCGAGATTTTCCAGTGCTATATCTCTTTGTTGTTGAGCATCCAACTCTAACTTAGATAACCCAGAAGCAAATTTTGACTCTAAATTTTCTATATTTTCTTGAGATTTTTTGAGTTCAGTTTCTAATTTACTTAATACTTGGGCTTTAGCTAAATCCAGTTCAGATGTGAGGATAGATAAATTTTCTCGTTCCTTTTTAATTTCTTTTTGTAAAACAGCCGTTTCCTGTTCTAATTCATAATTTATTTTTTTAGCTTCTTGAATAACATTTTCAGCCTCTTGCTTAACAGTGGTAAGCTGATTTTGTAATTTTTCCATTCCCTGTAGTTGTTGCATTGCTCTATCAACAATTTCACGGATTACCACCCGTCGCAGGAGCCATAATAAAGCAATGATTGCCACTGGAAATAGACTTAATATAACTAGCCAGATATCGAGTAAGACAGTTGTACGGGTAAAAGCACTCTTAAAATCAGATTGGACTTGCTGTTGAATTCGCTTTTCGGCTCGTAGTCGCGCTAATTCTTCCCGTTCCTGATTCGATAACACCGATGTAGGAGTTAGTGCTGGGGAGGGTGCAGATTGTCCACTGGCAATTCCAACGGATAACAGTAAGGGTAAAAAGACAATAGTGCTTTTTACAATTAAAGCGAAAACAGGTTTATTTTTGCTCTTCATAACAACCATCTCAGTCTGTTGGTTACTTTTTGAAGCGGCGTGCCTCTCTCCAATCTATAACAAAAATTGTTTGCGAACACTCAAAATTTCTCTTATCTCTCCTCTCTGTGGCTCTGCGACTCTGCGTGAAATTCTTTTTCCAAATCTCTGTTCACGCCCTAAATAAGATTACTGTAAAATGTAGTAGAGGCAGTAATAAATGGTGAATAATCCTTAACTTATCTGCCCCCTGAACCCTCACTGTACACGAAACTTCAGTGGTAGAGTGTAGTCAAGTTTTCGACATTTTTTTTGTGAGCCACTATTATAACATTTAGGTGTGCGTACTTCGCACTAACATTAGATTATTTAGGGTAAGCAGATTACTTGTTCTAAAATTTACTTAACAAAGGCGGTAAAAAATGGGTCGCTTAAATCCTTATACACTGCAATTGCAGATTACCCGAATGTTTGAGCAGGGGCAATCATTTTTTGCCACAACCAAGGTACAGGAATGGTTAAAAGAACACAAACATAATCCTGAAGATTATGACATTATTTTCCATAAAAAACCCGCGCCTCCTGGTTCAAAAGAAGTGATGGTAGTAGAAATTGAATTACGCCGCAAAGATGGACAACCTGTAGATCCTTGGTTGCAGGAGCAAGCAAATCTCCATGCCTGATTTTAGCAGCTAGCAATTTTGAATTTAAATTCATATTATCTTAACAGAATTCACCAAAATATAGCGTTCCCAATTGCGGAACGCTCTTTATTATCTTTAGTATTGATCATAAATACCTTTTGAAATCATCAAAATGAAATCTAATCAGCGCTGGGTTTTTGCATTTTGGGTTTACTTTGCAATTTTGATGTCAATTTCTATGTCAGCCTACCTGAGAATTATCCCAACGGAAATATCACAATTTCCGTATTACGATACAATTTTGCACTTCTTATTGCTAGGAATCGCTGCTTACTTGGGTCATTTAGCATTAAACAAACGTAAAATTCCAATATTCAACATTTCTCTACCGCTAGCACCATTGATTGTAATATTTTTTTGTATAGTTGACGAAATAATTCAACTATTTATACCATACCGTAGCTTTGATTTAGTTGACTTAGCCGCTGACCTGTGCGGTATTGTGTTATTTACCTGGTTGGCAGAAAAACAAAACCTAAAACAATCTGAAAAAACTCAACCTTGAAAAGACTATATAGGCAAATTCTCCTTCTACCTCTGCGCTTTTGGTCTTTCTGTAGTAGCTTGCAGTAAGTCGTTAGACGTGTACGTTAATCCAAAATCACCCAATCAGGTGAGTCTAATGGGTGAGGTAAAAGAAATACAAAGTATCGTACCTTAAGGTTATAAATGGTTACTTGGCAAACCAATTTATAGCCTCAAAAATTAGGAAGTGGATGATGACTGTAAACCAAATTATTGGAGATTCACCAAATCAGCTTTTTGCCAACTTTGGTAAACGTTTCTTTGCCTGGATAATGGCTCAAAGTAGCAGCACGTATGATAAAATCGTAGGCGATCGCAAACGTTCTCTTTTTGCTAATCTCCAAGGTAAAGTTTTAGAAATCGGTCCAGGAACAGGCCCTAATCTACCCTACTACCCTAAAGATATCCACTGGATAGGAATCGAGCCAAACCCACATATGCATTCCTATATCCAGAAACAAGCAGACAAACTGGGTTTAAACATCGACCTCCGCATTGGTAATGCTGAATGGCTAGACGCTGAAGATAACAGCATAGATACTGTTGTTAGTACCTTAGTTTTGTGTTCAGTGCCGAATATAGATTATACATTACAGGCAATTCTAAGAGTACTTAAACCAGGTGGACGCTTCTTATTTATTGAACACGTCGCCGCACCTCAAGGAACTTTATTGCGACAACTACAAAGCACAATTCGTCCGATTTGGAAAGTGATAGGTGATGGTTGTCATCCAGATAGAGAAACTGGGAGAGCCTTAGAAAATGCTGGTTTTGCTAGTGTAAATTACGAGCGATTTGATGCACAATTGCCGATTGTTAGTCCTCATATTATCGGCGTAGCGACAAAGTAAAAGAACTTTTTACGGGTTGCTGAATAAAAGTATGAATATCTCACATAAAGGAGCGAGTGCGTGAGGCATATTGATATTCTTACCCAGCAATGTCTCTTTTATAGAAAATCGCTTATCTAGGAATAGATATTATCTGTGCGATTGCCCATATCAAAAACATTAAATTCAATCCCGTCTAACTTCAGTTTCAAAGCCTCTAATAGAAGGTTGATTCTTTCTTCAATAAAAATAGTTAGCGCGTGTTCAGGAAGTGCATCGGCTCTTGAACATTCAAGAATAATTGTAGGTATAAGATCAGGGCTATTTCATTCTAGGCACAAACCGCCCAAAACTAAAGTCCGTTTTAACGGACTATAACCTTTTCTCAGTCGTCTTTAGACGACTTTCGCTATTAGACTCAGAATTCATTCTGAGGCGGGCTATCCCAAAGTTTTTTAACATTTTCTTTCTCCTAGACAACATCTCTTTGAAAAGTTGGAATTTGATACTTATTTGATAGAAGATTTTCCAAATAGAGAGCAATACTCTGAGCATCCGGCTTAATGCGTTCGGTAAATGTAAACATTGAATTGACCTTATCTAACTTTGAGTAAATATCAAGATTGATGTGTGAATTTTACTTATTTTGGTAAAATTAAATACAAAGGTAACTGATATTTAATTAAGTCGCAACTTAGATTTTAGAAAATCTCTGTAACCGCTCTTCCATCCCAATGTTACCCTGTAAGCCGCCTGTGTGTACTAGCAACAAGCGATCGCCTTTACAAAAAAATCCTTGCTGTAGTAAATCCATCACTCCGTAAAACATTTTGGCAGTATATACGTAATCAAGGGGTACGCCATGTTCCTCCCTAAACTGTTGGCTGAACAGTAACAGATCGTCGTTCACCTTTGCATAGCCGCCGAAGTGGTAATCATACATCAATTCCCAGGAAGCCGGAGAGTTATATGGTGCGGGTAAACCAGAGGCGAGGTAATTTGTCAATAAACTTTCGATTTCTTGTGCTAGAAAAGCTGCATTTTTTAGTACGGGAAAAGCGATCGCTCTTTGCTTTTGATGCAACGAAAGCGCAATACCAGCCAGTGTGGTAGCTGTACCGCAAGCTACGCATATATGATCAAATGCGTAGGCGTAGCCAGCCATAGGCATCGCTTCTCTAACTATCTCTGTGCAACCGCGCACACCATTTAAATTACTACCGCCTTCAGGAATGATAAACACTTCGCCGAAACGTTGTCGTAGATATTCATGTAGCGCTGCTGTGTTGCGCTGTCGATACATTTCGCGGTTAATGTAAATAAGCTGCATACCCTGCTGTAGGGCGAAATTCAGCGTCGGATTTAGCGGTAGCCTTTCCTCTCCACGAATTACCCCAACGGTGTCAAATCCAAAAAGATTACCAGCTGCGGCGGTTGCATAGATGTGATTTGAATAAGCACCGCCAAAGGTGAGCAGCGTCCTGAAATTTTTCTCCTTGGCTTCTAAAAGGTTGTATTTCAGCTTGAACCACTTGTTGCCGTTAACCCACGAGTGCATGAGATCGAGGCGAAGCACATATAGATCAACACCAGCGTTACGGGCGATTTCGCTGTTGATTTTTTGTATGGGAGGAGGAAAAAATATTAACGACATACATAAACATTCTAACTTAGTATTTACATTTTCTCACCTTCATTATTGAAGATAAAAATAATGATAAACATTGAGTAATTCAATGGTAAATCAACCTAGATGAATAATAAATCTTTCTGATGATTAGCTTTAGAAATTAGCATTTTACTAATTGAGTATTTCAGGTCAATATAAGAAACATAAAGCTCGCTTCAGATAACAATCTTTTTGGAGAAAACAAATGGTTGCACTCATCCAGCCCACTCAGATTACTCCCAACCCAGGACGTTTGACGGTTCAAACTGTTGAAATTGCTCCTCAAACGACTGCTATTCGTTGTCTCGACTGGGATAGAGAACGTTTTGATATCGAGTTTGGTTTACGGAATGGGACGACCTATAATTCTTTCTTAATTCAAGGAGAAAAAGTTGCCTTAGTTGACACATCTCACCGCAAGTTTGAGCAATCATATCTTGAGATACTAGTAGGATTAATTGATCCGGCTAAAATAGACTACTTGATTATTAGTCACACAGAACCTGATCACAGTGGCTTAGTGAAAAATATTTTGCAATTAGCTCCTTCCATTACTGTTGTCGGTGCCAAGGTAGCTATTCAATTTCTAGAAAATATGGTTCACCAGCCCTTTAAATCAATGCAGGTGAAAAGTGGAGAGCTATTAGATTTAGGCAACGGACACCAATTAGAATTTATCTCTGCACCTAACTTACACTGGCCTGACACAATCTTTAGTTATGACCACAAAACTAGCACTCTCTACACCTGTGATGTGTTTGGGATGCACTACTGTGATGACCACACATACGATGAAAATATCACTTTAATAGAGGAGGATTTTCAATATTATTATGATTGTCTCATGGGGCCTAATGCCCGGTCTGTTTTGGCAGCTTTAAAGCGGATTGAAAAGTTAGAAATAGTCACAGTTGCCACAGGACATGGCCCGTTATTACAACACTATATTTCCGAATGGCTCGGACGGTATCAAAACTGGAGTTTAGAACAAGCGAAAACAGAGACATTAGTGGCTCTATTTTATGTTGAAGATTACGGACATAGCGAGCATTTAGTCCGTACAATAGCTCATGGATGCGCGAAAGCAGGTGTGGCAGTAGAATTAGTAGCTCTTAATAGTGCCGAGCCTCAAGAAGTTGGAGAATTAGTTGCACAAGTTTCTGGTTTAGTAATTGGAATGCCAGCCCAATCTTCGGTGATGGCTCAAGCTGCTTTAAGTACCATTTTAGCTGCCGTTCACAAGAAGCAGACAATTGGTTTATTAGAGTCGGGAGGGGGAGAAGATGAACCCATTTATCCTTTACGCAATAAGTTTCAAGAACTGGGATTAACTGAAGCTTTTCCGCCTATCTTAGTTAAGGAAATTCCTACCCAAACAACGGAACAACTTTGTGACGAAGCGGGGACAGATTTGGGTCAATGGTTGAACCGCGATGCCTACGGCGGTAAACTACGCACCATTAAACAGATTAAATCTATCAATACCGAGCTAGAAAAAGCTCTAGGACGTATTACCACGGGATTGTATATTATCACTGCCAAAAAAGGAGAAATTCAGAGTGCAATGTTGGCTTCTTGGGTGACACAAGCAAGTCTTGAACCTTTAGGAGTAGCGATCGCAGTATCCAAAGATCGGGCAATTGAATCCTTGATGCACGTTGGCGATCGCTTCGTTTTAAACGTTTTAGAAGAAGACAAATATCAAGGATTAATGAAACATTTCCTCAAGCGTTTTGCTCCTGGGGCAGATAGATTTGCCGGAGTGAAAACATATCCAGCTAACAATGAATCGCCCGTTTTGGCTGAAGCCCTAGCTTATATGGAATGTGAAATTACTAGCCGCATGGACTGTGGAGATCATTGGGTAATTTATAGCACAGTCAAAAGTGGAAGAGTTGCCAAGCTAGATTCACTTACTGCCGCCCATCACCGCAAAATTGGCAATCATTACTAAATTTGTCATTTGTCATTTGTCATTTGTCATTTGTCATTTGTCATTGGGCATTTGTCATTGGGCATTTGTCATTTGTCATTTGTCATTTGTCATTTGTCATTTGTCATTTGTCATTTGTCATTTGTCATTTGTCATTGGGCATTTTTCATTAGGCTCCTCTACTCCCCACAGACGCGATGAATCGCGTCTCTACAAAGTGCTAAAAAACTATGTATAAATCTGTTGAAAATACTCCGATTACCATGTATGAAATCAATCGGGGGCGCGTCGTGCGATCCTTGGAATTTATCCAAGATATAATTGTAATTTGTTTGTGCATCGGTTTATTTAGCTTCATGGTGCTTCAGGTGAGAGATATGTTTCTCTCCCTACTTCCGCCTCTAGATTTTCATGCTGTTACTGCCGATATTCTCTTTTTACTCATCTTAGTTGAGTTATTCAGACTGCTGATTATTTACCTACAAGAACATCGAGTGTCTATTGGGGTAGCTGTTGAAGTTTCAATTGTTTCTGCTTTGCGAGAAGTCATTGTTAAAGGTGTTCTAGAAACTCATTGGAGTCAAATTTTAGCAACTTGTGCCTTTTTATTAGTCCTGGGAATACTACTATTCCTCCGAGTTTGGCTACCTCCTACTTTTGAAGGCATCGACCCAGAACAAGAAGTATCTAAACGCTATAGAAGCCGAGCCAATTCTGAATTAATACAAACCAATGGTCATTAAGAGTAGGGAGTAGGGGAGCAGGATCTTCTCTTCTGCGATGCCCAATGTCCAATGCCCCATTCATTATTAAGAGAGGTTATTATGTCTACTGCCACATTAACGTCTAACCATAGCAAAGATGTACAAGTTGCTGAAATTGGTAAAAATACTCTGATTCTACGATCGCGGACTTGGGACAGACTAAAATTTGAGGTTGAGTACTCCCGCCAAAAAGGAACTACAGCGAATTCTTATCTGATTCAAGCTGATAAAAAGGCTTTAATTGACCCTCCCGGCGAATCCTTTACCGAAATTTATCTTCAGCAACTAGCGCAACATCTAGACTTCACCACCTTAGATTACATTGTTCTCAGTCATGTCAACCCCAACCGCAGAGCAACTCTGCAAGTATTGCTCTCTCAAGTTCCTCAAATCACTCTAATTTGTTCTCGCCCCGCCGCCAATGCTCTAAAAACCGCCTTTCCCGAATTGAAATCACCTATTCAAGCGGTGCGATCGGTGGATATTCTAGATTTAGGACAAGAACATCATTTATCATTTGTCACCGTACCAACTCCCCGTTGGGCTGATGGACTTTGTACTTATGATTCTGCAACCAAAATTCTCTACACAGACAAACTTTTCGGCGCTCATATTTGCGAAGATACTTTGTTTGATGAAGATTGGAAGGGATTAGATGCAGAACGTCGTTACTATTTTGAATGTCTCCATGCACCCCAAGCTAAACAAGTTGAAGTGGCCTTAGATAAATTGTCAGTTTTGGGAGCCAGATGTTACGCCCCAGCACACGGGCCGGTTGTCCGTTACAGCCTCAGTCGTTTTACCTATGATTACCGTCAATGGTGCCAAGGGCAAAAATCTCAAGAATTGAGTGTCGCTTTGCTTTATGCTTCTGCCTATGGTAATACAGCAACTCTGGCCAATGCGATCGCTCAAAGTTTGATTCAAAATGGAGTTAATGTCGAGTCAATCAACTGTGAACTAGCAGATTCTGCGGAAATTAACCGCATTGTAGAAGCTTGCGATGGCTTGATTATCGGCTCACCCACTTTAGGCGGCCATGCACCAACTCAAATTCAAACGGCTTTAGGAATAGTCCTCTCGGTGGCTGCTAAAACTAAGTTAGCAGCAGTGTTTGGTTCCTACGGTTGGAGTGGAGAGGCGATAGATTTAATCGAAAGTAAGCTCAAAGATGCAAATTATCAGTTAGGGTTTGAAACAATTCGGGTGCGTTTTAGCCCTACTCCTGAAATTCTCCAGCAGTGTCAAGAAGCGGGTGCGTCTTTTGCCCAAAACTTGAAGAAAATCAAAAAACTGCGGACTTCCCGCCAGATTGTGACAGAAACTCATGTAGATCGTACCGAACAAGCTGTAGGGCGGATCATTGGTTCTCTGTGTGTTGTGACAACTCGTGATGAAGAAACTCACAAAGGCGTTTTAACTTCTTGGGTATCACAGGCAACTTTTAACCCGCCAGGAATTATGATTGCGATCGCTAACGAGCAAAATGCAGAGTTAATGCATCATCCTGGTGATAAATTTGTGCTGAATATTCTCAAAGAAGGAAGAAATGTGCGACGCTATTTTTCTCGTCATAGCACTTTAGGAGATAATCCCTTTGCAAATCTTGGCACACAAACTGCTCTTAATGGTTGTCTGATTCTGGATGAAGCATTAGCCTATTTAGAATGTACGGTGCAAAATCCGCTCGAATGTGGCGACAGATGGTTAATTTATGCCGTCATCGATCACGGAAAAGTTTTAGAAAATGATGGCATAACTGCAATCGAACATCGGAAATCTGGTAGCTATTGTTAACAGTATCAGTAGGGTAATACAGATGTGCTAACCTACTGATTTAAACATCCTCATCCAGAATTGTCTAAGTTAGTCATCCTAAACTTTTGACGATACTACCTACAGTTGTAAGTTACTTTCATCCTTGGGAGAGATGTTGAGGGTAGGCTGTTGACTTTGTTGGTTTTAAGGCAAAATTATTTCATACAATAATATTGTCGTGAAAGTAGAAGAGAGTCAAAGTAAATGCAAGAGTTTAAAAAGCTATGGTAACTTTTTCTTGTGCAGTTTTATTTACAAAGTAGGTGATTCCCCTAAAGCTCAATTTATAGGTTAGTGGTGTTTGAGCAAGTTCCGCTGATTTGGAATTTGGATCAACACAATACTTAACGCCACGGTATATTAGTTCAACAATGCCAATGACTTATCAGAGGTTGATTGGAGACTTATGCAAGAGTTGAGGAACTGGTTAAAGGATTAGCCGTCTAAAGTGAAGAGTCGGATTTTGAATTTTGAATTGACTTGTCTCCCCACCTCCCGTATGCTTACCCTTTTCATTCGGGGGTTATGTGGTTAACAATAGGTTGAATGTTTTTGAGATAATTCAATTTTATGGTTAGAACTGCAAATGAATATGCCGTATACCTCCTACTGGAAAGCGGCCACCGGGAAGAAATACGTTTTCCGACTATTCAAGAGTTTCAGAAGTGGTACAGTGGCGAACTTGTGCCAAAGTCTGCTTCTAATGACTTTATTAGCGTGCCGATCAAAAATATTCAGGGTGAGTATATGGTTGTCAGACCTGCTCGGATCGTAGCAATCCGGGTAGAACCCATTTTTAGTTCTAGTGTTGAAAGATTCAACTAAATGATCAGAAAAACCCTTGCTTTACTTTCCTTGAGTTTGGGAATTGCCCTTGTAAACCCTCTCTGGTTGGCTGTGGCTCAGGTTCCTAATTTACTGCCGTTGCCAATACCCACAACTCCTGATCTTCCACCTCTGCCATTACCAATCACTCCTGAGTTAACGCCACCGTTAAAACCGATCGCTATCGACACCGATTGTAGGGTTTGGCAGACTTGCTTGGGTTGGGATGAGCAAATTTGGGGTAACAGAGGTAAAATGGGCGATCGCAACGCGCTGTTGGCTTCTATTGATCACAGTCTGTCTTACCTAAGAAAGAGTCAGGCGATCGCAGCGTATCAAAATTATCCCGTCAAGGAAATCACCCTTGATCGCGTTTGGAGGAGTTTGCTGCGTTTCCGCCAACTGGTTGTCAGTTCTAAGTCAGCAGCGCAACTACAAGCCTCTGTTCACCGTGAGTTTGTCTTCTACCAATCTGTGGGCAACGATGGCAAGGGTACTGTCAAGTTTACTGCTTACTACGAACCTGTTTACACTGCTAGCCGTGTTAGAACTGCAATATATAAGTATCCCCTTTATCGGCTACCACCTGATTTTGGCCAATGGCCAAAACCCCACCCAAAACGAATTGATTTGGAAGGAAAAGATGGCTTACAAGGGAATAAGAGCCAGATGCGCGGTTTAGAACTGCTTTGGTTCCGCGATCGCTTAGAGGCATACATGGTACATATCCAAGGTTCTGCCCAAATTAGGTTAACTAATGGCAAGAAAACATCCATTGGCTACGCAGGTGGAACTGATTATCCGTGGACAAGTATCGGTAAAGAACTAGCAAAAGATGGCAAACTTCCACTAGCAGGATTGACAATGCCACGTCTGATTAGTTATTTCCGAGGAAAGCCGCAGGAGTTAAGCAATTATCTGCCACGCTGGGAACGATTTATTTTCTTCCAAGAAACAAGCGGTAGACCAGCTACAGGCAGTATTCATGTTCCAGTCACAGCAGAACGTTCCATTGCTACAGATAAGTCTCTCATGCCACCGGGAGCGCTAGCGCTGATTTACAACTCATTTCCCTATCCTGCAGGTCCTGGCAAGCTAGAGAGGCGTACCGTCAGCCGCTTTGTGCTAGACCAGGATACAGGAAGCGCCATCAAAGGCCCAGGACGGGTAGATTATTTTATGGGGTCTGGTAAACTAGCAGGCGATCGGGCTGGCATCACAGGCGGCAATGGTTCACTATATTATTTACTGCTCAAGGATTAAAGTTAAAAGTTAGGAGTTAGGAGTTATTAATTCAAAACTCCTCACTCATAACTCCTCACTCTCCTTAGTACGGCGGATAAGCAAAATCATCTTCATCAGCATAAACATAAGAGTTAGAAACTCCAGCCGTTGCCAATTTAGGCGTTTCAGCTTTTACAGGTTCCTTGCCAAAATCTTTGTAGTCTTCAAAAGTCTTACAAATCATTGCAGACTCAAGAGAATCGGAAGCAATTAGGTATTCTGTTAAAGTCCCTACCGTTGGATGTTTGTAGTCTACAGTTGAAGCTACCAAAACTGTCTTTGGTTCAATACCTCTTTCTTCAGACTCAATTATCGGGCAAAAAATCCCGTGAGCATGGAACAAAGGGCCTTTTGGTGTCAAAGGTTGCTTGCGGTAAATAGCATAAGCTTTTTCTAGTTCAGCGACGAATCCACTAACTACTTTGCCTTGTTGATATTCGCAGTAGGTTTTGCTAAAACTTGCTCCAGCCGCACCATTAAGAGTTAGTTGTAGTGGTGATTCATGTAAAAACTTTTTATTCTCTCCAACTATAAAAATTAGATAGCGAGTAAAGGTTTTAAATTTAAGTTTGTCTGCTAAAAAAGCATCATAATTCTCTTTGAGCGTACCCAGTTTTAGACCACTTTCCCGGTCTTTGACAGACAATGGCCCCCGACGTACCATAACCAAGTGGGGAGTATTGGTCATAAAGACCGTTTCGACTTCAGAGCTAAATTCATGCTCTACCTGCTGCCAATTATCATCTGGCACAAAACCGACAGCATTGGCATTATCCACTTTAATCGCTAAACCGTGGGATTGTATGCCATCTGTGCCATGCCGAGGATTAATCATCTGACACCAGGGGATGACTTGAGAAGGCGGTGCATTGAATTTCTCGTCTTCAAAGTCGAAATTAGCAGATGCTTTCATCGTTTTAGGCTATCAAAGTGTTTTATTTAACAAGTTTATCGACAGAAGTGCGAATGTGCCGTCAAACTGAGGTGGTAGTTTTTCCAGAGTAAGGCAGAATCAATCTATGTTGCAATCTCTGTTTCGTTTTGTAACAAGAAATATTCATCAAAACAATGTTAGGCATTCAGACTTATTGCTCAGGATTATTTCGGCGAACTATCAATAAATGCAGCTTTACTATTAGATTCGTTGTTGTTTTCTTTGTCTGTTCACATAGTTTTCAATGCTGTGATAGTACGGATGGCATCTAGTTAATTCAGATATCCCAAATTTTGTTGCTGCTCATGCCGATCAGCCGAGCAATCAATATTAATTATAAACTTGCTTTACTCACTTTAATAATTCAAGTCACATCGAATGTTTATTTCTATACTTATTGCTTAACTCCCCAATTGAGGCTAAATTGCAACTCAGTTTACCATTAAAAATGCTGAAGAAAGTCTTAACTTAAGTTTGTGCTAGCCTTAATCAAATCTTTACTTAAGCTGTATGCCTTAGTAAGAAGATTGTGGAGTAACTATGGCAAAATACAGTAATACTATCGAGATTTAGATGTATTACTTCCATCAACCCAGGCTAGAAGTCAGATTGGAGGCTCTTACGAGTTGCTGTTTACTGCACTAAGGATCAATACACTTCAGTTAGTGATGTTTATTTCTGGGAGATCCTCACAACCCACGCCCTTCGGATTTGCCAGGGAAAATCAAGCCTGAACTGAAAACTATTGCACTAAAGATTGTATATTCATAAAACTCACCTTACCCAATTACATATATTCTGAGCTAATACACTGAGCTAAATTAACTGGAGCTTAGACCCATGAGAGGCACAGATGCTAGTTGCATAGTAGAAAATCAGGTGTCTAAGGCGACAGCATGACATTTGGATATTTGCATATTTTCTGTGGAGTTTTCTTAACTTACTTGAGGAGTAGAAATGCTTGAGGCGATCGCTGTTGCTTGGTTATTACTATTTTTTGGCGATTTTCTATCTACATTCTTTTATCACGTACCCGAGCACGTTTTTGGTAGCCTTCATTTAAAAACGCACCACTCCTGGAAGAAGGACTTCCGCCACTACGCTATTTTGACTTTCAATCCCCAGGTTCTTTTAGATGGTATTTTGGGAGCTTTGCCTTATATACTCGTAGCAGTAGTTTTGTGGTCTTTCTCTCCCATCGGCGTTATTTCGGGATTACTATTTGGTCAGTTTCATGTATGGTGGCGACACATAAGTGTATTAGGTTGGCAAACTCCAAAGCCTGTAAATATTTTATGCCAAATTCTATTTATTACTACTCCTGAAAGACACTGGTTACACCATCACAAAACTAATTTGGGTTTCGGTGATATTTTCACCTTCTTTGAACAACCTGCACAAATCTGGTTACGCTGGCTACGGCTCTTAAGGCTTCGTTTTCGTTACTCTCGCATCTAAGAAGCTAGCGATTACCTAAATACTTTTTAAAATTACCAAAATTAGTGGCGATCGCACCTGATTTTGGTAATTTAACGTGAGTTCGATGAACCTCTCCCTCCCAACCTCCCTCTCCGAAATGGAAAGGGAGGAGCAATGAAAAATTAGGCTTTTGGCTCCCCTTTCCGCGTCGGAGAGGGGCTGGGGGAGAGGTCAAAAAAGATTTGTCGAACTCACGTTAATTTATTCTGTGTTTTGCCAGAGAGGGGATTATTCCAGTCTCAGAAATGCGCTAACCTACATATGGAAGGATGCCTCTGGTACGGAGTTTAAAGGTATTTCCTACTGCTCAAGTTTGCTGTTATATCGCCAATGTTTTTGGGAAAACTAATCTTAGTAAGTAAATTATTATATTACTAGATTTTTATGACAATTCCTTTCTTTTCTAGAGATGCTGGGCGTAGCTTAGTTATCCGAAGGGTTACGGATGCAACTCTTCAGATTCTCGGCTATCTGATCACCAAAGAGATTTACTTTGAGTGTCGCACCTTAGTCTATCAGGCAGTTCACTATGTTGAGCAATTTCCCGTTCCTATCGAACAGTCTCAGGAAGGATTTACACTTAACCTGGTGTGCGCTCAAGCTGCGTCTTTAGAAAATGTGAGACTTGATCAACAGGCGCGATCGCACGTCTTGGGCTTGAATGTGGTCAATTTGCAACCTCTTCTACATGAGGTGTTTCATGTCCACAGTTAGCCTCAGAAAGATTCTCAATAAAAAAGAGTTGCCGTCTCTCCTTCATAACTTAGTTTATCAGTTCAATATGGCGATTGATGTTGAATTGTTAGACGGCACGAAACTAATTAGTATTGGGGAGCAAACTACAAAAAACCGATATCCCATCGAGGTGTTAGGAGAAATCATCGGTTGGGTTGTTGGGACAGAACAGGCAACTCTACTTGCGACTTTGCTGTCGTTTTTGGCAAAACAGGAAACTGAGAAGAAAGAACTCGCAATAGAATTGCTGGAGCGATATCAGGAAATTGATTTGTTTGAGGATATCTCGACTAAACTCACAACAAGTTTAGATACGCGACAAATTGCCCAACTTGTGCTTCAGGAATTGAGTCAATTAATTGAATCGTCTGCGGGGATGATTCTGCTCCTGAGTCCAGATGCAACTGCATTTGAAACTATTGCGGAATTTGGCGTATTTTTTGACCACAGTCAGCCGAAACCAGGTAAGGGAATTATTGGCAATATTGTACAATTCAACCGGGCAGAACTTGTCAATAATGTGCAAGCCGATCCTCGATTAGACGGGGAAGAAAACGTTAAGGCAATGATTTGTGTACCGTTGCGAGCCAAGGAGCGGGTATTGGGAGCGATCGCTATTGGAATGTCCAAAACTGACTCATACAAGGCTGAACACCTGAAACTTGTGAGTATCTTTGCCTCTCAAACTGCGATCGCTATTGACAAAGCGATGCTTTACGAGCAAAGCACTCAAGCAGCTATCCAGGCAAAAGCCCAGACACAAAAGCTTCAGCAAACTCTCCAAGAATTGCAATTAGCCCAAACTCAGTTAATCCAAAGCGAAAAAATGTCCAGTCTCGGACAACTCATTGCCGGAGTTGCCCACGAAATCAACAACCCGGTTAACTTTATTTGCGGCAATTTAAAGTATGTTGCCGAGTACGCCAATGACTTGTTACACCTGTTGCAAGAATATCAGAAATTCCTACCTGTTACTCCTTCAGAGTTGGAATCAGAGTTAGGCAATATTGATCTGGAATTTATTATAGAGGATCTCCCCAAACTTTTGAATTCGATGAATGTCGGCACATCTCGCATTGTGGAAATTGTGCAATCTCTGAAAAACTTCTCCCGCCATGACGAAGCCGAAATGAAAGCCGTCAACATCCACGATGGCATCGACGGAACGCTGATGATTCTTCACCATCGCTTGAAAGCAGATGTTCACCGTCCGGCAATTGAAATTGTTAAAGACTATGCCAAACTTCCCCTGATTGAATGCTATCCCGGACAGTTAAATCAGGTATTTATGAACATCCTGGCAAATGCCATTGATGCTTTAGAGGAGGGAATGAACCATGAAAACATATCTTCCCCAACTGCCCAAATCATCATTCGTACTGAAATCCTCGATAACCAGTTTGTGGTAATTCATATTGCCGATAATGGTCCAGGGATGAAAGGGGATGTCATCCGACGCATCTACGATCCCTTCTTCACCACCAAAGAAATTGGCAAGGGAACCGGATTGGGTATGGCAATCAGTTACCAAATTATTGTGAACAGACATCAAGGATTTCTCAAGTGCCGTTCTGCACCCGGTGAAGGGACAGAATTCTGGATTCAGATTCCCATAAATTGTTCAGTCGTGGACGCTGTTGAAAATCACAATTTCACGATTTCTGACGCGAAGATCACTCACGCCTCTTCCGCAACCGATGCCGACGGCTTCATTCCCTCAACAACTCCGATGCTCAAACCAACTGATTTACTAATCCGCCATAATCAACTGATTCAACGACTTTCAGAGCAGAATCCCAACCTTGGCGCTGCATCACCAGAGCAAATTTACCAGATGTTTCAACGTCACCCAATTTCGTTAAAACTTTACGCCACCTTGTTGTCCTGGTTCAGTCGTCCTAACCCAACCGACATCGACCATTAGCGTTTTCAACTTCTTTGGTTTCTCTTCACCTTTATCTACCTAATCAGGGATGAGCGCGATCCGCCTCCCTGGTAATTCACCCGTACAGGACTATCTCATGCCCAGAAACCCTGAATTCTTCAAAATTGGTCATCAAGAAATCTTCAAGCAATTTCTGATCACTTTTTTACCATTGTCCCTCTTGGTTGGGGGCGTACTGATGATCATTCATCAGGCAGAGAGTAAAGCCGAACGGGGGGTAATTTCGATCAACGAAACCCGTAACGTTGACCTGCAAGCCAAAATAGCTGCTAATGACTTTAATTTAATTAAGTCTGACTTGATGTTTCTGGCTACTCAAAACGAGTTACAATCCATGCTCAACAGACCTGGGGGTACAATCGAAACACTCGACTTGAGACAGGCGATCGCTAAAGAATATCTTTCCATGTCTCAACAAAAGCAACTCTATGACCAGATTCGCTTTCTGGACACAACTGGTAAAGAAATTGTCAGAGTCAACTTTAATAAAGGTCAGCCCAAGGTTGTCCCTGAGGAAAAACTGCAAGTCCAAGCAAAGCGTTACTGGTTTAAAGACACCTTATCCCTCAAATCAGGCGAAGTGTTTATTTCGCCGCTGGATCTAAATATTGAGCGGGGCAAGATTGAACAACCGCTCAAACCAATGATCCGTTTTGGCACTCCTGTATTTGATTCCCAGGGGCAGAAACGCGGCATCGTTGTGCTGAACTATTTAGGTGAGAAATTTATCCAGAATCTGCAAAAAGAAAACTCGACAACTTTAGGCGAAACGCTGCTGCTCAATGCTGATGGTTACTGGCTTAAGGGACTAAAGCCAGAAAATGAGTGGGGCTTTATGTACGAAGATCGCAAAGACCAGACCTTTGCAAAAGCCTTCCCGAAAGTCTGGCAGCAAATGGCCACAACAGAGTCGGGACAGTTTCAAACGGCTGAGGGATTATTCACCTTCAGAACCCTGTATCCGCTGCTGGAAGTTCAAAAAGCTCAATCCAGCACGGGGGCGACTCGTGCCTTCGATTCCAGTCAAGGGAAGGTGAATGCCAAGTCTTACAGTTGGAAAATTGTGACTCATGTTTCCTCTGCCGTCTTAAATGTGCGATCGCAAAGTTCTTTTAATCGACTCCTACTTTTCTATGTTGTTCTGACTGGGTTGATTGGGGTGGGTTCCTGGCTATTAGCCTTGTCCCGCTTACGACGGCACCAGGCAGACACAGAACTGCAAGCAACATTCGCTGATTTGACTGCGATTATTGACAATTTAGCAGATGGGTTATTGGTAACTAACACCATCGGCCAAATCACCCGCTTTAACCCGGCGCTGCTCAAAATGTTCCAGCTTGGCGACATTGACCTCAAAGGAAAAGACTGCGGAGAAATTTCTCAAGTTGAAATTGCCGATTTGGTAAAGCAGACCCACAAGCAATCACGAGAGATATTCACCGCTGAGGTCAATCTAGCAGCAGGTCGGGTCGGTCAAGCTCTCGCAACCACAATCTTCAAAGAAGCTTCTAAGGATGAGGAAACAAAGTGGCTAGGCTCAGTGATTCTGATTCGGGATGTGACGGCTGAGAAACAGATCGATCAGATGAAAACCGATTTCATCTCTACGGTTTCTCACGAGTTGCGGACACCATTAACTTCTGTTCTCGGTTTTGCGTCGATCATTAAAGAAAAGCTGGAAACAGATGTCTTCCCACTACTTCCTACCGAAGATCGTAAGCTTCAGAAAACCATTAAGCGGGTGGGTGACAATCTCAACATTATTGTGTCGGAAGCAGAACGGCTCACATCTTTGATTAATGATGTCTTAGATATTGCCAAGATGGAAGCAGGTAAGGTGGAATGGCAGATGCAGCCCATTGATCTGAGCGAATTGCTCGATTGGGCTACCAATTCCACCGCCGGATTGTTTGAAACCAATGGCTTGAAGTTTGTCAGCGAGATTGAACCTGGACTGCCTCAGATAGTAGGCGATCGCAACCGTCTGCTGCAAGTTTTAATCAATCTGATTTCTAATGCCGTTAAATTTACCGAATCCGGTTCTGTGATCTGTCGCGTCAAACGAGAAAGCAACGGTGTTTGTATCAGCGTCATTGACACAGGCGTTGGTATTACACTTGAAGACCAGCCGAAAGTGTTCGAGAAATTCCGCCAAGTTGGTGACACCCTCACTGACAAACCCAAAGGCACAGGGTTAGGACTGCCCATCTGTAAACAAATTGTCGATCATCACGGTGGTAGAATCTGGGTGGAGAGTGAACCAGGTAACGGTAGCACATTCTCATTCATCATTCCCATCTTTGAGAGCGATCGCAAAACCACGGCTCATCTGAATCTGGATGCCCTAGTCAAACAACTCAAAGAACACGCCATTATCACAAACACTGTACTCAACCAAAACCACAAAACCATTTTGGTTGTAGATGATGACGCTAACATTCGGGAACTGCTCCGTCAACAACTGGAAAACGAAGGCTACAATGTTCGGCAAGCGAAAGACGGCGTAGATGCGATTTATCAAATTAAAACAGCCCGTCCCGATCTGATTCTCTTGGACGTAATGATGCCCCAAATCAACGGCTTCGATGTGGCAGCCGTCCTCAAAAATGATCCCAAAACCGCAGACATTCCGATCATCATTCTGTCAATTATTGAAAACAAAGAACGGGGCTACCAAATTGGCATTGATCGCTATCTCACCAAGCCCATTGACACAGAGAAACTCCTCCACGAAGTTGGTTCATTACTTTATCAGGGCACTTCTAGTAAAAAGGTATTGGTTGTAGATAAAAATGCATCAACTTTAAAAACCCTATCAGATGTACTGCAAACTCAGGGATACAGCGTGATTGCAGCCTCCAATCCGCAAGAATGCCTCCATAAAGCCCTGTCAGCTAAACCTGACATGATCATCATTGATTCTATCTTCTCTCAAGAAACCGATTTAGTGAAAGCCCTACGGTTTGAGAAAGAGTTGGAAAATGTATTTTTTATTATGCTGTCAGAACAGTAATCGCTATGACCAAGAAAATTTTGATTGTTGACGATGAACCAAATATTTTGATTTTGATGGAACAAGCCCTAGAAGCATTAGAAGACGAGGGTGTTGAACTTTTAACTGCCAGAAATGGAGAAGAAGCTCTGGAAATTATTAAAACTGAAAAACCAAACCTAGTTTTTCTGGATGTAATGATGCCTAAAATGAATGGTCTGAAGGTCTGCCAGATTGTTAAACACGACCTGCAAATGACTGATATCTACATTGTGATCTTGACAGCCAAGGGACAGGAATTTGATAAACAAAAAGGAATTGAAGTTGGTGCAGACTTGTATCTAACTAAACCATTTCGCCCCAAAGAAGTACTTCAGAAATCAATGGAGGTGTTGGGTTTTTGAGGAAAGTCCCGCAACATTGAGCGTACAATCGCTCAGGGAAGCACTGAACCGACAAGTAAAGGAAATCTCTCCCCCTGCTTGTTCAAGCAAAAGCAATTCTGGGAAACCTTAATTTGTGAGAGCGAGAGGCTTTTGCCAGAAGGAACTAGAATTAGGAAAAACCTAGCCGGGTTCTTCTGACTTTTGAAATTAGGAGTGCATGTGTGCCAAAATCCCCTAAATATTTGCTGGTTGGATCAACCGAAACTTACAGCGGTAAATCTGCAACTGTTCTGGGTTTATCTCAGCAGCTACAGCAAAAAGGACTAGATATTGCCTACGGTAAACCGCTCGGTACGTGCTTGAATTCGTCTAGTGGAACCGTAATTGAGGAAGATGTCCAGTTTATCGCTCTTAGCCTCAATTTGCCGGAAAACCGCGTTGCACCGACAATGCTGGCTTTGGATGAGCTAAGTGTGCAAAAACGCTTGCGGGGGGAAGATAAAACCGATTATCAGCAGTCCCTAATACAGCAATATTTGCATAAGTCCCAAGGAGATTTGGTCTTAGTGGAGGGGCCTGGTGATTTCTCCGAAGGCAATTTATTTGACTTGTCTTTGCTGCAAATAGCTGAAGTATTGGATGCTAGTGTGCTGTTAGTAGCTCGCTATAAATCGTTGCTTTCGGTTGAAGCACTATTGGCTGCGAAAGGGCGTGTGGGCGATCGCTTGATTGGAATTGTCATCAATGATATTCCTGTCACCCAACTAGAAGCGGTTGACACTATCTTGCGCCCTTTTCTCGAACAGCAGGGGATTCCAGTGCTAGCAATGCTGCCGAACAGCGATTTGCTCCGCAGTGTCAGTGTTGGCGAACTAGTCAAGCAGTTAAAGGCTGATGTTCTCTGTCGCAGCGATCGCCTAGATTTGTTGGTGGAAAGTCTGGCAATTGGAGCGATGAATGTCAACTCCGCTGTAAAATACTTCCGCAAACGCCGGAATATGGCAGTGGTGACAGGAGGCGATCGGGTGGAAATTCAGCAAGCTGCTTTGGAAACTTCTACCCAATGTTTAATTCTCACTGGGCAATTACCGCCCCCGGCGTTCATTCTCAGTCGCGCTGAAGAACTAGAAATCCCGATTTTATCTGTTGACTTAGACACTCTCACCACTGTAGGAATTGTTGATCGCACCTTCGGGCAAGTCCGCCTCCACGAGCCGATTAAAGTTCAGTGCATTCGCCAGTTGATGTCTGAACATTTTGATATTGACCGTCTGTTATCTAAACTGGGTTTAACTCCGGCAGCGGCATTGTCTTAGATTCATCAGTGTGACAACTCCTCTAATCAAGCAAGATACATCATCATGTAGTAAGTAATCGGACAGAATCAATGACATTGTGTAATTAATTCCGTCCATTACTTATTTTGAGCAAGCCTTTTTTAAGGAGGTTGGGGGGATGGAGTCTTATCCGAACCGTATTGGAAGTTTAAGAGGATGTTTTAAGTTTTGAAATTAAATCATTGGACATAAACTTTAGGCTGCTTGAACATAATCTAGCAGTGGTGGAAAAATCTTAGCTTTTTCCCAAGAAACCAATATAAGCACTAAACTAGAGTTCGATTCCTGTATGTAGTTATACAGAACAGAAAAAGCTTTAGTTGTTAAATGATTCCACAATTAAATCATCCTCTGGCGTAAGTCCTAAATTTATTTTTGAGCTGTACAACAGGGCAATAAAGGCTTGTTTACAACTTCTTTAATATCTACTGAATTCAACAAATCTTCCCAATATTTCTGAACTTCGGGGTCATTAGGACGCTGGCGGCGTAAATTAGCCAAAGTTCTCAGAGAGTCTTCCCAAAATCCAGCCGTTGCAAATAGAACTGCGCGGTCTAAGTCTGTACTTAGTTGTTTTAGCTGAAGAGATAAATTTTCGTCTTGCGATCGCACAATTTTGCCTTCTACATATGAGTCTTTATCGCGGTTACGAGAATCACAAATCATTGAAAAAGTCCAAGTATACTCTTTACCGATTTGTAGAGATTGTTGATTAGCAGGTAAACTTACACTAACAATCCCAGTTTGCCCAGCAGGTTTGAAAGTTTCTTTATACACTGGGTCAGTGCTGTTATCATCCTGCAAAACAAATTCCAGTGCTTGTACTGGTACAGAGGTTTGAGGAATGTAGAAAAAGAATGTGGGATGCTCTGCTGTGGTTCGTTGAGGTTCCTTATCTGTTGGTGTCAAGGGAATGAGAAATTGTCCAGTTTGAAAGCAATTTCCCCGTGTTCCTGCTGACCTAACTCTACCAGGTCTACCTGGGACGAAGGCAATACGATTTCTACTACTGCCACGTTGAATATAACTTGTAACATTTCTAATTGCAGCAGTAGCATACCGATCACCAGGACGTACCCGCTCTGCTTGCTGAAAATATCCTAAAGCTTTTCGATAGTTTCTCCGTCTGGTTTCGTTATAGCCAAGTTGCATATATTGGGTGTAAGCAGGTTTGGCTTGTGCCACTTGGAAAACCGATGTTGCCAAAACTTGAGTAGTGATTATCGGCTCTAAGGGGAAAAATGCCAAAGCCGCAAGCAGATACCTTGCCCAAAATCTATGTTTCATGATGTCTATACCACTTGTAGTACATTACCTGAGTCTGTATAATACAATAGCCTACGCTGGACAATAGCAAGACTTTCTGTGTGCTACTTTGTAGGAAAGTCGAACTAGCTTTGTGATTTTTATCTAACAAGATTCCTGAGTTTTAGCCTCTGCAATGATTATATCCAAAAGTTGGATGGCCTCATCAATGTTGTTTGCTAGCATTAGACATCTCCAGAAATTAAATATGTTGGAATTATCTGCTGCTGCGGGAGAAATAGACCTAAAGTATCTAGATGAATCAGGGTTTTGTGTGTGGAGCGAACCAGGTTACACCTATTACTTCAGAGGTGAGCAAAAACGCTTAG